>Ga0316601_100001256_pt1 | contig 12182 bp, 6 predicted proteins | sample OWC_soil_day5_no_FD_207663 | JGI IMG/M metagenome (GOLD analysis project Ga0316601, IMG submission 207663) | Wetland soil microbial communities from Old Woman Creek delta, Ohio, United States - OWC_soil_day5_noCT | ecosystem: Environmental > Terrestrial > Soil > Wetlands | place: USA: Ohio...
GCGGCCTGATCGAGGAACACCTGCGTGACCCGCTGTTCGTGGCCGGCACGCTGTCGTTCTTCGGCATCCTGATGTGGCTGGCCGACAAGCTGGGCCAGCAGGCGAAGGACGAATACTCCATCGGCTGGCGCCAGGCCGTGATCATCGGCTGCGCGCAGGCGCTGGCGCTGCTGCCGGGCACGTCGCGATCGGGCATCACCATCACGGCGGGGCTGGCGCTGGGACTGACGCGTTCCGCCGCGGCGCGATTCTCGTTCCTGCTGGCCGTGCCGGGAATCGGGATGGCCGGGGCCTACGAGGGACTGAAGCTCGCCTCGTCGAGCGAGCCGGTGGCCTGGGGCGTGATGGCGCTGGGACTGGTCGTCTCGGCGGTCACCGGCTACGCCTGCATCCACGCGCTGCTCAAGGTCATCGAGCGCATCGGCCTGCTGCCGTTCACCCTCTATCGGCTGTTCATCGCCGGGTTGATCGTCCTGCACTTCGCCTGACGCGGCCTTTCTGCCGCGTTCCGTCCAAAACGAGATGACCCGCGCGCGCAGGGGCGAGCGCGCGGCTATGTTCCTCCCGCAGGCGCATCCGACAGGTGCCGGTAAAGGGATTTCACCGGCCGGGGATGAGGGCCTGCATCGGGTAGCGGCCGGGGTGGCTGCTGCGGGGCGCATCGGACAGGGAGGTCGAACATGCGCAGCATCACGCGGATCGCGTCGCCGGTCATCGCGGCGTCATTGCTCACGGCGCTCGTCGTCGAGGCCGCGGAGGCCGTCGATGACTGGCAGGCGCCCTACGCGGAGGTCACGGCGGAGGACGACTGGGCAACCATCGAACCCATCGACGTGGAGCAGCCTGCCGCCGGGCCGCTGCCCGAGGCGGCGTCGGCCGGCCGTACGGCGGGATGGGGCGCCGTCTCGCCGGCCGGCGAGTCCAACTACTCAATTCCTCTGAACCTGCCGCCGGGCACCGGCGGCCTGACGCCCGGGCTCTCGCTGGAATACCGGCAACTCGCAACGGACGGCGCGATGGGCATCGGCTGGGCCCTCGGCGGCACGTCGGCCATCTCGCGTTGCCCGCGGACGATCGCGCAGGACGGCGCGGCGGGACCGGTAACGCAGACGCGGTCGGATCGCTTCTGCCTCGATGGCATGCGGCTGGTCGTCATCAACGGCGGTGAATACGGCGGCGCCGGCACCGAGTACCGCAGCGAGCTCGAGTCGTTCGCACGCATCCGCGCGTACGGGACCGCCGGGGCCGGTCCGCAGTATTTCGTGGTCGAAGCGCCGGACGGACGGATCCTCGAATACGGCGCGACCAGCGACTCGCGCATCGACTGGTCGGGAAGTGCGTCGACTCCGCGGGCCTGGGCGCTCAGTCGCATCCGCGACCGCGCCGGCAACGCCATGGACTTCGTCTACGCCGAGGACGCCGCTTCCGGTAGCTACCGGCTTGCCGCCGTGCGTTACAACGGCAACCCCGGTGCCGGCATCGCACCGGCTCACGAGGTCACGTTCAGCTACGAACCACGCCCGCCCGCGGATACCGACCTGCGTTACGTCGCGGGCTCGATGGTGCAGCAGACCCAACGGCTGCGGCGGATCGACGTCCTGCATCGCGGAGCGCTCGTCCGGCGCTACGCGCTCGACTACCAGCCGGCGCTCTCCGCGGCCGGTCACAGCCGGCTGGCGTCGGTCCGGGAATGCGGGCGCGACGCGTCGACCTGCCTGCCGCCGACGTCGATCACCTGGCAGGACGGAACTGCGGGGCTCGATGCAGAGCGGGCCGTTGCCGCGACCCTCGGCGCAGCAGCCGGGCTCGACGAATCGAAGCGCGGATGGGCCGGCGACCTGAATGGCGACGGGCGTGATGACCTGGTCTGGGCAGGCGGACCGACGGCACCCGCGACGCTGCGCTACCGGCTCGCGCTCGCGTCCGGAGCGCTGGGCGGGGAGGTCGACACCGGCATCCCGGTGCCGCGGGGCGCGGGTGTCCCGATCGACTACGACGCCGACGGCCTGGCGGACGTGCTGACGGTCTCGGCGGCCGGCCGGTGGATCGTCGTGCGGGGCGGCGCCGCCGGGCTCGGATCGGCACTCGATACCGGCATCGTCGCCAACCCCGTCGACTTCCGGGGCGCGGACCTCGACGGCGACGGGCTCTCGGACCTGGCCTACTCCGAGCTGGCGTCATCGTCCGGAAACGGCCTGGTCGTCAGGGTCCGCTACAACGTGCGCGGCAGCGGATTCTCTGCGTCGCCTGTCACGCTGTACGAGCAGGGCCCGGTCGCCGGTTACGACCCGCCGCAGGGCGGAAACTTCCTTGGTCGCGCAGGACAGCGGATCGACCTCGATGGCGATGGCCGGGAGGATCTCCTCATGAACGAGGCCCTCTCCATCGCCAGGATCTCCGCCGACCGTCACATGAGCGACGTTTTCGACGGTGTGGTCAGCCGCGCGGTGCCGGCCGACGTGAATGGCGACGGCTGCACGGACGTCGTCTATCCCCACCCTCTCGGCCAGTGGCGGGTCCGGTTCAGTGGCTGCTTCGTCGTTGGCACGACCGGCACGGCGATCGTCGGTCCCCAGTACGACCCGTCCCTCAGCCGTCTCCTCGCATTCGACTGGAACGGCGACGGCCGCGACGACGTGCTGTACACCGATGCCTCCGCGAACTGGAAGGTCGTCCCGTCGGCCGGTGACCGGTTGCTCCCGACCATCGATACGGGGATTGCCCACGGCACGCCGCTGGGAGTCGCCGTGGCTGACCTCAACGGCGACAGCCTGCCGGACCTTGCAACGTGGGCCGGTTCGAGGCTCGCGTACCGGCTGAGGGCTGGCCAGGCGCCGGACTTGTTGCGTTCGGTGACGGACGGCCTGGGCGTCGCCACCACCTTCGGCTATGCGCCGCTCACCGATCCTGCCGTCTACGCGAAGGGATCCGGGGCGACCTGGCCGCAGCGGGACGAAGCAGATGGCCGCCCGGTGGTCGTGACGCTGACGGCGGGCGACAGCGCCGTGCCGGACAGCCGGACGGTCACGTCCTATTCGTTCGCGGGCCTGCGTACGGACCTGAGCGGTCGCGGCGACCTGGGTTTCGCGCGCCGCGTCGTCAGGCAGGCCGCCCCGGCCGGCCTGTCGCTCGAGGAGGCGTACCGACAGGACTTTCCATTCATCGGACTGGTCGAGCGCGAGTGGGTCAGGAACCGCGCCGGGGCGGTGGTTCGCGATGCGTCGTGGGCATGGAAGGGCCTGATGCTGGGCAGTGGCGCGGCGGTGCGCCGCTACGCGTATCCGGAGGTCGGGACCACGCGGTCGCACGATCCGGATGCCGGGGGTGGGGTGCTCCTGACGTCGACCGTCACGGTCGGCTCCGTGGACCCGCTGTCCGGCCTCGTGACCGACAGCAGCAGGGTCGTCACCGAGGGAACGGGCGGCGGCAATCCTGGCGCGACGCGTACCGAGCGAACGCAACACTTCGTCCTTCTGAACGACACCGGCAACTGGTGCCTGGGACGGCCGCAGTCGACGACCGTGACGGCGAACCACAGCCTGGCGGGCGGCGCGGCGCTGACGCGCAGCACGGCTGTCACCTGGGATGCGCTCGCCTGCCGGCCGGTACGGGTTCAAGCGGAGCCGGGCGACCCGCGGTGGCAGGTCACCGTGGACCTCGCGTACGACGGCTTCGGCAACGTCGCCCGGCGCGCCGTCACGGGCGTCGGGATGGCGTCCCGCGTAGACGCCGTGTACTGGGGTGCGCAGGGCCGCTTCCCGGAGCGGCTGACCAATCCGCTGGCGCAGTCGACGCTGTTGAGCTGGGACGCCGGCATCGGTCGCCCGGTGGCGATCACCGATGCCAACGGGTTGCGGACGACGATCGAGTACGACGCCTTCGGCGACCCTGTTGCGCAGACGGCTCCTGATGGCAGGCGGCTCACCTGGGCGCTCCGGCACTGTGCCGGCGACTGCGCGGCCTCCGGCCGTGCGCAACTGGACGAGGCCGAGAAGGCGTCTTCCGGCGAGTTGCTGTTCGCGCGCACGCTCGATGTCGACGCCTTCGGCCGCGTGATCCGCAGCCTGACGCGCAGGATCGGCGGGGGCCAGTCGCATGAGGCCGCCGAATTCGACGCCCGCGGCCGGCTGGTGCGCCGGCACCTGCCCGCCTGGCTGGGCGGTGCGGCGAGCGGCTCCTGGCTCTACAGCTACGACGACCGCGGCCGGCTCCTGAGCGAGACGCTCCAAGGCGCGGACGGCGCGGTGGAGCGGTCGTTCAATCACGCGTACGTCGGACTGGCGCGGCAGGTGACCGACGCGCGGGGCAGCAGCACGTCAGCGACGACGACGGCCTGGGGCGATACCGTCGAGGTGCAGGACCCGCTGGGCGCGCGGACCCGCTATGAGTACGACGCTTTCGGTCGGCTGCTCCGCGTCCGTGCCGCGGACGGCGCGGCGCTGGCCGACCTGACCTACAACCCCTTCGGCCTGAAGCTGACGCACGCCGACGCGGACCTCGGCGCGTGGACCCTGACACGCAACGCGCTCGGCGAGGTCACCACGCAGCGCAACGCCAAGGGACAGGTGACGACCTACGAGTACGACCTGCTGGGCCGGTTGACGCGCCGTGTCGAGCCGGAGGGCACCAGCGCCTGGACCTGGGGCGCGTCAGCGGCGTCACGCAACGTCGGCAAGCTGGCTTCCGTCAGCGGCCCAGGCTATTCGGAAGCCCTTTCTTACGATGCGGGGTCGCGGTTGGCACGGCGCAGCATTGCGTCCGAGGGCACGCATTACTACGACTATGCCTACGACGGCGCGGGGCGCCTGGCGACGCTGACCTATCCGGCGAGCGTGTCCGGATTCCGGCTCAAGCTGGGATACGAGTACGACGGCGCGCACGCGGTCCGGATCCGTGACCTGTCGGCAGGGGGCCCGCTCCTGTGGGAGCTCGGCGCGGTCGACGCCGCCGGGAACGTGCTCGACGAATCCCGGGGCGGCCGGGTCCGGGTCATTTCCGGACACAGCCCTGCCACGGGAGCGCTGGAATATCGACAGGCGCTGGCGGGATCGCTGCCGGTGCAGGACGTCACCTACGGCTGGGACAGCGCCGGCAACCTGCGGGAACGGCGCGACCGCGGCCGCAACAGCCTCGAGTCGTTCACCTATGACGCCGCGGACCGCCTCCAGGAGGCGACGCGGAACGGGACTCGCGATCTCGCCATGCGTTACGACCTGGACGGCAACGTCACCTGGAAGTCGGACGTGTGTCCGTCTACGACTGGTTGCTTTGCCTACGATCCTGCGCACCGGCACGCGGTCACAACGGCAGGCACCGGCCGGTACACCTATGATGCCAACGGCAACATGACCGGCCGCAACGGGTCGTCGATCAGCTGGTACAGCTACGACCTGCCGAGCGTCATCAACCAGGGAACCAGCCAGAGCCGATTCTGGTACGGCCCCGGGCGCAACCGCTGGAAACAGGTCGCCAGCGGTCCGGACGGCGCCGAGACCACGATCTACATCGGCGGCTTGCTCGAGAAGGTCACGCAGGGCAGCAAGATCCGCTGGCGGCACTACCTCCAGGCCCCGACCGGCACCGCCGGAATCCACGTGCGTCACGCCGACGGCAGCGCGCCGCGCAGCTACCTGCTGACGCAGGATCACCTCGGCGGCACCGACACGATCCTGGACGCGGCTACCGGCACGGTCCTCGTGCGTGAGGCCTTCGATCCCTTCGGCCGGCGCCGCGGCGGTTCCGGCCTCGGTGTCCCGGGCCCGGCGGAGATGAGCGTGATCGGAACGGTGACCCGCGACGGCTTCACGGGCCACGAGCATCTCGACAACGTCGGCCTGATCCACATGAACGGTCGCGTTTACGACCCCGCTATCGCGCGTTTCCTCAGCCCCGATCCCGTGGTCACGTCCCCGTTCAACCGGCAGGACCTGAATCGCTACGCCTACGCCTGGAACAATCCGCTGTCGATCGTGGACCCGACCGGTCTCGAGGAGGTGACCTGTCTGCACGGCCCGCGCGGCCGCTGCCAGGGCGTGACGGTCACCGGGTACCGCGACCGTCCGCCCGGTGGGGCCGCGTATTACACCTGGCGCACGGGAAGCAACGGCCAGGCGGCCTCGGCCGGGGAGCGCGATCCCTGCGGCCAGGACGGCTCGGCGGCGGCGTGTGGGGCACACGGCCCTGTTGAGGAGTCCCCAGGTTCCGAGGTCGCGTTGGGGGCCGGCGGAATGGATCTCGGGGGACCGCTGATCGGCCTGGGCCGTGCCGGACTGAACCTCATCCCCGGCTGGTATTACTCGGGCATCGCTGCCTCGCAGTTCCAGCGTGGCAATTATCTCGACGCGGCCCTTTTCTACGGCGCGACAGTGGGCGATGTCTTCCTCCTGGGCCGAGGGCTCGCGATGGCTCAGGCGAGCCGCTCGCTCACCCCGGCCACGCGGGGCGCTTCCGGCGAACACTTTGGGCCGGTGAACCCCGGGCCCTTGTCGGCACAAGTCGCGTCCACGTTCCGCAGTGGCAGCTACTCGAGGCGCACGCTGGAAGAACCGCTGGTGGTCTACCGGCTGATTGGCGAGGGCGGAAGTCCGACAGGGAGATACTGGACGACGCTCGAGCCGAAGGGAGCACTGCAGTCCGTCATCGACCTGGCCATCGACCAGAACTGGCGCAATCCGGCGACGCAGGTCATTCGTGCCGAGCTTCCTGCAGGCACCGTCATCTACGAGGGCACGACGTCGGCACAGCGGGGACTGGTTGGCGGCGCCCATCAGATCTACATTCCACGTGTCGACCCAGGATGGCTGCGATGAGTGACTGGTACGAGATTCAAGGCTTTGTGAGCCCCGGCGAGTACGAGCGATTCGTCGAGTACCTGCAGGAGCAGGTTTCGTCCGGCAAGGCCGAGGAGGTTCCTGCGGATCCCTCATATGGGCCCGGCGAACTCTTCGGCGGACGGTGGTATCGCAGCCTGGCGACGGGGGAGGTCTGGCGGTTAGTGCCGCCGGACCCTCCGTTCACTGGCCTGTGGGAGCGAGTCCGCGCCGCTCGCAATGTCACCGTCGCCGCCACGTCGCTGGCGCTGGACTACGGTGTCCGCGACGCCTTTGATCTCGACGGTCGGGTCATCGTGCTGATCGACCCGGACGCCTACCTTCACGACCCGGAGTACGAGCAGGCACGGCGTCGCGGCGACAATCCCATTCGCAACCTGCGTGCGTACGCAGCCGACGGGGAATTGCTGTGGGAGGCCGAATTTCCTGAAGCGGTGGACTACTACTACCGGATCGTGTCGCGCCAGCCTCTCGTCGTGCTGTCGTTCTCGTCCTACCGGTGTCGCATCGACCCGGAAACCGGCCGAATCACCGAGGCCGAGTTCACGAAGTGACGGCGTCCAGCCACGGCCGCGGCCAGAACGGCATCAGCCCCGCTCCACCGCCGCGCCGATAGCGTTCAACCGCTTCTTCCTGAGCGCCTCGCCGATCTGCTCGCCCGTCAGGCCGCGGCGCTCGCTTGCATCGACCGTCACGGCCAGCGCCGCATCGAGCGCCGCTGCGAGGAGTCCTGACTCGGGATAGGAGCGGCCCTCCCAGCCGGTGCGGCCGCGGAAGTCGGCCTCGCAGGCCAGCAGGAACTCGCGGAACCGGTCGGGGCGGCGCAGCGCGTCGCAGTGCTCGAGCAGCTGCAGGATGGTGCTCGCCTTCAGTTCGAGCGCACGATGCGCGAGCCCGTGCCAGCGCGCGGTCAGTTCGGCCAGGTGGCGGAAGTCCGTGGGCACCCGCAGGCGGTCGGAAAGCTGGCGCACCAGCCTGGCGCCGCGGTCCTCGTGGCCGATGTGCCGCGGCCACGCGTCGGGCGGCGTCTCGCCCTTGCCGAGGTCGTGCAGCAGCGCGGCGAAGCGCACGCGCGGGTTGTCGGTGAGCCGGGCGGCCGCCTGCATCACCAGCAGCATGTGCACGCCGGTGTCGATTTCCGGGTGCCAGCGCGGCGGCTGGGGCACGCCCCACAACGCGTCGAGTTCAGGGAAGATCCTCGCCAGCGCGCCGCAGTCGCGCAGCACGGCCAGGAAGGCGTCCGGCCGCGGCTCGGTCAGCGCCTTGTGGGTCTCCTGCCAGACGCGCTCGGGGACCAGTGCGTCCACCTCGCCCGAGTCCACCATGCTGCGCATCAGGGCGACGGTCGCGGGCGCGACGCTGAAGCCCAGCGGCGCGAAGCGCGCGGCGAAGCGCGCCACGCGCAGGATCCGCACGGGGTCTTCCGCGAACGCTTCCGACACGTGACGCAGCAGCTTGTGCTCGATGTCGGCGCGCCCGCCGTAGGGATCGACCAGCCGGTCCCCGGCGTCCCGGGCCATCGCGTTGATCGTCAGGTCGCGCCGGCGGAGGTCGTCTTCGAGCGTGACGTCCGGCGCGCAGTGGACCTCGAACCCGCGGTAGCCACGCCCGACCTTGCGCTCGGTCCGCGCCAGCGCGTATTCCTCGTGCGTCTCGGGGTGCAGGAAGACCGGGAAGTCTCGGCCGACCGCGCGATAACCGAGCTGCTCCATGTCTTCCGGCGAGGCGCCGACGACGACCCAGTCGCGCTCCCCGACCGGCAGGCCGAGGAGCGCATCCCGGACGGCGCCGCCAACCAGATAGACTTCCATGCCGTGATGTTACCGGAAGCGAGCCGCCTGCCCGTCCTGCGCCTGCTCCGGCTCGCCGGCGCCGGGCTGGCCTGCCTGTCGCTGTCCGGCTGTTACCTCGCCCATGTCTCCGGCGGCCACATGGCGCTGATGGACGCCCGCCAGCCGATCGCGCAGGTCATGGCGAGCCCGGACACGCCCACCGCGCTGCGCGAGCGACTGGCCTACGTCGGCGAAGTGCGGCGGTTCGCTTCCGACGCCCTGGCGCTGCCCGACAATGGCAGCTTCACCACCTTCGTCGAACTCGGCCGGCCCTACGTCGCCTGGAACGTGTTCGCGGCGCGCGAGTTCTCGGTCGAGCCGCGCCGGTGGTGTTTCCTGGTGGCCGGCTGCGTCAACTACCGTGGCTACTTCGAGCAGGACCGTGCCCTGGACTACGCGCGCCACCTCGAGCGCGAGGGCTACGACGTGTACGTCGCCCCGGTCGCCGCGTATTCCACGCTCGGCCATTTCGACGACCCGGTGCTGTCCACGATGATGACCCTGGGCGATGCCGAGCTCGCCGGCCTGGTCTTCCACGAGCTGGCCCACCAGGTGGCCTACGTGCCGGGCGACAGCGCGTTCAACGAGGCCTTCGCCACCGCTGTCGAGATGGAAGGCGTCAGGCGCTGGCTCGACAGGCTCGGACGCGCGGGCGAGCTCGCCGCCTATCGGCAGGCGCGCGAGCGGCTGTTCGCGGTGACGGAACTGATCGAGGCGACCCGCGGACGACTCGGCGGGATCTATGCGTCCGGGAGCGGTGCCAGGACCCTGCGCGAGGCCAAGGCCGCGGAGTTCGAGCGGCTGCGGGAGGAGTACCGGCGGCTGCGGGCGGGCTGGACGGACGGCGCGAACTACGACCGGCTGCTGGCCACCGACCTCAACAACGCCCGGCTGGCCGCGACTTCGACCTACCACCAGTGCCTTCCCGGGTTCACCGCGATGCTCGCGGAACTCGATGGCTACCTGCAGGGCTTCTACCGCGCGGTGCGCCGGCTCGGGCGCCGCGACGCGGCGGAGCGGGAGGCCGCCGTGTGCCGCGGCCCGTCAGCGGCGGGCGCGGCGGCGGAAGCGGGGGTAGTGGGTGCGCTCGCCTTCGCGCCCGAGGTAGCGCGGGACGATGCCGCGCAGCGAGTGCGGCTGGATGCCGAGCCGGCGGAAGCCGCTTCGCGTGCAGACGCCGTCCACGGACAGTGAGTGGAAGCTGTCGGTCGAGAGCAGGCTGCCCGGCACGAAGTCCATCACGCCGGCCGCGAGCCTGGACGCGACGACCGGCAACGGGACGATCGCCTTGCGCAGGCCCAGGTCGTCGCGCAGCAGGGTGGCCAGGCGCCGCAGGGTGAACACCTCGGGGCCGCAGAGCTGGTAGGACTCGCTGGCGGTATCGTCGTCCTCCAGCGCCTTCAGCATGGCTGCCACGACGTCCTCGACCCAGACGGGCGAGACGCGCGCGCCGGGCGCGACCAGCGGAAATGCGAGCGGCGCGGAGCGCAGCGCCGCCGCGAGCCCGGTGATGAACGAGTCACCGCTGCCGAAAATCACCGAGGGCTGGAAGATCGTCCAGCGGAAGTCCGGGCCGCCTTCCTCCTGCACGATGCGTTCGCCCCCGCCCTTCGAGCGCAGGTAGCGGCTGGGGCCGTGATCGGCGTCGGCGTTGAGTGTGCTCATGTGCAGCAGGCGGTCGATGTGCCCCTGCCGGCATGAGGCCACGACCTTGTGCGCGAGGTCGCGATGCACGCTGCGGAACCGGGCGTCGCCGCGCCGGCCCTCGCTGCGGATGCCGACGAGGTTGATGACCGCGTCATGCCCGGCCAGCGCCGCGGCGAGCTGCTTGCCGTCGTGGACATTGCAGCGCACGACGCGAACGGCGGGGAGCACGCGCAGCTGCGGCGCCCGCTCGGGATCGCGGCTCAGGACGGTGACGCGGTACCCCGCCCCGGCGAGGACCGGGCACAGGTGGCTGCCGACGAACCCGGTGCCACCGAGGACACAGACGCTGCGGGGGCGCATGCCCGGATTATAGGCATGCGCCCCCGCGCTCACCTCACCGGCAGGATCAGCCTCTGGTTGCCGCGCATCAGCGCCAGCAGGAAGCTCTGGCGCTCGCCGATGGCCTCGCGCAGCGCGGCCAGGCCCGACACGCGGGTCCGGTCCACGCCGAGGATCACGTCGTTGGCGCGCAGGCCGACGTTCGCGGCCGGGCTGCCGGGCGCGACCGAGCGCACCTGCACGCCGCCGCCCGCGACCTGTTCCGGCGCCGCGTCGGCGAGGTCCGCGCCCTCCAGGGCCGGGTGCAGCTGGCCGGCCTCGGCGGCCAGGGTGCTCGGCTCGGCGATGGCTGCGGTGACCTTGCGCGGCTTGCCGTCGCGGATGAGGCCGAGGTCGACGGTGTCGCCGATGCGGGCCATGCCGATCAAGTTGCGCAGTTCGGCGGCGCCCTTCACGGGCTTGCCGTCCACGGTGGTGATGACGTCGCCGGCCTGGATGCCGGCCTTCGCGGCGGCCGAGCCCTCCAGCACCTGCGACACCAGCGCGCCCTGCACGTCGTCCGACAGGCCGAGCGACTGGCGATAGTCGGCATTGAGGCTCAGGATCGTCACGCCGAGCACGCCGCGCTTGACCTCGCCGTACTCGATCAGCTGGCCCATCACGGTCCTCACCATGTTGGACGGGATCGCGAAGCCGATGCCCATGTTGCCGCCCGACTGCGACAGGATCGCGGTGTTGATGCCCACCAGCTCGCCGCGCAGGTTCACCAGCGCGCCGCCCGAGTTGCCCGGGTTGATCGCGGCGTCGGTCTGGATGAAGTTCTCGTAGCCCTCCGGGTTCAGGCCGGAGCGGCCGAGCGCGCTGACGATGCCCGAGGTCACGGTGTGCTGCAGGCCGAAGGGGTTGCCGATCGCGACCACGAAGTCGCCGACCTGCACCGCCGAGGAGTCGGCCAGGCTGATGTCGGTGGGCAGCTGGCCTTCCTTGATCCTGATCACGGCGACGTCCGAGCCCTGGTCGCTGCCCACCACCTCGGCCTTGAGTTCGCGGTCATCCACCAGGGTCACGGTGATCTCGGAGGCGTTCTCCACGACGTGGGCGTTGGTGACGATGTAGCCGGCCTTCGCATCCACGATGACGCCCGAACCCGCGCTCCTGAACTCGCGTTCGCGCGGCGCGCCGCCCGGCGGCATGCCGAAGAAGCGCCGGAAGTTCGGGTCGTCAAAGAAGGGGTGGCGCGGCGCCTGCACGGTGCCCTTGACGGCGATGTTCACCACCGCGGGCGACACCCGGCTGATGACCGGCGCCAGGCTTGGCAGCGGCTGGCCGCTCGCCTGGGTGGGCAGCACGGTCGCCGCCCCGGCCGAAGACGCGAGGCCAAGCAGGGACAGCGCGGCCACGCGGAAAAACGTGTTCATCCTGGAGATCCTCCCGGGAGGGTGGGGTCGGGGGCGCGTCGCGCCGGGTTTCGGAGACTTGAGACCCGGCCCCATGGCCGCGAGTTCCATGCGCCCCGTTCCGGCGCAGGAAACGG
>Ga0316601_100001257_pt1 | contig 12181 bp, 10 predicted proteins | sample OWC_soil_day5_no_FD_207663 | JGI IMG/M metagenome (GOLD analysis project Ga0316601, IMG submission 207663) | Wetland soil microbial communities from Old Woman Creek delta, Ohio, United States - OWC_soil_day5_noCT | ecosystem: Environmental > Terrestrial > Soil > Wetlands | place: USA: Ohio...
ACATTCCCTTCCAGTGCGATGGTCAGGGGTCCTCCGACGTCCGGACCCAGGGACGAAGGCACGACCTCCGGCAGGCAGGCAGGCGGGATGCGGAACAGGTCCAGCATGGCCTCGTCCCACCGACCGGTGCGGAGGTCGAGCAGCAACGTGCGGCTGGCGTTGGTTACGTCGATGACGTGCAGCCCGTGCCCTGACAGCTTCCATGCCAGCCAGCTGTCCACGGTGCCAAAGCACAGTTCGCCCCGCTCCGCGCGGCTACGCGCCCCGGGGACATGGTCCAGCAGCCAGGCAAGCTTGGTCCCGGAGAAGTACGGGTCGAGCAGCAACCCAGTTCGTTCGGTGACCAGAGGCTCGTTGCCGGCCTCCCGGACAGCGGCACACAGATCGGCGGTGCGGCGATCCTGCCAGACGATCGCCGGCGCGACCGGCCGGCCCGACGACCTCTCCCAGAGCACGGTCGTCTCGCGCTGGTTGGTGATGCCGACCGCCGCAATGTCGCGCAGCGAGGCACCAGCGCGCGCCAGGACCTCGGCGATGGTCACGGCTTGCGAAACCCAGATCTCGTCGGCGTCGTGCTCCACCCAGCCTGGTTGCGGGAAATACTGGGTGAACTCCCGCTGCGCGCTGGCGACGATGTTGCTCTCCCGGTCGAACAGGATCGAGCGCGAGCTGGTCGTGCCCTGGTCCAGGGCAAGGACATATCGGGACATCGGTGTCTCCTCGCCCGGAAACCGCGTCCGGGATCACCCGCCGCCGGTGTTTCTTGCGAGCCAATCGTCGATCCGGCCAGCGTCTTCCGGTCGCGACCGCAGCCCGAGCTTGCTGCGCCGCCACAAGATGTCGTCGGCCATGACAGCCCATTCGTGCTGGCACAGGTACGCCAGCTCCCGCTCGTACAGCCCGGGCGCAATCTGCTCGCCCAGGTCCTCGAGGCCGGCGCAGTCGCCGAGCATCCGGCTCATGCGCGATCCATAGGCGTGCGCCATGCGCAGGAGCAGCGGGCCGGGCAGCCAGGGCCAGCGTGCTCCGCATTCTGCCGCGAAAGTGTCGAAATTGCCGTCCGGCAGGTCTCCGCCGGGCAGCAGCGCGCCGGCGGTCCAGGCTTGTGCCTGGCGACCCAGGACGTCCGCGAGCCGGTCGACCACTTCCTCTGCCAGGCGGCGGTAGGTCGTGATCTTGCCACCGAAAACGGAGAGCAGCGGCGGACCGGAGCGATCCAGTTCCAGCGCGTAATCGCGCGTGACGCTGGGCGCGTCGGCCGAACGGTCGCTCAGCAGCGGCCGCAGGCCGGCGTAGCTCCAGACGACATCGTCCGGCGAGATCCGCTGGCGGAAGTACCGTGCCGCCATCGCGCAAAGATAGCGCGTCTCCTCGTCCGTAATGCTGACCGCACCCGCCTCTCCCGGGTGGTCCACGTCAGTGGTGCCGATCAGGGTAAAATCCTGCTCGTAGGGAATCGCGAACACGATCCGGCCATCCGGCCCCTGAAAGATATAGGCGTAGGGATGGGCGAACATCCGCGGCACGACGATGTGGCTGCCCTTGACCAGTCGCACGCCGTTCGCGCTCCTGACCGGCGTGCCTTCACGCAGGAACTGTGCCGCCCAGGGACCGGTCGCGTTCACCACCGCCCGCGCATGCAGCGCGACCACGCCACCGTCCCGGCCACGCAGAGTCGCCCGCCAGCCGTCGCCATCCCGCTGTAGGGTCTCGCAGCGGGTCCGCGTCAGGACCGTCGCGCCGCGCTCGCGCGCGTCCACCGCATTCAGGACGACGAGTCGAGCATCGTCGACCCAGCCATCGGAGTACTCGAAGCCGGTGCGGAACCCGGCGACGAGCGAAGCGCCGGCCGGGTGGTCTGCGAGTTCGACCTTGAACGAGCCAGGCAGCCGCTGGCGGCGCGCGAGATGGTCATACAGAACGAGACCGGCACGGATCATCCAGGCCGGCCGCAGGTGACTGTCGTGCGGCAGCACGAAGCGCAGCGGCCACATGATGTGGGGCGCCATCGCCAGCAGCACTTCACGTTCCTGGAGCGCCTTGCGCACCAGGCCAAACTCGTATTGCTCGAGGTAACGCAGGCCGCCGTGGATCAGCTTGGTGCTCGCCGAGGAGGTGTGGGAGGCGAGGTCGTCCTGCTCGCAAAGCAGGACCTTCAGGCCGCGCCCGGCCGCATCCCTGGCAATACCGCAGCCGTTGATGCCTCCGCCGACGATGAGCAGGTCGTGACGTTCCACGGTCAACGGCGGCGAAATCACCGGCGAAGCGCCGTATCAGCCATCGAGGTGCCGCAGCACCGCGGCCGCGGTGACGATGCTCACACGAACGTTCGACTGCTCGGTGACTCCGGCGATGTGCGGCGTGAGGAGCAGGTTGCCGATGCCGCCGAACATCGCACCATGCGCGGCATCGAGGGGCTCGGTCTCGAAGACGTCGAGCGCCGCGCCGGCAAGTGTGCCGGCGCGGAGCGCCGCAGCGAGCGCCGCTTCGTCGACGATTCCGCCGCGCGCGGCGTTGATCAGGACGGCGCGCGGCTTCATCAGCGACAGCGCGCGACCGTCGATCAGCGAGCGCGTTTCGCTGGTGAGCGGCACGTGCAGGCTGACGACGTCGCTCGCCGCAAGCAGTTCGTCCAGCCCAAGGTGGTCGACCCCTTTCCAGGCCGGGTGCCCATCGGGCAGGTATGGATCGCAGGCGGCCACCGACATGCCCAGTGCACGTGCCCGCGCGGCCGTCTCGCGCGCGATGGCGCCGAAGCCGACCAGTCCGAGCCGCTGGCCGGACGCTTCGCGCCCGATCAGCGCCATCCGCGGCCACTCGCCGGCCGCGACGCGCGCGGTGGCGAACCAGGCGCCGCGCAGCAGGACCAGCGCGGCGGTCAGTACATACTCGGCGACCGCGATGTCGTTGGCCCCGGTGGCGGGGCAGACGGCGATGCCGCGCGCATCACAGGCCGCCGTGTCGATGTTGTCGAGCCCGACGCCGAGCCGGCCGACCACCCGCAGGCGGGGCGCGACGGCCAGCAGCGGCGGCCGCACCTGCGTGCGGTTGCGTACTACCAGAGCGCGCGCATCGCCCAGCAGCACCGCGAGTGCGTCGGGCCTGTCGACCAGCGTCGGGTCGTACACGACGTCGCGCCCGGCGAGGTCCCGTGCAATGACTTCCTCGTCCATGAACTCGGTGATCACTATGTCGGCCATCGAAGATGACTCCCCCGCAATGCCCCCGCGTCTACGGCCGCCCGCCGGCGAGCAGCCGGATTTCCTCGGCCAGCACCGACGGGACCTGGATTCCATCCCGTGCAGCGCGCATGCGGGCCTCGAGCCGCCTCGACCCAGGCAGTCGCGCGTCCGGTTCCTCGGCCAGCGCGGCGAGCAGATCCGCCATGCGGCCGGGGAACGCGCCGCCCGACAACGGACCAGGGTCGATCGCCAGGAACACGTGGCCCATGTCGGGTGGCCCGCCCTGGGCGTCGAACATGGAACTGGCCTCCCAGCCGAAGGAGCTGCCCGTCAGCGCCGCAGCGAGGATCTCGACCATGAGTGCCAGGGCCGCACCCTTCGGGCCGCCGATCGGCGACAGGGCGCCGGCGAGCGCCGCGTCCGGATCCGTGGTCGACTGGCCGTCACGGTCCACCGCCCAGCCGGCCGGGATGGGTCGACCCGCCTTCTGCGCCGCGACGATCTTGCCGCGGGCGGCGACCGATAGTGCCAGGTCGATGACCAGCGGCGCGTCCGCGCCTGGAAGGGGCGCGGCGAAGGCAATCGGATTCGTGCCGAGCGCCGGCCGCCGGCCGCCCCAGAAGGCCATCGCCTTCGGCGTGTTGCCGAATACCAGCGCGACGAGTCCCTGCCCGGCGAGCCGCTCCGCGTGCGCACCCGCCTGCCCGAAGTGGTGCGATGCGCCTACCGTCGCCAGGGCCACGCCCGCCTGCCGTGCAAGCGGAACCAGCGCGCCGAGGGCCAGGTCGATCGCCGGGTAGGCGAAACCGTGGGCCGCGTCCACGCGCAGGGCGGCCGCGGCTACCTGTTCGAGCCTGGGCCGCGCGAAGCCATTCACCTTGCCTACGCGGGCGTGCAGTGCGTAGGGTGGTACGCGGGACAGGCCGTGCCCGGACTGGCCGTCGGCCTCCGCCGCCACCAGCGCGCGGGCCGTCGGCGCAGCGTTTTCCGGGCTGCAACCGCTGGCCTGCAGCGCGGCGAGGACGAGTGCCTCGGCCTCGGACAGGGACAGGCGCGTGACTTCGGCGCTCAAGGCTGCGTCTCCCGGCCGGGGTGGCGGTCGTCGGCCGGTCAGGCGCTGCGGTAGAGCTTCGTCATGACGAATTCGCGATGGCCGAGGGCCTCCGCGGCCGTCAGCCGGCCGTTCGCCGTGCTCACGATGCAGTCGATCAGTGCATCGCCCGCCTGGTCGATGGTTATTTCACGCCGGACGACGCCCGAGATGTCCACGTCGATGTGTTCGGACATCAGCCTGACGGTGCGCGGATTCCCGGTGACCTTGATGACCGGCATGATCGGGTTGCCGATCACGTTTCCCTGGCCGGTAGGGAAGATGTGCACCACGTAGCCCGCCGCTGCCTGCAGGGTGCAGCACTCGGCTGCCGCCGAGGAAGTGTCCATGAAGTACAGCCCCGGCCCGCGCGCCGGCGCCTCGGCCGGCTGCAGCACGTCGATGAAGCTGATCTTCTTGCCGATCTTCTCCAGGTTGCCTAGCGCCTTTTCCTCGATCGTGGTCAGGCCGCCGGCGATGTTGCCCTTGGTGGGCTGGCTGTCGGACAGGTCCGAGGTCTTGTGGGCCTCGATGACCTCATCCTGGTAGGCCTGCCAGGTCTTCATGAACTTCTCGCGCACCTCGGGCGTGGCGGCACGCGCCGCGGCGAGGTGCTCGGCACCGGTCAGTTCTGAGGTCTCTCCGAAGCAGCCGTACACGCCCTGGGGCACGAGCTTGTCGTACATGTTGCCGACGGTAGGGCAGGATGCCAGGCCGGTGGTCGTGTCCGACTCGCCGCACTTGGCCGCGATCCAGAGCTCCTCGAGGTCGCATTCCACGCGCACCTGCGCGGAGGCCTGGTGGACGAACTCCTTGGCCTTGCGGGAGGCGGCCGCGACGGTGGCGATGTCGCCGTTGTTCTCGATCGCGAATCCCGCCACCGGCTTGCCGGTCGCGGCGATGCCGTCGACGATGCGTTGCGTCCAGCCCGGCTCGATGCCGATCACGATGCAGGCGGCGACGTTGGGATTGGCCCCTGTGCCAATCATCGTCCTGAAGTGCAGGTCCAGGTCCTCGCCGAACTGCAGGCGGCCGTATGCGTGCGGCAACGCGAGGGTGCCTTGAATGTGGGCGGCGACGGCCTCGCAGGCTGCGTTGGAGATATCGTCGACCGGTAGTATGGCGACGTAGTTGCGGACGCCCACCCGACCGTTCTCACGGCGGTAGGCCCAGATCTTCCTGCCGGTGCTCATGGGATGGTCCGCTCCTACCAGCGCTTGGTCTTGAGGTTGTGGACGTGGACGTGTTCGCCGCGGGCAGCCGGGGCCACCATCCTGCCGATGTCCTGCCCGTACTTGATGACGGTATCGCCCGGCTTGAGGTCCGCCAGCGCGATCTTGTGCCCGATCGGCACGGCCTGTCGCGCCACCATGCGGAAGTCGGAATTGTCTGCGGTCACCACACACAACATCTCGGTGCCGGCCTCGAGACCCTCCACCACCACCACGCCGACGTTGTCGGCATGGTCGTGGACCAGTAGTTGCGGTGCGCTCACGGCTTCGACCTCCTGCGGGCGACGGGTACTATAAGTCTTATATAAGATACTATACAGGAGATGCTAGACGTAAGAGAAACCCAACGCGTACCATCGGGCGACGCACGCCAGTGACAACACGGCCAGAGCAGATGGACGATTCGCCCCACTACCGCCCCCTGTACCGCCAGGTGTACGACTTCCTGGTGCGGCAGATCGCCGAGGGTGCGTGGCGGCCGGCCGAAGCGCTGCCCAGCGAGCAGGCACTGGCCGACAAGCTGGGCGTCAGCCAGGGAACCGTGCGCAAGGCACTCGACGTGCTGGCGGTCGAGAAACTGGTCGAGCGCCGCCAGGGCAAAGGCACCTATGTCGCCGAGCACACGCAGGAGCGGGCCCTGTTCCGCTTCTTCCGTATCAGCGAGCCGGGTGGCGAGCGCAGCTTCCCGACCAGCGCCGACGAGACGGCCCGCCGCAGGCCGGCCCGCCCCGTCGAGGCCCGCAAGCTGCATCTCGACAAGGGCGCGCAGGTGGTCGAAATCAGCCGCACCCGCCTCATCGATGGCAAGCCCGCGGTGCTGGAACGCAGCGTGCTGCCAGTCGCGCTGTTCCCGGACATCGACAAGCGCCGGCCACTGCCCAATGCCCTGTACGCCCTTTACCAGCAGGAGTTCGGCGTGAATATCGTCAGCGCCGACGAGGAACTGCGCGCCGACGCGGCGACCCGCGAGGACGCGCGACTGCTGGGACTGCAGCCGGGCGCGCCGTTGCTGCACATCGAGCGGGTCGCGATCGCGCTCGACGGCAAGCGGGTCGAGTGGCGAGTCAGCCGCTGCAACACCACGCACCTCGTCTACGCCGTCACGCTCTCCTGAGTCGTGACGGCGCCACGCAAAGCATGACCATGGCGACGGTCCTGTGTGTCGGGCACGCGGTGCAGGACTACGTGTTCAGCGTCGTCGATCTGCCGCGGCTTGCGGTCAAGCACCAGGCGTCGGCGCTGCGGCGCGTCGGCGGCGGTCCCGCCGCGACCGCCGCGGTCGCGGTTGCCCGGCTCGGCGGCCGGGCACTGCTCGCCGCGCGCGTTGGCGACGACGCGGTGGCGGGGGAAATGGTCGCTGAGCTGGAGTCCTACGGCGTCGACTGCGCCTATGTCCGCCGCCTGAAGGGCCACCGTTCGTCGCTCTCCGCCGTCATGGTGGATCGCAGCGGGGAGCGGATGATCGTCAATTACCTCGACGAGAACATGCCCACCGCCGCCGGCTGGCTGCCGGCCCCGCAGGCCGTCGGCGCCGAGGCGGTGCTGGCGGACAGCCGCTGGCCCGAGGGCGCTGCCTGGGCACTCGCGGCGGCGCGGGTCGCCGGCATTCCCGGCGTTCTCGATGCCGACAAGCCGGTCCCGCCCGAGGACGGCGCATTGCGGGCGGCGACCCACGTCGCCTTCTCGGCGGAGGCGCTGTCCGACTACACGGGCATCGGCGACTGCGTCCTTGGGCTGCGGACGGCCGCCGCCCGGCTGGGGGGCTGGTGCTGCGTAACGGCGGGGGCCGAAGGCGTCTACGTACTCGACGGCGGCGCGATGTCCCACTTTCCCGGGCATCCTGTTGAGGTCGTCGACACGCTGGGTGCCGGCGACGTATGGCACGGGGCGTTTGCGCTCGCGCTGGCCGAAGGCGCTGACTGGCGCGACGCGGTCCGCTTCGCTTCCGCGGCCGCCGCGCTCAAGGTGCAACGCCCGGGTGGCCGTGCCGGGGTTCCGTCCCGCGCCGAAGTGGAAGATTTTCAACGCCAGGCGGGGATGCCTGCCCCGAGGACGCTCGAATGATCCTGTCTGCCGGCAAGTACCGTGGCATGAAGCGCATGGCCGACGCCGCGGGCCGATTCAAGATGACGGCAGTGGACCAGCGTCCGCCCATCAAGAACCTGATCCGCACGCGCCTGGGTACTGTCGAGGCGCCCTGGGAGGACGTGGCCGGGTTCAAGGAACTGCTGATCCGCGAACTCCAGGGCGAATCGTCGGCCATGCTGCTCGACCCGCACTACGCCTACCCACGCGGCGTCACCATGCTGAATGCTTCACTCGGCATGATCCTCACGCTCGAGGACTCGATATTCGAAGAGACTCGCGGCGGCCGCCTGTCAGCAGAGATTGACGACTGGTCGGTCGAGAAGATCAAGCGGGCCGGTGGCGACGGCGTCAAGCTGCTGACCTGGTACCGACCCGACGCCGAGCCGGCGGTATGCCGGGCACAGCAGGACTTTACCGCGCGCGTGGGCGATGCCTGCGCGCGCTTTGACATTCCCTTCGTGTTCGAGCTGCTGGTGTATCCGCTGGCGCGGGACGCGGAGCAGACGCGCGACTACGTGGAAATGAAGACCAAGAGGCCCGAGCTGGTCCTCGAGAGCGTCGAGACCTTCGCAGCACCGCGCTTCGGCGTCGACCTGTTCAAGCTCGAGAGTCCGGTGGCTGCCGACGACGTTCCCGAAGCCGGCGCGGAAGGATCGGCCGAGGTGCAGCGGTGGTTCGACCAGCTTGGACGCGCGGCAGGCAGGCCCTGGGTCATGCTCTCGGCCGGCGCCGGGATGGACGAGTTCGCGCGCGTCCTGGCGCACGCGTACCGCGCCGGGGCCTCCGGGTACCTGGCCGGACGGGCGATCTGGATGAAGGCCTTCGACCAGTTCCCGGACTGGGACGCGATGTCCGCCGGCCTGAAGGGCGAGGCCGTGGCCTACATGCGCCAGTTGAACCTTCTGACCGACGCCGGGGCGCTACCCTGGCACCGGCACGCCTGCTACGGCGAGGGCGGGGCGCGCGTGCTGCCGGCCGACGCCGGATTCCGCCACGCCTATCCGGGCTTTGGAGGCTGACATGGGACTCAGATACGGCGTCGCCGCCCTGGCCCGCCCCACTTTCGACGTGCCCTTCGCCGAGGAGATGAAGGAACGCGCGTTCGCCGCGCTTGCGGCGGCCGGCATCGAGGCCGTCGGGCCCCGCGAACTGCTGTTCGACAGGGCCGCCGCCGAACGCGCCATCGCGGAGATCCGGTCCGCCGCGCCGATCGACCTGCTGCTGGTCCTGCAGGTCACCTTCACCGACGCGACCATGACGGTCGAGCTGGCACGAAGCGGAGAATTTCCGCTGGCGATCTGGGCCGTGCCCGAGCCGCGGGCCGGTGGCCGGCTGCGGCTCAATGCCTATTGCGGACTGAACCTCGCAGCCCACGCGCTCGGCCGGGTCAATGCCGACCACGGCTGGCTGTACGCATCGCCGGATGAGCCGGGACTTTCCGCGCGGCTGCGGGCGCTGGCGACCCCCGCCCGACACGCTGCACCAGCGGCCCGGGCGCCAGCGCAGCCGGATAGCGGCGCCGTGGCGGTCGCCGACCGGGCCCTGGCGAAGCTCGCGGGCGGCACGATCACGGTCGTCGGCAAGCACCCCGACGGCTTCGACACCTGCGAGTACGACGAAAGCCTGCTCGACCGTCTCGCCGGCATGAAAGTGCAGACCGTGCAGCTCGGCCAGCTTTTCGACCGTGCGCGCGCCGTCGACGCCGGCCGGGTCGCGGCGGTGCACGCCGCCGCAGCCGCCGAAGTGCATGGACTGGACGCGGTCAACCAGGAGCAGCTCGACCGCTCGTTCAGGGTTTTCTGCGCCCTGCAGGACGTCCGGCGCGACAGCGGTGCGAGCGGGCTTGCCGTGCGCTGCTGGCCGGAGATGTTCACCGAATACGGCTGCGCGGCCTGCGGCCCGATGGCCATGATGAACCAGGAGCGGGTTCCGTCCGCCTGCGAGGCCGATGTCAACGGCTCCATCACCCAGCTGCTGCTGCAGGAGCTGTCCGACCAGCCGGCCTGGATGGCCGACCTGGTGGACATCACGCCTGCGGACGACACGGCGGTCATCTGGCACTGTGGCCTCGCGCCGCTGTCGATGCGCGATCCCGAGGTTCCCGCCGAGGCCACGATCCACACCAATCGCCGCATGCCGCTGCTGCACCAGTTCCCGATCAAGCCCGGCCGCATCACGCTGGCGCGGCTCTCGCGCGCCCGCAACGAGGTCAAGCTGATGATCGCGGGCGCAGAAGTGATCCGCGCGCCCATGGCCTTCACGGGCTGCTCCGGCACCATCCGTTTCGACCGGCCGGCGGCGGACGTCCACCAGACGATCATGGATGAGGGACTCGAGCATCACTTCGCACTCGCCTACGGCGACCACAAACCTGCGCTCCGCGCCATCGCCGCGCGCTGGAGGCTGCCGGTCCTGGAGCTGGCCTGAACATGTCAGGGTTCGCGCTGGACTCGCCAAACTGGGGGCGGATCCCGCCGGTCCGCGTCACCGGCCGGGCGGAGATACTCGCCTCCGGGGAGGTCCTGCTACCCACCTCGGCAGGCACGCTCACGGTCACGCTGCACGAGAGTGGCGCGCGACTGCGGATGGGTCCGCCGGCACGGGACTACGGCATCCTTGTTGACCTGCCCGCCGTCCGGGTGCCGACAGTGGCCCACGGTGACGGCGAAACGGTGGTCTCGAGCGGCGCGCAGGCCCTGGCGATCGGCCACGAGCCGCTGTCCTTCGTGCTGTCGCGCGGCGGGCGCCAGGTGCAGGCCTCGCCAGGAGACGGCCACTTCGTGCGCCGCTTCCGCCTGCCGCCTTTCGCACTGGTTGACGGCGGCTGGTTCGTGAGCCTGGAGCTCGGCGAGGACACAGCCGTCTACGGCCTGGGCGAGAAGTGGGGGCGCCTCGATCGGCGGGGCCAGCTCATCCGCTCCTTCAACCACGACGCACTCGGTGTCAACGCCGAGGTGAGCTACAAGAACGCACCCTTTGCCTGGAGTCCGGACGGATGGGGTGTCTTCGTCCATACGACGGCGGCGGTAACGCATGGCGTCGGCTACGCGCCCTGGTCACAACGCGCCTACGGGCTGTGGGTGGACTCCCCGTCGCTCGATCTCTTCCTGCTCGACGGGGCTGACGGCGCGGCGCAGCTTCGGCAGTACACCGCGCTGACAGGCCGGGCACCGGTGCCGCCGCGCTGGAGCCTGGGCGTGATCCTCTCGAAGGCCTATTACCGGGACGCGGAGGAGATCCTGTCCGTAGCTCGCGAGGTCCGCGCGCGCGGCATGCCCTGCGAGACGATCACCTTTGACGGCCGCGCCTGGCAGGACACGGACACCCGCTTCGCCTTCGAGTGGTGCCCGAAGCGCTATCCAGACCCGGCGCCGGTCATCGCCGAGCTGAAGTCCCTCGGCTTCCACATCTGCGTGTGGGAATACCCGCTCATTTCCGTCAGGAACCCGCTCTTCGCCGAGCTCGCCGGGAAAGGCTGGCTGCTCACGGACCGCCGCAGTGGTGAAGCCTACCGCTACCGGTGGGATCCCGAGCCCTTCGGGGCGGTGCTGACGGCGCTTCCGGAATCGGGGCTGCTCGACTTTACCCATCCCGACGCCTATGCGTACTGGCGCGACCGGCACCGCGCCCTCTTCGAAGCGGGCGTCGACATGATCAAGGCCGACTTCGGCGAGCAGGTCGACGACTTCATGGTCGCCAGCGACGGCTCGAGCGGCAGCGAGCTGCACAACGCCTATGCGCTGCTCTACAACCGCTGCGTCTACGAGGCGGCCGAGCGCTACGCCGCCGACGGCGCCTTCCTGTTCAGCCGTTCGGCCTGGTCGGGCTCGCAACGCTATCCCTCGCAGTGGGGCGGCGACCCGCAGGCCGACTGGGGTGGCCTTGCCGCGAGCCTGCGCGGCGGACTGTCGTGGGGACTCTCGGGCGGCCCTTACTACGCCACGGACGTGGGCGGCTTCTACGGCGACCGGCGCGACCCGGAGCTGTATGTGCGATGGGCACAGGCCGCGGTCTACTCTGCGCACATGCGCCTGCACGGGATCGGGCCGCGCGAACCCTGGTCATACGGCCCCGAGGCCGAGGCGGCGGTGAACTCGGCGCTGCGGCTGCGGTACCGCCTGATCCCTTACCTCGAGCACGCGATGACGCAGGCGAGAGAGACGGGATTGCCGGTGCAGCGTGCGATGGCGCTCGCCTGCCCGGGCGAGCGCGTGGCGCGCAGCTTCGAGAACCAGTTCTTCTGCGGCGACGACCTGCTGGTCGCGCCCTGCCTTCAGCCGGGCGGCGAGGTCGAGGTCTATCTGCCCGCCGGACGCTGGCGTCGCTTCCCCGAGGGCGCCACGTTCGACGGTGGCCGGATCCTGCGGCTCGAGCTCGCGCTGGACGAAACGGCCGTGTTCGCGCGCGACGAGGCGCGGATACCTCTCGGTCCCGACGTGATCCACACCAGCGACCTGGGAGCCGGACCATGACCAGCGCCGCTCCGGGCCGGCTGCTCCGCCTCGTCGACCGCCTGCTCGCGGTGCTGGCGGCCTTCAACCGGCCGATCGCCCTGGCGGGCCGCAACCTCGCGGCCGGGCTGATCGGGG
>Ga0316601_100001258_pt1 | contig 12176 bp, 6 predicted proteins | sample OWC_soil_day5_no_FD_207663 | JGI IMG/M metagenome (GOLD analysis project Ga0316601, IMG submission 207663) | Wetland soil microbial communities from Old Woman Creek delta, Ohio, United States - OWC_soil_day5_noCT | ecosystem: Environmental > Terrestrial > Soil > Wetlands | place: USA: Ohio...
GTGCTCGACCAGCCGCGTGAACGTGAACTGAAAGACGTCGGCCGCGTCGGCGTCAGACAGGCCGGCGCGGCGTGGCACGGTGTAGACCAGCCGTTGGTAGCGCCGCACCAGCGCGGCCCACGCCCGTCGGTCGCCTTCGCGGCACAACGCGACCAGCGCGGCGTCGTCGAGCTCGATCGGTGTGTCGCTGGGCTCGGGGCTCGTGGAGATCGGCAAGGTCGTCGGCACGTTGGCGGCGGGCCCGGAAGTGTAGCGACGCCGGGTGGACGGCAGCGTCACGGGCCGAGTGCAACCCTCCCGCGCAGGGGATTGGCACCGGCCTCGCGGGCGCAACGCTCACCGTCGCGGGGGCGCACGACGATGGCCCGTCCGGCGCCAGGCAGTGCAGGTGGATGTCGACGTTGGCGGCCGAGGCAAAGCGCTGATGAGCGTCACGGTGCCGCTGCCAGCCTCGCCTCGCGCTCGGGAAGGCATCGAGCGCCGACCCGTCGAACTCGATGCCGGCCCTGGCCGCCAACTGCAACAGGTTGCCGTCGCCGAAGGCCGGCACCATCGGCCCTGCGCGCGGGGCTCAGCCGCTATGCGTGGTCTGCTTGCGGCAGTGACGCTCGCAGGGGACCGCGGCGCCACCCGGCGCCCGGTGCGTTGGCTGCACCCTGGCTTGCACGCGTGCCTCCCGAAGTTGTGGCCTCGGACGGTCTCAAGCCGGGCACCGCGCCGCTATCGCCTTCAGGCCGGTGGATCGCTACCCCTGGGTGCCCACCTTCTGGTGACGACCTCGTCGTTGCCTAAGCGAGCGCTGGGTGAGCCCGGGTCGAACGCGCCAAGACCAGCGCCAGTGCCACGCCGGTGTGCGTGCTTGCCGCCACCACCTGCTCCGGCGTGCCTGCCAGCACCACGCGGCCGCCCTCGCCGCCACCCTCCGGTCCCAGGTCGATGACCCAGTCGGCCTCGGCGATCACGTCCAGATCGTGTTCGATGACCACGACGCTGTGGCCGCCGTCGACCAGCCGGTGCAGCACGCGGATCAGCTTTTCCACGTCGGCCATGTGCAGGCCCACCGTGGGCTCATCCAGTACGTACAGCGTGTGCGGCGGCTTCTGGCCACGGCGCGTGATGTCGTCGCGCACCTTGCTCAACTCGGTCACCAGCTTGATGCGCTGGGCTTCGCCGCCGGACAGTGTGGGCGAAGGCTGGCCCAGCGTCAGATAGCCCAGGCCCACGTCCTTCAGCAGCTGCAGCGGGTGGGCGATGGACGGCATCGAGGCAAAGAACTCCACCGCCTCGTCCACCTCCATCTGCAGCACCTCGCCGATGCTCTTGCCGCGCCAGCTGACCGCCAGCGTCTCGGCATTGAAACGCTGGCCGTGGCAGCTTTCGCAGGGCACCTTCACGTCCGGCAGGAAGCTCATCTCGATGGTGCGCAGGCCCTGGCCTTCGCAAGTGCGGCAGCGGCCGTCGCCCGTGTTGAAGGAAAAACGCGCCGCCGCGTAGCCGCGCGCCTTGGCTTCCAGCGTCTCGGTAAAGAGCTTGCGGATGATGTCCCAGAAGCCGATGTAGGTGGCCGGGCAGGAGCGCGGCGTCTTGCCGATCGGTGTCTGGTCGACCTCGAGCACTCGGTCGACGTGCTGCCAGCCATCGATGCCGTCCAGCCCTTGCCAGTTCGGCTTCGCTCCGCGGCTGTTGATGAACTGCAGGTTGGCCAGCAGCACGTCGCGGGCCAAGGTGCTCTTGCCCGAGCCGCTGACGCCCGTCACCGCCACCAGGCGGTGCAGCGGCACGGCCACGCCCACCTGCTGCAGGTTGTGCAGCGTGGCGCCTTTGATGTGCAGCGATGGCGCCGCCGGGTCCACCGGCCGGCGCGGCTGCAGCGGGTGGCGCAGCGGGTGGGCCAGCAGCCGCCCCGTCACCGACGCAGGCGCGGCCGACAGGTTTGCCGCCGAGCCTTCGGCCACCAGCGTGCCGCCGCGCTTGCCGGCGCCCGGGCCGATGTCGATCAGGTGCTCGGCATGGCGGATCGTGTCCTCGTCGTGCTCCACCACCACCAGCGTGTTGCCCTGGTCGCTCAAGCGTTGCAGCGCGTTCAGCAGGATGCGGTTGTCGCGCGGGTGTAACCCGATGGTCGGCTCGTCGAGCACGTAGCACACGCCCTGCAGGTTGCTGCCCAGCTGCGCCGCCAGGCGGATGCGCTGCGCCTCGCCGCCGCTCAAAGTGGGCGCGGCGCGATCCAGCGTCAAGTAGTCCAGGCCCACTTCTTCGAGGAACTGCAATCGCCCGGCGATCTCGCTGATGACATCGCGGCCGATGCCGGTCTCGCGCACCGACAGGTGGCCCGCGCGCATCAGCCCCTCGACCCAGAGGCGCGCCTGGCCCACCGACATGTTTGCCACCTCGCTGATGGCCTTGCCGTCGAAGCTGACCTGGCGCGAGGCCGGGTTCAGCCGCGTGCCGTGACAGTCGGGGCACGGCGCGTCGACGATGCCCTCGACTTCGGCCTCTTCGGAAGGAAAACTCTGCTCGCGGCCCTTCGGGTCATCGTCGCGTTTCGAATCGTCGTAGGCCTTGCGCTGTTCGCGCGTCAGCGCCAGGCCGGTGCCGACGCAGGTCGTGCACCAGCCGTGCTTGCTGTTGTAGGAGAACATACGCGGGTCCAGCTCGGGGTAGCTGGTGCCGCACACCGGGCAGGCGCGCTTGGTGGAGAACACCTTCACTGCACCGATGGACACGGTGCTCTGCCCCGACTCCATCGCCGCACCCAGGCCGTCCAGCGGGTGCAGCAGGTGCATCACGCCCTTGCCCGCCTCCAGCGCCTTGGACAGCGCGGCACGCAGCTCGGCCTCGTTGTCCGGCGTGATCACCATGTCGGCCACCGGCAGTTCCAGCGTGTGTTCCTTGAAGCGGTCCAGCCGCGGCCAGGGGTCCAGTTTGAGGAACTCGCCATCGACCCGCAGGTGCGTGTGGCCGCGCGCCTTGGCCCACTTGGCGAGATCGGTGTAGACACCCTTGCGTGCCACCACCAGCGGCGCCAGCAGGCCGACATGTTCTCCGCGATGGTCGCGCAACAGCTGTGCGGCGATGCTCTCGGCGCTCTGCGGCCGCACCGGCGCGCCGTCGTGCACGCAATGCTGCAAGCCGAGCTTGACCCACAGCAGGCGCAGGAAATGCCAGACCTCGGTGGTCGTCGCCACCGTGCTCTTGCGCCCACCGCGGGAGAGGCGCTGCTCGATGGCCACGGTCGGTGGGATGCCGTAGACCGCATCCACCTCGGGCCGACCCGCCGGCTGCACGATGCTGCGCGCATAGGCGTTCAGCGATTCGAGGTAGCGGCGCTGTCCCTCATTGAACAGGATGTCGAAGGCCAGCGTGCTCTTGCCCGAACCGGACACGCCGGTGATGACGCTGAACTTGCCCCGCGGGATGTCCACGCTCAGGTTCTTCAGGTTGTGCTCGTGCGCGTTGACGATGCGTATCGACTCGTCGGCCACCGGCCGCGGCGCGCGCTGCGCCTTCACCAGCCACTGCAGCGGCACGCCCTCCTCCACCCGGTGCTCGCCCAGGCCCAGGCTGCGTTCGTAGTCGCGCAGCGCCTGGCCGGTAAACGAGCCGGCAAACGCCTTCACGTCCTCCGGTGTGCCGCAGCACACCACTTCACCGCCGGCCTCGCCGCCCTCGGGGCCGAGGTCGACGATCCAGTCGGCGGCACGCACCACGTCGAGGTTGTGTTCGATGATCATCAGCGAATGGCCGGCGTCGAGCAGTTTGCGCAGCGCGCGCATCAGCTTGGCGATGTCGTCGAAGTGCAGCCCGGTTGTGGGCTCGTCGAACAGGAACAGCTGGCCCTTCTTCGCCGCGGGTTGGCGTGGCCCGCTGGCGGCATCGGCCAGGAAGCCGGCCAGCTTGAGCCGCTGCGCTTCGCCGCCCGACAGCGTCGGCACCGGCTGGCCCAGGCGCACGTAATCCAGGCCGACATCGACGATCGGCTGCAGCCGCGCCAGCACCTCGCGGTCGTCGCGGAACAGCGTGGCCGCCTCGTTGACGGTGAGTTCCAGCACGTCGGCCACCGACAGCTGGCGCGGCCCGCGCACGATCTTCGCGTCCAGGATCTCGCTGCGGAAGCGCCGGCCGTCGCAGTCCGGGCAGCGCAGGTAGACGTCGCTGAGGAACTGCATTTCCACATGCTCGAAGCCTGAACCGCCGCAGGTGGGGCAGCGCCCGTCACCCGCGTTGAAGCTGAACATGCCGGCCGTGTAGCTGCGCTCGCGTGACAGCGGTGCGTCGGCAAAGAGCTTGCGGATCTCGTCCCAGGCGCCGACATAGCTGGCCGGGTTGGAGCGTGCGGTCTTGCCGATCGGGCTCTGGTCGACGAAGACCGCGTCGCTGAGCCAGTCGGCGCCGAGCAGCCGCTCGTGCTCGCCCGGCGATTCGGTGGCCTTGCCGAAAAACCGCGCCAGCGCCGGGTAGAGCACGTCCTGCACCAGCGTGCTCTTGCCCGAGCCGGACACGCCCGTCACCACCACCAGGCGCTGCAGGGGCAGCGTCACCGTCACGTTCTTCAGGTTGTGCTCGCGCACGCCTTCGAGGATCAGCTTCGGCGTGGTCTCGTTGACGAAACGCCGCTGCCCGATGCCCACCTGCTTGCGTGCGCCGAGGTAGGCGCCGGTCAGCGTGTCGGCATGGCGCGCCTCGTCGGGCACACCGTCGAAGACGATCTGCCCGCCCTTCTCACCCGGGCCCGGGCCCATGTCGATCAGCCGGTCGGCGGCCAGCATCACCGCCGGGTCGTGCTCCACCACCACCAGCGTGTTGCCGGCATCGCGCAGCCGGTGTATCGCCTCGACGATGCGGTTCATGTCGCGCGGATGCAAGCCGATGCTGGGCTCGTCCAGCACGAACAGCGTGTTCACCAGGCTGGTGCCGAGCGCCGTGGTCAGGTTGATGCGCTGCACCTCGCCGCCGCTGAGCGTGCGGCTCTGCCGGTCCAGCGTCAGGTAGCCCAGGCCGACGTCGCACAGGTACTTCAGCCGGGTGCAAATTTCGTCGTGCAGCAGCTTCAGGGCCTCGTCGTGGTTGGCGTCGCGCAGCGGCAGGCCGTCGAAGAAGCGGCGCAGCCGCTCGATCGGCAGCAGCATCAGGTCGTGCAGGCTCAGGCCCGGCATTGCTTCCAGCTGCGCGCGGGTCCAGGCCGCGCCCACCGGCAGGTTGCGCTGCGCCGGCGGCAGCGCGGTGTCGGCGCTGGCCTTGTCGCCCAGGCGCCAGAGCAGCGCCTCCAGCTTGAGCCTTGCGCCGCCGCAGGCGGTGCATGGGGTGTAGCTGCGGTACTTGGACAAGAGCACGCGGATGTGCATCTTGTAGGCCTTGCTCTCCAGGTAGCCGAAGAAGCGGTGGATGCCGTACCACTGCTTGTTCCAGTTGCCGTTCCAGTGGGGCGAGCCGTTGAGCACCCAGTCGCGCTGCGCGGCGGTGAGCTGGTTCCAGGCAGTGTCGCGCGGGATGCCGGCCTCACCCGCATAGCGCAGCAGGTCGTCGTGGATCTCGGCCCAGGCCGGCGTCATGATGGTCTTGATGGCGCCGTTGCGCAGCGTCTTGCGCGGGTCGGGAATCACCAGCCCCAGATCGACGCCGATGACGCGGCCGAAGCCGCGGCAGGTTTCGCAGGCGCCGAAGGCCGAGTTGAAGCTGAACAGCGCCGGCTGCGGGTCGGCATAGCGTTGGTCGCTTTCCGGACAATGCAAGCCGGTCGAATAGCGCCACAGTTCGGGCTCGGCTGCTTCGTTGAGCTTGTACACATTGAGCCGGCCGCTGCCGCGCTTGAGCGCCAGCTCGATGGCTTCCATCACGCGCACCTTCTCGGCTGAGCCCAGGCGGAAGCGGTCGGCCACCACGTCGAGCAGCTTCTTGCCCTCGGCATCGCGTTCGGCCTGCACGCGCGAAAAGCCGCTGGCTGACAGCCACTGCTCGATCTGCTCGGACGAGGTGTTGGCCGGCAGTTCCACCGGGAAGGTGAACACCAGCCTGGGGTCGTCCGTGGATCGTTGAAGCAGGTCGGCGTAGATGGTCTCCGGCGTGTCGTGCCGCACCGGCAGCGCGGTCTGCTTGTCGAACAGATTCGCCGCACGCGCGAACAGCAGCTTCAGATGGTCGTTCAGCTCGGTCATCGTGCCGACCGTGCTGCGGCTGGTGCGCACCGGGTTGGTCTGGTCGATGGCGATGGCCGGCGGCACGCCGTCGACACGGTCCACCGCCGGGCGGTCCATGCGCTCCAGGAACTGCCGCGCATAGGCACTGAAGGTCTCGACGTAGCGCCGCTGCCCTTCGGCATAGAGCGTGTCGAAGACCAGGCTGGACTTGCCCGAACCGCTGGGCCCGGTGACCACCGTCATCTCGCCGGTGCGGATGTCCAGGTCCAGGTTCTTGAGGTTGTTCTGGCGGGCGCCGCGAATGCGGATGAGGCCGGTCGACATGTCGCTGCGGAACCTGGGAGAGAGGGCGAAGCGGGGCATTCTAGGAGCCCGCCCGACATCGCGCCGGGGCCGCGCGCGAGGCGTCCTCCGCGCCGGCCGAACCCGCTTCAGGGCGCCGGCGCGCGGCAGCTGCTTCCCAGCGGCTGCTCGAAATCGACCTTGGGCGTGAAGCTGGTGTCCAGCGGGTTGGCCTTGACTGCCACGATGTAGTAGCGCGTGCAGGGCTTGACGTCCAGCGTGAAGCTCTCGACCGCGCTGACACCGGCGCCTCCAGGCGGGCCGCGCAGCAGCAGGCGACGCACGCCGGGCTCGACGAACTTGGGCGTCACCGTCGAGCTGCTGCCGTCGACCGAGGCGATCTGCACCGGGTAGGTGTCGATCGGGGTGAGGAAGTAGCGCTCGCCCAGCAACTGCGACGTGGCCGGGTTGGTGGCACAGCCCTGCACCAGCGCCACACCAAGGGCTGTCATCCAAGGCCAGGTCTTCATGGACGCCTCCTGCAGCTCACGGACTCAACGGCACGGCCGCATCCTTGGAAAGCGCGGCCGAGCTGTCCACGACCCTCCTGGGCGGCGCGGCGGCATTCAGGAACTTGCCGATCTCGGCCAGGGCCTCGCGCGCCTCGGTCAGTTCGGGGTTGAAGATCTGCCAGACATGGACCATGTGGTTCCAGCGTTGCAGCCGCACCGGCGAACCAGCGGCCTGGGCTCGGTTGACGTAGCGCTGGCTGTCGTCGAACAGCATTTCCACCTCGCTGGCCTGCACCAGCACCGGCGGCAGCCGCGACAGGTCGGCGCGCAGCGGCGAGATCAGCGGGTCGTTGGGCTTGATGCGCGTCTGCAGCCAGCCGAACCACAGCAGCAGCGCCTGCGGCACGCGCGCCATCGAGCCGAACAGCGGACCCAGCATCGGGTCGCTGTGCACGTTGGCGCGCATGCTCGGGCTGCTCAGCGTGGCATCGGTCAGCGGCGACAAGGCCACCGCGGCATCGGGCGCGCGCAGCCCCTGGTCACGCACCCAGTTGATCAGCGACAGCGTCAGGTTGCCGCCGGCCGAGTCACCGGCCACGAACACCGCACTCGCCGGTGCCTCGCCCTGCGGGCCGTGCTCGAGAAGCCAGCGGTAGGCGCCGCGGCAGTCGTCGATGCCGGCCTGGCGCGGGTGCTCGGGCATCAGCCGGTAGTCGATGGCCAGCACCGCGCCGCCAGTCAGCTCGGAAAAGCGCGAGGTCAGTGTGCGATGGCTCTTCGGGCTGCCCATCATGAAGGCCCCGCCGTGGATGTAGAGCGTGCGCCGCTGCGGGTCAGCGCCGGGCGCCAGCACCCACTCGGCGGGCACGCCGGCACAGTCCACCGCGGTGATGCTCACGTCGAGCACCCGGTCGGCAAAGATACCGTCCATGTACTTGCGCAGCACCGCATTGCGCTGGCGCATCGGCACGCCCTTGAGCAGCTCGCGGATGCCGCCGAGCGAAGCGATCACCGCCTGGATCTCGGGCCCGGGCGCGTCGCCGCGCGAAAAGCGCTCGCCGACCGGCCGGTCGAAGGCCGACATGTCGGCGCCGCGCAGATGGAAGACGGCCACCGCCCACACGCCGCCAATCACCACCATCACTACCAGCGTCAGTTCGAGCACAACAGGTCTCCGGAGTCACGCCGCCCGCAGGCTGCGGGCAGATCCGATGAGGCGAGCATATCGCCGCGCAGCGGCGCGGGGCTGGATGAACCTGTCTAACGCGCACCCGCCTGAAGCAGGATCTGCACCATCGGCTGGTAGCCGCGCGAGCGCGCCAGCGTCAGCGGCGTGGCGCCCTGGCCGTCCGCCAGCTGGGTGTTGGCGCCGGCTTCGACCAGGGAGCGCACCGTGGCCACATGCCGCGGCCCGCCCTGGCCGAGCACGATGGCTTCGATCAGCGCCGTCCAGTGCAGGTTGTTCACATGGTCGAGTGGTGCGCCGGCCTTGATCAGCTGGCGCACCACGCCGTCGTGGCCCAGGTGCGCGGCGGCGATCAGCGCCGTGCCGTCGTAGCGGCTGGTGATCAGCTTCGCGCTCGCGCCGAGCGACAGCAGCAGGCTCAGGCTGTCCTCGTCGTCGGCCACCGCGGCGATGGTCACCGCGTCGTAGCGGTCGTTCTCCAGCGCGCCGAGGTCGGCGCCGGCCTGGGCCAGCGCGCGCACCGCCTCGCGCCGCTTGGCAAAGCTGGCCACGTGCAGCGGTGTACGGCCGTGACCGTCGCGCGGGTTCGCGTCGGCGCCGCCGGCGAGCAGCTGCGCGATGCGCGCCGCATCGCCCTGCCAGGCAGCCGCGTGCAGGCCGGTGAAGCGCGCGGTCTCGGCAGGCGCGGGCGGCGTCTGCGCCATGACCGGCAGCAGCAGCCAGCCCATCGCCACGAGCGGAGCGTGCAACAGCAGGCGGCGCAGGTTCATGCGGGCATTCTTTCACCCGCAATGGCGATGGTCGAGAGCTCCGCCCGACCGCAACCCCGCTTCGTTCCGAGTCCTGCTCGAAGCCCGGGAATCCAGTGGCAGCTTGCGGCGCTTTGCTGAAGTTCGATGTCCGCTGTACGTGCGTGACTTTCGTGGTGGCGAAGACGGTGCGGGGCAGGCCGCGACGCTTCGGTGGAGCGGTAGTCTGCTCCGCTGCCCTGCGATGCTCGCGACCCTGGCTTGGCGCATAACTCGCTACGCGCTGCGCGCTGCGCTCGGACAGACGCGCCAAGTTTGATGTTGAAGCGCGCTGCGCGCGCGGCCAGGGTCGCTGCGCTTCTCGGCGCCCCACAGGCGCATCGCGTCCTGCCCCGCACCGTCTTCGCGGCAGCGCTCGTGGTGTTCGGTCCCAAACAGCCCCGGCACCGACTTCGCGTCGGGCGGCACCCGGCAGGGGCGATTTCTGCGGCGACGAGGAGCACAGCACCAGGGTCGGCGCGCGGCAGCGCGCTTCGTGATCTGACTTGCCGCATCTGTCCGAGCGCAGCGCCGAGCCCGCAGGGCTTGGCGCGTAGCGAGTTATGCGGCACGACCCTGGGGCGCGCACCACAGTGCAGTCGGGCCGCAGGACCGACCGCCGCAGCATGAGCCCCTGGCGGGTGCCGCCCGGCGCGATGGGCCAAACGCAGAAGGAAAGCAGCCTCTCGCGAACAGCAGCCATGCGCCGCGAGCCGTCACCCTGTCTTCCGTGCGATCGATCGCTTGCCGGCGTCAGGCCGCAAAGAAGCGCTCGACCAGCGCGTACTGCTCGGGTGTGTTCAGGGTCGGGGCATGGCCACAGCCGGCGATCGTGACCACCACCGCGCGCGGCCCGCGGTTGCGCATCGCGTCGGCCACCTCGGGCAGCAGCAGGTCGGAGTGCTCGCCGCGCAGGCACAGCACCGGCAGGTCCAGGCTGTCCCAGGCTTCCCACAGGGCGTAGTCGTCGGCATGGTGGGTGAACTGCATGACCATCGCCGGGTCGTAGTGCGGCGTGACCCGGCCATCGCTCAGGCGGCGGGTGGAGGTTTCGGTCAGGCGCCGCCACTGCGCATCGTTCATCGCGCCGTAGGGCTTGTAGACGGTGCGGAAGTACTGCTCCAGCTCACTCACCCGGGCAAAGGCCGGCGGGCTGCCGGCATAGCTGCGGATGCGCTGGATGGCCGAGTCGGCCAACTGCGGACCGACATCGTTCAGCACCATGCGCCGGATGCGGCCGCGCAGCGGACCGGCCGCGGCCTTCAGGCCGATGGCGCCGCCCATCGAGGTGCCCAGCCAGAGCACCTGCTCCAGACCCAGCTGGTCCAGCAGCGCGGCGGCCAGCTGCCCATAGAAGGCCAGGCAGTACTCCTGCGCCGGCAGCGGGCTCCACTGGCTCAAGCCGCGGCCGAGGGTGTCCGGGCAGATCACGCGGTAGCGCTGCGCCAGGTGTTCGGCGATGTCGTCCATGTCGCGCCCGGTGCGCGCCAGGCCGTGCCAGGCGATCACGGCCTCGTCGTGGCCGGCGCCCCATTCGGTGTAGTGCAGCTCTCGTTCGAGGCAGCGGATGTAGTTCGAGGTGGGCGTCATTTCTTCATGGCCCCAAGGCGCAGCCGCCCCACGACCCCAGTGGGGAAGTGGTAGACCGACAGCACGAACAGCACGCCCAGCCAGAGCAGCCAGCGGTCGGGCGAGACCAGTTGCGACAGCACCGGCACGCCTTCCAGCGCACCGGCACCGAACTTCAGCAGGTCCTGCAGATAGTTCTGCGCGAAGACGAACAGCACCGAGCCGATGACCGCGCCGTACATCGTGCCCATGCCGCCGATGACGACGATCAGCAGGATGTCGAGCATGATCTCGAAGCTCAGCGTGGTGTCGGGGCCGGTGTAGCGCAGCCACAGTGCCAGCAGCGCACCGGCCACGGTGGCGAACAGCGCCGACAGCACATTGGACAGCGTGCGATAGACCACCGTGCGGTAGCCGATGGCCTCGGCGCGGAAGTCGTTCTCGCGGATCGCCTGCAGCACGCGGCCGAAAGGCGAGTTGACGATGCGCAGCAGCAGCAGGAACAGCAGCGCCACCACCACGAACAGCAGGTAGTAGCTGAACACCTTGCCGTCGAGCAGCACGCCGAACACCTCTGACTCGAAGGGCTCGAAGGACGGGCTGAAGACTGCCGGGTTCTTGAAGCTCAGGCCGTCCTCGCCGCCGGTGAAGTCACTCAGTTGCGAGGCCAGCGTCTGGAAGGCCGCAGCCACGGCCAGCGTGATCATGGCGTAGAAGATGGCCTTGACACGCAGGCTGAACAGGCCGATCACCAGTGACAGCACCAGCGACAACAGCAATGCGACGCCGAGGCCGATGAACACCGCGGCGAAGCCCTCGCCCAGGCGCGTACTGGCAATGGCGATGCCGTAGGCACCGATGCCGAAGAACATGGTGTGCGCGAAGCTGACGATGCCGGTGTAGCCAAGCAGCAGGTCGTAGCTGGCGACGAGCAGGATGAAGACCAGCATCTTCGCGGCCACGCCCAGCGCCTTGCTGCCCGGGAACAGGAAGGGCGCGAAGGCCAGGCCCAGCAGCACCAGCAGCAGCGCCAGCGCCAGCCAGCGGCTGCGCGGCAGGTCGTGCGAAAGCAGACGATCGATGAACATGGCGCTAGCGGTTGGTGACGGGATACAGCCCCTGCGGGCGCCACAGCAGGATGGCCACCATCAGGCCGATGTTGGAGAACAGCGCCACCTTGGGCGCCAGGTAGCCGGTGTAGTTGGCCATCAGGCCGACCAGCAGCGCACCGACGAAACATCCAAAGGTCGACCCCAGGCCGCCGATGATGATGACGATGAAGATCAGCACGTTGACCTGCGCGCCGATCTGCGGCGTCACCGACTGCTGGTACAGCCCCCACATCACACCGCCCAGGCCGGCCAGCGCCGAACCGGCGACGAACACGCCGACGAACAGGCGGCGGATGCGGTAGCCGAGCGACTCCACCATCTCGCGATCCTGCACGCCGGCACGGATCAGCAGGCCGACCTTGGTGCGGTTCAGCGCGAACAGCAGCAGCGCGAACACCCCCAGGCCGATGGCCACCGCCAGCACGCGGTACTTCTCGATCGACGCGTCGCCGATGACGAAGCTGCCGCGCAGCGCGGTGGGCAGCGGCAGCGCGATCTGCTGCGGGCCCCAGATGACCTTGATCAGCTCCTCGCCGACGATCATGCCGCCCATGGTGATGAGGATCTGCTTCAGGTGCAGGCCGTAGACC
>Ga0316601_100001259_pt1 | contig 12169 bp, 7 predicted proteins | sample OWC_soil_day5_no_FD_207663 | JGI IMG/M metagenome (GOLD analysis project Ga0316601, IMG submission 207663) | Wetland soil microbial communities from Old Woman Creek delta, Ohio, United States - OWC_soil_day5_noCT | ecosystem: Environmental > Terrestrial > Soil > Wetlands | place: USA: Ohio...
CGTCGCTCGAGCGATGGATGCCCCACGCGGAGGTCGTGACCAGCGTGGTCCCGTTGCTCTCGAGGTCCTTGATGTACGGCCGCGTCTCCGTCGGCGACGGCTGGGGCAGCGTCCCCGTCGTCCACCCGGTCGGTCGTTCGACCGCGACCGCGTTCTCGATCGCATCGAACGCGAACAGCTGCCCGCTCGTCGGATCGAGGCGCCAGGTCCGGTCGGTGGCGTACGCGGGCTCGCCGGTGATCGGCGTGATCGCATCGGTCGTGAGGTCCCAGCGCGCGAGGCCGAGCTGGCTCGCATGCAGCGTGACGGTCGTGCCGGTGATCGCGACGCGCCCGAGCTCGCCGAGCTGCGGATCGAGCCGGGCCCAGGTCGCGCCGCCGTCGCGCGAGATCCGTCGCGCCATGATCACGACCTCCCCCCGCGCAGCGAGGAACAGGTCGTAGCTGGTGTGCTGCGGTGGCGAGAACCGCTCGAGCTCGAGCGTCTGCGGCGTCGAAGGCGACGGTCCGGACTCGCCGCAGGCAGCCACCGCGAGCAGGAGGGCGACGGACCGGGTCATGGGTGGCAGTAGACGGCCTCCGTCGCGCTCGCGCGTCCCGGCTCACCCAGTCCTCATCGTCGAACCGCCGTGCGCTACCGCTCGATCGGCCTGTGCTCGCTCCATCGTGCTATCACCTGACGACGTGCGTCTGGTGGCACTCACGATCGTGATGGGGATCGCGGCCTTGGCCGTGGCCGCGCCGACGATCGACATCCGCGCCCGGACGCAGGTCGCGCTCGATCAGGTCCAGCTCCGCGGCGAGGGGGTCGCCGAGGTCTCCGGCCAGCTGATCGATCGGCTGACCGGCGACGGGCTCGGCGGCCAGCAGGTGACGATCAAGGTCGGCAACCAGCAGGTCACCGCGTCGACCCAGCCCGACGGCCGGTTCCGCGCGGTGGTCGGTGTCGAGGCGGGCCCGCAGCCGGTCGAGCTGGTGTTTCGCGGGGGGGCCTTGCTCGAGGCCTCGACCCAGACCACGGTCACCGACCCGTCGCGCGCGGCGGTCAGCCTCAACATCTTCGTCGATCCCCTCGCCGAGGGATCCGATCCGAAGCTCCGCGTCAACGCGAGCGCCGACGGCAAGGACATCCGGATCGAGGTCGCGCTCGAGGTCGGCGGCGCGACCGACGCCGAGCTGAGGCCGCTGCGCACGATCGCGACGAGCACCGACTTCGTCCTGACCCGTGCCGACGCGGGCGGCCCCGGCCCGCGCCGGGTCCGCGCGACGTTCGCCGGCGATCCGGCCCGCCAGGCCGCGACGGCGGAGGTCACGCTCGATCTCACCGCCCCGACGACGACCACGATGCAGCTGTCGACCACCGAGCTCGCCTACGAGGACGAGCTCGTCGTCACGGGCGCCGTCACCGATGCGGACGGCCAGCCCGTCGGGCGCGCCGCGGTGACGCTGGTGACGGGCGATCGCCGGCTCGCGCAGGGCGCGACGGCCACCGACGGCAGCTACCGCTTCGAGATCGAGGCGGAGATCATCGGCCAGGGGCAGTTCGGCCTCAAGGTCCTCGCCGATCCGGGCAGCACGTACATCAAGGCGAGCGAGGCCGAGCCCGTCGTCCTCCGCGTGGCCGCGCCGCAGCCGGTGCCGGTCTCGTACACGATCGCCGCGTTCATCGCGACCCTGGGCGCCGCCGGCGGGTTCTTCTTCGCGCGCGCCAGGCCGTGGACCAAGCTCCGCCGCAAGGCGCCGGCCGCCGAGGTCCCGTCGAATGACGGCGAGATCGAGCAGGTCGCGGGGGGCCTGGTCACCAACAAACCGACCGTGATGTCGACGCTGCGCCGCCCCAACGACGACGGGGTCTCCGGCGTGGTCCGCGACACCGTGCGCAGCCGACCGGTGCCCGAGGCCGTGGTCTGCCTCCGCCTCGGGGAGCTCGAGCGCGAGATCCGGACCGCCGCCGACGGCAGCTTCGCTCTCGAGAAGCTCGCGCCGGGCGAGTGGCAGGCCGAGGTCGCGGCACCGGGCCACGTCACCGAGCGGTTCGGCGTCTCGATCCCGCACCGCGGCGAGCTGCGCGACGTCCGCGTCGATCTGGTGCCGGTCCGCGAGCGCGTGTTCCAGCTCTACCGCCGCGCCGCCGAACCCGCGCTCCCCGAGTCGCGGCTGTGGGGCATCTGGTCGCCGCGGCAGATCGTCGATCACGTGAGGTCGAAGCGGCAGAGCCCGGCGCTCTCGGACCTCACGGACTTCGTCGAGGAGGTCTATTTCTCCGCGCGCCTGGCGCCCGAGACCGTGCTCCCCCAGGCGCGCGAGCGCGTCGAGCGGGCCGTGCGCGAGCGAACGCCTGCCGCCTAGGGTATAAGCCCTCCCCATGAACCCAGACGAGCTGATCAAGCTCGCCATCGCCGTCGTGGCGATCGTTCTCGTGATCTTCGTGCTCCGCCGTGCGGCCGCGAAGAGCCGAGCCAAGGCGCCGTCGAGTGCGCGCGACCGCCTCGGGGTCGGTCCGGCCGAGGAGGCCGCCCGGCCCCGCCGCGAGCGCAAGCGCCCCCGCCCGGGCGAGCCGGCGAAGGCCCCGCAGGCGGCTCGCGAGGCCGAGGCCGCCGCCGCGGCCGCCGAGCGCGAGGCCGAGGTCGAGGCCGAGGCTCCACCGACCGACGCCGAGGCCGCCGCGGCCTACAAGGCCGGGCTCGCGAAGACCCGCGGTGGGTTCGTCGCCCGCCTCGGCAAGCTGTTCGGCAAGAAGAAGTTCGACGCCCAGACCCTCGAGGAGCTAGAGGAGGTCCTGTTCACCGCCGACATCGGCCCGCGCGCCGCGGACCGGATCTTCCAGTCGGTCAAGACCGGCCTGTCGAAGGACGACCTCGAGGACTCCGAGAAGATCTGGAAGCAGATCCGCAAGACCTCGAGGGCGATCCTCGCGCTCGACGCCAAGCCGATCGACATGGCGTCGCACAAGCCGTTCGTCCTGCTCGTGCTCGGCGTCAACGGGGTCGGCAAGACCACGACGATCGGCAAGCTCGCCAAGCAGCTCTCCGACGAGGGCAAGAAGGTCATCCTCGCCGCCGGCGATACCTTCCGGGCGGCCGCGACCGAGCAGCTCGAGGAGTGGGGCAAGCGCGCGAATGTCCCGGTGGTGCGGGGCAAGTCCGGCGGCGATCCGTCGTCGGTGATCTTCGACGCGATCAAACGCGGCGTCGACGAGGGCTTCGACGTGGTGATCTGCGATACCGCCGGCCGCCTGCACTCCAACGCCGGCCTGATGGACGAGCTCAAGAAGCTGCGCCGGGTCATGGACAAGGCGATGCCGGGGGCGCCGCACGAGACCTGGATGGTCCTCGACGCGACGACCGGCCAGAACGCGATCTCTCAGGCCAAGACCTTCAAGGCCGACATGGAGATCACCGGGATCGTCCTGACCAAGCTCGACGGGTCGTCCAAGGGCGGCGTCGTGCTGGGCATCTGTGACGAGCTCAAGGTCCCGGTCCGCTTCGTCGGGATCGGCGAGAAGATCGGCGACCTCCGACCCTTCGATCCGGGTGCCTTCGTCGAGGCGCTGTACGCCGATGCCAGCACCGGTGAGGCCGCATAGCGCAACTGTCAGGGGCCGCCTCGTGTCCGCATTCCGGCCCAAAACGGCGCCGATTGCTTGAGACCAGAAAAAGGCGCGTGTTATGAAGCCTCTACGAATGCGGGCATTCCACCGATCTGTCGTGTTCTTTGCGGGGCTGGCACTCGTCGCCGGGACCGCGTTGGCGCAGCCGAAGAAGGGGCCTGCGCCCAAGCCCGCGCCGCCCGCGGGCGGGGAGGCCGAGCCGGAGATCGAGATGGAGCCGGGGGACGCCGCGCCGCCGCCCGGTGATGGGGGCGAGATCGACATGGGCGCCGAGCCCGGTCCCGGGGATCTCAGCGCCGACATGGCCGCGTCCGACGCTGCCGCCGCCAACGCGGTCAAGGCCGGCGAGCTCAAGCGCACGCCGCTGTCCTGGAAGGACATCCTGGTCGTCGTGCGCAAGCCGTTCCTCAAGGCGCGCCGCACCGAGCTGATGCCTCTGTTCGGCACGACCATGAACGACAACATGGTCCGCCACTACTCGATCGGCGGCATGCTGAACTACTACCTGACCGACGTCCTCGCGATCGGGGTCGAGGGTCAGTACTACCAGCCGTCGTTCCGCGAGCCGTTCGATCTCGTCGCGCGCCAGGCCCGCCGCCTGCCGACGATCAACACGTACAAGTGGAGCGCCGCGCTCGACTTCCACTACGTGCCCGTCTACGGCAAGTTCGCCGTGTTCGACAAGCGCCTGATCACCTGGGAGGTGTTCTTCACCGCCGGCATCGGCGCCGGCCAGAGCGAGGTCGAGGCCCGCGACAAGAAGTTCCCCGGCTTCACGACCCTCCTGATCATGCCGAACGTCGGCGCGAGCATGCGGTTCTTCCTCGCGAAGTGGGTGACGGTCAATGTCGGCATCCGCGACTACGTGTTCTACGACAAGTTCGAGCCGGTCGACCGCTCGCCGACGATGAACGCCACGGCGGACGAGGCGAAGAGCCGAGCGGACGGCGCGCTGATCAACAACGTCATGTTCCAGATCGGATTGAGCTTCTGGCTCCCGACCTCGTTCGAATACACCACGTTCCGCTGAAGGCCCGAGGACCACAGCCATGATGAAGCACACCCTCCTCCTCGTCGCCGGCCTGCTCGCGGTCGACGCGGTGACGCCGTCGGACGCGTACGCCGAGCGCCGCTACAACAGCCTCCGCACGGACCCCGCCGTCCGTCACCGCCGCCTGCTCGTCAGCGGCCGCTTCGAGTTCGCCCCGCTGTTCGAGTCGACGATCAACGCCGACTTTCGCCACGTGATCGGCGGCGGCGCGAAGCTCGAGTACCACCTCGGCGACATGCTCTCGATCGGCGTGATCGGCGTGTACGGCACCTCGCTCGACACCGGCCTGGTCAAGAAGATCGTGCCGACGCTCGAGACCACGGTCGATCCGGCGACGCGCGAGCCGAGCCGGTCCGAGTTCACGAGCCGGCTCAACTCGATGCCGGTCCACGGCGCCGCGTACATCAGCCTCACGCCCTGGTACGGCAAGCTCGCCGCGTTCAGCCAGGCGTACGTCGCGTTCGACTTCTACTTCCAGGCTGGGCTCGCGTTCGCCCAGCTCAAGAGCGACTGCCCGAGCAACGTCTGCAACGACACGATGGATCCGGAGGCCGCGCCGGACAACAACCCGAACAACGACGCACCGCTCAACAGCGGCGGGCGGCTCGGCCTCTACATCGGCGGCGGCATCCACGTCTTCCTCAACGACTTCGTGGCGCTCGACCTGACGATTCGCGACTACGCGTTCTCCGACAACCCGTCGGGCGCCGACTTCAACGCCAACCTCGCCGTCACCAGCGAGGACTCGCGGTTCCTGCACCACCTGTTCTTCGGTGCCGGCATCTCGATCATGTTCCCGACGACGGTCAAGCGCACGCCGTAGCGACCACGACAGTCGACCGCACCCGAGTTGACGGCCTGCCAACACCATTGGCAGGCCTTCGTCGTTGTGGGGTCGCAAGGGCCCGAAATCGCGTATCGTGGTGATGGATCGGGCCTTGCTCCTCCACCTACCTGGATTCATGCGCCGTCTGCTCGCCGCCATCGCGCTCGTCGCCGGAACCCTCTGGGCCTCGGGGTGTGTCACCCCGTCGATCCCGATCCCGCCCCCCGATCCGGCGCTGATGACATTCCAGCTCCAGGGCGACGTCGGCAACACGGTGGCCTCGTTCGCGTACCCGAGCCACCCGACCCTCGTCGACGCGGTGGTCTTCATCTACAACCGCGACAAGGGGATGGGCATCATCGAGAACGCCCACCCCGACGGCAGCGTCGGGCCGACCGCGGCCGTCCGCGCCGATCTCGGCGACCAGATGGTCGTGTCGTTCCAGCGCGACGACCAGACGGCGTCGACCTGCGTCCGTCTCAAGGACGGCGCGCAGAACGGCACCAGCTACTGCGATCCGTGATCGCTAGTAGGTGATCGCGGGCCAGGCAACGAGCGTCGGGCGGACCGTCCGCTGCGCGCCGTTGCGCTCGATCACCAGCGTGGGCTTGGAGCCCGCGGGCGAACCGTAGATCTTCTCCTGGAGCTCGCTCGCGGAGTCGACCAGATCGCCGTTGATCGAGATGACGTGATCACCAGGCTGGAGCGCGAACAGCTCCGCTGGCGTTCCCGGCAGCACGCTGTCGATCTCGGCGACACCGCCGTGGAACACGTAGCGGATGCCGAGGAAGCCATGGTCCGGGATCGTGTCGACGGTGACTTCGGTGGGCGCGTGGTAGGGGCAGCCGCGCGTCGACATGCTGTCGGCGACCTGCATCGCCATCAGCGTGGTCGCGAGCGCGAGCCCCGAAGCCACACCCGCCATCGTGCATACGACAGCCACCGTACCGAGTCCTCGACTACGTTCCGTGGGAAGCAGCGCTTCGCGGCGAAGGGCGGGGGCGACTGTCTCGGGCAGGTCATCAGACATCTACGTTGCCTCGCTTTCGGTCCTACTCCCCACTATACGGGCCTGCACCGACGATGACCATGGGGAAATGCGCCGACGTGAATGACCTCACGTCGATCGCACGGTCGGCACCGGGACCGGGACGCCGTCGTTCACCACGGGGCGCCCCCGGGCCGCGGATCCGCCCGTGGTACGGTCCGGAGCGCGGGTGACCACGTCTCCTCGTCGGCGGAAGCGCCGTTGGCTCGTCGCCATCGGCTTGACGGTGCTCCTCCTCCTGGGCACCGCGTACGCCGTGCTGCGCGTGAAGTTCGAGGGGGAGGATCTCGGGGACAACATCGCGTCGATCCTCAACAAGAGGATGCGCGGCCGGATCGCGATCGGCTCGGTCGAGTGGCCCGCGGGCGCGCTCAAGACCGTCGCGAGCGGGGGCTGGGTCCCGGTGACCATCCGCGACGTCAAGGTGTGGGACGACTGCGCACTCAGCGCGGTGTTCGGGGGGCCGGACGCCGGCGAGGCGCGGACCGGGGATCCCAACGCGGACTGCACCCCGGATGACCTCCCGGATCCCGACCCCAGCAGCAAGCGAAAGCCTCGCAAGCAGCTGCTCCGAACTTCTCTGGTCACCGCCGAGATCGACATCCACGCGCTGATCTTCGGCAACCACGACTTCGTGTTCCGCCGCGTCGTGATCCACGGCGGGGAGGCCCTGCTCGAGGAGACCCGCGAGCCCTACCCGCTCCACGCCTACGACCGCGTGATCGTCAGCATCGTGACCGCGTTCTATCCGCGGCAGAAGGCGGGCTTCCGCGCCGGCATCTACGCGGACTCCGCTCCACCGGTGTTCGACCTCCGCGACATCCACATCAAGGATCTGAACCTGACGGTCCACATGCGGCCCTACTCGGTCCCAGGGACCGACAAGATCGGCTTCGGGTTCACCGCGCGGCTCACCCAGGTCAACGTCGACCCCGAGCAGCTCGCGAACGATTCGTACCTGTACATGGACGCGACCGATCCGCTGGTCGCGAAGTTCTACGTGCGGCTCGCGGTCGAAGCGGCCCAGGGCACGGTGCGGATCCTCGACGAGGGAGCGCGCTCCGCGTTCCGCATGCCCCTCGAGGGGTTCGCACCCGCGACGCAGGTGTATCCGCCCCCTGGACGGGCGGCGATGTACGAGATCGGGCTCGTCGACGTCAAGCTCAACCGGCTCGCGCAGATGCCGACCCAGTGGGCGCGCCACGACTACGTCGCGAACACACTCGAGCTCGATCTGCAGGCGACGACGGTCCCGTGTGCCGCGGTGGGCATGCCGGCGCCGAAGCGCACCGACGGGGCGCAGCTCCATCTGACCGGCGAGCTCGACGGCTACTGGGACCGCCCGTACGACGGCGCGTGGAACCTCCAGCTCGACGCGAAGAACCTCGGACCGACGGTGCGGAGCTGCATCAAGTCGTCGATGGGCGGGGATGACCTCAACGGCACGATCACCCTGACCGGTCCGTTTGTCGCCTCGCCGCGCGTCGGCCTCGATCTCAAGAACCTCGACGTCGCGGTCCCGCTGCGCGCGAACGAGGCGCCGCTCCAGCTCACGCTCGCCGAGGTCCACGGCGGGATCGATCTCGTCAACGAGCAGGGCTTCATCGAGAAGACCAAGGCACTGATCCGCGGCGGCAAGGAGCCTGGCGAGGTCGAGATCTCGGCGACGTTCGGGCTCAAGCCGTACAACGCGAACGCACAGATCGAGATCTCGAAGGCGATCGACGTCGGTCGGTTCCTGCCACCGAAGATCGCGAAGAGCGTCGGCAAGTTCCTGAAGGGCCGGCTGCGCGCGAAGGGCGACTTCGAGATCGGGTTCGCTCTCGAGGACTTCGATCTGGCGCTCGGCGCGACCGCGACGTCGACGGCGCTGCGCGTCCACAAGGGACGGCTGTTCACGGGCGACGCGTTCGATACGATCCACATCGAGAACGTCCACGTCGAGGCCGGCCAGAGCCGCGCGATGTTCGACGGCACCGTCGACCTGCTGCACGAGGACCTCGACCTCCGGATCGAGGGCAACTTCCCCGACCTCGACGTCTGGCTGCGGCGGTTCGACCTGCCGGCGTTCGTCAAGAGCGCGGGCGGCGGCAGCGTGATCATCATCAAGGGCAAGCTCTCGAACCCGAAGATCAACGTGAACACCGAGCTCGCCGGGGTGCCGTGCCTCGATCGGCTGCGGCTGACCGACACGCAGTTCGCCGACGGGATCCTCGAGATCCGCAAGATGACGTCGCAGGGGCTCGGCGGCGAGCTCACCGGCAGCGGCCGCGTCCGGATCCCCGCGGGCGGCGGCGATCCGATCGTCGAGCGACTCGTCCTGTCGGGGCGCCGGCTCGAGGCCGCGCGGATGTGCGGGCTCGGCGGCACCGCGAAGGGCACGCTCGACATCGTCGAGGCCGAGCTCGGACGGGTCAGCGTCGACAAGGACCGCCCCGCGCTCGACTGGCTCGACCACGCGCAGGTGTTCGTCAAGGCGGCAAGGCTCAGCGTGAAGGGCGACGCGTACTCGGACGTCGCGATGTGCGTGAACAAGAAGGACGACGCCGCGTGCCGCCCGCGCTCGATGTACGTCGCGCCCGAGGACCTCGAGAAGTGCGCGACCGCGAAGAAGACCGGGGGCAGCTGCATCGTGGTGACCGCGAAGCGCGATGGCGGCGGCGTCGTCGACGCGACGGTCGCGAAGCTCCCGGGCGTCAAGGTCGGCAAGGTCACGCCGGGGCCGCGCCTCGGCGGCGCCGTGTCGGTCGATCTACCGCTCGCGATCCTCGATCAGTTCATCGGCAAGAAGATCCTCGGCGGCGACAGTCGGATGACGCTCCACCTCGGCGGCACGCCAGCGGCGCCGCAGGCCACCGGCCACATCACGCTCCTGCGCACGTGGATCGCGCAGAACTTCATCGGCGACAGCCAGCTCCGCGTCGAGCCGATCACGCTGCCTGGCGGCATGCCCGGCGTCTCGATCAACGGTCGGGCACTCGCGGACCGGTTGACGATCAGCGGCACGCTCGGGACCACCGCGCCCTTCCCCGTCGAGCTGTCCGTCACGGGGCATCGCATCGAGCTCGACACGGCGCTCGACCTGAAGAAGCTGCTGGGGCTCCCCGCGCCGCTGCAGGCGTGGGTGTCCGGCACGGTGACCGTGAAGACGGAGCTGTTCCCCGGAAAGCCGGTGGAGCCCGAGGCGTGGGTCGAGCTGTCGGAGGTCATGGCGATCATGAACCACCGCGGCGCCGACGGGCGGATCACCCCGCTCCGGCTCAGCGTGATCGATCAGGAGCCCGGCGTGCGCCCGGCGGTGTCGATGCGCCTGACGCCGACCTCGATCGAGCTCGCGTGCAGGGACAAGGCGGCGGTCGGCGGCCGCGTTCCGTGTACGACAAAGCTCGCGACCCCGGTCGGGGTCGTCGAGGTCCGCGGTCACGCCACGCCGGCGTCGGTGGCGATCGAGGCGCTCGGCACGCTCGACCTGTCGCTGCTCGCCCCGTTGATCGAGACGCGGTTCGACGAGGCCTCCGGGTACGTGCGGCTCGCCGCCTCGGTCTCGGGGACGATGGCGAAGCCGAGCTACGAGGCGTCGATCGATCTCGATCCGAACGGCACGTGGCGCAAGGATCCGACGGCCGGGAACCCGGTCCGGTTGCGGCCCGTCGGCGGCGACACCATGCTCGAGGCGCCCACCGGCCTGATCAAGCTCGCGAACGGGAGCCTCGGGTTCACCGACGTGATCATCCAGATCCGCGACCAGCACCTCGACGAGAAGGGCGAGCTCCACGTCAAGGGCAACATCGCGCTCGACGGGCTGACGCCGGCGAATTGGTCCGTCCTGATCTCCGGCAAGCTCGCCGGCAAGATGCTGATGGTCGCGGTCCCGGGCATGGTCTCCCAGGCCGGCGGGCTCGCGACGATCGACGGCGACGTGATCCTGTCGGGCAAGGGAACGCTCCCGCTGATCTCCGGGACGCTCGTGTTCGATCCTCCCGACGACAACACCAAGGCGCGACCGATCTCGCTGATCCCGCGCGGCCAGCGGCGGGAGCTGCAGTTCTCGCGCGGCAGCATCGACATCGAGACCGTCGCGAGCGGCACGCACCGGACGTACATGCTCGCGATCAACGACATGCTCGCGTCGATCGACGGCGAGGGCACGGTGTCGAACATCAACGGCAACGTCGAGCTGCGCGATGGCGTGCTCGCGAACCTCCGCGTTGCACTCGATGCCGACAACATCCCGTTCCGGGTCCCCGGGACGCTCGACCTCGTGATCTCCGCGCGCGACGTGTTCCTCGAGAAGGCGTCGGACATCGCGAACCTCGAGGTCCGCGGCAAGGTCTCGATCATCGATGGTGCCTACGTCCGCAACTTCGAGCTGACGGACCAGATTCGCTCGATCGGATCGGCGTCCGTGCCCGGCAAGCCGTTCTGGGAGGAGTACCCGACGCTCGGCAGCGCGGATCTGCGGCTGACACTCGACGTGCGCCGGTTCCAGGTCAAGAACAACATCGCGCAGATCGATCTCGTCGGGCCGCTGATCGAGATCACGAACACGCCGCGCGATCCGCGGATGTCTGGATCGATCCGCGTCGATCGCGGCGAGTTCCGGATCCCGGGGACCCGCGCGCGGTTCACCCGGACCTCGGGCTCGGTCGACTTCGCCGAGAACACGAAGGCCGGCGACCCGCAGCTCAACGTCGTCAGCGAGGCGCCGGACTACCGCGACCTGTCGGGACAGGAGCACCTGATCACGCTCGCGATCACCGGCTCGCTGTCGAACCCGCAATGGGACCTCAAGACCTCGACCGGCTACAACAAGTCACAGACGCTGTCGTTGCTCGTGCTCGGCCGCAACCAGGAGTCGCTGCGGCGGTCGCTCGGCGACCAGTCGCTCGGCGCCGACCCGACGCGCTCCGACCCATCGACGAACCCTAGCCAGGGCTTCGCTGATCAGATCGTCAAGGACCTCGCCGGCGACTGGGTATCGGGCCTTCTCGGGGACTCGCTCGGCAAGCTGACCGGACTCGACGTGCTGCGCATCGAGATCGGGTTTGGCTCGATCGGCTTCCGGATCGAGAAGCGCGTGGTGGAGAACATCCGGTTGATCGGCGACGCCGAGCAGACGATCCGCGGCGCGACGATCAACGCGCGCGCCGAGCTCAAGACGCCGTTCAAGGTCAGCGTCCAGGGCGGCTACCTCAACAAGAACTTCTACGACCCTGCCGAGCAGGACATCGAGGACTACAACCTCAAGCTGGTCAGAACCTTCCTGTTCATCCCATGACCCGCGTCCTCGCCTTCCTCGTGCTCGTGCTCGTGCTCGCCCTGCTCGGCTCCGCCGCCGCGCAGCCGACCGCGACGCCGGCGGCGTTCGATCCGGCGACGTGCGTGCGAACCACCGCGGTGGCTCCCGCTGGCGGCGTCGCGCCCCCGCCGGTGACGTGGAATGGCTTCGACATCGAGGGCAAGCTCCGGGATCCGGACGCGACCGTCCGCACGCTGTTCGAACCGACGATGAATCGCCACCGCGCGCTGACCGATGCCGCGCGCGACGACATCCGCACGATCAGCGCCGCGTTTGGCTACCACCTCGTCGGCCTCGGCACGAGAGAGACCCCGACCGGCACGCACGCCGTGATCT
>Ga0316601_100001261_pt1 | contig 12159 bp, 8 predicted proteins | sample OWC_soil_day5_no_FD_207663 | JGI IMG/M metagenome (GOLD analysis project Ga0316601, IMG submission 207663) | Wetland soil microbial communities from Old Woman Creek delta, Ohio, United States - OWC_soil_day5_noCT | ecosystem: Environmental > Terrestrial > Soil > Wetlands | place: USA: Ohio...
GCCGTCGGGTGACGGGCGCGGCGACCAGTCGTCGCGATGGAACGCGGTGAGGCGCGTCGGCTGCTTCGTCGCGAGGTCGAGCTTGTAGATCTCGGAGTCACCGTCGCGGCTCGACGCGAAGACGAGCGACTTGCCGTCGAGCACCGCGGGCGTGAAGTTGCCTTGCGCGTTGTCGGTGAGCTGCGTCGACTGCTGGGTCGCGAGATCGATCCGATAGAGCTCGGAGTGCGGCTCGACCTTGGACTCGATCACGATCCACGTGCCCGCCGGATCGACCGCGGGATTGCGAACCTGCGTGTTCGCGGGGCCGATCCGCTCGATCGCCGTGCCCGGTCCGATCAACACGAGCTGCTCCGAGCCGGCCTCGCCGGTGCCGGTCGATGCGATGCCGACGACGCGACCGTCGGGCAGCGCGTACTCGGACGGGAAGAGCTGCGCATCGGCGACTGCGAGGTCGGTGACGAACACGCCATCGGCGAGCTTCGCGAGCCCGTCGCCGACGCGGAAGTACAGCGCGCCGGGCAGCTTCGGCGCCGCCGACAGGCCCGCCGCTTCGGCCGGGGTTACATCGGCGGACGGTGACGACGAGGACGGTGGCGGCGACGAGGACGGTGGCGGCGACGCGTCCTGCGAGCGCGACCTGCACGCGGACACGAGCGCGAGCGCGGCGACGACCGAGACGAGCGCGGCCCGCGGGGCGCGCGTCACCGGACGCGGATCGCGTCGGCGATCACGACCTGACCGGCCGGCGCCCAGCGCGAGAGCACGACCTTGTTCCAGCCGGCCGTGAAGTTCCACGTGCCGAGCGTAACCCACTGGCTCCCGCTGCCCTGTTGGTCGACCACGCGACGACCGAGCTCCGTGCCGCCCGCGTTGAACGCGATGAACGGCGCGCCGCTCGCCCGATTGGTGCCGGTGGTCCACCACGCGTCGATCGTGCGGGTCTGCGCCGCCGACAGATAGAACCAGAACGTCGCGGGTGCCGAGGTCTCCTGCGTCTGCGCGACCCAGTAGCCGCTGCCGTAGTAGCCGGACGTGCTCGACGATGCGGTCCACGTGCCGGTGAGCTCGATCTTCGCGACGGCTTGGTTGTTGTTCGCGTTGTTGCTGTCGACGATGATCGCCCCGCCACCGCCGCCACCACCACCGCCGCCGCCGTCGCCGCAGTGAGCGCGGACGCGGTCGATGTAGTGGGCCCACGGCCAGTTCGGTCCCGGGTCGGTGCGGTTCCAGGGCTGCAGCTGGCCGTGCGACACGATGTGATTGCGATCGCGCGGGATGCCCTGATCGCGCGTGATGTCGCACGTGAGCTTCGCGGACGCTTCGATGAGGCCGGTCTGCCACGACGCCTGCGAGGCGAAGCCTGCGTGCTCGATGCCGACCGAGAAGTTGTTCGTCGACTGCCCGTTGCGATTGCACTGGGTGTTACCCGCGCGCGAGCACTCGTACGCGGCGGCGACGTGCCACGCCCGGCTCGCCTCGCGGACGAGCTGCGTGATCTCGGCGCCGCTCTCTTTGACGACGTAGTGCGCGCTCGCGCCGGCTTGGCTATTCGCGAGCCAGCCCCAGCAGCCGGCGTAGTTGCCCTCGCAGCTGTGGATCACGACGAGGCTGACCGGCGTGCCGTTGCGGCTGTTGTAGTTCGGCGACCCGCGCCAGATCGCGCCCGGGTAGTCCGTCGCCGCGCGCGGGATGCCGACCGGGTCGACGACGATCTCGGCGTGCGGGTCGATCGACGCGATCAGCGTGCCGTCCTCGGCCGTGACGCGCACACCTTCGGCGAGCACGCGCAGGACGTCCTCGGCGTACGCGTAGCGGCTGTGGTCATCGGGGTTCTGCGAGAACGCCGCGAGCACCGGCGTCCACGCGGCGAGGTCGTCGCCGGCCACGCCGAGCGCTTGCGCGAGTCGTGCAAGCCGCGTCGCGGCGGCGGTGATGTTCGCGGTCGGGTCGGTCCGGATCGCCGCCAGGTCGAACCCGGCGACGATGTTCTCGCCCCACAGCGCGAACAGACCGACGCCGGCTGGCTTCCCCTCGTGCTCTTCCTCCCCGGCGACCATCTGCCACTGCGTCTCGACGTACGAGACCGCGGCGAGCAGATCGGCGGGCACACCGGTCGCGCGCGAGGCGCGAGCGAAGTCGTCGTCGAGTCCGGGGCGATCCGATTCGATCGCGTCCTCTTCGACGGCGCACGCTGGAACAACCGAAAGCACGGCCACTGCCGCGAGCACGCGGGCGAGGTTCCTCATCGACGCGCGCACGGAGCATCGCTAGTGCCAACTACGTGCGCTCACGTTGTAGGCACATGAAAGCCCGTTACACGATGATGACTTGCCCGCGCGCGATGCACGATCGCGGACGCGTCGCGCTCGTCGTTGCAGACGATCGTGTGCAGTCACGAAAGCCGCGTGCCCATCACGAATTGCAGGCCCACATCAGCGGTGCGATGGGTTCACTAAAATCCAGCGGGACCGCGCGCCTTGATCTTCTTCATCCAACCCGGACCGCGTCGTTTGTCTTTGAGCGCGCGCACGGTGAGATCGAATTCATCTTTTTGCGGCGCTGCTGCTCGTGCGCGCAGTGCTTCGGCGCGCAGCGAGACCAGCGATCCGAGTGACGCGGTATCCGCGGTCTTCTCCGTCAAGCAGACGACGGCCGCGTCGTGCGCTTGTGCGAGCGAGACGAGCCGGCCTTGGTGCGCCATCGAGATGTCTCCGGCGTGCGCGCCGAGGTCGAGCACGACCAGGCCGAACGCCCCCGATCGCAACACGCGCTCCGCGGCACGCGCGGCGCCGGTCGCGTTCGTTCCCGGCACGCGGATCACCACGAGCGCCGCGAGATCGACACCGCTGTCCGCGACGTCCGGCGGATAGAACGAGCCGGTCTGCAACATGATCCACGCGACCGGCTCGCTCGCGAGCTGCGCCTCGAGCACGAGATCGATCGCGGTCGTCAGCGTCGCGGTGGCGCCGCGTGCAGACAGCTCGATCAACCGGCCGCGCAACGCAGCCAGCCCCCACAGCTCGACGACGTCCTCGTTCGCGGCGGCACGTCGATCGAGCGAGCCACGTGCCTTGGCGAGGAAGTCTCGAAGCGCGTCGGTACTCATGGGGAACACATGTTCAGTACCACGCCCGTCTGACGTTGCCCTCGGCGCTACTTGATCGTGATGACGATGGTCTCCTCGACGCCGCCACGTCGCCCGACCAAAATCTCTAGCTCGGTCGCGTCCTTGAGCTTCGTGTAGGCCACGAGCGCTCGGTCCGGAGTGGACACGTCCTGACCGTTGATCGAGCGGAGCGTGTCGCCGTTCGCGAACCCGACCGTCGCCCATAACGAGCCGGGCGTGATCGCGAACAGCTTGAAGCCATCGGGTTGGCCGTTGCGAATCGCCGGGACCACGCGTGCCTGACGCGCGTAGACATCGGGGTTCGAGAGCAAGCGATCGATCGTCGAGCGCGGGACTTCGTAATGAAGCGCGTCGATCTGCCGGATCGTGTCGAGGAGCGGATCGTTCGGCGCATTCGACGGCAACGACGGCCTGCCGAGCGGATCGCGTGGCGCGGAGAACGGATTCGACGGCGGCGGCGGCCGGCGAATCGGATCGCGCCGCGCCGACCGCAGATCGCCCTCGAGCTTCCAGCGCACGAGCGCCGGCTGCTTCTCGCGGATGATCTCGACGTACGCGATCGACGCGTCCATCATGCTCATGCCGAGCACGGCGTCGTAGATGTCGAACTCGCGCTTGATCGCGCGGCCGTTCATCGCCGTGATGACATCGCCGGGATCGAGCCCGAGCGCACTGCGCAGGCCCTCGTCCTTGATCTTCACGCCGAGCACGGTGCCTTTGTCGTCGACGACCTTCTCGACGACGTCGCGCTTGAGCTTCGTCACCTCGGCCGCATCGACCGTGCGCTCGATGGGGCCGACCGCCTTCGCCACGACCGCAGGCTCGCCGGAGCGGCGCATCACCACGACCACCGCGACGAGCGACGTCAGCAGCGCGGCCACCGCGAATCCGATCGCGATCATCGCGGGGCGCCCGAGCCCAGCACGTTCCGGCACGTCAGCCATTCTCCGAGCATAGCCCGGCACGGCCGTTGCTCCACTCGGAAGTCATGCCGACCCGATCCGACATCTTCGACGAGAATCCGGCGCTCGACGGCCCAGACTACGTCGCGCTCGTCCTCGAATGGGACGAGCTCGCGGACGATCTCGAGCGTCAACTGCGCGACGAGTCGTCGTCGCTGATCGCCGAGGCCAAGCCCTCGCACTGGTCGCGCACCATCAAGATTGCGGCCGCTGCGATCGGGGCGATCGGGGCGATCGGGGCGATCGCGCTCCTGTGGGGCATCGGTCGCCGACTGCGCGGGTGATCAGCGGGAGCGAGCCCACCGTGCCCTGGCGCGCGCTGTAATACGATGCAGCAATGGCAAGCCAGTACGACGAAGCCGTCGCGGCGCTCTACCGAGCACCGCACGGCGAGTTCGTCAACGAGCGCAAGCGGCTCGCCGGCGAGGTGAAGGCCGCAGGTGACAAGGCCGGCGCGACGAAGCTGGGCAAGCTCGTGCGGCCCCCGATCTCGGCGTGGACGGTGAACCAGCTGTGGTGGCAAGCGCGCGACGAGTTCGACGCGCTCTTCGCGTCCGCCGAGAAGCTGCGCGGCGGCGACCTCGGCGCGACCGGCGAGCACCGCGACGCGATCGCGAAGCTCCGCCAACGCGCACAAGCGCTCCTCGCCGAGGCCGGCCACGCCGCCACCGAATCGACGCTCCGCCGCGTCACCACCACGCTCGCCGCGCTCGCCGCATCGGGCGGCTTCGATCCCGACCCGGCCGGCGCGCTCTCGGCCGATCGCGATCCGCCGGGCTTCGAGGCCGTCGGCATCACGGCGCCCGCGATGATCGAGCGCCACACGAAGAAGGACGACGACAAGCCTGCCAGGGCCAAGCCGGACAGGGCCGACGAGGCCGAGACGTCCGAGGGCGAGGACGCTGCCGAAGCGAAGCGCCGCGCCGACCGAGAAAACCGCGAGCTGGCGGAAGCCGCCGCCGAACGCCGCCGCGAGGAGCAAGCCGAAGCGAAGCGCCTCGCCGAGCTGCGCGGCGTCGAGTCGTCGATCAGCAGCGCGAAGTCCGAGCTCGAGCGCAAGCAGAAGGACCTCGATCGACTCCGCAAGGCGGTCGAGCAAGCCGAGTCCGCGGTCGAGAAATCACGGGCCGTCGTCGAGGAGCTCGAAGCGAAGCTGGCCGCGATGATGCGCGTGACCCAGACGAGGTAGACCAAGCCAGCGACGAGTGATGTGGTGAACGCGCGCCTACGCTGGCACTAACCTCCGTGCGCACGGCGGCCGCGAACGCGCAACGGACTGGAAAGCGCGGGTGTGGCAGGCGCAACGCGCCTCGCGTTAGAGGCGCTCGATCCAGATCGGCGCGGACCACGCCATGCGGTCGGGGCTCGGCTCCTTGATCTCCAAGTAGAAGAACCGCTCGCCGGTGGTCGGGAGGTCGACCGTGAGGGACTGCCACGCGCCGCCCGAGACTGTCTGGCGCTTGACCTCGCGGACGGCGTCGCCGCCGATCGCGCCGCTGTAGATCACGACCTCGAAGCTGCCGGTGTAGTTCGCGTCGGTGAGGAAGATGTCGAGCTTCGCGGTGGCAGCGCGCGTGACGAGCTTGCCGCCCATCGGGACGCGGCCGTCGGCGTAGACGCGGACGGCGAGCTCTTCGTCTTCGCTCGCGAACACGGCGCGCGTGTCGATCGCTTCGAGGAGCGAGGCCTCGGTGAGCGTGGTGGCGATGATGCCGGTGCGCGACGAGTGGCCGGTGCCCCAGTTCGCGAAGTGGTTGTCGTGAGGCGCGGTCGGGGCGAGGCGGAAGCCGTGGAGGAGGTAGTAGTCCCAGTCGGAGTGGACGCGCGTGAAGCGCTCGACGGCGCCGGTCATCGCGTTCGTCGTGATCGACGGGTTCGTCGCGGTCTCGCCGGCGAATTCGGTGCCGCGGCCGACGAGGACCTCGAAGATGCGGGCGTAGGGACGCGAGGCTTTCTCGACGGCGGTGAGCGTGGCGTCGACGACGGCGCGATCGGGCATCGCTTCACCGGCGATCCACTTCGGGAGGACGTCCGCGAGCGGGGCGTAGTCGTCGATCCCGAAGTCGTTGAACTTCTTCTCGCGGTCGGAGTTGTTCGGGATGTCGCGCAGGTTGATGTCGAAGATCTGGTCCCAGTTGCCGCCCAGCGAGTCGGTGGGGTTGCGACGGAACGTGCGCGGATGGTTCAGCTGGACGATCGGCGCGTCACCGTCGAGCTCGCGGCCGGGGAGGAACTCGTCGTAGAGGATGTCGAAGCGGCCGCGCTCGACCTTGGCGAGCTCGCGGCTGCCGAAGATGTTGACGTGGTTGCCCGTCGAGTTCGTGCTCCACTCCATGCCCGCGATCGCGACGAACGTGCCGCTCGAATTCTTGGTGACGTCGGACGCGATCAGCTCGAGCTGCTTGTATTGATCGGGGAGCATGTTCGCGGCGTCGCCGGCTTCGAGCACGCCGTCGTCGGTGGTGTGTGGCGTGAGCGCGAGGAAGTCCATGCCGCCGGAGTCGCGCGCGTATTCGTACGCGTAGCGTGCGGCGTCGCCGGGCGTGTTGCCGACGTCGACGGGCTGCATGACGCCCTGTGCGTCGGCGCGGATCGGCTTGCCGTCGTCGAGCGCGGCGCCCGTCGCATTGGCCGCGAAGTGGGCGTGGAGGTTGCCGAAGAACACGCGGGTCTCGTCGGCGTGCTGCTGTGCGGCGGTCGTCCCGGCGTCGAGCGAGGCTGCCGACAGCGACCACTGCCAGAGGCGATCGTAGAGCTCGCGGTACGGGCGCGCGATGCGCGGGTCGCGGTAGCGGACGTAGTTCTCGAAGTTCTTGAAGAACGCGCTCCCCGACCAGTTGCCCGAGCCGTTGACGACGACGCGATCGTCGATGACGGCGAGCTTGTGGTGCATGATCTGGAACAGCTCGGCGTTCGTCTGCTTGTAGCGAATCCGGCCGCCGGCGGCGATCAAGCGGTCCCACGCGGGGCCGACGTGCTCGGCGCGATCGGCCGCGTTGACGATCACGCGGACTTTCACGCCACGCTCGGCCGCCTTCGCGAGCTCCTTGACGAGGTCCTCGAACGCGAGGTGGTGCATGAGCACGTCGATCGACTTCGTCGCGCGCGCGAGCTCCTCCTTCAGCATCTTGATCGGCTGGCTGCTCGGCGCGAACTTCACTTCGGCGTTCGAGCACGCGCCCGCGTCGTTCGGCTTCGCGTTCCAGATCGCCTGGAAGTGACACGCGAAGCCGGCGAGGAGCGGATCGCCGTCGATCGAGCGGATCACGATCGTGCTCTCTTCGTTGATCGTCGTGCCGGTCGAGGACCAGTTGTTGCTACCGGTCGCGAGCGTGAGGTCGTCGACGAGCATGAACTTCGCGTGCTGCAGACCCGCGGGCGAGCCGCCGCCCGCGACGAACTTCACCTCGACGCCGGCCGCGCGGAGACGGGTCGCGGCCGTGTCGCCCATCTCTTGGCCCTTGTCCATCGCGACCCGCACGGCGACGCCGCGCAGCTTCGCGCGCAGCACGGCGTCCTCGATGCCGCGCACGCTGAACGTGTAGTTCGCGATGTCGACCTTCGACTGCGCGCCGTCGAGCAGCTCGATGACGCGCTTCGTGATCGGCGAGCGGGTGGCGAGGAACGTCTTGTCGTCGGGCGTGCAGACGTCGCAGTACGGTTCGGTGAGGACGACGTCGATCGTGCGCTCGGAGCCGAAGCCATCTCCCTTGCCGTCGGTCCACGGGTCGTCGGTCGGCTCCGACGATGCGCTGCAAGCAGTGCACACGAGAAGCAGCAGCTTGGTGAAGGCATTCGCGCGCATGCGCGCGAGCGGCTGCAGGCAGCGTGCCCTCGCGGCGCTTGGCGAGTCGGCGAGTTAGCGCGCGGTGGCTAGTCGCGTGGCCGGCTAGCGGCCGTCATCACCACCGCGTCCGCCGTTCGGCATGACGATGACCTAGTCCTTCAGGCGAGCACGCTAGGGGATCTGTCCGGATTAACCCGTTGGATTGACAGCGCTTCCTGTATCTGAACAACTGTACAGGTGACGATCGCGTGCCTCGATCTCCCCGCGCTGCCACTGCAGATGGTGTGGCGGAGCGAGCCGGCGTGGCGTGCGCATCCGGTCGTCGTGATCGACGAGGACCGACCGCAAGGCGAGGTGCTGTGGGCGTGCGAGCGTGCGCGCAAGGCCGGGGTGCTCGTCGGTCAGCGCTACGCGCACGCGCTGTCGTTGTGCGGCGGCTTGCGTGCGCGCGTCGTGCCGCCCGAGCAGATCGTGGAAGCGCTCGAAGAGCTGCGCGGCGTGCTGCACCGCCTGTCGCCGCGCGTCGAGCCCGGCGAGCCCGGATCGTTCTGGCTCGACGGCGACGGGCTCGATCGCGTGTTCGGCGATCGCTGGGGCGTCTCGATCATGAAGGCGGTGAGCGAGCTCGGCTATCACGGCGCGGTCGTCGTCGGGTTCTCGCGGTTCGCGACGTACGCGATCGCGCGCGCGACCCGGCACGGGGTCACCGTGCTGCGCAGCGACCTCGACGAGCGCACCGCGGCGAGCGCCGTGCCGCTCGCGCGCCTCGACATCGCTCCGAAGCTGCGCGACTCGCTCGCACGGCTCGGCGTGGCCACCGTCGGCCAGCTCGTGCGCTTGCCGGGCGGCGGCATCCTCGAGCGATTCGGCACCGACGCGCACCGGCTCTATCAATTGGCCGCGGGCGAGCGCTGGGATCCGCTCGTGCCCGTCGCGCCGCCCGAGGCGCCCGACGAGCGCGTGATCCTCGACGACGAAGAGGATGACGTCGAGCGCTTGATGTTCGTGATCAAGGCGCCGATCGATCGGCTGCTCGATCGGCTCGCGGCGAAGGCGCGCGCGCTCACCGCCCTGCACGTCGAGCTCTCGCTCAAGCATGCGGTCGGCAAGATCGAGGTGCGCTCCGATTGCATCAAGCCCGCCGCGCCCACGCTCGACGCGCGCGCGTTGATGCGGCTCGTCCACCTGCGCCTCACCGGCATGCCACCGTCGGCGCCCGTCAACGCCGTGCGCGTGTGGTCCGAGGACACGCTGGCCACGCGCGAGCAGCTCGCGCTGTTCGCGTCGAAGCCGCGCCGCGATCTACGCGCCGCCGACGAGGCGATCGCGCGCGTGCGCGCCGAGCTCGGTGACGACGCGGTGGTGCGTGCGGTGCTGCGCGAAGGCCACTTGCCCGAGGCGAGCTTCGGTTGGGAGCGGCTCGTGCACGTCACGCCTGCTGCGCCGAAGCCGAGGCTCGTGCGGCCGCTCGTGCGCCGGTTGCTGTCGCGGCCGCAGCCGCTGCCGCCGCAGGTCCGTCAGGTGCGCGACGACGGCTGGCTGCTGTCGAACCTCGAGCACGGCGCGGTCGTGCGGATCGTCGGGCCGTACGTGGTCTCGGGCGGCTGGTGGACGCACGAGCTGCACCGTGAATATCACTTCGCCGAGCTGCGCCGCGGTGATTGCTTGTGGGTCTACTACGACCGCAATCGCCGGCGCTGGTTCTGGCACGGCGCGGTCGAGTGAGTGCAACTCGCTGCCCGGCGGCTCCGATCCTGCTCGCGACCCAGTCCAGCGCGGTGCTACTACCCGCCGCATGAGCCAACCGGTTCGCGCCGCGCGCGCCGCGATCATCGCCGGCGTCCTGGCCGCGCTCTACGTGATCGCGCTGTTCTTGGTGAAGCGGGTGCCGGATTGGGCGATCGGGATGTTCGGCGGACCGGATCGCCCGATCGATCGACGCGGTGGGCTCGTCGTCACGTTCAAGCCGGCGCCCGGCACGGAGCGCGCGTTCGACGAGTACATCGATCAGCGCGGAACGGTCACGCAGCGCCGCGACGGCATGTTGATGCTCGAGTTTCCCGGGCTGCCGGAAGACGCTGCGCTCGAGACCACCGAGCTGATGACCTACGGCGGGCTCGTGATGAAGGAGGTCGTGACGAGCGACTACGCGAGCCAGATCGGCGAGTCCGACGACGTGAAGATCGAGGTCGATCAGTGGCGGCCCGACGACGGCGGCGAGCCCCACACGGACCTCTATCTCCGCTCGCACTCGATCGATGCGATGCAGGCGGCGATCGCGGGCTACCAGCCGCCGGCGGGGATGGAGCTCGCGTTCGAGTGGGTCGAGCCGCCACCGACGGCGGAGGACCCGCGTCCGTTCTTGCGGTCGTACATGGTGTCGTCGGAGGTCGCGATCGACGGCAGCATGATCGCCAACGCGACGCGCTCCTACGATCCGAACACGAACCGTCCGATCGTGCTGCTCGACTTCACCAGAGCGGGCGGGCAGAGGTTCTGCGACCTGACCGGCCGCATCGCCGGGAACAAGCTCGCGACGATCGTCGGTGGCCGCGTGAGATCCGCGCCGATCATCAACGGGCGCATCTGCGGTGGGCGCGCGTCGATCACGATGGGTGGCTACGATCCGATGCAGCAGGAGCGCGAGGCGAACGCGCTCGTCGCGGTCCTCGCAACCGGCGCGCTGCCCGCGGGTGGCACGATCGAGACGCAGGCGTGGAAGCCACCCGTCGACGTGTCGAGCCAGGAATGGAAGGCGCGGCTCCTGTTCGGGCTCGTCGCCGGGATCGGGCTCGGGGTGATCGTGCTGCTCGCCGTGCGCTTCACTCGACCACGGGTGGCGCCGCGCGTCGCGAAGGTGGAGGGTGGCGTCCCGTGGCGCCGCGTCGCGGTGACCGCCCTCGCGCCCGCCGTGCTGATCGTGGGCTCGTACCTGACGTTGCCCGGCGTCAACGACGTCGAGCTGGAGCATGTCCTCCGGCGCGGCCTCAGCGCCGGCGAGAGCGTGTTCGCGCTCGGCGTGATGCCGATCATCACCGCCTTCGTGATCGTCGAGCTCGTCGCGCTCGCCTTGCCGCGGCTGCGTTGGCGCCGGCACGATCCGCGGGGGCGCATCGGGCTCGGCAAGGCGGTCGCCGCGCTCGCGATCGGGCTGGCCCTGCTGCAGGGCTGGTTCATCGCGAGCTACTACGAGTCGATGTCGCGCTACGGCGTCAGCGTCGTCATGACGGACAACGGCCTCCGGCTGCACCTCGTCATGATGGTGTCGCTCGCGGCCGGAACGATGCTCCTCGCCGTCGTCGCGGGGCTGATTCGCGAGCACGGCCTCGGCAACGGCTATGCCGTGCTGATGACGACGGGGTTCGTGCTCGACGTCGCTCGGCCGTATCTGCTCGAGGGCTTCGAGAACGCGCGCCACTTCATCACCGCCGGGACGCTGCTCGGGCTCGTCGGTGCGGTGGGCATCGCGGTCGCGACGCGCGCGCTGTTGCGATGGCGGATCGACAGCCTCCGCCTGCCGACCTCCGGTGCCACACCGGTCAGCGACAGCAGCGGCGTCGTGCAGCTGCTCGTGATGCTGTCGTCGCTCGGCCTCGGCGAGGCGTTGTGGACGACGATCGAACGGGTCAACGCTGCGCGGACGAGCCTGATCGTGTTGGTCGTCTCGGTCGGCGTGTGGTCCTGGCTATTCGCGCGGCCGCGGCTCGTCGCGAACATCACGCGCGAGGCCGGCGCCGAACCGCCGACGTACCGCACGTGGCTGCGTGCGACCGCGCTGACGATGGTCGTCGTCGGTGGCGCGGGCCTCGTCGGGATCTACACGTCGGGAGTCGATCAGCTGGCCTTCGCGATGCTGAATCCGTTCAGCGTGATGCTCGCGACCGCGACGTTGCTCGATGTCGTCGACGATCTACGTGCGCGCCGCCGCAAGCTCGTCCCGGTCGGGGTCGTCCACCAGGCGCAGTACACCGGCGTCCTCGAGCGCGTGCTCGCGGATGCCGGCATTCCCGCGCACTTTCACGCGAGCCACATCCGCGCGCTGTTCGCCTTCTTCGGACCGTGGGCACCGATCGTCGTGCTCGTCCCCGAGGAGCACGCGGAGCCCGCGCGCTCGAAGGTCTACGAGCTCGTCACAGAGGAACATCGCGAAGTCGTACGAGCTTTTGCCCGCGACGCACGACCCATACCCGCGCCCCGATTCGCTCCTGTTTGGGCCCGAACGTCGTAAAGCCGATCACCTCGTCGCCGGGCGCGATGCCCGCGGCCTCGCTCGCGATCAT
>Ga0316601_100001263_pt1 | contig 12152 bp, 12 predicted proteins | sample OWC_soil_day5_no_FD_207663 | JGI IMG/M metagenome (GOLD analysis project Ga0316601, IMG submission 207663) | Wetland soil microbial communities from Old Woman Creek delta, Ohio, United States - OWC_soil_day5_noCT | ecosystem: Environmental > Terrestrial > Soil > Wetlands | place: USA: Ohio...
TTTAACAACACTGCAGAAGGAAATAAGGGCACCATACCTAATCCAAAATCAGATATTAAGTATTTTGAGAAGGATAACGGAGGCAGAAGCTGCCTTGCTTCTTATGTGGGAGCAAGCAACCTAATAACGAGCAACCCATCCTTTGAGAGTGATACTTCAGCATGGACAATTGCTGACTGGAATAATGCTGCTGGGGCAGGAAAAAGTGCTGCAGAAGGCGTTTACGGAGGCAAATCCCTGGAGCTTTGGGATAGAGTAAATGGTACAGTCAGTTGTAATGCTGTAGCACTTCAGAGCATTCCAGTATCAGTACCTGCGGGAGGTGCAGCCTTTACAATAAGTGCCTACGTAAAACAAAATGGTTCTGTACCTCCCCAGTTGGGTTTCCGCTGTTTAAATGCAAATGGACAAGAAATTTCATCTGCATATAAAAATAAGGCCTTTACTGTACCGCAGAATCAATGGACAAAAGTATCCTACACTGAGATTCTTCCTGCAGATGCAAGGTCGGTACAGGTTTTACTTAGAGGAAATGTAAAGGGCAGTGACACAGTTAAATTTGATGCAGTACAGTTAGAACAGAAAAATTTTGCCACAGCTTATGTTGAGGGTTCAAGAGGAAATACCAATATAGCTTATAATCTCGGCATTAACAAAGAAAGTGGAACAGAGCTTTTTACCTTTAATACTAAGGCACCGGGTACTGTAAGACAGTTAATTGGAAATGAAGGGGAACGAGGCAATCTTTTAAGTGTATATATAGATACTTATAATAAATTACATGTTTCTCTGAATGACAGTGATGGTAACTGGAAGGATGTCATACCTTCTGAACCAACTCAGAGTATAGAGATACAGCACAATAAAGATTATAATATGGCATTAAGATGGACAACAGAAGGAGCAACCTTAAAATGCGATATACTTCTTAATGGCGTTCCATATTCAGGAACACAAACTGGTTTTAAAGATTTCAGCGGTGGTAAAACTGGAATAGGGAATAGTATAAATGGAGATTCTCTACTGAATGGAAACATAAAGAACTTCAATTATACTCAAAATGCGCTGGAAAATGAAATTATTCAGAAGATTTTCGAAAATACTTTTGATAGTACTGTAAATGATTCTAAGGCAGAAACAATTACTAACAGTTATACCTATGAAAATGATAAATTAAAAACCATAGAACATACTGGAGCTAAATATACATTTGATTATAATACCTTAGGCTACAATACTTCAGTTTTAGTGGGTTCACAAAACTTAATTAAAAATGACTATGAAGTTTATACTGACTCCAGTGGATTAATGTGGGATACAGGAAGGCTTGACACTTCCACCTATGGTAATGGCCAAAAGATAAAATCAGTTTATGACAGCTTAGATAGAGTAATAGCAAAACAATATGATATTGCGGGTAAATTTGTAGACAAATTTACTTATAAGTATAATGCAAATGGTAATTTGGCTTATTCAAAGGATATAGACGCTGATGTAAGCTATAGATATGATTACGATCTGGCAGATAGATTAAGTAAAATGTTTGATTCTAAAGGCAATATATTAACCTATGGTTTTGATAATAGTAACAACGTAAATTCAATAATGGATCAGGTAAATGGGTATAATTATAAAACGGGATTTCAGTTTGATAAGGATAACAGACAGAAATCCATACTTTACACCAGACCGGAAAGCTTAGGTGACAAAACAAAATATTTCCCGTTAGATGGCACTTCAGCATGCAGTAATGATAAAAACATAACAGCATCAACACCAGCAGCTACTGTGTTCTTCCAAAAGGATGCAAATGGAGAGCAGAGTATATCCTCTTATAATAACTGCAACCTGGAATATAATTTAGCCATAGATAGTGTTAAAGGGTCAGAAGCTATATGGTTTAATTCCACAGTAGGGAATGCAGCGCGGCATGTTATAGCAAATGAAGCAGCCCCAGCCAGCGGCTCACTATTAAATCTTTATCTTGATGCAAATAATTACTTAAATGCGGCAGTTAATGATCCAGCATTAGCTCCAAATACGTGGAAGATACTTGCAAAATCGAAAGCTCCTGTAACAAATAATCAGTGGCATTTTGCAGCTATTACTTGGAGTACTAATGAAAGTGGATTACTAACATGTACGCTTTATGTTGATGATGCAGCGCCGGTGAAAAATGAAACACCATCTGGCTTTAAGAATTTTAAAGAGGGAACAACAGCTATTGGAAGCAGTATAAATGGAACAGGTCAGCTTCAAGGGGCCATGAAAGGATTCACTTATTCATCAGAGGAGCTGTCAAAAGAACAGATTAATGCACTGTATCAAAAGAAAATTAATTATGACTATGATTCCATTGGAAGAATAAAAGAAAAAAGCATACAGACTATAGGAACAGATGTTAATGCAAATTATATTACTGCGTACAGTTATCTAAATGGAATAGAAGAGCATTCTACAACACCAAAAATTAGTACAATAATAAATGGTAAAGGTAGAGCTGATGCACAAACCATTTCATATACTTATGATGCTAATGGAAACATTGATACAATAACACAGAAGGACAAAAGAATAAAATACTATTATAATGAACTTAATGAACTTATCAGAGAGGATAATCAGGCTTTAGGCAAAACAATAATTTATTCTTATGATTTGGGTGGAAATATCCAAAGTAAGAAAGAATATAATTATACCCCAGAAACCACAGAGTCTATAAGAATTAAAGAAACTGCACAAAATCCAACAATAAAACCTGTAAAGAAAACAACATATACGTATGATACTATCTGGAAGGATAAGTTAAAAGGTTTTGTAATAGAGGAAGATGGTAAAGAAAAACTAACAAAAGATATAAGCTACAGTACAACAGGAGATATAGGAAACCCAGAGACTTTCGATGGATGGTCCTGCACATGGGAATGGGGAAGGCAGCTTGCAACAATAAAGGGACATAATCAAGATATTAGCTTTAAGTATAATGATTCGGGTATAAGAACGCAGAAGGTTATAAAGGATAGTACTGGTAAATTAATAAGCACAACAGATTATCATTTAGTTGGTGATAAGGTAACTTATGAAGAGAATGGAACGGAAAAGATATATTATACGTACGACGCTTCTGGACACCTTGTTTCTATGAATTTAACTAGTAGTACAAATCCAGAAATAAACGGGGAATACTACTATATAAGAAATGCTCAAGGTGATATAATAGGGTTAATAGATAAAGCTGGAACGCAGGTTGTTGCGTATATCTATGATTCCTGGGGAAAACCAGTTGTAACTGATGCAGAGAAGAATGACGCTACAGATACAGTTAAAGATGGTATAACTGGTACTCTTGCGAGTACTGTTGGGGTTAAAAATGCTTATAGGTATAGAGGTTACCGTTATGATACAGAGACAGGCCTTTATTATTTGCAGAGTCGTTACTATTCGCCAGAGTTTGGTAGGTTTATTAATGAGGATGGTATAATAGGAAAACCAGGAAAACTATTAAATCATAACATATTTGCTTACTGTCTGAACAATCCTATAAATAGATCAGATCAAAGCGGTTATGAATCAGGATGTACTACATTGAGAACAACCTGTCCCGAACTTGTAGAGGATAGCGAAAATACACCTGTTACATTTAAAAATGTAGTGATACCTGTAGTGCAACTTGCTGGCACAATTTGTGGTGCGATATTTGGAATGTCAGCTTTACAAAGATTAAGTACGAGGGCTGTAACTTCGGTTTCAGCAGTGCCAGCTCTGACTAAACTTCTTCAAAAAGCAAAAGAAACTGAAGATATAGTAATTGGTGCATTCAAAAATGGACAGGTAACGCAATCATATCTGATGAAAGCAGAGAATATAATGTTTGGACATGCTGAGTTCTTAGAAGGAAGTGAAAAAGGTTTTTCAATTTTTTGGCAAGCAAAAGAAGCAGCATTTAAGATTATACCATCTGGAACTGGTTCACCTGCAGGAGGAAAATTCATTAATTCAGCTGAAAAAATGATTATTAAAGCATTATTTGGAATAGAGTAGAGGTGGGGGTGTGTATGAGAAATTTACTTAAAGTATGGCATGAGAGATTTGCTATAAGATGCCCGAAATGCAATGAGGAGTTGTTTTGGAGGTGTAATGTAGGCCCATTTGATTATTTAGAATGTAAAGCCTGTGACATATATTATCAATTTAATACCAAAGAAAAAGGTAAACATCTGATAGAAAATAATGAACAAAAAGAATCATTGGAAGCCATATGGATAAGGTTTCCAGGAACGAAAAGTAATGGGGTTAGGACTAGCGAATTTTACAAGTTAACATTATTTCGTAGATTTAGTACTTGGTTAAAGTTAAGGAAAATTAAAAAAGTTGAGAAGTAGAGTATTGAAGAATGTTATTTTGTTAAGTCAATAGGTATTTGTTGGACTTTCATTATATTACAACAGAAAATGGTGAGTTTTAAAGGAGGAAATTTTAAATAAATTATATAAGTTACATGGACAAGGGATAACACCCTTGTCTTTCTTTTTGAAGGTATAGGCAAAGGATATTGAGGTTTTAGAAGAGAATTGTTAGTCAGATTGCATAAACATAACATACATACTAAGCAGGACTTTCACCAATTGATTTTGCAAAGCAAATTAGCGAGGGATTACTATTAGAAATATTAACACAATAAATTATTTTTAAAGGCGGTTAACTTTTGATTAACGTTTTTAAAGTCTGGACTTATAACAACATGAAACAACTACTAAACAGCATATGTGAAAGTTTTTTAGGTACAGTAATAACTTGATTTTGGTTCATTTATTATATGCGAAAATAAAGGAATAAATTAACATTTGTCGAATATATACCATAAACTAATACTAAAGGTAAGAGGGTGGTACATTTGGGGTAAAGAATCGGTTAAAAGAGATTAGAATGAGAGAGTATATGATGAGTTCTAGTGACTTTGCAAAGTATCTTGAGGTACCTTTAACTGTTTATTCAGGGTGGGAAACAAATTCAAGTAGACCAAAGCTAGAAAAGGCATTTGAAATAGCCAATAAATTAAATAGAAAAGTTGATGATATATGGTTCTATGAGTAACCATATATTTTTTTATTGAATTTATACGAATTAATTCGAATTTATCCGAAAAAATAGGAAACATTTCTATGAGTTGGGAATATATTATTATTAAGAACTTAGAAAAAATTAGGAGGAATTATGAAAAGAGGAATTGATGTAGGTAATTATAGCCTCAAAGAGTTCCCAGGAACCAACATAAAAAGCTTAGTAACTACAGAAGAAAATATTTTAGGCTCAAAGCTCTGCTTAGAGTATGAGGGGAAGTCTTATTATATCGGCGAAGGGAATTTTGAAACAGAACTAAGCAAAAGCAATAAGGATAATTTTTTACCTTTACTACTTACTGGGATAGCGATAAACAGTTCTAAAGATGATGTATTCCAGCAAATTGTATGCGGATTACCTATAAATCAATATAAAGCCAATAGAGAAGCAATAGAGGACTTGGTACTTAGCAGCAGAGTTAAAGAGATAATTCTTAATGGAGAACCTAGGAAAATAATCATAACAGATTTTAAGGTGTATCCTGAAGGAGTAGGAGCTTATTACAGTTTAAATACTACAGATGATGTAATTATAGTTGATATAGGTGGAAGAACAACGGATATAGCTTATATAGTGGATAATAAAGTGAAAACATCCTCCACAGTTGCAGTCGGTACCCTAAATATATACAAAGATATAGCAGATAAGTTAAATGCTAGTCATGGCTTAGATTTAGATATACCTATGGTTGATAGAATCATGGATAGAGGTTATTTAGAGATAGATGGCTATCAGGCAGATTTAAGCTTTGTTACAGACATCTTAAAAAAGAATTTCACTAAGATTAATGATGATCTTATATTAAAATTCCCAGCTAGAACTGAAAAAATAAGCTTAGTTGGTGGAGGTTTCAAAATATTTGAGAGAGCTTTCACGAAGAGATATGTTAATTGTTATGTAGCTGATAATCCTGTCTATGCAAATTCTATAGGGTTTAAAAAGGTGGGTGAGATGTTATGGGGATAAAAGATATAAATAGTTTAACTGTAGAAGATATAAAACCAATTACCACTAGCTTTAAGAAAAATGAAGATGAACTAATTCTGTATAAATGGGTACTCGGGCATAGTAATTATAGTGGATTTATTAAAGATATTTTAAGGGATGCAATGAATAAGAATGAGGAGAAGTCCAGTAATTTTTGAACAAAATCCAAAGATAATGATTTAATAGACTTAAATTTTTAAGAAATATATAAAAAAGTAAGCCCATCCTCAAAGGGATAGACTTACCCATGACCGCTTATAGTGTCGCTTACCTTGCTACGCTTCGGAACGCTTTACACTATAGCGTATGCTACCAATTTTAAAAAGTTGCTATTTTTATTTAATGTTAATTGATTATTTACAATTAATGCTTGCAGAAAGTTTCGCCTAAATATTGAATTGATGAAAATGTTCCATATAATGCAGCACAGCCTGCTCCAAATATTATAAAGCCCAATCTAATCACCTCAGTAAAGATTAGTTCCAGTAATAACAATTTTATTCAGGAGGATATAAATGTTTATAAAAGAAAAAACCTATCCTTTTACTAAAGAGGGATTTGAACTTGCAAAGATGAGTTTCTTTGAAAGAAGTATTAGAAAACCTATGCCAAAGACAATTGTAATGACTGCAGCATCTTCAGTTATGTATGTAGGTAAAATAGTTATGGCCAGTAACCTTGATAATGCAGGGTGGCGATTTATAGGTTATGCAAGAAAGGGTCTGTTTTGGATTTGCTTATTTACTAGTTTCTATGGACTATATGTTATGGTTATGAAAAAAGATGGAACTGGAAAGAAAATAATAGTCACTTCAGTTGTTACTTATATAGCAAGTTGGATGATACCAGAGTTATTTCTATTAATTCAAGATACATTTTCTGAGTAGGAGGAATGATATATGTTTAATGATGCCTTAAAAAATGGAATTATTGAGTTTACTAAAGGTACCAAGGAATTTGTTAGTGATCTACCTAAAAACATACAGAAATTAAATGATAATATTGAAGTATTAATGAATGGCATAAAAAAAGTTGTTTATTATATTGTTAACCCAATTGAACTTGCAAAGATATTATGGCAGTTTACTGTAGTTAATAGCTTTAATATATGCTTAGTAATATGTATTTGTGGTTTAATACTATATGTAATTGGAGTTAAAAAGGGTGCTAAGTGGGCCAAAGTTTCATTTTTCTCATATCTAACAATACAAGTTTTTAATGCAGCTATGAGGTGATGAAATGGCACTCAAAGAGATTATGAAAGGGAGAAATAGCATAACATTAGATGAGTACTTCAAAATAATTCATCCTGCCTATTCAATTTTAAGGATTATTCCAGATACATCAATTCGCAACTATGATTCTGAAAGTATAGCAAGAGTTATATGTACTATGTACTCATTACCAGTAGACAGGATCAAGCAAAATAAGTTTCAAATAACTTATAAATTACCTTATAAAACATCATTTTTTATAGACATTAATCTTAAAGATATAAGTTTCTATATAATCACACCTGAAGAATATGAAAAACTCATAATTGAAAAATGTTCTAATGTATGGCCAAAAGCTACAATTCAAAAGGTAAATTCTATTAGAATGTTCTCTGATGATTCATTAAAGTTTGACATGATATATAAAAAAGAGGATGCACTAAGTTTAAAAGTAGATAGAAAATCCAATGAGCCACTCAATTCGATTCTAAATGTTTTAGACATAATGGAGAAGGATGATAGAGTAGGGATTTATTATAATTTTATTCCTATACATCAAGCCTCTTGGAGGAATAGACATAGAAATACAATAGAAAAAATAAAGAAAAACCTACCTATAGATAAAAATAAGTTCAGTATAGGTTATATACTTAAGCTGCTTATGGAAGAAGTAATGAAAATATATATTCTTATTTTTGAAGAGATAGGGAACTTCTTAAATGAAGGTAAGAATGTAACAGATGATGCAATGAAAGAAGTAAGTGCAGCTGGTATGGGAGCTTATGAGAGACTTTCCAATGTCACCTTAAGGAAGGAAGATAGGACCGTATTAAATACTCAAATTATTGTATTAAGTGAGTCAACAAACGAACAGAGAAAAAGAAATAATGCTATAGCAGTCTGTGAAAACTTTAAGACTATATCTGAAGATAATAGTTTATTATATAAGCAATATAAAAAGAACGTATACTATACAGAACAAATTGCTAAGGGAGCTGCAGTAAATACTATGTCAACTGAAGAGGTGACCAATTTTTTAAAGATACCAGGCAGAGATTTACTGAATAGTCATAGCAATATTGAAAAGGTTGATGTTTTAGAAACACAGTTACCTGAAGAGCTTACACATGGTTATATATCTTTAGGTGAAAATATATATAAAGGGAATGTAAAACAGGCATACTTGAGAGATGAATACAACCTAGGAAACTTACCTTTAGTAGTTATGGGCCCACAAAGTTCAGGTAAAACCACATATTTTGCAAATTATACTAAGTTTGCTCATTTAAGAAGGGAGTCTGTAGTAGTCATAGATTTTATAAAAAATTGCGAACTCTCTCAAGCTATAGAAAAGGTAATTCCAAAAGAACATCTGTTAATATTGAATTTAGGTGATAGTAAGGATCTACAAGGTCTAGGCTATAATGAAATTAAGTTTAATGAAGCTATCAATGAGTTTGAAATACTTGATTTGGCAAACCTACAAGCACAGCAGGTAATGGCCTTAATTGATTCTATAAATAATGAAGGATTGCCTCTTACCTCTAAAATGAGGAGATATTTAAGTGCGGCAGCCAATATTGTATTTTTAAATGAAGGTACAAATATTAGAGACGTCATAAATTGCTTACAGGACTTTAGAAAAAGGGCGGATTTTATAAATAAAGTACCACAAGTATTAAGAGAGCAGTTAGAAGATGAAATTAATTCTCTTAAAGAGCTAGACGACATTACAATATCTAAGGATAAAGATACTAAAGAAGTGTTTCAAGAGGTCACTGGGACAAAAGATGCAAAGATTGATGGTATATTGGATAGGGTTAATCTGTTAAAGGAAGATTCAAAGCTTAAGTATATGTTTAATAAGAAACTGGAAAGCAATATAGATTTAGTTGAAGAGATTGAAAAGGGGAAAATAATACTTATAAAAATGCCTGAGGTTAAATTTCCACTACCATATGTAAAAAATGTGCTTGTAACTTATTTTACTACAAAGTTGTGGTTAGTAACTCAAATAAGGGGAGCTATGCATGAGAAGCCTTCAAGGTTTCATATAATATATGACGAGATTTTTCAAGCCCCAACATGTGAGAGAATTTTAAAAGATATACTACCTCAGTCCAGGAAGTTTGGAGCAAAGTTTGTATTTAGTTGTCATTACTTAAGTCAAATAGAGACTATTAAAGAATCACTTAAGTCTTCTGGAAGCAGCTTTATGCTATTCCAAGGAACGGATAAGAAAAATTATGAAGAACTTAAAGAGGAATTGTTGCCTTATGAGCTTGAGGATCTGTTATGCTTGAAACAATATAATTCTTTAAATCTTATAAAATATGAGGGAGGATATGCAAAGTTTATAACCAAATTACCGCCACCAATATAATGGTAAATTTAAAAGGCATAAGTTCTAGAACAATCTAGCTTATGCCTTTTAAGAATGTGACATTGTGGCTATGAATAGTTTGGCCACCTAGCATTATATCCATATTGTAAGAGTTTATACAGCAATTTCTCTTGGTTGAGGGTCTATAATGTACTTTAATCTTTCATTATTGTCTTTATCTTTATTATGTGAAGATTCTGTATTATCATTATCATAAATCCTATCTTCAATATTGATAGGCCATATCGGCGGAGCTAGAAATTTCATATCAATTAACAGCTTTTCATATAAAGTGTGATTAAACATACTTAACCTTCTTTCAGTTTTAAGTGATTATTTATTGTATTTTACGTAATAATAGTAAAAGGATTCTTTTACTATGTTGTTATCGTGAGAGATATATAAATGCGAATTTTATGTCGCAATAAATAGAAGATATTCGACAAGTATAGTCGTTTTAATTATTGCCATAATTTAACTTGTATATTCATTTGTAACTAAATAGTAACATAAGGAACTGCTTATGTGGAAATTCAAGACTAAGTCAGCATTTACATTAGTAGAGGTAATGTGCAGTATTGGTATTTTTTCTCTTTTGTTTATTACTGCTTTGACTATAGAATTAAATGCAATTAAAATAAGAAAATATAATAAAGACATATGTGAAACCTCTATTCTAATTGAAGCATTAAAAAATAACATAATTGGAAACACCACTTATAATGAATTAAAAAGCTTAAAGGAAAGTAATAAGATATATATAAATAAAGAATTCCTAAAGTTAAGTAAGTTAAAAGTATATAAAGTTTATGATGCTACAAGTGTAAGTATAGATAATAGCGAAGAATATGTTAAACTAAATCTTGCTGAAGGAACAGTTATTGAAGTGGAAATAGAGCTTCATACAAAAAATAATAATATAGAAGAGGTTACAAAGTGCAAAGTGTACAAGGGCAATTATCAATAAAAAAAGGTATAACATTGATAGAATTATTGGCAGCAATGAGTATAATAATTATGCTGTTAGCAGCGGAGCTTAGTGTTTTTTCCTGGTTAATAAAAAATAGAAAGGAAAATAGTGTTGCCATAAGAAATAATTTTTATTGTAAGGAAGCTTTTATGTATATGGAAGAGCAGCTTAGCAAAGCTCAAAAGGTGAGAACAATTAATAATCAAATTGAGTTAACTAGAATTGTAAATGAAAATGGCGTCAATATAACTTATACAGAGAGTATTTATTTTTATAATGAAAATCTTATTATTCGGTATTATAGAAATGGTGAGTATAAGGGTCAAAATAACATTTTAACAAAAATTAATATGTTTAGTTTTAAGTTAATTAGCAGAGTACTTTATATTTCCATTGGCAAAAATGGTCAGGAGCTAGAAAGATGTTTTGTTGTAAGAGTATTGTAAAAAGAAAAGGTTCTATTTTGATAAATACCTTACTACTTGGAGCACTGTGCTTAGTAGTTTCGTTTTATTTATTTACCTTAGAGCTTCAGGAATATAAAAATACAAAAATCATGAAAAGATATGTAACAAAGGTAGATATAAATCAAGAAAATTATGAGTATTTATTAACGGATTTAACAAGTTTAATATATAATAAAGCTGAAGAAAAAAATTTAACTGTTGCAGAAAGCAACATAAGAGATATGCTTACTCGAAGTACGGAATTGATTAAAATTTGGCACAACAATTCTTTTATACTATATAATAGGGGTAATGACTGCTTTGTTATTAGCTCTTATTTTGATGAGTATTATCATAGAGAAGACATTTATGATTACTGTGTTGAAAGTGGTAAGTTTAAGTGCAGCTATAGAAACACTTCATATGTTTTAGGAAAGGTTAAGCAGTAGAAAATATTTTCGTTTTCTATTTTTTCTGAGAGGAGATAGTTAGGGGTGATGAATATAGATAATATAATTTTAATTGGAATGCCAGGCAGTGGTAAAACCACTATTGGTAAATTGTTAAGCAAAAAGCTAAATTATAATTTCCTTGATACTGATTTGTTAATTGAGGAGAAAGAAAAACTTACGGTGTCAGAAATTTTCAACTTAAAAGGAGAAGCCTATTTTAGAAATTGTGAAAAAGAATTAATAAAAGAATTAATAAATGAAAGCAGAACGGTAATTGCAACAGGTGGAGGGATGCCTGTATATTTTGATAATATAACACAGCTTAAAAAGAGTGGTATTGTTATTTACTTAAGGGTTCCTTTAGAAGAAATTTATAAAAGAACAAAAGAGGAAGAAGTCAGGCCGTTATTAAAACATAATTCATTAAATAAGTTAAAAGAAATTTTTGACCGAAGAGAAGGCTGCTATTTAAAAGCAGATTTGATAATTGATAATTATATACTTCCTAAAGAGGAAGTTTCAGACGAAATTCTTAATATAGCTAGAAATTTATAATCACAAGGTATTCGCCAAATTTGT
>Ga0316601_100001266_pt1 | contig 12135 bp, 10 predicted proteins | sample OWC_soil_day5_no_FD_207663 | JGI IMG/M metagenome (GOLD analysis project Ga0316601, IMG submission 207663) | Wetland soil microbial communities from Old Woman Creek delta, Ohio, United States - OWC_soil_day5_noCT | ecosystem: Environmental > Terrestrial > Soil > Wetlands | place: USA: Ohio...
CCTGTGCCTGGATTCTGCCTCTTTGGCCTGTTTTTTCGGACGTTCGGTTTTGTCGCTGATGTTTTCAGGCCTGATGTTTTCTCCCTTTACCTGTATCTCCAGATCGTCATCGGTCTTGACTGTAACCGTTCCTTCCAGGATATTCAGCTTGATGACTTCACCCTCGACATCCCCGCATTGCACGCGCTTGCCGCATTTGGGCAGGCATTTTTTCAGGCTGCAATAGGTTTCGAATTCATATCCGAGACAGCAGAGCAACCGGCCGCATTGGCCGGAAATCTTAGAAGGGTTGAGGGCCAGGTTCTGCTCTTTGGCCATCTTTACTGACACGGGCTCAAATTCGCGCAAAAATGACGCGCAGCAAAGCTCCCGTCCGCAGACCCCCAGTCCTCCAACCATCCCCGACTCGTCCCTGACCCCTATCTGGCGCATCTCTATCCGGGTATGGAACGCATGGGCAAGGTCTTTCACCAGTTCACGAAAATCGATCCTGCCATCGGCGGTGAAGTAGAAGATCGCCTTGCTTCCGTCAAAGAGGTATTCAACTTTCACCAGTTTCATGTCCATGCCCCGTTCCTTGATCCTGGTCAGACAGAATTTGAAGGCCTCCTTTTCCTTGGCGGCATTCCCCGCGATTGCCTTGAGGTCCTCGGGTTGAGCCTTCCTGATAATGCTTTTGAAAGACTCGGGGAGATCCGCCTGCTCAATATCGATCGGTCCCTTGACCACGGTGCCGATGCTCTTGCCCCGCTCAGTTTCGACAATCACCTTGTCTCCAGGGTGAACGTCTATACCTCCCGTGCCGAAATCGTACAGCTTGCCGGCGGTCTGGAACTGGATTTTTACTGCCTTTGTCAATGTTGCCTCCGTGCTGCTATGTGAACTGCCGTTCGTTTACATGATTGAAGAAGATTGTCATTTGCCTGCAAGCCCCATGAAAAGGACTTCCAATGCAAGCCGGGGATTGACGTTTCTTTGCAGTGCCTTCCGGGACCGCGAAATGCTGTCGATTTTCTCGATGGTCATGTCCGGAGTCGACTGCTCGGCCTCTTTTCGCAGCAAAGGAAAGGTACCGGCGTTTGCGGGTGTAGAAGCGTCGCTTTGGATAAAAAGAACGTCCCTCCAGAATATCGTCAGTACATCGAGAACCTCAAGGGCTTTGTCCCGGTCGCTCCCCAGTTCTTCCGCGAGTGCGAACAGCGGCGTGATATCATGGAGTGAAAGGGAGCCAATCCTCTCAAGGATATCTCCGCGTTTCCGCAAAGTGCCTTCCGACGCAACTTCAAGGGCTTTTTTCAGGCTGCCCTCGGCCAACGACGCGGCTATTCGCGCTGTCTCCCCAGGCACCCCCCGGTTGCGGAGGCATTCTTCGATCGCTTCTAGGGGAAGGGGAGAAAAGGACAGCCGCTGACAACGTGACTGGATTGTCGGCAGAACCGCTCCGATGTTTGCAGTCAGTAATATCAGCAGCGAGTCTCCGGGAGGTTCCTCGAGGGTTTTCAGGAATGCATTGGCGGCGGCCGTATTCATGCTTTCGGCGGCTTCCATGATGCAGACTTTTTTGCGTGCCTCGAAAGGCCGGTATGACAGGTTTTTCTGCAGATCGCGTATCTGGTCGATTTTTATGAAGGCGCCTTCAGGTTCTACAAGATGCAAGTCGGGATGCTGAAGAGCTGCTACCTTCCGGCAGGAGGGGCATTCGCCGCAGCCGTCCTCCCTGCCGCAGAAAATTGCTGCGACGAGAGCCATGGCGGCCTTTTTCTTGCCGCACCCTTCCGTGCCTTCGAAAATATATGCGTGGGCCAGCTTTCCGGCGGCAAGCGAGCGCCTGAGTACCGATACAGGTCCACTCTGGCCGAGGATGTCGGAAAAAGACATAATCTGTCACCCTTCGGAGAGTCTGGGGAGAACGGCTTCCCTTACCGCCGCTTCCACATCCCCCATGCTCCGGTTTCCGTCTATCACGATGAACCTTTGCGGATTTTCCGCGGCAAGACGAAGGTATCCCGCCCGTACTTTCCGGTGGAATTGAAAGGATTCAAGTTCGAAGCGCTCTTCCCTGGCTCCCGCGGTAGCGTCTATCCGGGAAAGGGCGCGACCCAGCCCGATTTCAACCGGGCAATCGATCAGAATGGTCACGTCAGGCTGAAGCCGGCCGGTTGCCAACCTGTTCAGTTCCTCGATAAGGGTGATGTCCAGTTCCCTGCCGAACCCCTGGTATGCTGTCGTTGCATCGGTAAAACGGTCACACAGCACAATTTTCCCGGAGTCCAGCGCCGGATGTATGATTTCCGCCACGTGCTGGGCGCGGGCGGCCGCATACAGGAACAATTCCGCAAGTGGGACCATGTTGCTGTTGACCGCGTCAAGGAGTATATCCCTTATTTTCAGAGATATGGGACATCCTCCCGGTTCCCGCGTGATGACAACCGGAAAACCCTTTTCGGCAAGGTGCTCGGAAAGGATTTTCATCTGGGTGGTTTTGCCGCATCCCTCGATTCCTTCGAATGTTATGAAACATGCCATCAGCAGCGCCCCTGATTCCACTCGTAAAATAAAGAATTATATGGGAGCGCGGTGAATATATCAAGTCAAAAATCCTTTCAAGTCGCATATATATTGATAAAATCCGATTACTCCGGTATACTCGAAAACCGGTGAAGATGGGCATTGCAGCGTGAAACATACAGGCCGTTTATGAAAATCGTCAATGACAATCATATTCCAGAAGTTGAAGATTCAATCGGCTACCGTTTCGGTAAAAAAGAGCTTCTGGTAGAGGCCTTGACCCATTCTTCTTTCGTCAATGAATCCGCGGACGTCGGCGTCAGGGACAACCAGCGACTCGAGTTCTTCGGCGATGCCGTACTCGGCTTTTTTATCAGTTGGAAGCTGCTGGAGCTTTTTCCTGCAGCCGGTGAAGGCAACTTGTCCAGGATCAGGGCGTCTCTTGTCAATGAAAAAACCCTGGCAAACCTTGCCGACTGCATACACCTCGGGAGATACCTGCGCCTCGGGCGCGGTGAGGAGAAAACCGGGGGCAGGAAAAAGCATTCCTTGCTTGCCGATGCCTATGAAGCGCTGGTCGCCGCCGTATATCTCGACGGAGGTGCTTCGGCAGCCCAGAGCCTTGTGGTAAGGCACTTCGAGTCCCTCATGAGGCAGAGCTCCGAAACTATCAGCGGAAGGGACTATAAGACCCGGCTGCAGGAAGCGATGCAGGAAGTGCACGGAAAGCCGCCACGTTACGTCCTGGAAAGTGAATCAGGCCCCCCCCATGACCGGATTTTCACCGTTGCGGTCTTCGCCGACGACATGTGCAGGGGGAAGGGGACGGGCAAAAGCAAGAAAGAGGCGGAGCAGGCCGCTGCGCGGGAAGCCCTGGACAGATTGGCACGGAACGCCGTGGTGGGTAAGCCGTGAAGAGGTGTACGGTCCCGTTTTTCATAGCACACCGAGGGTGTCCGCACAAATGCGTTTTTTGCGATCAGGTGAAAATTTCCGGTTCGTCCGGACAACTTCCCGGTGAAACCGATGTTGCTGGAAAGATTGCGCAATATCGGGAAACCGCCGGCAGGGGTTCCCTGGAAGTTGCCTTTTTCGGCGGGAGTTTTACCAGCCTGCCGCAGGAGGTGCAGGAGCAGTTGCTTTCCCCGCTGCAGCCGCTTATGGAATCCGGAGAAGTGGGGGCGGTGAGGATTTCCACCCGTCCCGATTCCGTCGATTCCGTTTCCGCCGCTTTTTTGAAGAAAATGGGTGTTGCTACGGTCGAAGTCGGTGTCCAGTCCATGGATGATGATGTTCTGGAACTTTCCGGACGCGGGTATGAAAGCAGGCAGGTTGTGCAGGCCGTGCACTGCCTCAAAAATGAGGGTTTGGCCGTCGGGGCCCAGCTTATGCCCGGGCTTCCAGGTGACAGCCCCGCTAAGTCTCTCGATTCACTCGGGTCCGTTCTCGACATGAAGCCCGACTTCCTGCGCATCTATCCGACGGTGGTTATTTCAGGGACATTGCTGGAAGAACTGTATCGATGCGGCTCATACGGTCCCATGACTCTCGACGGGGCAGTCCGCCTCTGCAAGATCATGCTCCACAAGTGCTTGTTGTCTGACGTGCCGGTGATCCGCATGGGGCTGCAGCCCACGAATGAGCTGCTGACAGATGGCGTGATCGTTGCCGGGCCCTATCACTCCGCGTTCAGGCAACTGATCGAGTCGGAGCTTTGCTTTGATCTCATGGCGGGCATGATCGGGACGGCCGCTCCGGCCGACGGCACGACAACCGTATTCTGCTCACCTTCTAGAATTTCTGATGTTATCGGGCAAAAAAAGGCAAATGTAGAACGACTGTGGCAACAATTCGGCGTACGGCTTGCCGCGGTCAGGCCCGACCCGCTCATGTCCCCCCAGGAACTGACCATGGTTTCGGGCGGCAGGTCGCGAACGGGAAATATGCTGCATGATATACAGTATGGCCGGGAGGTTATTGAAAATGAGTGAAAATCCGTTCCGTTCAGGTTTCGTTTCGATTATCGGGCGTCCGAACGTTGGCAAGTCGACCCTGTTGAATCGCATGCTGGGCGACAAGATCGCCATCACCTCGGACAAGCCCCAGACTACGCGAAACCGTGTCCACGGGATCTGTAACAGGCATGATGCCCAGGTGATTTTTATCGACACCCCGGGTATCCACCAGGCCAGGTCGAGCTTGAACAGATACATGGTGGAGACCGCCCTGACGTCCCTCAACGGGGTGGATCTCGTTCTGTTTCTCGTGGAGGCGGACAGTTCCTCGGTCGGTCGGGAGACGCCTATTCTCGATATTCTGAAAGAAACGGAAGTCCCGGTGATCCTTGTCCTCAACAAGATCGACAGGACGGAAAAAGAGAAACTTCTCGAATTGATTGCCTCCTTTGCCCCGCTCTATCCTTTCAGGGAAATCATTCCCGTCTCCGCGCTGCAGGGTGACGGCGTCGAGCGGTTGATCGATCTTGTCTGCCGCTATCTGCCGGAGGGGCCCCGTTATTTTCCCGAGGACATTCTCACCGATCAGCCGGAAAGGTTCATTGTCGCGGAGATTATCCGTGAAAAAGTGTTCAGGATGACCCGCGACGAGGTTCCCTATTCGGTGGCGGTTACGATAGAAAGCTTCAAGGAGCGCGATGACGGACGATTGATCTCAATTGCCGCCGTAATCAATGTGGAAAGAGACTCCCAGAAAGGTATCATCATCGGAAAAAGGGGAGATATGCTGAAGAAGATAGGCATGCAGGCCCGCAAAGATATTGAGCAGCTTCTCGGTTCTAGGGTTTTTCTCGAACTGTTCGTCCGGGTGACCAGGGACTGGAGCGAGAGCAAAAAGATGCTGAAGGAGTTCGGATACGAATGAAACCTGTCGTAGCGATAGTTGGAAGGCCGAACGTGGGCAAGTCCACCCTGTTCAACCGGCTTTATGGACGGCGCAAGGCGATAGTCGACGACATGCCGGGAGTTACCCGTGACCGGAATTACGCTGAGGTGCGCCGGTTTGATGTGCCGTTCACCCTTATAGACACCGGCGGTTTCGAGCCGGCAAGCAGCGATCGGCTTCTGCAGCAGATGCGGGAACAGTCAAGACTTGCAATGGAGGAGGCGGACGTAATCCTGTTTGTGATGGATGCCCGGCAAGGTCTCACTCCGGCGGACCGCGAGGTTGTCGACATGCTGCGCAAGGTGGAAAAACCGGTTTTTTACTGCGCAAACAAGGTGGAAAGCGAAAAACAGCTGGCGGACCTGAGTGATTTCTACGCACTGGGAGTCGACCGCATCTACCACCTTTCCGCTGAACACAACAGGGGTGTTGACGACCTGATGGAAGACGTTATCGCCCTCTTTCCGAAGGCCGATACCCCGAAGGATGAAGATGATCTCACCAGGATTGCAGTCGTGGGGCGGCCGAATGTGGGCAAGTCGTCACTGGTGAACCGGCTTCTCGGATATGAGCGGGTTGTTGCCAACCCCACTGCCGGAACGACCCGGGATTCCGTCGATACCCATTTTACCTGCCACCGGAAAAGTTATGTGCTGATAGATACGGCAGGCATACGGCGCAAGGGAAGGATAAGTCTCCAGATTGAAACATACAGCGTGGTGGATGCACTGCGCTCTATCGAGCGGGCAGATGTGGTGCTCATCGTTCTCAATGCCGAAGAGGGGGTCGTCGAACATGACGCAAAAATTGCCGGTTATGCATACGAGGCGGGCAAGGCCTGTATCTTTGTCGTTAACAAGTGGGATACCCTGAAAAAGGACAATGCGACGACCGGAAAATTTATCGACCAGATCCGGATCCAGTTCAAATATCTCAGCTTTGCCCCCATCGTGTTTGTTTCCGCGCTTTCGGGGCAGCGTACCGGCAAGATCATGGCGGAAGTGGAAAACGTTATGGAGCAGTACACCAAACGCGTCTCGACATCGGCACTGAACAAAATGCTCAAGGAGTCGGTCGAACTTCACCATCCGCCCCTCGCCCACGGTAGACGGGTCAAGTTTTACTTTGCTTCCCAGGTCGGCACGAAGCCGCCCGCATTTGTCCTTTTTACCAATAGCCCCGAAGGGATACATTTTTCATACGAGCGTTACCTGATGAACAAGTTGCGGGAATCCTTCGGCTTTTCCGGTACCCCCTTACGTCTTCTGTTCAAGGGCAGAGAGGCGTGATCGGGATGCAAATTGCTTTACTTGAACTCATGAATGGTTTAAGATAAGTGCGTTTTTCTTCATGTTTTTACGTAATCGGCTGGTTCGGCCGTACCTTTGTTCCGGTTTGTACTTTCCGGGTTCAGCACGTCAATGCGGCCGGGGTTTCCGGTGCAGTGGCTTCCGCGAAAACCCGGACTGCAACAAGTTGCGTACGGTAATGGCATCTTGTATTCAATCTTTTTGGTGAGAGTTCGACGCATATGAGTCTTGTCGGTAATCTCGAAGATCTTGGTCTCGGTGAAATCCTGCAGATAGTGAGTCTCAGCAGGAAATCCGGTTCTCTCTCCCTCTACAGCAGGGGGCGTGAGGGGAAGATCGTTTTCCGCCATGGGCAGGTTGTCCGTGCTTCTTCCAGCTGCTTTCAGCAAAACCTGGGAGAAATCCTGGTTCAAAAAGGGATTATTGATGTACATTCCTTGAAAAAGGCGGTGGCCATCCAGCAGCAGTTGAACTGCAAGGAACGGCTCGGCTCGATATTCACCAGGCAGTTCAACATTCCCCATGATGTTATTGAGGATGTGGTCCGGGAACAGATCGAGAAGGTGGTCTATTCGCTTTTCGCGTGGGCGGAAGGTACTTTCGATTTCGAACTTCAGGATAATGATGACAATCTCGATGTAACCCACCTGGATCCGATGCAATTCAGGCTGGAGCAGGGCCTGAATCCACAGTTCCTTGCCATAGAGGGTTCCAGGATTATCGATGAAATGAGGCATCGCGGCGAGCTTGACGCAGAAGGGGCGCCTGATGCGCTTGAAGCCGATGACTGCAGCTCTGAAGCGAATATCGATCTCGCTTTTGATCTCCTGCAGCAGCAGGAAGCTCCGGAGCCGCCGGCTCCCGAAGTGGAGCTGGGTGTCGTTGTGGTGGATGACGATTCCCTTACGAGGGAGGTTCTCGAACGGCTCCTCTCCGGTGAAGGATATGCGGTCTCTTCCTTTGAAAAAAGCGAAGATGCGCTGATATATATCGACACCCTGTATCGTGCCGGCAAACGGCCGTCCATGCTCATCGACCTGATCATGCCGAGAATGGACGGTTCGGGAATCCTGGGGGGACTGGAACTGCTGGAGCTCGTCCAGACCAATTTCGGCGACCTGCATGTTCTCGTCATGGCGGACTACAATAATACCGATGCGGAGCGGACAGTCAGGCAAATGGGGTATCCTTTCCTGATCAAGCCGCGCAAATCGAATTTCACGGATACCGGTGCAACGAATGAGTTCGGCCGCAACCTCCTCGCAAAGCTGAAAAGTTTCCATGTCGGTTCTGCCCCCGGAAGTTCCGGAGACACAATTAATCTTGGCGATGAATTGCGCCTTGAAATGGGCGAGGAAATGGCCCCGGCCCCCGAACCTGACGGCCGGAGCACCGGCATCAGCCTCCTGCGCGGAATCCTGGAAGAACTGAATAATCCCTCGCTCGGAGGGGGGATTATTCTCCTGGTGCTTCGCTTCGCCTCCGAATTCATGAACCGTGCAGTCATATTTACTGTAAAGCGCGGTCTGGTAGTCGGACTGGGTCAATTCGGCATCGTCGATATTGCGGGGAAAGCAGATGCGAAGGTCAGAAACATCCGTATTCCGGTAGACGAGGACTCCCTGTTCCGGCAGGTCCTTGATGGTCATATGGCTGTCAAGGCCGTGCCTGACGGATCGTCCTGGAACGGATATCTGTTCGACCAACTCGGTGAAGGAGTTCCCGGCGAGTTTTTCCTCGCCCCGATTATCAGTGAAGGCAAGGTTGTGGCCCTTTTATACGGGGATAATCTGCCGGAGAACAGGAAGATAGGGGATACCGATTCTCTTGAAATCTTTATCTCACAGGCTGGCATGGCTATGGAAAGAGCTCTTCTGCAACGCAAACTCAATGAGAAAAGTCTGGAGGGGGCGTGAAAACGATCCTGATAACCGAAGACTCTCCAACTACGCGTTCAATGCTTGCGTCGACAATCGAATCCCTGGAAGGTTACCAGATTATCGAGGCTGCCAGCGGTTTTGAAGCGTTGCGCCTGTTGCCGCGTGAGAGGGTCGACCTGATCATAACCGATATCAATATGCCCGATATAAACGGGCTGGAATTGATCAGCTTTGTCAAAAACAATCCTAATTACAGTTTGATACCGCTCTTTATCATTTCTACGGAGAGCGGTGAAAAAGACCTGGAAAGGGGGCTTTCGCTGGGGGCAGACGAGTACCTGGTGAAGCCCTTCAAACCCGAACAGCTTCTCGAGCTTATACGCAGATACCTTGGATAGGCGCGAGAGCATGTCCGCCGTTTGTGCGGATTCCCTGCCATGGCTTTGAATTCAACGGGACAGAGATATACGGATGACCTTGACAGACAACCCCTCAAGTAAGGCGCTCAAGGATTTTCTCGCTGAGAGCGAGGAGATTATCAACCAGTTGAGCCTGGATCTGATAACCCTTAGCGATTCAGCGGAGAGGGGCGAGTGCGATCCGGATGTGGTCAATTCAATTTTCCGCAGCGCCCATTCGCTGAAGGGCCTTGCTGGAATGTTCGGGTTTGCCGATATTGCGGAGCTTGCCCATAATCTTGAAAATCTGCTCGATCGCCTCCGGCTCGGCAAAATTCCCATCAATCATTTAACGACAAGCATACTTTTCGACTCCATGGAGCTCCTCGGTGCCCTGGTGCGTTCGGCCGGAACTGACGGTTCCAAGCCGGCCGACATATTGGCTGCAGTGGAGAGGATCAATGCCTGTATCAATACCCCCGGGGATGGTTCGGGAACAGCGTCGATTGAAAGCCTGGGACTTCCGGAGAAGGTACTCCATGCGCTTACCGAGTATGAAGAGCACAGGTTGCGGGAGAATTTACTAAAAGGCCGCAGCATCTACTCCATTTCTGTTTCATATGGTCTGGACACGTTTGACCGCGAGTTGGGAGCGCTCTTCGATGCCCTGAAAAAGGGGGGTGAAGTAATCAGCACGCTGCCGAGTTCGTCCGGGGATATGGAAACATCCATATCCTTTGAAATTTTGTTCGGATCGTCCCATGAAACAAGCGCTGTTAGCCTAATCTGCAATAATGCGGATATCGTTATAACCCGGCTTGGCCCTCATGTGAATGAGGGACTGCCTTCCTGCCATACGCTTCAGTCCGCTGCACTTTCCGTGAAGGTGTCCCCGGGCAATTCTTCCCCCATCGACGAACCGGTCCTGACCGCCAAGAGTCTCAGCCGTTCCATGCGTGTCGATATGGGTAAACTCGACGAACTCATGAATATCGTAGGAGAATTGATCCTGTCGCATTCAACTATAGCCGACCTTTCCGCCCGTTTACGCAGTCATGGGTTTTCCGGGTTGGCGATGGAATTGACAAAGGCAGCCAAAGGTCTGGAAAGAAAGCTGAACGAATTGCAGAAGGGGGTTATGGAGATCCGGATGACTCCCGTAGGGCAGCTGTTCGAAAAGATGGCCCGAATTGTGCGGAAGATATCCATGGATCAGGGGAAAAAGGTCGAGCTGAAGATTTTCGGTGCAGATACTGAACTGGACAAGGTGATTATCGAAGACATATCAGATCCGCTCATGCATATCATTCGAAACTCCATCGATCACGGGATAGAAACTCCCGAAGAGCGGGTCCGGCAGGGAAAGAGCGAATCGGGCGTCATACGGCTCTCTTCGTATCAGAAGGGGAACCATGTTGTCATAGAAGTTGAAGATGACGGTAAGGGGATAGAGATCGAGAAGGTGAAGCGAAAGGCGGTCGAGGCGGGTTATGTCGGGGAAGGCGGGGATCTCTCCGACAAGGAGGCAATTGATCTTCTCTTCCTGCCCGGCCTTTCCACCGCGGAGCAGGTGAGCGTAGTATCCGGTCGCGGCGTAGGCATGGATGTCGTGAGAAATAACATCCAGGCCCTTTCCGGGATGGTCGATATTGAAAGCGAAGCCGGCCGTGGTACCCGGGTCGTCATTACCCTTCCCATTACCCTTGCCATTATCAAGGTGCTGCTTATTTCAGCGTCAGGGCGCTCCTATGCCGTTCCCATAACCTCTGTGCAGGAGACGCTCTCTCTCGAAAGCAGGCATATTATTACTGTCGAGAGGAAGGAGGTCATGCGGCTTCGCGACATGACTCTGCCGCTGCTGCGCCTTTCCAGGTTTTTCGGTGCCGATGACAGTTCCGGGTCCATGGACTGTTACTATGTGATCGTGGTCGGCCTGGCGGAGAAACGTGTCGGGATACTGGTGGATGATCTGCTCGGGCAGCAGGACATTGTCATCAAGCCCCTTGGCGATACATTCAAAGGTGTACGGGGTGTTTCGGGGGCTGCCGACCTGGGTGACCAGCGAACCATTCTTGTGCTGGATACCGGTGGAATAATCAGCGAGGCAGTGAGGAACGGAGCATAGCATGTTCAGAAGGTTCTACGGCCTCCGGGAGAAGCCTTTCAGCAAAACGCCGGATCCGCGTTTCCTCTACTTGAGTCGCGGGCACCAGGAGGCCCTTGCCAGGCTCCAGTATGCCGTCGAAGAGCGTGAACTTGCCTTGCTGACCGGCGAAATCGGGAGTGGCAAGACTACTATCTCCAGGGCTTTGATGGATTCACTCGATGACTCCTGCCGTTTCTGTTTCGTATTCAACCCGGTCCTCTCTCCCCTCGAGTTCATGAGAGTCGTCGCGAGGGGCCTGGGAATAGAAAATCCAGCCGGAGACAAGGATAATCTTCTGTATGAGATAACAGGGGAACTGTACAGGGTTCACAATCAGGGGGGGTGCCCGGTTGTCGTGATAGATGAAGCCCAGTTGATACCGGGAAGGGAAATGCTTGATGAGATACGGTTGTTGACCAATTTTCAACTCGATGACAACAATCTCCTCTGCATCATTATCATGGGGCAGCCGGAGTTGCGGAAAAAACTCATCGACCCCGTATTTGAGCCTTTGCTCCAGCGGATCGGGGTCCAATATCATCTGCAGCCCCTCGGCCTGGAAGAGACGATGGAATATATCGATTTCCGGCTGATGGTAGCAGGGGGGAAACCGGGCCTTTTTTCTCCGGAGGCTGTCCAGATGATTTTCGAACTTTCCGGCGGGGTACCGAGACGCATCAATGCCATTGCGACAACGGCCCTTCTGGTAGGATACGGAAGAGATACCGCCTGGATAGATGACGAGATGATCGAAGAGGCCGGTAGAGAACTGGCTATCCGGGGGTTACCATGAATCTTGCCGAGATCAGGAAGAAGGCACAAAAAGAGAAAAGCCTTTCCGTTCCCGTTGCCACTCCGGGGCGGCTGCAGGTTGATAGAGAGCTATCAGATGTTGTCCATTCCCCTGATCAACCGACAGCGCGACAGCCGGCATCTGCCGACGGTCAGGAGGCACCGCCATGCGGGGAACCGTTTCTCCCTGAAGAATTTGA
>Ga0316601_100001267_pt1 | contig 12131 bp, 8 predicted proteins | sample OWC_soil_day5_no_FD_207663 | JGI IMG/M metagenome (GOLD analysis project Ga0316601, IMG submission 207663) | Wetland soil microbial communities from Old Woman Creek delta, Ohio, United States - OWC_soil_day5_noCT | ecosystem: Environmental > Terrestrial > Soil > Wetlands | place: USA: Ohio...
CCTGATCGTGCGCGGCATGGTGGGGGCGCCGCTCGAGGTGATCGCGCGCATCCGCGATCGCGCGCCGTCATCCACCGCCGAAGCGCGCGCGACGAGCCCCTCCGTCCTCGCTCCAGCCCGCGGGGCCGGCCTGACGCGCGACATGTTGGCCGACAAGCTCGGCGCGTTCGGCGGGACGTCGTTTCATCTCGGCTCGCTCGCGAGCGAGCTCGACGGTGCGCTGCACCTCCCCGTCTCCGAGCTCAAGGAGCTGCGGCGCGCGCTCGTCGCCCAGCTCGAGGCCGCGCTCGTACGCGTCGACCGCGTGGTCGCGACGCCGTCGGTGATCGACGCGCTGCGCGTGAACGTCGGCGCGCGCGACGGTGACGTCCTCGTCGTCCCGCTGTGTCGGACCGACGCTCAGCTCGATGCCGTGCTCGATGCGGGCGTGCCCGAGGTCGAGCTCGATTGGATGGAGCTCGTCGGCTTGGGCAAGGCGGTCGAGCGTGCGCGCCAGCGCGGTGTGCGCGTCGGCGTCGCCACGGTGCGCGTGCAGAAGCCGAACGAGGAGCGCATCGATGCCCACCTCGCGCGCCTCGAGCCCGATCACGTGCTCGTGCGGAGCTGGGGCTCGCTCGCGTACTTCGAAGCTCTCGACAACCGGCCCACGCTGCACGGCGACTTCTCGCTGAACGTGACGAACTCGATCACGGCGGCGTGGGTGCTGTCGCGCGGGCTCTCGACGATCACGGCGGCGCACGATCTCGATCGCGAGCAGCTGTTCGCGCTCCTCGACAAGGCACCGCGCGGACGCGTGGCCGTCACGATCCATCACCACATCCCGACGTTTCACACGGAGCACTGCGTGTACGCGCACCTGTTGTCGAACGGGCGCGACTTCAAGAGCTGCGGCCGGCCGTGCGAGAAGCACGAGGTCGCGCTGCGCGATCGCGTCGGGCTCGTGCATCCGGTCGTGGTCGACGTCGGTTGCCGCAACACCGTGTTCAACGCGCAGGCTCAGAGCGCGGCGAGCATCGTGCCCGAGCTCGTCGCGCGCGGCGTGCGACGGCTGCGCGTCGAGCTCGTCCGCGAATCGGCGGCGGAGACGGCGCGCGTGCTCGCGGCATACCGGGAGCTGGCGCGTGGCGAGATCGCGCCGACCGAGGTCGTGAAGCGCGCGGCGGTGCACGAGCAGTTCGGCGTGACGCGCGGGACCATGCGGACGCTGACCGTCCTCCGCTAGCGGCGATCGCGACATCGCTGTCAGGAACCCATCAGTTCCTGTCGAATCGGCAGGCGTTGGTCAACACTCGGTAATGGGCGGCAACCCCAGTTGCAACGCGTAGTTATCCGGTCCGACCTTCGCTGGCATCCCACCTGCTCTGGTTTCGGAGACATGAACATCGTCCGTCGCGCCGCCACTGTCATGGTTGTCCTGGTCGCCGCCGCCGCGCCCGCGCTCGCACAGCCTGGTGCGGAGGAAGTGCCGCCGCCCGCGCCCCCGACCCCGCAGGCACCGCCACCCGACGGCGGCACGATCGTCACGATCCAGCCGGAGCCGGGCCAGGGCCCGCAGTCGCAGCAGCCGCCGGTCCGCGCGGTCGTCGCGCCGATGAACGAGGACTGGAACAACGTCTCGCACATCAACGGTCACCCGGTGAAGGTCGGCGAGCGCGGCGACTACCTCTACCAGTACAAGAAGACGAACATCTCCTCGAACCCGGTCGGCTGGATGTTCGGGTTCTACGGTCTCTCGGTCAGCCACGCGGTCAGCCCGAACATCGCGGTGCGCGCGGACGGCAACATCTTCAACATCGACGACGAGAGCGGCTACGAGATCGGCCTCACGGTTCCGATCTACTTCAAGCGCGTCTACCAGGGTCCGTTCCTCGAGGGTGGCCTCATGGTCCGCCAGTTCGACGAGCAGGACTGCGATTGGGACGGCAACTGCATGCCGGCGTCACCGAACGTCGGTCCGCAGGTGATGTTCGGCTGGCACTGGTCGTTCGACTCGGGCGCGAACGTCGCGCTGGCGTTCGGTGCCTTCCGCCCGATGAACGACGGCAAGACGAGCGACGACGTCGAGCCCGCGGGCTACTTCCGCATCGGCTACGCGTACTGAGCTACGCCGCCTTGAGCTTCTCGGGAATCTCGGACGCGCGCGTCTCGGGCGGCAGGATGGGTTGGATCCTCGCAGCCCAGCGCGTCGCGCACTGCAGATCTTCCATGCCCGGCAGCAAGGCCATCTTCTTCTCGATGTAGCCCATCACCTCGAAGATCCGGTTGCCCGGGAACAGCTGCGCGACGAGGCGCGCGCCTTCTTCGTCGGTCTTCACGCCCCCGCCGACCGGGGCGTAGAACGTGTTCGCGATCATCTTCACGAACTTCTGATCGAAGCTGCGGCCTTCGAGCTTGTCCTTCGACTGATTGAAGTAGTACGCGAAGTGACGGCGCTCCTGCTTCGCGATCCGGCGGCAGAGCTCCTCGAGGACGGGGTTCTTCGTCAGGTTCGCGAGCTCTTCGTAGGCCTGCGTGGTGAGGCACTCCTGGAGCGCGCCCCAGAACATCCACAGCGAGATGAACGTGCGGGGCACCGCCTTCGCGATCATGCCCTGCCCGAAGTCTTCGAACTTCGCCTTGAAGCGCGCGTTGGCGCGGACCGCGGCGGCGCGCTCTTGCGCGGTGGGGGCCTCGACGCCGCACTCGTGGAGCAGGCGCGTGATCGCGTACGAGTGGAAGTACTCCTCGTAGTTCCAGATCGTGAGGAACGTGAGGAGCTCTGGATCGCGCGACACCTTGAGCTTCGCGACTTCGAGGAAGTAGTGAACCGTCTGGCTCTCGATATCTGCGAAGTACAGGAGGCTCTCGACCTCCATCTTCGTCAGACCGACTTTGCGTGCGGTCTCCCAATCGAGATCTTCGATTTCGACCTTCTGCGAGACCGCGAGATGCTGAGCAATATCTGACACTGCTGGTCCTCCCCCAGAGCTACGACCCACCGAGCCGGATGGATCGAGCCGGCGCCAGGGTACATCACGTTCCGAGCCGTTGTCAGTTTGGCCAGGGGAGTAGATGCCAAGCCATTGCATCTGGGTCGATCGCGCCGAGGTCGCTCAGGAAATCTCGGGCCGCCGCTGCCCGCGCGTTTCCCACCGCGCCGCCTTCGATTCGACCTCTCCGCAGCCGCGCGACGTGGAGCAGCCCCATCATGCCGCTCGACACGAGCTGCTCCTCGGCGGCGAGGAGCTCGACGCGCGCGGCGCTCGCGGCATCGGTCCACGCGTACGCGGCCGCGCGCAGCAGGTGACCGAGGCCGGCGGCCCAGGTCGCGCCTTCCTTGATCAGGTCTTCGGCGAAGCCGCGCACCACGCGTGCACGCTCCTCGGCGGGTCGCGACGTGTCGGCGAGCGCGATCCGCGCGCGCAGCATCGCGAGCTCGACGCGTAGCTGCTGCATGCGCGCACAGCCGAGGCGTTCGATCTGCGGCCACGCGTCGTCGACGAGCCGTGCCGCCTCGGCCACGCGGTGTTGGTAGAGCGCGATGTTCGCCGCCGCGGTGATCGTCGAGACGTGCGGCAAGTGAAAGCCCGCGCCGAGCGACTTCTCGGCGATGTCGAGTTGGGCGCGCGCCTCGTCGGGGCGATCGAGCAGGAGCCACGCGAACGCGCAGCGGCCCGTGCGCAGACCTTGCTGCGCGACGACGTCCGCGCGATCGATCGCATCACGTAGCAGCATCTGCGTCATCCGCGCCATCTCGCTCCACTCGCCGAGATAGAACAGCGACGCGAGCCAGAACGTGTCCCCCACGTCGATCTCCCAGCGCACGCCTGCGCCGTGATCGCGCAGCGTCGCGAGGCCGGCTTCGAGGTGGCCGCGTGCATCGCGCCAGCGCCCGCTCTGAAATGCGGCGATGCCGATCGCGGTGTCGGCGAACCCGAGCAGCTCGCGGTGACCGAGCCGCGTCGCGATCGCGACGAGCCGCTTGCCGACTGCCTCGACGACGACGCGGTTCCGGCTGCCCGCCGCGGCGGCGTAGCAGACCTCCTGTGCGAGTGCGAGGCACACGCGCACCGGCTCGCCGGCGTCGAGCGCGGCGCGCATCAGCTCGGACAGCACGACGCGGCCGAGCGCGGGATCCGCGAACGCGAGCCCGCTCGTGATCGAGTACAGCACGTCGATCGCGAGCAAGTCGGCGGCGGGGATCTCGGAGACGTCACGCTCGACGTAGTCGAGGCCGCGCAGCTTCATCGCGAGCCACTGCGTCGCGAGCTTGGTCCGCGACGAGCGACCACCGAGAGGGACCCGCAGCCCGATCTGCGCGAGCAGCTTCTCGGCCGCGGGCAGCGCCTCGTCGAGCCGGCCGCGCCGCAGCAGCGCCTCGACGCGCAGGCGCTCGAGGTCGATCGACTCCTCGTCGGTCAGCAGCTGCGCCGCGTGCGCGTAGACCTCGGCCGCTTCGTCGAGCTGACCGGCGCAGACGAGCGCGTGCGCCTTGCGGCGGAGCAAGTCGCGCTGGCCGGCTGCGTCCCACGGGCCGAACGTGAGCGCGATCTGGTAGAGCTCCGCCGCGCGGCGGAACGCGAAGTGCTCTTCGGCATCGAGCGCGGCACCGACGGCGTGGTGCGCGGCGTTCGCCGGATGCCCGGCGGCGAGCCAGTGCTCGACGACGGCTTGCGAATCGAGCTTGTCCTCGCCCTGCACGGCCTCGAACGCGCGCGCGAGCGCTTCGTGCCAGCCCGCCTTCGTCTCCGTGTCGAGTGACGCGAGCACCGCTGCACGCACGTAGTCGTGTGCCGGGTGCAGGATCGTGGCGCCATCGACTTCGCGCAGCGTCGCGAGTCGCTCGGTGACGAGCTGGGCTGCTTCGTCGAGCCCGCCGACGACGCCGGCCGCGTGCGCCGCGATCTCGACGGGCAGCGGCCGCGCCGCGATGCTCGAGACCGCGAGCAGCGACTGCACGTCGGGTGGCAGCCGCGCCATCTTCTGGCGCACGACGTCTTCGATCTTCGCGCCCGATTCGAGGGAGGTGGCGCGCGCGAGCTCCGTCAAGACGAGCGGGTTGCCGGCGGCCGCGGCGAGTGCGGCTTCCGCACGGCCGGAGTCTTGCGCCAGCTGCATGACGAGCATCGCGGCGTCGTCGTCCTCGAGCGCCGTCACTTCGAGCTCGCGCACGTCACCGCGCCGCGCGTTCCCGCCGGGTGGTCGCTTCAGCTGCGCGACGATGCCGAGGTAGTCCTCGGGCCGGTGCGCGATGATCACGAGCATGCCGGGCTCCGAGCCGTGCAGCAGATCGGCGAGGAACACCGTGCTGTCGACGTCACCCCAGTGGGCGTCGTCGACGAAGATCACGAGCGGGCGCAGGCGCGCGAGCTTCGCGAACACGCTCTTGAGCGCGCGAAAGCCGCGGCGTCGCAGCTCCTGCGGATCGACCGGTGCCGGGCTGTTGGCGGCGAGCTCGGAGAACCGCGGCACGCGGCGGAGCACCGGGAACATGCGCACGAGCGAGCCGAGGTCGCGCGGCGCGATCGCGTCGATCTCCGCGGGCAGCAGGCCCATGATCGCGGCGGTCGCCGAGTCGACGACGCCGTCGAGCATCTTGAACGGCACGGCTTCGCGCTCGAAGCAGCGGCCTTCGACGACGAACACGCTCTCGCCGACCTCGCGCATGAACCGCCGGACGAGCGTGCTCTTGCCGATGCCGCTCTTGCCGCGCACCAACACGGTGACGCCGCCGCGCCGCGCATCCGCGAGCGCGCTGCGCAGGAGGCCGATCTCGTGCGCGCGCCCGACGAACGCCGACGGCGGATAGCTCCGCGAGATGCCGCGCGTCGTCGGTGAAGGCGTCGCGCCGAGCGCACTGATGATCGCCGCGCCCGTCGGTCGCGCTACGGCCCTCGGTGCGAGCAGCGCCATGCACAGCTCCGAGAGATCCGCGGGCACGGCGGTCGAGATCTGTTGCGGCTTGCGCGGCATCTCGGTCTGCTTGCGCGTCATCACTTGCTCGGACTCGCCCTCGAACGGCCGCCGCGCGGTGAGCGCTTCGTAGAGCATCGCGCCGACGGAGTACCAGTCGCTCGCTTCGCCCAAGACCTGATCGCTCGCTTGCTCGGGCGACATGTAGACCGGGGTGCCGACGGCGAGCCGATCGGGATTGCCCTCCGAGACACCGACGACGAGCCCGAAGTCGAGGAGCGCGAGCCGGCCGGTCTTCGTGACGAGCACGTTCGACGGCTTCAGATCGCGGTGCAGCTTGCCCGCGCGGTGCAGCGCGAGCAGCGCGTCGACGAGCTGGACGAGCGCGCCGCGCAGGCGCCGCTCGTCGAGCGCGGCTTCGGCGATGTCGGCGCGCGACCGCGCGGGTCCGGTCTGCTTGCCGGGGCGCACCCAGTCGATGAACGACACGCCCTCGACGAGCTCCATCGTGAAGTACCAGTCGCCACCCGTCGCGTGCATCTCGTGCAGCGCGACCAGGTTCGGGTGGACGATGTCCGCGAGCGCGCGGAACTCGCGCTTGAACCGATAGAGGTCACGCCCCGACGCTTGCCGCAGCAGCTTGAGCGCGACCTCGCGCTGGAGCTGGCGATCGAAGGCGCGATAGACGGTGCCGGCGCCGCCGGCGCCGAGGGTGCCTCGCACCTCGAAGCGCCCGGTACCCAGCAGTGGCGTCTCCATCAGAAGCGCCGACAATAGCAGTGTTGCGTACCGACTCAGCCGCCCGTGATCACGTTCGCGGAGCCTTCGATCATCTGACCGGTGCCGCCGCAGTGCTTGTCCTGGTCGCCCAAACGATGTGCCTTCTTGTTGTTGATGAAGACGGTCCCGCTACCCTGCGTCGCGGTCCACGTGTTCGGACCGCAGCACGCGGCGTGAAGGCCCATGTCGTCGACGCGCAGCGCGGGTCGATTGTTCACCATCACGTCCGGCGAGCCGATGATCGCGGGGCCGACGCACGGATGCGGACACGCCGGGCAGCCGTGCGCGTCCGCGGGCACCATCGATTTGTCGCCGAGTCTGCATTGCGGTGGCATGGCTACTCCTAGACGAAGCCGCCGGGCGTCATGTTCGCGACGCCGCCGACGACGGGACCGACGGGAACGTAGGGCGGCGCGAACGTCGGAATCGGTCCGGTACCGAGCACGTTCGTCACCATCGTCGACGGCTCCCAGATCTGGTGGCACTTCTCGAATGCGTCGCAGATCGCGTCGAACAGCTCTTTGTGGAACGGCGCCTCGGGATCGCCGAGCTGGCCGACCATCTGGCTCTTCATCGCGTTCTTGCTCACCGCCGACGCGGCGGACGAGATCGCGATGAGCGGGCATGGGACGTTCGGCGTTGGCGGCGCGACCGGCGACGGGAACGCGGCGAACGCCGGATACCACGGCATGCCCTTCACCTTGATGCCCGCCGTGTACGTGAGCCACGACGTGCCGATCACGGTCGCGACGGCCCGCGTGTACTTCATCTCCATCGGCGTCGCCTTCGGGCCCTGCGCGAGGATGAGCGGCGTGAGCGGCGGGCCGACGACCTGACCACCGACCGCGGTCACCGCGTTGACGACCACGCCGACGAGCGTTGCGGCCGACTGCCACGTGCTCCACGCCGAGCAGATCGCGTCGCTGATCCCGTCGAGGAACGAGCCGATCTTCGCGTGATGCATCTTCTGCGCGTCGGTGTGGTACTTGTTCATCGACTGCGGGATCACGAGCGGCGGCACCGCGACGACCGGAGCCGTCGCCTTCTCCTGCGGCGTGAAGGCGTCGCTGTAGTGCTTCGCACCGGGGTCGCCCGAAGGCGCCTTCCAGCCCTGAGGCACCTTGATCTGGAATGATGAGAACTGCAGCCGCGCGAGCTGCTTCATCATGGATGCTTGCGGTGCGGGCATCGGCTTAACAATATACGGATCTTGGACGGGCCACGTTCCTCGGGGCCGCGATCACGGCTTCCGGGCCCGAACGTAATGGATGCAATAGGCTACGGCGCTCCGGGCATCGCGGCGCAGGGTCCACGGCAGCTCGGCCTCGTCTTCGATCTCGTAGCGCGACCCGAGCTCGCCGCTCCGTAGCAACGTCACGAGTCCCTTCGCGGGGTTGTCGCCGCCGATCCGCTCGGCGTCATCGACGATGGTGCTCTGCCAGTTGTAGGGCGACGACAAGATCAGCTCGCCGCCGCGCTTGCAGAGGCCGTGCATCACGGCGAGCAGCTGGCGGGGGCTGCGCACCGAGTCGAGGACGTTGAGCGCGACCACGCGATCGAACGAGCCGGGCACGAACGGCGGGTCGAGCGCATCGCCGCAGATCAGCGACACGCCAGGCGTGCGGCGGCCCGCGATCGACGCGATCGTGTAGTGGCGGCCGGCGACGCGGCGATTGAACGCGACGTGCTCCCCCGCGAGCAGCTTGCGCGCACGCTGGAGCACGCCGAACTGCAGATCGATCCCGACCACGCGGTCGGCGCCATCGGCAAGCTCGGCGAGGATGCGGCCCGCGCTGCAGCCGAGCTCGACCGCCGCACCGACGCGCGCGGTCGCGCGCTGGGCGATCTTGTCGACGAGCGGCTGCATCCCGAACCCGGCGCCCGGGCCATCCGCCGCCGGGTGCGCGCGATCGCCCCAGTGCGCGTCGAGATAGATCGCCAGGTGCTCGAGGAGCCGCGGGTACGGCGCGTCGTCGGGCTGACTCTCGACGAGCAGCTGCGCGAGGCTCGGCGCCAGATCGCGCTCGAGGATCGCCGCGATCTCGTTGCGCAGAAACCCGCTCGGATCCGCCATCACGATCGGTAGCTCGTCGACGATCGGATAGCGACGGCCGCACTCGCAGACCAGCATCTCGCCGGCGCGATCGAGCGTGCGCACGTCGATGCGGACTTCGCCGCCGTCGTGCGCGTGCGTTCGACAACCGGGACAAACGAGCAGATCCGCGGTCATGAGGCCCTCGACGGTCGATTGTGCACCATGTGATAGCCTGATGACATGTCGGGTTCTCCGAAGGAAAAGCTGCAGCGCGAGGAGGACGCGACCGAAACGACCGACGAACGCGAGCTGTACCTGCGGGACGGCCGCAAGGTTGTCGTCGGCGACAACGACCAGCTCGTCGAGATCCGCAGCCCATCCGGCATGCTCGAGCTGCGCATCAAGCTCACCGAAGAAGGCCCCGTCTTGCAGATGGAGAGCGTGCGGATGCAGCTCAAGGCGACGGAGTCCGTCGAGATCGCCGCGAAGCGCGTCGACATCGTCGGCACCGAGCAGGTCGCGGTCGCGAGCAAGGACGTCTCGATCGCCGCCGAAGAAGATGTCGACGTCGAGGCGAAGAACGACGTGCGGGTCGTCGGCAAGATGATCCACCTGAACTAAGAGTGGACGTCTTCGGGATCGCCCTCGCGGCCGGCCGTGACCTGTTGCGCGATGCCGCGATCGATGCGGCGTACGAGCTCGGCATCTTCGATCGCCTGCCGTGGACGTTCGAGGGCTCCCATCGCCTGCGCGCGCTCGTCGATCTCCTCGTCGCGATCGGCGTGCTCGCGCGCGAGGGCGAGCGGTTGTCGCGAGGTGACGTGCCGCCGCGGCCGGCGGTCGCGCGTGCGGGCTGGGGGCTGATGGCGGACGTGATCCGTCGCGACCAGCCGCTGCCGGTCGAGGGTGGCGAGATCGAGCTGCGCTATCACGCGCACCTCGCACGGGTCGGTGCACCGGCCGCGCGCGAGCTCGCAGCGCTGCTCGCGCGCGGCTCGCGAGACGATCGCCTCCTCGATCTCGGCGCCGGCGCGGGGACGTACACGGCGGCGTGGCTCGATGCCCAGCCATCGGCGCGCGCGACGGTCGTCGACTATCGCGAGGTGATCGCGCTCGCGCGAACACAGCTGGCGCGGTTCGGCGATCGCGTGCAGTTCGTCGCGAGCGACGCGCGGACCGCAGACGTCGGCGCGCACGATGTCGTGCTGCTCGCGAACGTGCTGCACCTCCACGACGCGCGCACGTGCGCCCAGCTCGTCGCGTCCGCGGCGCGCGCGGTGAAGCCAGGTGGCCGGGTCGCGATCAAGGACCTGCGCGTCGACGATGGCCGGCGCGGTCCGTTCGAAGGGCTCGCGTTCGCGCTCAACATGGCGATCTACACGGGCGGTGGCGATGTCTACGAGACGTCGCAGCTGCGCGCATGGCTCGCGGACGCCGGCCTCGTCGGGCTCGAGGAGCATCGGCTCGCGTCGCAGCCGGACGGCATCGTGCTGATCGGGCATCGGCCGCGCGGCGCGCGCGCGGCGTTCGCGGCGACGACCGGGCTCGACGCAGATCCGGACGCCTTCGACGGCGCGATGCCGTTGTCGTTTCGCACGATGCTCGCGCATGCGGTCGCGCAGCTTCGGCGAACCGGCGCGGACGACGAAGCGGAGAACCTCGTCGCGCACTACACGCGGGTCATGCCGCGACTGCGCGCGGAGATGTTGCAGGCGGAGCTGTTTCGGATGCCCCTCGAGTGGTCGCGCTTGCCGCGGTTGTCGAGGATCTTCGATCGGCTCGCCGTCGCGTTACCGAAGCCACCGACGCTCGGCGCGCTCTACGAGCGCACGCACTACGGCGGCTTCATGCCCCTGCTCTACGGCTATCCAGCCGACCTCGCCTACTTCACGCGCCGCGGCCGCGAGCTCGGCCTCGACGCGCTCGGCACGATCGATCGCTACCTCGCCGCGCCGATCCTGCACGAGCTCTGTCACTTCGCGCGCGATCGCGACGCCCTCTTGCCGCCGCACCTCGACGAGTGCATCGCCGGCTGGATCGGCGTGCACGTCTGGCCCGAGCTCGCGTATCCAGAAGGCGATCACGACGACGCGATCTACGCGGCGCCGTGGTTGTCGCAGGTCGGGCAAGCCGTCGCCCGCGCGTTCGGCGTCGATGCCGTCCTGCGCGCGCACCGAGGCGACGCGCTGTGGGATGCGGTGTTGCCGAAGCCCTTCCTCGACGCCGCGACGGCCTTCGGCTGGGCCGACTGGTGCGAGCGCCGCACCCCGCACTTCCTCTCCGACACGCTCGATCCGGATCCGTGGATCGCGCTCGTCTGGGAGGCGATCGCGGCGCGGCCGGATCCGGACTTCGATCGTCAGATCGTACGCGACGCGCTGTGCGCGATGTGCCTGGCGAATTCACGCATCGACGGCTCGTTCCGCACGCGCACCGCCCTGCCCGCCGGTCCGATCACGATCGACGCGCGCGCGTGCCGCGTGACCGCGCCGCTGCGTGGCGACGTCGATCGCGTCGCGCCGCGCTACTGGCTGCCGCCGGCCGTCGGTGCGCGGCTCGTCGCGCGCGGGATCGACGAGCAACGCATCGAGCTCGCCTCACTCGCCGAGCTCGACGCGGCCGTCGACGAGCTGACGCGTTAGGTCTTCATCAGCCTGCCAACGTTTGCGTCTCGGCTTCGCCACACGCGTGCCGCGCAGTCACGGCCGCGGCGGCGCGGCGCTGCCGGCTCGTGCGTGCGCTTGCCGGCGGTCGCCGAAGGTGGACGTTCATGTTCGGCGGTCGCTTCGCGGCGCACGACATGCACACACGGCGACGCCAATGAGCACACGAATCCTGATCCTCCTCACCTCCACGACTGTCCTCTCCTCCGCGGCGATCGCGGACAGCGACGTGCCGCCTGCCGTCGAGAAGCCGGCGGAGCCCGCGAACTCGATCAACGTGAGCCCGCTCGGCGTCCTCGTCGGAAACTACGCGCTCACGTACGAGCGGCTGTTCGCCGGGCAGCACGGCCTGATCGTCGAAGGCATCGCGACGCGCTCGACCGGCGACGACGGCAACTCGACTCAGTTCGGCGGCGGCGTCGGCTATCGCTGGCACTGGCGTGGCCGGCAGAACAGCGGCTTTCTCGGCATCATGATCGCGCAGGGCTTCGGCACCGGCGAGGTCACCGTCGACAACGGCGCGGGCGAGATGACGCACGCGATGGCGGTGCGCAGCACGACCGTGACCGGAAACATCGGCAAGCGCTGGATGTTCGGGCCCGTCAACCTGACCGTGCGATTCGGCCTCGGCTACGGCCACTACGTCGCGAAGGCCAAGGACGATTCGCAGGAAGCCAAGAATGCAGAGGAGCTGATGAACGACATCCTCTCGTTCCTGCCGATCGGCGTCGATGGCGAGCTCAGCCTCGGCTACACGTTCT
>Ga0316601_100001268_pt1 | contig 12128 bp, 10 predicted proteins | sample OWC_soil_day5_no_FD_207663 | JGI IMG/M metagenome (GOLD analysis project Ga0316601, IMG submission 207663) | Wetland soil microbial communities from Old Woman Creek delta, Ohio, United States - OWC_soil_day5_noCT | ecosystem: Environmental > Terrestrial > Soil > Wetlands | place: USA: Ohio...
CTTGGGGGGGGACGCGTCGTCCACCGCCGGATGCCAGCGAGCAGGGCCTGAGCGAACGCCGCGCGGACGGTTCAGTGGTCGGCGTTGGGGCAGTCGCGCAGTCGACGCACCCGGATCGCGTCGAACAAGATCGGCTGCCCGCCGGCGCCGGGGTCCATCGCGTAGTCGCGGAGGTCGAGCGACTGGCTGTTCTCCTCGCCCGGCCGCGTGCTGTTGAAGCAGAGCCCGAAGCTGGACAGGCTGACCCACCCGCCCTGGTCGGCGAGCTCGCCCTGATCGATCGTGACGTTCGTCATGCGGTCGCCGAACCGCACCTGGTACCAGGCCTGCTTCGGCCCGAGGAGGTCGCGGTCGCCGTCCTTGACCAGCCCGCGGTGACGCGGGACGTAGGCCAGCAGCTCGTACATGCCGCTGCGGGCGAACTTGAGCTGGTACGTGCCGTGCCAGTAGTTGCCCTCGTTGCCGGGCGCGCCGATCGCTCCCTGCGTGCACTCGAGAAACCGCGGGATGGTCTGCTTCCACAGCGCGGTGCCCCGCTGGCCTTCGGTCAGCTGCAACGGTTGCCCCGCGAACCGCAGGTTGAACCCGGCGTGCGCGTTGCAGAAGTCGACTTCGTCCTGGCGCTGGGGCGGCGTCGCGGTGAAGCACTTGCCGCTGTCATCGAGCATGATCTCGTCGCCGTCGCCGTCGGCAAGGTCGATCACCGGGCACTCGTTCTGGTCGCTCGCGCAGGCCACCTTGTTCGGCGTCCCGGTGGCGGCGCACTGGCCCGCGACCGGCTGCGCGATGTCGGGTAGATCGCTGCAGGTGTAGAACGAGCAACCGCCGGGCATCCCGGCCACCGGCGCCGGACCGGGGTGGGCATTGCAGGTCTGCTGATCGTGGAGGTCGAGCGCGCAATCGATCGCGAGCTCGTCGCGGATCCGCGTGAGCACGAGCTCGTCGGACACGATGCCGGTGTCGGCGTCGTCACCGGTCTTGTCGTCCATGCTGACGTGGTAGCTGTGATCCGCGCGGAAGACGTAGACGCCGAGATCGACCATCCCGCCCGCTTGTGCCGCGCGCTGATCGCGGAGCAGATGGGCCGTGCCGTCGCCATGGACCACCGCGTAGCGGGCCCGGGTCGTCCACGACAGGCTCGGGCGCTGCGCCTGGGCCGGCGCGATGTCGGGCACGCGCGCGCGGACGCGGAACGTTCCGGACGTCGCGACGCCGAACCGCCAGATCACGGAGCTGGTGCCGTCGTGCGTGCGCGTGAACACCGCCGCGCTACCAGGCACCGCCGAGAAGCTGCCGCCGTGCGAGACGCACGGCTGCTCGAACAGCAGCGCGGTGTCCTCGGAGATCGCGCCGTCGACGATGCATGCCGGGTCCGCCGGTTGGTCGCTGTCGCCGTCTGCCTTGCCCGAGCCACCGCCACCGCCGTCGTCGCTGCCGCTCGCCGTACAGGCGGTGACGGGGCCGAGCGCGCCGAGCCCGACGGCGAGGGCGAGCGCGGTCCAGCATGCGCCGGAAAGCAGCGAGCCTGGTCGATCGATCCGAAGCGAGTTCTCTGGCATGCGCCGGCTGGTCATTGCGGATCCCGGGCCAACCGCGAAGCGCCTTCGATTCACGCGGTTGCGGCTCCGGGCGCGCTGCCGTGGAGCCGCCGCGCTGGGGTGAACGTGCCCACGCGCCGGCCGATCGGGTAGCCAGTCAGCGCGTCAAGCCACCGCGCGAACGCGGAGGGCAGACCACTCGTGGTGGCCTGAGTCATGCGAGCGCTGCATCGATCCTCATGAGCGCGAGCCAGCTCTCGACGAGCTCGCGCGCCGCCTGCGTCCGATGCCCCGGCACCGTGATCCGGTGCTGCCAGCCGCCGTCGCCGGTGACCTCGAAGCGGCCCCACGACCGGATCGCACCGAGCGCTTCGAGGTCGCGCAACAATGCGCGCGCGCAGCCGTCGTAGCGTCCGCGCGTGTGTTCGTCGTCGCCGGCGATCACCAGCGTCGTGCCGGTGGGTGGATCGTCGGCGAGATCGGCGATCCGATCGATCGCGTCCGCGTCGGTCACGGCGTCGTCGATCGCGCGCACGGCCGACCGCGCCTCGGCGAACAGCGCGGCCGCGGCGCGCCTGGTCAGCCGCGCGACATCGCGCGGCGGCGGCCCCGGGGCGGAGAGGTAGAAAGGCTCGGGATCGCCGCCGCGAATGCCGTCAAATCCGATCCGGGCGCCGAGCGAGAGCCGCGATAGCCAGCGCAACCACGCCGGTACCGCGGCGCCGAGCGGCACCGCGCACAGCTCGCGATCGGCGACGAGGGGTACCGCGAGGAGGAGCGCCCAGCCGAAGCTACCGAACCAGCCGAGCCCGTTGTGGCCGAGCGCCCGGGCACGGACGAACCGGCGAACGTGCGGCCACGCGGCCTGGAACACCTCGTCGCGCCCGTGATCCTGCAGGTGCGCGACGAGCAGCGCCGCATCGCGGGGGCCCGCCCGCATGCGCCGCGCGAGCTCGTCGTCGCCAGTCACCACCGTGACATCGACCTGCACACCCTCGAGCGTTCCATGCATCCGCGGCGGCAGCGTCGGGATCGGCGTCAGCCCGAGCTCGGCTGCGAGCCGCGCCGGATCGTCATTGGAAACCAGGACATCGACATCGCTGGCATGGGCCGGTGCGTAGATGCTCGAACCGTACGCCTCGACGACCGCACGCGGATCCGCGACGGCTCGCACCCGCGCGAGCACGCGCGCCGCGGGTGTGGAGGTCGGATCGTGCGGTGCCTTCGTCATCGAGACCCCGGAGCATAGCGCTTCCTGCTGCGCCTCGACGACTCTGGGTCCGCTCACTCACGGCGCCGGGGCATCGCGAGATCGCCGACGTCGATCGTCCCCTTCCCCGCGATGGTGCGGACGATCGACAGCGGCGCGTAGAGCTCACCGGCCTTGGAGCCCGACAACCGGAGCTCGCCAGAGTGCAGATTCTGCAATCTGAACCGGCCGGCCTGGTCGGTCGCGGCGTGGACCGCCAGCACCTCGTCGTCTCCGGGGTGGCGAGCCGAGACCACGACGTCCTGCAGCGGCTGTCCGGTGCTCCCGTCGATCACGCGGCCCGCGATCGTCACCCAGGTCTCCAGCACGATGTCGAGGCCCATCTTGGCCTCGCCGCGCGCGAGCTCGACGTCGAGCTCGCGACTCTGGCCGGGCGCCGCGAGCTCGAGCGTGAACCGCCCGGCCGGGAGGTCGCGGAGCACGAAGCGGCCGCCGGTCCGGAAGAACTGCTCGCGCCGGCGGTAGCCCGCCGCGTTACCGCGCAGGATGACGGTGAGCTCGTCGGGAACGTCGTCCACGCCACGCACGGTCCCCGCGATCGATCCGGTCGCCTCGATCTGGAGGCGGGCGGTCGAGCCGACCGCGACGTGCTCGACGATGCCCTCGCCGCCGCCGCGTCGGTACGCGCGCAGCGTGTAGCGACCAGGAGACAGATCGCCGATCGAGAACGCGCCCTCGGTGCTCGTCACCACCGCCCGCTGGGCCCACCCGGGGTACCGCGTCTTGTTCGCGACCGACTCCCCGCCGGATGCGTCGTCGGCCTCGCGCGCGGAGGACACGAACGCATCGGCGACCCGGTTGCCGTTCGCGTCGACCACGGTCCCCGCGATCACCCCCGACTGGTTCTCGACGACGAGGCGCGCGGTCGCGGGCGGCCCATCGACGACGGTGACCTGCTCGCCCTGACGGGCGCCGTCCTTGCTGCCTGGCCGGCGGAGCTCGCCCACTCCGCTGCGCCTGGCGAGGACGCGATAATCACCCGCCCGCAGGGGCCGGATCGCAAACGCGCCGGCGGCGTCGGTCATCGCTTCGGTGCGCACGCCCTCGCTGTCGACGGCCGACACGCCCACGGCGGCCACCGGCCGGCCATCCGCGTCGACCACCGTGCCGTGGATCGCGCCGCCGATGGCGATCGTCAGGTCGCGCTCGACGGTTGCGAGGGCGCCGACCGAGACCTCGACGCCATCGCGCGGACCGAGTCCACGCGGCGAACCGACCGTCACCCGGTAGGTCCCGGGCGCGAGCCCCGTCACCACGTAGCGGCCCAGCTGATCGGAGGTCGCGTCCCCGATGCCGACCTCGCCGATCAAGCCGGCGTGGATCTGCGCGTGCTCGACGGGGTCGCCGCCGGCGGTGAGGACGCGGCCGCGCAGCGTCGCGCCCGCCTCGACTTCCCAGACCAGGCCCGTGAGATCGCGGTCCCCGACCGTGATCTCAGCATACTCGTCGCGCACCAGGTGGCCAGCACACCGTACCTGGACCTCGTAGGTGCCCGCCAGCACGCCCTCGGCCCGCAGCGTCGCGTCACTGCCGGGGCGCAGCTCGTACCGGCGTTCGCTCGCGCGATCGCGAAGCCAGACCCCGCCGCCCTCGCACGCATCGCTGGTTCCCGCGATGCTGATCCGGCCCTCGATCGCGTGCGCCGGATACATCTTCACCACCACCTTGTCGACGTGCTGGCCCAGCCCGACCAGGATCGAGCCTTCGGAGCGGCCGTAGCCGCCGGCACCGCGCGCGACCGCGACGTAGCGCTGCGGTGTCAGCCGGGCGATCCGGAACGCACCGCTGGCATCCGTGATGGCCGCGTCGCCTTCCTCGTCGGAGAACGACGCGGTGGACAGGCTGAACGTCACCCCCAGGGTGTTCGCCGCGACCCGCACGCCTTCGACCGGTGCGTCGGTCGCGGCGTCGACGACCACGCCCGACAGCGTCGACTCTGGGGTCAGCAGCAGGACCAGCCGCCCCGGCGCCTGCAGGCCATCCGCCGCGTCGGTGTAGCCATCGGCGCTGGCGACGACGAGGGTGTGCCCCGGCTGGACCCACAGCGCGAACGCGCCCTGCGCGTCGGTCTCCGTCGCGACGATCGGCGTCCTGGGATCGCCGAGCACGTGCTCGCGCGCCCACACGCGCGCGTTCGCGATCGGCCCGCCGGTGATGTCGGAGACCACGCCCGTGATCTCGACGCCGCCCGGATGCAGCACGACGTCGACCCCGGTCCGGTGCTCGCCTGCGCCGAGGCGGATCTCCCGCCGGTCGCGATCGCCGCCGGGGTGGTGGATCGCCGGGACGTGCTGCCGGGCCGCGGCGCTCACGACGTAGCTGGCCACGAGGAGGTTGCCGAGCTGGTAGCTGCCATCCGCTCGCGACTCGGAGCACGTCGGCTCGCGGACCAGCTCGTCGGGGAGCTCGTTCGCGTAGGTGCTCGCGCAGACCTGCGCACGCGCGATCGGCGCGCCCTGTGACGTCGTGATCGTGCCCGCGATCGATCCACGCGGGAGCTTGGTCGGCGAGATGCGAGGCCCCGACCTCGGGCCCACCGGGTGCGGCGGGCCCGAGGTCGCGCCCGGTCCGCCACCTGGCTCCGTCGAGCCGGAGGGCTCGCCGTGGCTGCGCCAGATCACGAGCGCAGCGATCAGCGCGATCACGACCAGCACCACCGGCAGCGTGCGTCTCATCGCGCGATACTACCCGGACGAGCCACCCGCTATCCCGGTCACGTGCAGAAGCCGATGGAAACCTCGTCGACGACGATCGGATCCGTGAACGGATCGCAAACGTCGCTGAAACAGACGGTAGGTGTACTGCGATCGCACGGGGAAGCACACGAGGGACCGTTGCCCCCGGGTGCGCACACAAAGCCCTGCTGACAGTCCGACGACTGCGTGCAGCCCTGGCCGGGGGCGACCGCGCCGCTCTGTAGAATGCACTCGGTGTGATCGCGGTCTCCGTCACCAACCGGCATACAACCGAACCCGGCGGGACAGCCATCCTGCGTGAGCAGGTCGCACGCATTCGAGCACGCGCGCACGCCGGGCTCGGCGTCGAATCCGAGGTCGAGCACGCAGCGCGACCCCGTCCCGCACTGCGCGTCGGCATCGCACAGCTGCGCGCACCGGCGCCCGACTCCGGACTGGATGCACGTGAATCCTCCGGCACACTGGTTGTTGTCCGAGCACTCATCGTCGGAGGTTCGGACATCGGTGATCTCGCGACATGCCGTCGCCTCGGTCGTTCCATTGCCGAGATCACACGCTTGGTCCGCCGCGCAACCACTCTGGGGCACCAGCGTGCACCGAGCCGCGAGCGGCGCGTCGCCGCCGCCGCCGCCGCCATCGGATGATCCGCCGCCGCCATCGGGCGGTCCGTCGGGCGGATCCGCGTGGCTGGACGATCTGTAGAGCGTGCAGCCGGCGAGCGAGACCGCAAGCAACCCAACCAGCGCGCGTCGCATCGACGGACGTCGAGGAGTCACCTCCGGAGGACACATGTCGGTTGCGTCAGGTTGCGCGCCCGGTTCGATGAATCGGCAGGTCGTGTCCGAGGATGCTCCTCGTGCGATGCGAAGCCCGGTGTCGAGACCGCGGAGGTTGTTACCCGACACCGGGAAGTCCTGGGCGGCCGATCCGAATCGTCGAGAGACCCGCATGACGCGCTCTCGAGGTCCTCGAGACCCTGCGGGACGTCGCTCGGGAAGCATGCAGTTCCGCTACCCAGGTCTGCAATGCAGTCGCTCTCCACGGAGCTGACACAGGATGACGCCGGCGACCAGCTGGCCGGCTTCGCCGCGATCTGGCCGGAGGTGAGGCACGACACGCTCGGCGAGCGCTCCAAGATACATCGGGTTATCTACGTTGCGCAGGATCCGACGCGGTCGCGATCGGTAGCTCGCGGCTGCGCGAGAGGAGTACCGCGACCGCGAGTTGGCCTCCCACGAATGCCACCAGGCCCAAACCAGCGATCGCGGCGCTGGCCACACCGGCGTTTGCGATCGCGACCACCAGAGCCAGCGCGAAGCTCCACGGGATCGCTTTCAGCCACGCGCCGAGGTGCAGCGCTCGCTCGCGCATTCGCACTGTCGGCAGATCCAGGGTCGTGGCGGCCAGCCTTTGCGCGAGCCGCGCCACGGCGCGATTTGCCAGCACCACCCAGGTGAGCACGCCGAGCCCCGGCACGATCGCCGGCCAATCGACGGAGGTCATCGCATCGTCGCGCTCCAAGATCCGCGACACCACTTCGGCAACTCCCGCGCCGAGGGCCGTCGCCAGTGCGCCGAGAGATGCGAACCGGAAGTCGCGCTTCGCTTCCCGAAGGCTTCGCCCGACCTGAGCGAGTTGCCACGCAGCGACGATACAAAGCGGAGCGATCAACCCGAGGTGTAGCGGCCGGAAGTAGTAGGTCGAGGTACCGAGCGCCTTCGGGATGTCGACAGCTTCGACCGCGATCGCCACGCCTCCGCCGAGCGCCAACACTACTACCACCGCGTGCCATCGGAGGATCATCGCTGCGCGCCGCGCCTCCGTCACGGCACGGAGGATGCCACACCACTCGTCCACGTTCCAGGCTGCGCCAAGTGGCTGTCAACGGCGGCGTGCTTCCGTCGTGATTTGACGGTCGACCTGATCACGTCTACTTGATTCACTCCGAGTCGAAGATGATGAACGGCTCGAACCGGATCATCTTGGCTGGAACAGCGGGTAAGCCTGGCTTGCTCGGAGGTCGAACTTCTCCCCTCGCACCCAATCCCGTGGCGGACTTGGTCCGCGGATGCCAAATGGTGGGCATCCGTCAGCCCGAAGCAGTCGGTCTTCGATGGCTGTGAACACCACGCATCCACTGAGCCAAAGGAACGTGTGGTTGTTATCGAGGTCACGAACCACCGCGCTGATCCAGATCGGAACCGTGCCAGCGACCCAGTAGTAGTCGACGACTTGTTCGGTGGTCCAAGGACCGTGATAGACGTCGTCCGGGAGCGAGCGTTCCTTTCGAACCTCTTCGCCATCGATCGGTGGATCGCGCCCGTCCTCGAAGCCGATCGTTGCCCAGTAGCGAACGCTATCGCTCAGATTGTTGATGACGACCTTCCGCGCAACCTCGATCGCGGCTTGCGTCGCTCTTCGAAGAGACTGTTCGAACTCCGCTCGCTCCATCACTCAGTCGGCAGCAGGACCGATGCCAGCGACGATGCTCGCGTATTGACGGCGACTGCTGGCATCCCGTGCCCATATGTCACCGGAGATGACAATCCCGGTGTCACTCGGGCACAGCCGGATGGAAGCCCCCGCACCGGAGTTGGAAGCCCCTGCACCGGAGTTGATGTTCGGATCGAAGGCACGCTACCATGAGCTGTCCGACGTGGTGTCCGGGGATCCCCCGCACCGGAGTCGATGTTCGGATCGAAGTGAGCTGTCCAACATGGTGTCCGGGAGCCGGGATCCGGAGGTCGCGTCCGGGATCCGGCCATCATACGCGCGGCACTGTGCCGATTCAGGCTGTTGCGCGCGGCAAGGATCGTGATGGGACATAGCCGACCGTGTCGGATCGTCGTCCGGTGTTTCCCGGCCGCTTCTACCTGATCACCCGTCGGTGCACGCAGCGGCAGTTCGAACGCGCGTCGTGGATGCCTGTGGATGGCTCTGGATGCCTCAACTCCGGTGCGGGTGGTTCCGATCTGGCCGGAGGTGAGGCACGCGTAGTCCGTCCGCGTCGATGCGCTGCCATAGCGCGCATCCGAGAGTGCAGATACCATCCGGCGATGGTCGCGCGTAACCGATGGTTCTTCGTGGTCGGCTTGCTCGCCGTCGCCGCGGGCGTCAGTGCCGGTAACAGCCCCTTGTACCTCAAGCAAAGTCCGGGATCTGGGGATCCTGCGGACCTGGACGTGTGGCGCAAGGGCGAGCAACGGAGTGGCCTCAAGCCGTATCCGGCTCACCCGCCCGGCGTGAAGAATCCCGTCGACGGGCTCAGCCACTACGGGGGAGGTGGACTCTCGTCATTCGGATCCACCGAGCTCGGGATGCCGTTCGCCGATTGGCGCACGAAGATGACTCGTCAGCGCTCGGAAGTCGACCGTACCGCTCGAGCCAGTCTCGCCAGCCGCTTCAACCTGGAGTGCAAGCCCAGCAAGACCATGATGATGTCGCGCGGGAAAGCCGTCCCGGTCGGACCGACCGCGATCCTCCCCAGAGGAAGCACCACCTGGAACGCTTACGTGCAACTCGGGTCCGACGAAATCAAACGCCGCGATGACTTCCCTTGGAAGCCACTCGATCACCCACTGCATTCGACCGCGCACATGGTGTTCCCACGGCTGTGGACCGCCGCGCATCCCGAGCACGAGCGCTTCGACGTGGGCCACGACCTCCCCGATTGCTTCCTCCCGGAGTTTCCGGCTCCGCTCTACCTCACGACGCACCCCGAGATGGGCGATGTCACGCGTGGCGTGGAGATCACGTATGGCAACTACTTCGAGATGTTCGACGGCGTCCTCACGCCCGAGCAGATGGATGGGCTGAGACTGCTCGTGACGCCGTTCCAGACGACGTGGTTCAACGTCACGCATCACCGCGTGACCGATCTGCCCTCGCAAGGAGTCTCCTGCTTCGATTGCCACGTGAACGGGCACACGAACGGCGCGTTCGAGCTGGCGCCGGACTCGCGGCCGAACTACGCGCGGCTGCGCATGGATACGCCGACAATGCGTGGCAACTATGCACAGCTCATGTTCTCGTCGAAGCGATCGATCCGGACGATGGATCACTTCGCGGAGGTCGAGGAGTACTTCGATGGAGACACCGCGATGCTCGCGGCGATCGGCGGTCGCACGATCCAGAAATCGCAGTCGAACCACATGGGCGATTTCAACGCGATCATCGATTTTCCACCCGCACCGAAGCTCGATGCCCTCAATCGCCTGATCCCGAGTCTCGCCACGCCTGCCGAGTTGCGCGGCGAAGCGCTGTTCGCCGGCAAGGCGCTGTGCTCCAAGTGCCACGTTCCTGAGTGGCACTTCACGGACAACACGATGCACGATCTGAAGGTCGAGCGATTCTATGGCGGACGCGCGGAGGGGCCGATCAAGACGTTTCCGCTTCGCGGAATCAAGGACTCACCGCCGTACTTCCACGACGGCCGCCTCCTCACCCTGGAGGACGCGGTGCTGTTCTTCGACGTGATCCTCGGCACCAAGCTCAGCGCCGAGGAGCGCGCCGACGTCGTCGCGTACCTCTACGCGCTCTGAGCCGTTCCGCAAGCCCCGCCACGGCCGCGACTCGAGAAGCCCCCGCACCGGAGTCCGCATCTACTGCGAGTCGCAGTTGAACAGGCAGTCGCGGAGCTTGGCCTGGCACAGGTCCAGCAACGGGACCGACGCATCGAGCTCGGGAGATGCCCAGGCCACGTAGCGGATGCCGCACCCCGCGAGCGCCGGTTCGACCGCGGCGAGCACGTCGGCATACGGTGGTTGCGTGGGGTCGATGCGCATCGGCCCGTCGAGCGTGTAGGGCGTGTCCCACGACGAGTGGTAGACACGGATCTGATCCAGCAACGTGAACACGGGCGGACCCAGCTCGTGCTGATCATCGCGTCCTCGGCGCGGCGAAAGCTCAGGTGGATGTTGAGCGCATACGAGACATCACCTTGGGCTCGCTCCACCACGTAGCGCGGCGGATCGGGCAACCTCGGAAATCCGTCGGGTGGCGAGTCCAGCCGGGCGCGAACGTCGGCCACGCCCAGCGCCCGCAGCGCCGCCTCCACGGCTGCGATCGGCGCGCGGAGATCGAGGAGCTGGGATCGGTCGGGCTGAAAGAATCGTCGGGTTGCCGAGCACGTCACCCGACGACGGCGGCGCGCGCGGGTTCGGGGCCGGGCGAGCTGGTGACTGGCCCTACAGGAGGCGAATTCGCAGCTTGCGGCCCTCGAAGGTCACGGCTTCGGTCTGTGCCACGGGTCCGCTGCGATACGGATCGTCGCCACCGGCCGGCTTCACGAGCTGACCGGCGAGCTGGCGATCGACCGTCGCGAAGATCGGAATCGCGTCGCGATGCGTCGCCGCGAGCAACGCCTCGGCCACCACCGGCGCGTCGTTCACTCCGCGCGATTCGAGCGCCTGTACCATGGCGCGGTACTCCGGCGAGGCCACCTTCACCGACAATGGAAGCTGCTGCGGGCGCGGCGCGGCGAAGTTTGCACCGACGGTGTCGCCGACGCGAAGCTCCGCGGTACCCGACGCCTCGATCGTCGCGACAAGCGCGCGCTCGACCTCGTCGGTGATCGAGCGGCGGCGTTGCCACAGCTCGGCAAGCCGGCGATCGAGGATCATCGAGCCCTCGGTGAGGGCGATGAGCGCGACGGGCGACGGACCCGATGCCGGGTAATGCAACACCAGCCGCGGGCCGGAGGTCGATGGCAGTGCGCCCTTCTTCGCGAGCACGATCAGACCTGCCAGCACGATCAGACTGATCAGGACCGGGATCATGATCCTCCGGGCTGGTCGGCTGGCGCGGTGCCCACGCCGCATCCTACCCGGTCAGCTCGTTCACGGGTGCGTGGCGAGTCCGATCCACACGCGCAGCGACGACGCGTCGCTCGGGCCCTTGTAGTTGCGGAGGGCGCTGGCCGCCGCCGTGCGGGCAGCCGCGTCGCTGCCGAACACGGCGGCCACCGCCAGGGGCTTCGTCCCGGCCGTCAATCCGAGGGCACTCGGGAGGTACACGCCGACGAGGTTGTCGTGCAGGTCGATGGCCTCGGGCATCTCGAGCAGGCGGAACATCGCGCGGACGAGGCGGCGGCGGTGCGGCAGGGACTCGCCGCCGAGCGCGCTCTGGACGGCATCGAACAGCGTCGCTCGTGCGATCGGCGAGCACGCAGGCTCCTCGACGAGCGAGACGATCGCATCGAACGTCGCGGGATCCCGCATCGCGGCATCGCGGTGGCGTTCCCAGATGTAACCGGGCGCGACATACGACGCGGTCCGGCAGCCGGCACGCGCCTCCGCGAGCAGCTCCGGTAGCGCGAGCCGCCTGGTCTCCGCGTCGCGGGCGAAGCGCAGATCGGCGAGCAGACCTGCCGCCGGCTGGACATTGCACGACCCGCGCAGGCTCGCGGTCGCGACCGTCGGGCAGAACGCGACGTACTCGCTGCCGGGCTCGAGCGACTGCTCGACGATCCACCACGCTCCCGCGGGACGCGACGTGTAGCGCGTCACGAGTGACTGCCGGATGATCAGGTGGAGGTGGTCGCCCTTGCGCTCGGGACCATCGCCGCGAAACGTGTCCAGGAGCTCGAGATCGAGGGCCACGCACCGATCGCCCCACGTCGGCCCA
>Ga0316601_100001273_pt1 | contig 12114 bp, 6 predicted proteins | sample OWC_soil_day5_no_FD_207663 | JGI IMG/M metagenome (GOLD analysis project Ga0316601, IMG submission 207663) | Wetland soil microbial communities from Old Woman Creek delta, Ohio, United States - OWC_soil_day5_noCT | ecosystem: Environmental > Terrestrial > Soil > Wetlands | place: USA: Ohio...
ACGGCGTCGGCGTGCTCCAGGATGCGGCATCATCGACATTCATCAACACTTTCACACCCCTTGCCTGCAAGGCCCGGATATCCCTGATGATCTCACTGTAGGAATGATAATTGACGTTTCTCATCCATCCCGAGTTGTAATGGGCCGAATCGGCCAGCTCCCACAGCGTCCCTTCGAAAATGACTACAATGTTGGCCAGGTCGGTGAAAGTTGTGAGAGGATAATGGTCGGGCCCGCCGGAGTCGAAGACGTAGTAGGCCACTTTGTTGTTTCCAGGCGCGGGCAGGTCCGCCTTTGACACTTGCGTGGCGGGACAGATGCCCAGGATAAACACAACAAATATGAGGCGCTTCATAGGCTAGTAGCAGGACTATTGATGGATAGAATCCAGATTCAAGATATCCAAGGGGACGGCAAGAATCAAACGAAGGCGCCGAATCGCCCGCGGCAGGGCAGCCCTGCCGTCCGGGAACCTTGGTCGGCCAGAGCTGTTTTGCTAGTCGGGGCACTCCCGGTGGAACCAGACTACCCTGCCTGTCAGACACGTATCATCAGCCGCCAACGAACTGAGGTTCATTCCTTAATAGTACTTCCATCATAAGAGGGGAGGACGTAACATGGAGAAGGTGTATGATGCGATTATCGTGGGGGCGCGATGCGCCGGCTCGCCGACAGCTATGCTCCTGGCACGCAAGGGGTACCGCGTCCTTGTGGTCGACCGGGCAACTTTTCCCAGCGACACGTTGTCATCCCACATCGTGCAGCCGAGCGGCGTCGCGGCGCTGGCCAGCTGGGGACTCCTGGATCGGCTTGTGGCCACAGGCTGTCCGCCGATCAAGAAGTTCACGTTTGACTTCGGGCCCATTACCATTTCGGGAACGCCAGGCAAAAAGGACTTTCCGGTGGCCTATTGTCCCCGCCGCACTGTGCTCGACAAGCTGCTTGTCGACGCGGCGGCCGAGGCGGGAGCCGAGATCCGCGAAGCCTTTACCGTGAAAGGGCTCCTTGTCGAGGATGGACGAGTTGTGGGGATCAAGGGCGCTTCGAAGGACGGCAAGACGGTCATCGACAGGGGCAAGGTGGTCATCGGTGCCGATGGATGGCATTCGGTGGTCGCGGAGGCGGTTCACCCCGAGAGATACAACTACGTAGCGCCGCTCAGTGCCGCCTACTACAGTTACTGGAGCAACCTGCCCGTCGGTGAACAGGCCGAGCTGCATATCCGTCCCGACCGGGGATTCGGTGCGGCACCGACGCATGAAGGGTTGACGCTCATCATCGGAGGCTGGCCGTACGCGCAATTCGCGGCGAACAAGGACGATGTGGAAGGGAATTTCATGAAGATGCTGATGGACGTACCGGAGTTCGCCGACCGCCTGCGCGGAGCCAAACGCGAGGCCCGATTCGCCGGTGCTACCCTGCCGAACTATTTCAATAAACCGTACGGACCGGGCTGGGCCCTCGTGGGAGATGCCGGCTATATCAAGGACTCTATCACAGCGCAGGGAATTTCCGACGCCTTTCTGGATGCCGAACGGGTAACGGCGGCGCTGGGTGACTTCTTTTCCGGAAAGCGATCGTTTGATGAGGCGATGGGTGAGTACCAGCAAGCCCGTGATCAGCATGCCATGCCGATGTACCAATTTACCTGTCAGTCGGCGACGCTTGCACCGCCCCCTCCCGAGATGCAGCAGCTCCTGGGGGCCATCCAGGGTAACCCGGAAGCGATGGATGCCTTCGCACAGATGAACACCGGGACCATCACGCCGGCGGAGTTCATGTCGATGGTCAGCACGGCGGTGAGCCATTGACGTTGTCTCAAGGCTTCACTCCCAAACAGAACGGCCAGCATCGAGCTGGCCGTGGACATTTCTGCTTATTGCCTTCGCAGAGCACCCGCTCAGTTCCGGGCTGCAGCCGCCTCCTGAAAGAGGCGCAAGTAGTCGCAGGCGACAACCTCTACCGAGAAAAGCCTGGCGAGGCAACGGTTGTTCTCTTTCATGGACCGCTGAAGCGCAGGCCCATCCAGCAGTGTGCAGATGTGCTCTGCGATCATGGTCGGGTTGTGCGGCTCGACCCACAGACAGTGTGCCGGCTCGTTCAGATAGTCCGCCGCCGCTCGGACCTTTGTGGTGATAATGGGAAGTCCCGCCGCGGCACCCTGCAGCAGGGTCATCGGCAATCCTTCCTGGAAATATGTGGGAAGGACAAGGATCGAGCATCCGAGGTAATACCGGGTAGCCTGCTCTTCGGAGATCTGCCCGGTGAATTCCACGGCTTCGCCCAGGCGGAGCTCTGCCGCGAGGGCCTCCGCTTCCTGGCGGATCGGCCCGTCACCCACGCAGTACAATTTCACCCTCTTCCCCGAATCCAGAACGATGTGTGTGGCGCGCAAGAGATCCAGCAGCCCTTTCTCCAGGATGAACCGCGCGATGAAGAGAATTCCCGGCGGGTCCAGCTTTGGCACCTGGTTTTGCTGAAAGCGCCCGAGCGCCAATCCGTTCTTGAGCATCCGAAGCTTCTTCGCGGGAAAACCCGAGGCTTCCCACTGCCGCATCTCCTCTGTGGAGAGCAGCACGACCATCGCCGACCAGCGGAAGATCAGCCTGGTAAGGAACATCCAGAAAAACGGTTTCCGCTCTATCAACCGAAGATCGGTCCCGTGAAGCTTGACCACGAGCGGGACCTTCCGCATCATGGAAATGAACGCGTAACCAAGATCCCGCAAGATGGCCCGCTTGTTGTACGACGAGTTGATGTACGCGACATCAGGCCGATTGCGGCGTACAAGCCGATCATAGGCGACGAAGTCACGCGCCCGGCCGGTGATCCGCTCCAGGATGCTTTCGTGTTCCGCCCGGCTTCCGAATTCGAAGACCCCGACCGTGACACCCGGCTTCTTGCGCAGCTCCGCCACCAGAGCGCTCTCGGTGACGAAAATCCCTCCGGCCCTCCCCGGCACGATCATCCCCACTTCAATGTGCATCCCTACCTCTCGAAGAGTTTCTTTTCGAAATTCGCGCGGAGTGCCTCGAGATCCACGTTCTTGCTGTACCACTCGATTGTCTTCCGGATGCCATCGTCAAACGACGTGCGTGGGCTCCAACCAAGCCACTCCTTCTGGTTTTCAATGCTCGCCGCCCGGATCCGGACGCCCTCGGGCTTCGAGGGATCGAAGCTGAACCTCGACGGCTGATGGCCGACGATCCTGCATACGGTCTTTGCGGCGTCAATGATCTTGGTGATCTCATCCGTGCCGATATTCACGGCGCGGCAGTCGGTGATCCGCTCGGCCGAGAGCAGAAGCCCATCGACGATGTCATCAACGTATGTGAAGTTCCGGTCCTGCTGGCCCGTGCCCCAGATCTCGTACGGGTCCTGGCGCAGCATGGCGCGGCTGATGAACGCGATAATGGCGTGACTCTCGTTTTCTCTTGGGCCGTATACCGTGAATAGTCTGCACGAGACCCCTTTGACGCCGAATTGCTTCTGATAGGCTTTCAGCGCCATCTCGCCCATGAACTTCGCCCAGCCATATTCGCCGTCAGCCAGCGCCGCCCCCTCTTTGAACGGATCAGCCATTTCCTCGGACAGGTAGCGCACCTGTTTCGTCACGTCCGCCCCCTGCAGGGAGGTGGGATACGCGCACGCGCTGCTGGTGTAGCAGACGCGGTCGACATTGTTCTTGTGGCAGTAGTAGAACACATTACCATCGATCATGAAGTTCTGGACCAGCTCGCCGGGATGTGTTTCGATGAACCCCCGGCCGCCATGCACGTTGGCAAGGTGGAAGACGATATCCTTCCCTTGCGTCGTCTGGTTTGCAACCGTCTGCATGCGGAGGTCCCCCTCGATGAAGGTGATCTTCTTCATCGAGAGCTCGAGGTTCTCCTTCTTTCCGCTCGAGAGATCATCCACCACGGTGACCATCGCGCCTGCGGTGACGAGTTGGTCGACCAGGTGACTGCCGATGAAGGAAGCTCCTCCTGTTACCAGGACCTTCTTGTTACGGTAGAACGACATTCTGAAATCTCCTTTGTATTAGAAGAACGCAGTGATCCGTTGTCCATGGCAAGCCCGTCGGCGTTATTTGCTGGGCACCGATGAGATGGTGGGGGCAGGCCGTACCGATCTTCCGATCCCGAGGGAATACTTCACGAAGCGGAAGACAAACAGTGGGTATTTGATGCAGTAGCGATGAAACAACCTCCGCGGTTCCATCAAGAGCCTCAGGATCCACTCCAGTCCCATATATCTGACCCAGTCCGGCGCTTTGAGTGTTTCTCCGGAGAGGAAGTTGAACACGGCCCCGGATCCGCCGCCGACGACCGCGGTAAGCCTGTGGCGATGGTCGTACAGCCACTTCTCCTGTTTCGGGCACCCGAGGCTCACCCAGACGAAATCGGCCCCTGAATCGTTGATCATCCTTACGTCCTCTTCGTCCTCTTCGGCAGACAGGGGGCGGAAGGGGGGGGAGTACATGCCCGCGATCTTCAACTTGGGATAACGCTCCAACAACCGGGCCTTGAGATTTGCGAGGACTTGGGGGGTGTTTCCATAGAAGAAATGTGAGTATCTGTACCCCTGATCGGATAGCTTGAAGACCGCTTCCATGAATTCTTCGATCCCGCATCGCTTCCGGAGTGGAAACCCTTTCCACCGCCCGTACCAGAGGAACGGGACCCCGTCAGGGATGGAGAGATCCGCCCGTTCCATGACACGGAAGTACTCCTCGGATTCGAGGGCGATGGCGACGTTGTTGACGTTCGTTGACGAAACGTAGTGAAAGGTTCGTTTCTCACCCATCCACTGGTGCACGATCGCGAGGAGGTTCTCGACCTGTACTGCATGGAGCTTGACATCGCAGATGCGGAACACGCCGGGCCTTACGAGGGACCTGTCGACGGCGCGTTCGACTTCCGGAACACATGCCCTCTCATCAAATGCTTCAACACTCATCGCGCATCCTTGTCCAGGAAAGTTAACGTCGCCTTAATATAGGCAAATCCGGAAGATGGCATGTGACATAAGTCACGCGCACGTCCTCGCATCGTCACACAAAAACCTTTTGCCGGATTTGGCCCTCCGCTCGCACACCACACATCGGTGACAAAAATGAAAATGCCGGAATTTCATAAGAAAGAAATTCCGGCATGTGAATGATCAGGAACAAAACATATGGGTTGGCGGGGTAAAAGTCAAATGCCGTGGAAAGAGCTGAACCACAAAAGGCACAAAAAGGACAAGAGTACCTTGTCGTCACGAAACTTTTTTTCGGGACCTATACTTGGCCAGTCATAGGCCCTGACGAAGAGCATGTCAGGACGAGAAGGTTCTTTTGTGCATTTTGGAGTCAATTATCCACCGCGAAGTGATACGCTTCCCCAGATCGGCATATGGATAATGTCTTCCTTCCGACGTATATTCCTTCTTCAGACACATGAGTCGGACCACCGGAAGCACTCGACGAGGAATGTTGAATCCCCATGGAGAACAACCACCGCTTTGTTGCATTTCGTATGTTCTCCATCGTTACTGCGGCATCGCTCATCGCATCCACATCATTGGCTCAGACCCGCATGAATGCCGAACTGAAAGATGTCATCATCGTGTTCAAGACGCACTTTGACAATGGCTACACCGAGCTCTCGGAGCGCGTGCTGCAGAAGTACAGCACAACCCTTATCGAAGGCGCGCTGAAAGGGATCGACAACACCGCGAGCCTTGGCAAAGGACAGCAGTTTACCTGGACGCTCTCCGGGTACCCGATGAAGGAGATCCTCCTCCGCAATCCGGAGTTGCGCCCGAAGGTCGGTGACGCAATCCGCAAAGGCAAGTTTGCGATCCATGCGCTTCCTTTCACGTTCGAGACTGAATCCATGACCCCCGAATTGCTGGTGCGCGGATTCAAGTTCTCGAATGATATCGCCAGGAGCTATAGCCTCGATCTGCCGATCGATGCCAAACTCACGGACGTACCCAGCCATTCCTGGATCCTCCCGACAATATTGAACCAGGCCGGGGTGAAATTCCTCCACCTGGGATGCAATGCGGCCTCCCGTTCCCCCGAGGTGCCGCTCCTGTTCTGGTGGGAGGGACCTGACAGTTCCCGATTGATGACGCTCTACTGGGGTGGGTACTACGGGACCGATCTGATACCACCGGATGGGTGGCCGTTCAAGTCCTGGTTGGCCATTATTCACACGAATGATAACCAGGGTGCCCCGCCTCTGGATGACATCAAAGAGACGCTCCACAAAGCGCATCAGCTGGCACCCAATGCGCGCATCAGGGTTGGGCGTATGTCCGATTTCTATAACGCCATCATGAAGGAAAAGCCCGAGTTGCCTGTTATCCGGGGGGATATGCCGGATACCTGGATCCATGGCTACCTCTCCATGCCGAAAGTCTTCGCGCAATACTGCCGTACGCTGCAGGACCTGAACGTCGTTGAGTCGGCATCGACCCTGAACGATCTCCTCTCCGGAAGAAGGCCCGTTGCCGATCCCGCCATTGACCCGGCATACGAAGACCTGCTGCTCTTTGCCGAACACACGTTCGGCATGGCCATGAGCCACGGGCATTCGGGGATCTGGCGGTACGATGACGACTTCCGCCTGCACCGCGCGCGTGGTGAATATGATCTGATCGAGCACTCGTGGCAGGAGAAGGGAGATCATGTGTTTCAGGCGGCCCGGGTAACTGTGCCCGCGCTTCAGAAGCAGCTCGCGTCGCTCGCGGCAAATGTGAAAGTGGAAGGGAAGAGGATTGTGGTCTACAATCCGCTTCCGTATTCCCGGTCGGGGATCGTCGAATTGCGTTCGCATTCGGGTTCCGGGATCCTGGCTCTCAAGGATGCCGCAACCGGTGCGCCTGTCGTCCTGGAAAACAAAGACAATGTCTATCGCTTTGAAACCCATGACGTGCCGGGCATGGGATACCGAACCTACGTGCCGGCGGATGTGCCTCGGGCCGGCAAGCCATCCGTTGTTGCACTAGATTCGGGCAAGGGGACGCTCGAGAACGAGTTTCTGCTCGTGACGCTGGACGGGGCGACGGGCAGGCTGATATCCATCAAAGACAAGTCAACCAGACGCGAGATGATCGCCGGTGTATCCAGGAACCACCCTGGAACCTCGTTCAACGCGCCGGAGAGCGCGTGGCCCTTTGGCGGGTACGTGTATCAGAAGTTCGACAAGAAACAGGTAGACGCCTACGCGAAGGCCTACATCAAAGGAGGGTGGGACTGGGCGCCCGCGGAGCTTGGGCGGCCCAATCTGGACGGTCGTCCCGGATACACGGCCTCCGGATCAGACCCCGTTCTCCGGTGGGAAGCTTCAGGAAACCGTGTTGAGGCGGTTGTCCTCTTCGGAGCATCGGAGAGAATTCCGCATTCGTATACGCTCATCTATACGCTGCAGGCCGGGAGCCCCGCCCTGGGAATCACCGTTAGCATCCAGTCCAAGCAGGCAGATCCGTGGCCGGAGGCAGGGTGGATCGCGTTCCCCTTTGACATCGACAATCCCGAGTTTCGTGTCGGCAGGCTAGGCGGCATCGCTGATCCCGCGAAGGATTTCGTGAAGGGGAGCAACCTTGACTATTATATTGCGCGTCACGGTGTTGCAGTCTATAATAAGAGTGGCGCCGGTTTTGCCGTAGCCTCGCCGGACGCGCCCGCGGTGAGCCTCGACCGTCCCGGGCTCTGGACCTGGACGGGAGATTTCATCCCTCGCCGTGCCAACGTGTTCTTCAATCTGTTCAACAACCAGTGGAGCACGAATTTTACGGAGTGGATTGAAGGATCCTGGTCAGCTCACTTTTTTGTCTGGCCGTTCGAGAAGTACGAGCCGGCAGCAAGCCTGGTTGTTCCGGCGGAGGATCTCATGACGCCCATGTATGCAACGATGGCTTCGGGTCCTGCGGGGACTCGTGCGCTCGTGCATGCGGGAGTGGAGGTTTCCGAAAAGAATGTGGCGGTGACGGCATTCGGGTCGGCTGAACACGGGAAAGGAGTTCTCTTGAGGGTCTGGGAAACGGCTGGTCGCACAGTGAAATGCAGGATCACGCTACCCAAAGGGAGCACGTTCCGCCGCGCGACACCCGTAGATCTGCGTGGGCGGAAAACAGGGAGTGCGATCGCGGTTGCGAATAGCCAGTTTTCGATCGTGTGCGGGGCGAACAAGCCGGTGACCTTGCTGCTCCGGTAAAAAGATTGCCACAGATGAACACAGCTGTTGAATGCGCAAAAATTGAATCCTTGTCCGTGTTCATTCTGCGTAGATGAATTCCTATGAGCGGTGCTAGTTGCTGGCAGTTGGTCCGTATTCATCATTTCTAACTACCAGCAACTAACAACCAACTACTATTTGCCAGCTATTACTCGCGGCTCTTTGCCTCTAAACTCGTCCATCGTTCTGCCTGCATCCGCAAACACGAATGTGGGATCACACACCGTATAACGAACACCCTCCACTCGCACCGCGTCGCCTCCCGCGTCCGTGCTGAACTTCACTCCCGTCGCCATGTGCCCGGGATAATTCAAACCAACCACGGGGAGGCCGGTCAGACTCTTCACCAGGAAACTGAAGAGCACGGCTCGGTCCTCACAGTCCGATGCGTCATACACCAATGTCTCATCCACAAACAGAGGCTTCTCTCTGCCGAAGTTCTCCTGGTCGGTCTTGTACTTGAACGCCGTCTGCACGAAGCGCAAAAGAATGTTTACCGCCTCCACCTCCGACTTCCCCTTGACCAGCGGCGTAAGTCCCTCTACCAGGTCATGCGCAGTTGCTGCCGAAACAGGTGCGTTGAAGTACACATCGAAAGGCGTCTGCGGATATTGCCGGAGAAAGTCGGCCAGGTTCTGGTCCACCGTGACGGAGATCGACCGGATCTCCTGCTCGAACGTGAACCGGATCTTTCTGGGGACCGGCCTGCTCCCCAGGCGCGGGAGCGTCTTCAGCGAGAAATCAAAGAGCTTTGAAGCACCGGGATAGGTCCCTTCATAGGTGCTGACCGATCCGGGAAGTTGGCCAGGGTCTGTTGCCAGGTTCAGCGCGTAGTAGCGATGCGAAGACCCGGTGAAAGAAAAATACGGCAGGCCGAAGAGCGATGTTGTTGCAGGAATGAGCAGATAGGCTCTTCCCCCGTTGAATCCGACCCGGGCGTCGTACCCGGACTTCATGAGCAGGTACCAGGTGAGCAGCACCGATTCATTTTCCTTTTTCGGAAAAAGCTCATCGGCGGCTCTCTTGAGCAGCAGACAGTATCCCCAGTCGTTCAGCCGCATCTCCTTCTTCCACCAGAGCGATTGCTCGACCAGCACCTCGTTGTGCGAATCATTGAGGCTCTTCCAGAAATCATGGATCGACTGTTCCGAGAGGGGTGTGCCGAGCTTCGCCTTGAGCGGGGCATGCCGCATTTCGATAGCAATACCGAAGAAGCTCAACCTGGCAGTGGAGGTGAACTTCTCCGCTTGCGGTTGAGCCGGTGGTGTTGGAATGGGAGGTTTTGTGCTGACAGGGGGAACCGGTTTCGGGACGATCACCGGTTTGCCGCTCACCTTTGGTTCGGCCGGCGGAGGCCCTTTTCGGAATGCCGGAGCGACGTCCGGCTTGGGCTTCGCATAAAGCGGCTTCGCCGGCTCCAGGTCCGTCAGTTTCCATTCCTTCTTCAGAAACTCAAGAAACTCCTTGTCCTGTTGTTCCTCAAAGTCTCCATATTCGAGCTCCTGCTTCTTGAGCCATTCCTGATATTCATCATCCTGGGCCGAGAGGCGATTGGACGAGGGAAGGAGTAACAGCAGACAGACAAACAGCAGTAAACTATAAAGAGGCGAACGAAGGCGGCGTGTTGGTTTCATCACGGGCACCCTGGTTGTCGAGGTGAAAGAGAGGAATGTTTGGGGGCTATGTTACGCTATGCATTGTGGAATGTCAAGCGAAACATCGGCATACTCCCGCAATCCAATGCTCCGTCCCCCGCCCTTCCAGCCACGGCAACACACGATCTTCTAAGGGGAACACGTCAGAGCTCAGACGTCAGACCTCAAACATCTCTTCATATGGAATGCGGGAAAAGATTTCGTTGTAATCACTTGAATTTTCCCAAAAATCGCCAGTTTTGACGCAAGCAAATTGTTTATTGCGGAACCATTGAGACATTCCCCCCGTTGAATGATTCATTTAGCGCTGTTCTCCGGGGAGGGATGAATGAAGCGGCTCTTTGCAGTTTTCTGTTTGAATCTGGGCCTGATTGGTGACGTTACAGGACAGTCATGGAGTGTGGTCGCCGACTACCGGCCGGAGGTGCTTAGAGACGTTGCCTTCGCCAATGCATCGGTCGGTATCGCGGTAGGGAATCAAGGTCTTGTATTCAGAACGGTGAACGGCGGGACGTCCTGGTCGTTTCATGACCTTGGCACCACAGAGATGTTGAGAAGCGCGTACTTTGCCGATGCCAATCGCGGCTTCATCCTGGGCTCGTCGATCTATCATACGACGAATGCCGGAGCCAGCTGGGTGAAGTCGGCAGGACCCGGAGAGCCGATGGAGGGGATGTACTTCGTCGACAATCAGCGAGGGACCATCGTCGGGGCCAATGGCAGCATCTACCGGACCACCAACGGCGGAAGTGACTGGACTACACAGGTGAGCAATGTTACGAACAGGCTGCGGAGCGTTTGGTTTACGTCAGAGGACAACGGGATCATCGTTGGCGAAGCAGGCATTATCCTTCGAACGACCAACGGCGGTTCGTCATGGACGCGGCATCTCTCGGGAACACTGCAAGACCTCAACTCGATCTCCTTCCTGAACAATACCATAGGTTTCATCTCCGGCGGTAATGGGACGATCCTGCGCACCACTGACGGGGGGCTGAACTGGCTGCCGGCGGTCGTCGAGTCTTCCATTGTCTCTTTGCTGAAGATAAGAATGCTCGATGCGTCGAATGGCTTTGCCTTTGGCAACAGCGGGAATTTCAACATCCCCGTCGACTTTTTGCGGACGTCGGATGGTGGGCTGACATGGAGCCGGGGGAGCTACGGGACAACCAGGGCGGTTCAATTCTTCGGAATGTCGGTTGTCGATCCGAAGCGGGTTGTTATCGTCGGCAATTCGGGCACTGTGCTGCGGACCTCGGATGGGGGAAGCACCTGGTCGAATCAGGAGCTCTTGCCGCAGCCTGATCTTTTCGGTGTCACGGCGCCATTCAGCGGAGTGCTGTCGGGGGCATTGAACGTGGCAGGCTCCGAAGGCTTCTCATTTGAATCCTCAGGAGGTGTCGCCTGGGGAATGAACCGTCTCATAAGTCAGACCCTCCGCGCGGTCCATGGGGCCGGCGTCAGCCTCAGCGCGCACACATCGATCATGGTGGGCGACCAGGGCACGGTCGTGGTCTCACATGTCAATCAAAGCATCGGGTCCCGCACCTCGACGCGGCTCAATGAGGATCTCACATTCAACGGCGTGCACATGGTGGACCGGGATACCGCGTACATCGTGGCCGATTCGGGATACATTTATAAGAGCACCAACCGGGGATCGACCTGGACGCAGGGCTCCTCCGGTGCCCTCGTACGACTGAATGCGATTGACTTTGCCGACGCAATGAACGGATTCGCGGTGGGCGAAGTAGGGAGGATCCGCAGGACCACGAATTTCGGCCGGAGCTGGATCGGATCCAGCGTTGTTACCTCCGCGCGCTTGAACGCGATCTGCTTTGCATCCCCCGCCATTGGAGTGATCGTAGGGGACCGTGGAACCATCCTGCATACCTCCAACGGCGGAAATAACTGGCTGCTCAAGACAAGTCCGGTCGGCGCCGAACTCCGTTCCGTGAGTTTTGTGAACTCCGCGAGAGGGCTTGCGGTGGGAGACAGCGGGAAGATCATTGGCACCAATGACGGCGGGCTCACCTGGCAGGTCCAGCCAAGCCCGGTTCTTACGACACTCCGGGGCATAGCCTTCCTGAACGAAACGACTGCTGTGGCCGTAGGCGACCAGAGGACGATCGTCCGGACCACTATGGGAGTGACTTCCGTGTCGGAACTGGTGAGCGGAGAAGTCCCTTCCGGGTATGGATTGGGGCAGAATTATCCGAACCCGTTTAATC
>Ga0316601_100001274_pt1 | contig 12113 bp, 13 predicted proteins | sample OWC_soil_day5_no_FD_207663 | JGI IMG/M metagenome (GOLD analysis project Ga0316601, IMG submission 207663) | Wetland soil microbial communities from Old Woman Creek delta, Ohio, United States - OWC_soil_day5_noCT | ecosystem: Environmental > Terrestrial > Soil > Wetlands | place: USA: Ohio...
TCCCTTACTCTACCTTCAAGCGTCGATAGTCAGTGGTGTTCATTTCGCATTTCCCTCTCCTAATACGGAGTTGCGCCGTCCCCCGAACGGAGCGAGGAGGGGGAACTCTCGGGGCCAGTTCGCTGGTGAACCAGATCACCTGGCCGAATATTCAAATGTCCCTCAACTTCGCCCTGTATTCAGGATATGAGAAAAGTAAGATTACCCGGAAGGTCCTGGCCGACGGGATCGGCGTAACCGCCTTCCACATCTCCGAGATCGGGAGCAAGAAGGGGATCTCGGACCGTGCCCTGAAGGCTATCGCTGAAAAGATCGGGAGGGACCATCGGGAATCGTACCCTGCGCACAATCTCAGCTCACCGAAACGGAAGACCTTAAAACGATAGGCTTGTTTATAATCCTGTTTTGGGTTGAGTGTCAATGTGCAAGTCACGCCGGAATCAATGACTGGCTTTTGTCTCAAGAGACGAGGGGTAGTGCGCCCAGACAGACAACCATGAAAAAATCTGTTGCCGGGGGTTTTCCTTTTTAGTATTATACCAAAGAGTATAATACCAATACGTATAACGGTCTTGGAGGTATTACTGTGACCAATCCCTTCAAATACGGGACAGTGGTTTCAGGGGAGGATTTCGCAGATCGGGAAGCAGAGCTTCAACAACTCAGTTCCACACTCAGAGAAACAGTGCGCATTTTTCTGGTTGCGCCAAGGAGATATGGCAAGACCTCGCTGATCAGAAATGTGCTGATGTCCATGGAAAAGCAGAGGTTTCTGACTGCCTATGTCGATCTCTATTGGGCCACGTCTTTATCGGACTTTATGCAGCTTTATGCAACCAGCGTCATAGGCGGGTCGAAATCCATTGCCAAGAGAGCCGCCCACTTTGTCAAAGCATTCCTTCCGCGACTCAGACCAAGCCTTAGTTTTGACCCAGCAGGCAATCCTGAAATTTCGGTGGGTGTCTCCGCTGACAGCCGCGCAGAAGTGACGGAGGAGGTCCTCGATCTTCCTGAGCAAATCGCGACCTCACAAGGGAAACGGTTTGTGGTGGTCCTCGATGAATTCCAGGAGATCATGAGAATAGGCGGGGAGGATCTGGAAAGGCGACTCCGGGCGGCGATCCAGCACCACTCGAAGGTGAGTTATCTTTTCGCCGGAAGTAAGTCCCACATGCTCATTGATATGGTGTCTGAGAAGACACGTCCTTTTTATCAGATGGGCACCTTGATGACCCTTGACAAAATCCCCGAAGACGAATTCAAATATTTTGTTCGGTCTAAATTCGCCAAGCGTGCTAAAAAGATCTCCCGTGAAGCAATCGACCGCATTTTCACGGAGTCCCAAAACATTCCCCACTATGTGCAGCTTCTTTCTTTTCATATCTGGGATCATTACCAGGGTGTCCCGGAGATTGGAGAGGCTCATGTTGCTGAGGCCATGTCCCTTGTCCTTCGAGGGCAAGAGCCCGCCTATCTGACTATCTGGGAGGGCCTCACTTCTCATCAAAGGAAAACCGTTAAAGCGGCAGCCACGCTGAAAGGCCAGCTTCTCACGGCGAAAGAAACCATTCAACGCTTCAGCCTGGAATCGGCCTCCAATGTGGCTAAGAGTCTCAGCGCCTTGTGTTCAAAAGGCGTCTTGAGAAAGGAACGGGACCACTACGTCTTCGAAGATGTCCTCTTTGGTCGGTGGGTAGAAATAATGTAGCGGTTGGCCACTCCTTTCGAGAAAGTGAATCCAAGTCTTGAAACGATAATCGCCAGGGGCTGGTTGCAACAAAAGTTGCCTGGGATGAAATGGTTAACTATTTGAAATAAAGCTCTTATTGGGGAATTCGCTGCTATCGTTTCATCAAGAATGACATGATAAGCATTCCCAGGGGCACAGTTGTCTCTGGTTCTTACAATCGATCGGGCGAGCCGTTTGCCCGCTTATCAGCATGAAGAAAGGGGACGAAGGGGATTAGAGCCATGCCTGGGATCGAGGCCAGGAAGCTGATCCCGAAGAAATAGCCGTAGCCCAACCCTTCAGCCAGAAATCCGCCGGCCACACCTGCCAAGACCCCACTTAGGTTCATGAGCCCTGTGCCAACGGCAAAGTGGGCCGCCTTGAAATCAGGAAGGCAGGTCCGCATGAGGAAGGTGACGAGAACAGAGGTCCCGAGACCGCCTGCAAACTGGTCAAAGGCATGAACGAGGGCCACGAAAATAAGGTTCCCTGTGCCGATGGGAGTGACCTGCTGGGCGCCCGTGTTCAGCACGAGATAAGGGCCGAGGGAAAGGGCCAGGGCCATGTACACCAGGTTCGTCAGGTTTTGCGCCAGGAGGAAGGGCCACACCGTTTTTCCGAGAGAATACTTCGAGATCAACCATCCTCCTGCCATGGCGCCGAGAATAGAAAAGGGGAGCCCCGCTCCTCCCGAGATCCAGCCGTAATGCACCTTGATCCCCAGATCCACCATGAAGGGAGAGGCCATGGAAGAGAGCATGGATTCCCCGGTTCGCATGAGAATAATGAAGGCGAGAACAACCGCCATTCTGTCCCGGTCCATGTAGGTCATGAAAGCCCGGGCATAGAAAGACTCCCTGTCCCCCAGGAGCCTTCCCTTGACCTTCTCTCTGAGGGCAGCCAGGACAACCAAGGCAAGCACAAGCCCGATGCCGATCCAGCCTGAAAAACTGATTCTCACGAGGAGGGGGATTCCTGCCACCGCTTTCTGGATCTCCTCGCGAAACAAGAAGATCCCCACGATCAGGAGGACCGCCATCAAGAGGATGACCGCGAATTTTCCATCAAAAAAAACTTTCAGGAGGTCTCGGAGAGGTTTTTTCTCCTTTTCAGCTTTTGGAAGGAAAGTGAAATGATAGAAGGTGAGCAAGAAGAGAAGCGCTCCAGAGGCGAGATAACTCGCGAACCAGCCGAGCGTCGCGCCCAGGGTGACGACAACGCCCGTGCCGGTCATCATTGCGATCCGGTAGGCCATGACTCTGTAGCCCACGAACTTCGCCTGTCCGGCCTCATCCAGGGCTTCCATGTAGTAGCCGTCAATGGCCATGTCGTGGGTCGCGGCGATGAAAGACCCAATGAGCAGAAGGACGGCAACGAGCTTTATTCCTGACGGCGCTGCGGTGAGGAAGGCGACGCCGATCGCCATGATTCCAAGGAGGAACTGGAGGGAGAGCATCCAGCGCCGCTTCGTGGCATATTCGTCGATCTGCGGTCCCCAGAGGAACTTGATGACCCAAGGAATTCCGAAAAGAGAAGTCAGGCCGATCGCTTCGAGGCTGACCTTCATGTCCCGAAAAAAAACAGAGGAGACGATGCGGATGATGGTGTAGGGAAAACCTTCGGCGAAATAAGTGGTGAAGGCCCACACATGAGGAGACTGAAGCAGAGTTTTTGTCCGGGCTTTCAAGAAATATTCGCTCCAGTGACCTACATACCTTCTACACCGCTCAGATTCAATACATAAATTGAACGGATAACCGCTTTTGCGCGTTGATTTGGACTGAGGGTTCTGATAGGGATAGAAACCTTGAACATGCTGTTTTAGGGGTTATTTTGACTGGGTGAGCAAAAACTGAGGACGGTCTTTTCCAAGTGGTTTTTTTTAGAAACAGAGAATCGAAGATTGGTCGCAATGACCCATGCCCTTGCGGCAGCGGCTTGAAGTTTAAGAAATGCTGTATGGGAAAAGACTCTTTGGGATCAGTCCATCTGAAGGAAAAGTACTACCGCGAACACAGGATCAGACTCAAAGAGAGAGCGGACATCGAGGCGATCAAAGCAGCGGGTCGAATTGCCCTTGCCACCCTGGATCTCGTTGAAGAAAAGTTGAAACCGGGCATGGCCACGGATGAGATCAACACGCTCGTCCATGAATTCACGGTGCGACATGGAGCTGTCCCGGCTCCCCTGAACTACCGGGGGTTCCCGAAGAGCGTGTGCGTCTCCGTAAACGAGGAAATATGCCACGGCATACCGGGAAAGAGGATTATTCAGGAGGGGGACATCGTGAATGTAGATGTGACCCCGATTCTGAAAGGATACTATGCCGATGCGAGCAAGACCTTTTTTGCCGGCAGACCCGGTCCTGAAGCACGAAAAATCTTAGAAGTAGCCAGGCAAAGCCTCAAACAGGGAATGGCCATGGTGAAACCGGGCAATCGAGTAGGGGACATCGGCTGGGCGGTTCAAACCTATGCGGAAGCCCAGGAGTGTTCAGTGGTCCGTGAATTCGTAGGTCACGGGGTAGGGTTCGATTTTCATGAACCTCCTCAGATCCCGCACTTCGGCCAGAAGGGAAAAGGAACAATCCTGGTGCCGGGCATGGTCTTTACCATCGAACCGATGATCAATCTGGGCAAAAAGGATCTTCACATTCTCGCGGACAACTGGACCGCCGTGACCGACGACCGCTCCCTCTCCGCGCAATTCGAACAGACCATCCTGGTCACGGAAGAAGGGTTTGAAAGTTTGACGCCTTTTGATCTGGATCAACCCTTTTTGCCGGATAGATAGAGATCCTTGTCAAAAGGCTCAAAGTTCACGTGAAGCAAACCAAGATGATTTCTCAGTTCACTGAGCGAGCAAAAAGCTTGGGCTTTATCGCCGTGGGCTTTTCCCGGCCCCACCGGCCTGCGCATTTCGATTCTTTCCTCAGCCGGCTTGCAGACCGAAAACATGCGGACATGACATGGCTTGAAAGGAATCTGGATGTCCGGGCGGATCCCTCCAAGCTGCTGGCAGGCTGTCGAACCATCATCTCCTTGGCTTACCCTTACCCGAACGTTCGCCATGAAACAAAGGACGGCTACCGGGTTGCCAGATATGCCGACCCATCACAGGAGGACTACCATCTTCGGCTGAAGAACCTGGGAGAGAATCTTTGCGGATGGATTCAAAAGGACTATCCTGAAAGCCGCGCGAAGGTGTGCGTTGATTCTTCACCAATCCTGGAAAAAAGTATCGCCTGGCAGAGCGGGCTGGGTTTCATAGGCAAGAACACCTTGCTGGTGATCCCGGGCTATGGCTCCTACTTCTTTCTCGTGGAAATTCTAACCACCGCTGCACTCCAATACCCGACCATCAAACCTATGGCGGAGCACTGCGGCACCTGTTCCCTCTGCATGGAGGCCTGCCCCGCCGGCGCCCTTGAAAAGCCTTATCATATGGATGCGTGGAAATGTCTTGCCTATCTGACCATCGAACACAGAGACGACATCAGGCCGGCGCTAGGCCTTGAGATGAAAAGATGTTTCCTGGGCTGTGACCAATGCCAGGAGGCGTGCCCCTTCAATAAAGGCGCCCCAACGATCGCCGTTTCCATGCCATCGGCAGATGAAATTCTTCACATGGGCGAAGAGGATTTCAAGACGAGATTTGGGAGGACCTCCCTGGCAAGGCCTGGCATGGAAAAAATCAAATCCAATCTCAGAGCAGCACGCAGCTAAGGAGTGGCGGCTTTCAAACCCAGGGTGAAAGCTTCCTGAAGGGTTTCAGGGTTCTCCTTAGCGGCATCCCTTTTCTCCAGGCTCCTGAAAAAAATCCCTCCTTCATAACTCATGTCCAAAGCGTCAAAAAAGTATTTTGCCGTCAGAATGGCGCCTTCGAAAAGGTTCTTGCCTCTGGTTGCTCCAACCGTAATGAGGTAGCCCCTGCCCCGGTTTCGGAGCTGCCGCTCTTCCGGAGTCTTCTCCAAGAGCCGTCTTGACCAGTGCGCCTGGGACCGATCGATCAAGGCCTTTGCCTGAGCCGTCACCCCGTAGAAAAAAATCGGGGAAGCAAGAAATATGACCTCAGCCCAGTCCAAGAGAGGGTAAACCTGCTGCATATCATCCTTGACCACGCACTCTCCTGTTTTGTCGCATCCACCGCACTCGATGCAACCGCACAGGTTCAGGTCCCGGACGTACACTTTCTTCACTTCAGCGCCCGCAGACTGCGCACCTTCCAGCACCCTGTCGAGGAGTTGATCCGTGTTCCCCCCTTTGCGCGGACTACCGTATATGCCAAGAACCTTCATGCGTTTCCCTCCCTGGATTTCATAGGATCGCCGATCTGATGGGGCTTTTCTATAGAAGCACTTAGGCGGATGTCAAGGATCAAATCGGATCTCTTTTCCCCAAAAGGCATGGTCCCCGTAGAGACGACCTATTGGGAGATCAGCCTCCGGGAAGATGCCGGTTGATGAAACGCTCCAGGGTGGGCGGGTAATCCGGATCAAGGCTGGAACTGCTGTGATCCGCGCCCGCAGCCACAAAAGTCTCGACCCTCCCTGATGGAAAACTGTCGCGCAACCGCCAAGCGTGATGAAGAGGGAAACTCTGATCCTTTTCTCCGTGAATGATGAGCACAGGGCAATCAACCGCAGCAGCAAGACGGACCGGGCTGACCTTTTCAAGAGCCCATCTCCAGAAGATCTCCATCCAAAGGACCACCATGGGAGCGAAGAAAACACCGAAGACCCAGTTGTACCCTCGATACAGGCTGAGCAGGGCCTCTCTGGTTCTCGCATAGCACGCCTCAAGGAACAAGAGCCTCAACCGGCAGGGATTTCGAGATGCCACAATCACGGCTGCTGCCGCGCCAATGGAATGACCGTAGAGAAGCACCGGCTCTTCAACCCAGCGGAGAACGGCTTCGATGTCCTCGGCAAACTTCAGCGCGTTCATGAAATGGTGAGGGCTCGACTTACCGTGATCTCTGGCGCTGTGCATGATTGTCGTGAACCCGAGCCGACCAAAGATGCGGCCACGGCTGACCATTCTGTCACGGTTTCTTCCCCAACCATGGGCAAGCACAACGATTCCCCTGGATTGGCCTTCGGGTGCAACATGCCAAACTTCAAGCATGCCTCCTCCTTCAGTGGGGATGGTCGTCTCGGTGACCTTCCCCCAATCCGGTTTGTCCTCCACAGGATTTCGTGGGAGCTGCAGGACAAGGTACGTCAACCCCAGAGTGATGAGGAGATAGAGGATGCACACTCCCAGAATCAACGCAGGCAGAGTCAACTTTTTCGTCTCCACTCTGAATGCAACGACGAGACGGGAATGCCCTTGAAGGTGACTCTTTCAGGAAAGCGCAAAATCTTTTTCCATTACCCTTCGAATCTCGGTGATGCGATGGTTCTTGATTTCCACAATGGCTTTTTTCTGGATCCGACCTGTTGCCCCGTCGAGAAGCCATCCTGCTAATATATAAGGGGAAACCTGCATTTTTTTCTTGTACTATTCCTCCATTTCTATTATTTTTGGCCAGTCGAACGCAACTGAAACCCGAAACACTGTTTCACAGGACCGGCCCTATGGAGCGCGTGCTACTTCTCAACATCACTTATGAGCCTCTTAAGGTCATCGACTGGAAGAAGGCCATCACCCTGCTTTGTCTGGGCAAGGTGGAGGTTTTGGAAGAGTACAACCGTGAGATTCGCTCAGTGAGTTTTACGCTCAAGCTTCCATCCGTGGTTCGGCTGCTTCAAATGATCAAGAGACCAAAGAGCCCGGTTCGGTTCTCAAGGCAGAATATCTATGCGAGGGACCGCTACCAGTGCCAGTACTGCGGGAGCAAGTACGCGAGTGAGGACCTCACTTATGACCATGTCATTCCCAAATCAAAGGGTGGCAGGACGCAGTGGGAGAATATCGTAACCTGTTGCGTGGAATGCAACAGAAGGAAGGGGGGACGCACCCCGCACGAAGCTTCCATGAGACTGGTTCGGGAGCCGACCAGACCGAGCTGGGTTCCCGCAATCAGAATCACGATAGGGTTCAAGCAAATTCCGGAGAACTGGCGCGACTACCTCTACTGGAACGTAGAAATCGTCGAGTAGGGAAGCCGCTCAAAGAGCCTCACTTAACCAATTTGAGCACTTCTTTGAAAGAGTCTGTTCCCGCCTTCCTCAGAAGTTCATAGATGACCATCTCTGCCGACGTGATCGTAACCCCTCTCTGGGACATTCTCTCCAGGGCGATCCGCCGGTTCTCAGGCGAACGGGACGCGATGGCGTCAGCGACCACGTGGACCTGATAGTCCGAAGCGGCATGCAGGGCGGTCTGTGCCACACAGATGTGCGCTTCGATGCCGCACAAAATCAGTGTTTTTTTCTCCAGATCCCGGACGCTTCTCACGAAGACCTCGCACCCAAAGCAGTTGAAATCCACCTTGGAAACAGGAACAACCGATGCCAACTCCCCTTTAATCTCCGGAAGGGTGGGGCCGAGCTTTTCCTGCTCCGTCATGATCACGGGAAGTCCCACGACCTTTGAAAACCTGACAAGCTTCATCACCTGGGTTGCAAGGCCCTCTTTCTCGGCCATCACCGGAAAGAGTTTCTCCTGCATGTCGATAATCACCAGAAGGGAATCCTCCCTTTCGATCAAGCCGGATTGCGCTTTGTGCTTTTTGCTCATCACCGTCCTCCGTGGTTCAAAACGTTCAGGCATTATACCCGCTCCTGATCAAATGTAAACTCCGAGAAAACATATTGACACATTAAAATATGTTAATATATTAAACTGCAAATTCTCGGAGGGACGAGATGGCTAAAGCAAAAGCGGTTCTTCTGGACTGGGAAAAAGTGCACCGCGCCGCCGATATTTTGAAGTCTGTGGCCCACCCCACGAGGCTTCGGATAGCGGAGCTTCTACAAACCCGGGAGATGACCGTGGGGGAAATTCAGGAATCCCTCGGGATCTCTCAATCCATGACCTCCCAGCAACTCTCCCTGATGAAGGGCCGAGGAATCCTGAAGTCCCGAAGAGTCGGAAAATCAGTTTACTACGGCGTGGACAGTCCTGAAGTCATCCAGGTGCTACACTGCCTCAAGAAATGCTAACGACCATTGAAAGGAGACACACCAAATGGACGCACCGAAAAAAAACACGGAAGAAAGAACCGCTCAGATGACAGAAAAGGCCACCTTTATCTGCTCCAGAGATACTCTGGATGGGGTCTATCCTCCTCTTCTGCTGGCCGTCAACGCCCGCCGGCTGGGAATGGAGGCTACGATCTTTTTCACCTTTATGGGCTTGAACGCCCTTCGTAAAGGCTGGGCCAAGAAAATCAAGTTTCAGATGCCCGGTTTTATGGGCGCCATTCCAGGGATGGCGTCCATGGCCACGGGGATGATGAAAAAAAAGGTTGAAAAGGCAGGAATCCCGTCGATCGAGGATATGATGGACATGGCCCAGGCCGAGGGCGTGAAGTTAGTGGCATGCAAGATGACGGTGGACATGATGGAATTGAGCGAGGACGCTTTCATAGACGGCGTCGAGATCATGACGGCCGAAGACTACATGAAGCTGGCGAAAAGCGCGAAGCTTAATATGTTCATTTAGCGGGACCGCCGAGTGAATCCGAAAGGGAATCCACTAGATCCTTCAGGCTGGAGAGTTTCCGGTCGTTGAGTGTCTCAAGCAGGTCATGCAGGGATTTCAAAGCACCGGGAATGTAGTCCTCAAAATAACTTTTTCCTCGAACCTTGCTCAGAAACGAGAAAGCTCCCAGGATCTGAAGATTTCTCTGGACGGCCAGATAGGGGAAGGATTTTTGGAAAGACGACAACCGGTGCGGGTTTTCTCGCCTGAGCAGTTGAAGGTACGTGTTGTAGATTTCTTCCTTTTCCGGGACTGGCAGCCTGGTGTAAGGGTCAATCAAGAGCGAAGCCAAATCGTAAGCCAAGGGTCCGAGGCGGCCGCCCTGCCAGTCCAGGATTCCAATTTTGTTGCCTGTGATCATGATGTTTCTGGACTGAAAATCGCGGTGAAGGAAGAAATGATTCTCTGCTTTGCTCGCTTCTTTAATGAGGTGTTCAAAGCTGCCCTCCAGTTCGGACCACTCTTTCCTCAATCCAAGGTAAGTCCCCAGGAACGCTCCCTTGAAGTAATCTACTTCATATCGACGCATGACCTGCCGATCGTAGATCTTCGTCTGGCAGGTCCATGAGGTGTCGAATCCCTCTGAGCCCCTGGTCTGCTGCTGAAAAAGAATTTCCGCGACCGGCGCATACAATGGGACCCTCTCTTTTGCCCGCTTACAGGCGGTCTGGAGACTGACATCTCCAAAGTCCTCCATAATGAACCATCCCTTGCCCAGGTCAAAGCGGTAAATCTCAGGCAAAGGCACCCCTTTGGTTAGAAGGTGTCTCCCAATGTGAAGGTAGGCGGCGTTTTCGCGCTTCGAGAAGTCATCAATGGGAGGATTTTCCATTGCGATATAGGTAAGATCTGACTTTGGACCACCGATCCGCCAAAAGATCCTCTTCGAACCATCTCCTGCTATGGAGCTGAATACACCTGGTTCTCCCAGAAATTCCCGCACAAACACCGTTAGACCCGAAGCAGGGTCCTTCAAATCGACCATGTCCAGCTTATACCCTATACCTTGTGCTTCTTCGATTCGAGGCAACAGTATTCATGAAACTTAATCTACCACATTGAAAAACAAAGTGCTAAGATTTGCAACGCTCTGAATCCTTATTCATGGAGGCCCTGATACGGCCGATGAGCAAATTCCTCATACTGGATGTGGGCGCCGGTACCCTTGACATCCTTTACTACGACGACGAATCCGGAGTTCACTACAAAGCGGTCGTAAAATCGCCCGTTCTGACCGTGTCGGAAAAAGCCCGGCGCCTGCAGGGGGACCTTCTTGTGCGCGGCACAGAGATGGGAGGCGGCCCTGCGTCCGACCTCCTGATTGCACGGGCCAAGGAATTCCAAGTTCTCATGACGCCCTCTGCCGCCTTGACACTTCATCACGACCCTGAAAGAGTGAAATCCTTTGGAATCACACTGATCGATGAAACCGAGGCCACCAAGCTGTGGGCAACCGGCCGCTACGGCAATCTGACCCTTGGGGATTTGGAAATACCCCGATTGCAGGGGCTCGTCGAAAGCTTCGGGGTGCCCTTTTCCTTTGACATTGTGGGAATTTGTGCTCAGGACCACGGTGTGCCTCCTCGTGGCGTGTCCCACCTCGACTTCCGGCACAGTTTCTTCAAATCGAGCCTGGACCAGAATCCCTTTCCTCATGCCCTCCTCTACAGCAGAGAAGAGATCCCAGCACCTCTCAACCGCCTCAGGAGCATTGCTGAAAGCGCCGCAAAACTCCCCGTCCCTGAGATCTACGTGATGGACAGCGGCATGGCGGCCATTCTCGGAGGTTCGCTGGACCCTCAGGCCATTTCCAAAGAGAGAATCATCGTGCTGGATCTTGCTACATCTCACACCCTTGGGGCAGCTTTGGAAAACGGGGAGATGGCCGGGTTCTTCGAGTATCACACACGCGACATTACTTTGCAGAGACTTGAATCCCTCCTCACTAAACTTGCCGAGGGAGAGCTGGTCCATGAAGAGATTCTACAACAGGGCGGCCATGGTGCTTATGTGCGCATGGCTTTCGGATTTGACCGCAACGAAATCATCCTCGCCACAGGCCCCAAACGCCGGCTCATTGAGAAGAGTCATTTGCCGGTCCAACCCGGTGCTCCTTTGGGTGACCACATGATGACGGGAACTGCAGGGCTGCTTGAAGCCATCAGGCGACGAAAAAACTTGGATTCGATCCCCATCTGGTGAGACAAAGGGTTTCCCGAAAGTATAAAGAAATTGCCATTGTCCTTGAGAGCAGGTAAAAGATATGATTACCTGATGACAAAAGAACGCAGGGAGGCAAGCGATGGAGGTGTCTCACGACTATTTTCTTTGTGACGGCTGCGAGAACAAGAACTTCACCCGAATCCACAGCTTTTCCATACGGTTCTATGGTGTCAACTTCTCGGATGATCTCATTTATGACAAGCTGACCGATGAACTGTTTCAGTGCACGAAATGCGGCAAGACCTTTACGAAACAGCAGATCGAGGATGTGCTGGCGGAGTTCAAAAAAAAACGAAGAAGCGGCACTGAGGAGTGAGCTGGAACAGACTATGGCAAGAAACTCGAGTTCTTTCCTGCAGTGGCAACCGAATATCTCTTTGATCCAACAAATGGGAGGGCCCCTGGCGTTCCGCTACGTCTACATCTCTTGGAAGTCTGAATTACTTCTTCCGCGCCTGGGAGAAACGCCAGATCATGGAGGCTGCCCATAAGTCCTTTGCAGCGACAAAGGG
>Ga0316601_100001275_pt1 | contig 12109 bp, 10 predicted proteins | sample OWC_soil_day5_no_FD_207663 | JGI IMG/M metagenome (GOLD analysis project Ga0316601, IMG submission 207663) | Wetland soil microbial communities from Old Woman Creek delta, Ohio, United States - OWC_soil_day5_noCT | ecosystem: Environmental > Terrestrial > Soil > Wetlands | place: USA: Ohio...
CTCCTCATCTTCAATACCTAATATTTCACTTAGTTTAATTGTCCCCACAATTTCTTCCCCCTCTTTTCTTTATGCTTGCCTACAAGCTTGCTGATTTATTCACCTATTGTAATTTTTTGTATTATAATGACATTTACTACTTTCTACATTTTTTATGTATTTCCTTTAAATAACGAAGGGTTTTGTAAAATTATTGAAAGGTGCCACAGGAAACGTCCCTCTGGTTCATATGCTCTAAAGCCTGATTTTTTCTTATAATAAAAGAACTAAATTTTGAAAAAAAGCTTGTTCAAAATTTAGTTCTTTAATCCTTTCATTATCCGAAATAAAATATTAGATCTATATCCTATTACTTATATTATAATTTAGCCCTATATCCACTGGGTCTTTCTCATCATATAAAGTTATTACCCCACTGCATAAAATAGATATAGCCACAACAAATGCTATAAATAAGGAACCTAAATACTTTTTATTATTTTTCATCTCATATCCCCCTCTGTGTTTCTATAATAATTTTCACCATAGTTTTCATATACTCTTACTAACTACATTAAATTTAACATTAGCTATATAGCTTAACATGTAACCGTATTCAATAATTTGTATATGATTATATATTATTTCACACCAAGCGTTACATTTCAAAGAGGTTGATATGTTATTATACTTTGATATAATAAAATAAGGTATTTAAGCAAATTTTTATACTGGGAATCTTCAAAATTTAGTTATCTTTTTAACTTTGTTCCAATTTAGAACATTTGATATTTATTGGGGGAGGAATATAGTTATGAATGATTTAGGACATAAGCTTAAAATTTTAAGAAAAAGTCAAAAGCTTAAGCAAGAAGACTTGACTTGTGAATTTCTTAATAGAACTTCGCTAAGTAAAATTGAAAATAATTTATTAGCACCATCGATACTACAACTTAAGCATCTATCTGAACAGTTAAATGTAAGTGTAGATTATTTATTAGACGAAAAGAAAGGAATAAATATAGATCCTAAAGTTAATATTAACAGTAAACTTATTGAAGACTTATTCTCAAAAGATATGTTATTTGAAATTATAGATAAATTTAAACCTTATGATTTTACCACTTATTATTATGTTGGTATGAGTTATTATAAGCTGGATTTAATGAAAGATGCAGAACCATTATTAGATAAATGTGAAGGGGAATTTAATTCTTTATGTGCCAGCGAAAAGGTATATAACGTAGAAAACTTATGTATAGCACTTAATAGCCTAAGAAAAATAAGGGTCAAGGATTTAAAAGATATCGATAATTATAAACATCTAACTCATGCATTAAAATATCTAAATACATATAGCCAAAATAAATGTGAAATTTATTATACTCTTAATAATAACATTGGTGTTTTTTTCATCTTAAATAAACAATTTGATAATGCCATTATGCATTATGAACAATTTTTCAGCACCAACTCTGATTTTATAGCTTCCAGGGTTATGGCATCGCTTCATCTAAATCTTTCAATTGCTTATTTTGCCACAAAACTATATGATAAAGCAATTAATTGTTTAAATAAAGCTATATTTTTCTATAACTACATTAATGATGAAATTCAAGCTGGTGAATGCTATATAAATTTATTTAATTGTTATCTTTATAAAAATGATATATCTGAATGCAGGAACATAATAAACTATGCAACTAAAAACTTTTCACATCCTGAATTACATTCTAGATTCGAGGTGTTAGAGTTAACACTTTTATATAATACCAATGACATTGAAAACCTTTCAGAAAAAAGAAAAACTGTTAATTATAGAACTCTACCACTCTCTACAAAAATGGATTATCATTTTATTATGGCTAGATTAAGTTTTATAAGTAATAATTATACTTCAGCTATTTCACATTATAATAAGTGTTTAAGTTACCTAATTGATAGAGAAAAGTTCCATGATCTATCAATCGCTTACAACGACCTATATATAGTTAGTGGTAATTGTGAATTTGATTCTTTACGAAATGAATATCATACTTTGCATTTATCAGCAAAGTATAATAATTTATCATGCAATATAAGTTCACCTCACTACAACATGATTTTTGATTCGGAGCTGTATTAACTATTATTTTAAATTTTATATTTATTACTATAAACATAAATATCCAAAAAGTTAAAGCAGAATTTCTTCTGCTTTAACTTTTAAATTAAATATTATACTCTAATATTTAATTTAAATTATCCTATTTTTAGAAACTTAATCTCAGCTTTAACAATTTGATATAAAATTTGATTATAATTACTCAATAATTGTGTCTAATATTACTTTTAATGATTTTTCCACACTTGGCATAACCAGATTTTCAAAAGTACAGTTTTCTCTGTCACCTTTTACATCACTTCCAAGTTCATTTATTGGCAAATCAGACACTATGCTAATGCTAGAAGATTTTACCTTTCTACTTCTGCTAACTACAAATAAACAAGATGTGTCCATTTCCACTCCTAAAACATTTAAATTACTAAACTTTATTACATCTTCGTCTTTTTCTACATATCTAGCATCATTTGACCACAATGTTCCAATTGTATATGGTATATCCTCTTTTTTAAAGTTAGCAATTAACTCATTAGTTAAGTTATAATCGGCAGTGGCAGGAAAACTCTCTGATACATATAACTTAGAGCAGCCGTCTCCTCTAATTGCATCAGTACAGATAATAACATCTCCTATTTTTTGGTTTTGTTGCAAACCGCCACATGTACCTAATCTTAATATTTTGGGTAGAACTGTGTTTCTACTTACCTCTTCTATTTTTATAGCAATATGAGGACTAAACGGAGCAACAGTCACTGCAATATTATGATTTCTATACTTTCCAAAATATACATCCAACTCCTTATTGTGAAAAATAAATGATTTAGTATCTAAAAGTTCACAGAGTTTTTCTAAAAATAAACCTTGCTCCAATATAATCAAACCTTTTACTTGAGGTATAATAAACTTTTTAATTTTGATTCCTCCTTAATACAGAAATATTTTGTTAACTAATTCAATACTACTTTAAATGAATTATGTATTGTAGATATACGATATTATCAACATAATCAAATATTTTTTTTACTAAAATCCCATTATTGTTACAGATAACTTTAATAGAAGGCAGATTTTTTTCATTACATGTTATAACAACTTGATCTAATCCTATAATTTTAGCCTTTTCAAGAGATAACCTTAACAATTCGGTTGCGTAACCTTTATTTCGATATCTAGGTGGAACATCATATCCTATATGACCATGAAGGGACAATTCATTATGACGTATTCTTGATACACCAACAATATCTCCATCATTATTTATTAACCAATAGGTAGAATACGGAATAGTCCATCCACTTGGCAAATCTTTACCATAAGAATGTTTTATTAGGGTACTAACATATTGTTCAAAATCATCCGAAGCTTTTTCATACATTTCAACGTAATTAAATTCTTTATTTTTTCTATAGTCATCAATATTTTCTAATAACTTTTCTTTATAATTGCTATTAGGTTCTATTAACCGTAAATTATCCAACATATCCACATCCTTTTAATATAACTTAATCTGTTCTACTAAAAAATATAGTCCATAAATACAATGCTAGATATTCTCGTTTTCAATAAGAATTCCCCTAGGAAGTCGATTAAAATTCATTTTTATATGCATGCATAATCCTAAAAGCAAAATAGAACTTCCAATAAATAAATATAGATATGTAGAACTCCATATTGTAGAGACTTGGCTGAAAAATACAAAACCTAATGGCATAGATACGCGATAAAAGGAATTGTAAAAGCCATAAAATCTTCCTCTATATTCGTCATCTACTATTTGCTGATAAACGGTATTTATAGGAATTGTAATAGATATAATAAACATTCCTGCCAGTACAACAAAAATACAAATAAAAATATAGATAATATAGATGCCGAAGAACCTTTTAAATATATCAAAAGCTGATATACCTATAAATATGAAACAGCCACCCAGAGCTATAATTGGAAATGTAATCTTTTTAAAAATTTCCTTCTCACTGCAATTTTTATAATTCATATTGGCCCCTACAATGTTTCCGATTGGCAACATTGTATCCATAACTCCAAATTCACGAGATGTTAATTTTAAACTGAATTTTATAAAAAGAGGCATTACAATCCTTACAGAAGATGCAAGAAAAAAGCTCAAATAAAATTGTATTGACATAAGTTTCAACAAAACTTTCCTATTTTTAAGATAGTTAAATCCATCTACAAAGTTTCTTAAAAACGAGTCTTTTGATGCTTTATTATTTTTAGGAATATTTATCATATACTCATATGCTGCTGATATAAAATATGAACTTCCATCAATGGCAAATATAATAAATATTGGAACCTTACTGTATATAAATCCTGATAGAGCAGCACCTATTAACCATGATGACTGGAGTATAATTTCTACTAAAGCGTTTGTTTGCGCTAATTTATCTTCACTTACAACATTGGGAACAACAGTAGATACTGCTGAGTTGAAAAATGAACCAAATAGAAAATTAAAAAAGTAATAAGCAAATATAAGAATAAAAGAATTTATATCATAATATAAGCATATAGTTAAGGCTACTGCAAAAAAACCTCTTATAATGTCCGTTCCTATAAGAATTTTTTTTCGATCTAGCTTATCAACTAACACTCCTGAGATAGGCCCTGCACATATCTCAGTTATTAGTTTCAATATCCAAAACACTCCAACGAAGATGGCGGCTTTGCTTTTACTTTGAACCTCCATTATATACCAAATAATAGCAACACCAGATATTGATGTTCCTAGATTTGATATTAACTGGCCAGATAACAGATAGAATATATCCCTATTTTTCAATAATCCTAATTTATTAAATTTCATAATTTTATTATTTAAGAAGCTAAAAGCTCCTTAAAACCTCCTTAATAAAAAACTTTCTTCCAACTTACTATAAAATAGTACTATTTATGTACTATAAATCACTGAAACCCATACAAGTTAAGCTTTTTCTCATTTGTATTAATTTAGGGGAGGTTTTCCAAATAGTTCTAAGATCTTCTTTTAAAATGTTACCGATTGAATATTTATTATATACACAAGGCAATATCTCGCCACTTGGAGTCAGTCCTAATGACGTTTTCCCACAAGGGCACCCTTGGTCTATATCTTCAAATGGAGTTTCTCCATATACCAAGCTGACTGGATATTCATATTTCTCCCTCATCATTTTTATTTTATCATATAGTAAATCTTCCTGAGGCTTTGTTAAAACTAATTGTTCACTATTTATTAATCCATTACCTTTAATTTTAAATCTTTTAAAATCTACTCTAGCAACACCTAATTCCTTAGCGAATTTTACAATATCCTCTAAGCAATCATAATTTAATTTTGTTATTACTGTTGAAAAAACAACTTCTATTCCTTTATCAACACACAGTTTTGTAGCATTTATTGCACGTTCAAAACTACCCTCTTTACTTCTAAAATCATCATGCAATTTAGGTATAATGTTATCAAGACTTATAAATACAGTTCCAACGTTACTATTTTTTAATTCCTCAGATATTTTTTCTGTGATAAACCATCCGTTACTACTTAAATTTGCTTTCATGCCTTTATCTGATATATGTTTTATTATTTCCAAATAATCCGCTCTAAGTGTTGGTTCTCCACCACCTAAGTTTACTTGGAAAACTTTTGCTTCAGCAAGTTTGTCCACTATTTTTATATATTGAGCTGTTGATAATTCATCTTCAACCTCACTTTTATCCCTAGAATAGCAATGCTTACAGTTTAAATTACACTTATACGTGTAATTCCAATTTATGTATAATGGTGCTTCAGTTATCATTAAAATTCCTCCCTACTTTCTTTAATAAAAATATTTAATCCTTTTTAGTTACCAAATAATTTCCAATAGATAAATATCTAATTGGTAAATTGCTAAAATAATTTAACACTTCTTCAGGCGTTCTTATAATTGGCTGACCTTTATCATTCAATGATGTGTTCAAAATTAATGGAACTCCTGTTAGCTTATAGAATTCATGAATAACGTCATAATATAAACTGTTATTTTTCTTTGATACTACCTGTGGCCTAGTCGTATTGTCAGCTAAGTGGATAACAGCTTTCATTCTATCTATCCAATTATCATTTACCTTAAATGCTTCTATCATAAATGATGGGTTAACACTTTTTCCATACCCTTTAAGTATCTCAAAGGCTTTTTCTTCCATTACTGAACAACCAAAGGGTCTCCACTTTTCCCTATGTTTAATTTTATTATTCACTTCATCTGCCATCTCAGCCATTCTAGGATCAGCTAAAATTGATCTATTTCCTAGTGCTCTTGAACCAAATTCCATTGAGCCTTGAAACCAAAATACAATTTCTCCTGAATTTAATAATTCCGCTACTTTTTTAGGTACATCATCTATTATTTCATAGTTCATACCAAATTTATTAATACATTCTTCAATCTGTTCATTATTATATGCGTTTCCTAAACTTAATGTTTCCAACCCACCTGCGTAACTGTTATTTTTGACCAAAGCAGCTCCTAGTGCTAATCCAGAATCTTTAGATACAGGTTGAACATATAGCTTTCCTACTTCATTTAATTCCCTTATAACCATATTTAATTTACAATTTAAAAACACACCACCAGAACAACATATATTTGTTATTCCTGTCTGATCAATTGCCCATTTCACTAACTCAGCTACTGATTTTTCCAATAATCTTTGTACTTCATAGGCAAAATCTTTATGTAAATCAGTAAATGGTTGATCCTTTTGTATAGAAGGAATTCCGGTCAAGCTTTCAAAACTCTCAATCATTTTTCTAATATCTAAACCCATATCATCTTTTAAGTTATTTGCTATTAATAAGGAAATATCATATATGTTCGAGTCAAACTTGAAAACCTTTTCTAAGTTTTCTCTTATGGTGCAATTAGGTTTTCCGTATGGAGAGAGCGCCATCAACTTTCCTTCACCTTGCCAAGGTTGGAATCCTAAGAAAGCAGTAGCTCCTGCATAAAAATATCCCAATGAGTTAGGAACCTTAATATCTAATATCTTCTCGTGATTCGATCTATTAAACTTCCATATTGATGTACAGGATGATTCTCCGACCCCATCTATAACGATACATAAAGCTTCATCAAAATTGGAAGGATAGTAAGCTGAAGCAGCATGACATAAATGATGATCTATAAACTGAATTGGTTTTGGTCTGTTTAACTTTAACAGTTTGTATATACTTGAAACCATACCTAAATTATTATTAAAATAATTAACTTGATTTTGTATGTCATTTAATCCACTATTTATACTTTTAATCATGCTTTCAAATTCATTTAATTCTTTGAAATCTCCATATTGTTCAACCTTAAACTTATCTAATTCTTTAGTAAATCCTGAATTTTTCAATACCCTGTAAAATTCTAACCCTATTCTTTCTTTCCATTGTTTTGGATCATACCCGATACATATATCGTCTACATCATCTATACTAATATTCGCCTTTGATAAACAAAATTCTATTGCCTTGTTCGGAAATATTCCTGGTGAACATTTTATTCCATTAAACCTTTCTTCCTCTACCGCTGCTATTACCTCACCATCTTTAACTAAAACAGCTGAAGGATCATGATAATTCATTCCATTAACTCCTGGATTTATTCCTAATGTATATCTACTTTTTTTCATTTTTATCCCCCAATCCTATTTTAACTTATCAATATTTTCACAAACTTTCTTTACAGCTAAAGCATACTGTTCAATCAGTTCTAATGGCTCATCAAGAAACAATGGAAAGAATATATGCTTCTTAACGAAAGTTTCAGCATTAGGGAAATCACCATTGCTATATAATCTTTTACAATTAACGTTATCCTTGACTCTATAATACCCGTCATTTTGTTTTTGAAAAAACTTTGTTTGATGAAGTAAAGGATATGGAATTCCTTTAATTACATCCATGCCCTCTGCCTGAAGTGCCTTAACAAAGCTATCAAGGCTTACACCTATTTCTTTCTCGTCATATTCTAACAAATATCCATGCCAAATTCCCCTAAATATATCTCCAGAGTTTTTTGGTATACTTATACCCTTTGTTTCTTTTAATAATTCATTTAATAAATTAAATCTCTCATGCCTCATACTTATATATTTATCAATCAAAGAAAATCTTTTTCTTGCAATTGCTAGAGCCAATACATGCATTCTGTAATTATGTCCATATCCAATGTCTGCAAATTGTCTATAAAACGGATTTAGAACTTTTTGATGTGCATGTCCCCCAAAATGCCCCAGAAGTATCATACGTTGATAAAATTCAATATTATCAGTTATAGCACAACCACCTTGACCGCCACTTATAGTTTTTGTTGACCCAAGTGAGAAGCAAGCTATATCAGAAAAAGTTCCTACTAGCTGACCTTCCACAGTTGCACCTAATGAAATTGATATATCTTCAATTAGGTATATTTTATTTTGCTTTGCTATATCAGAAATTTTTTTAATATCAGCAGGATGTCCCCAAAGATGGGTAATAACAATTGCTTTTGTCCTTGATGTTATTTTGTTTTCAAGGTCCTCTATAGAAATATTCCCTGTATCAGTCTCAGAATCCACTAGTATAGGCACTAAACCTAACTGAAACAGAGGTGTAACCGTAGCGAAAAATGTATTTGTTTGAACTAAAACTTCATCACCAGGCTCAAGACCTAATGCGAAAAAGGCTGAATGAAGTGCATTTGTACCAGAATTAGTAAACACACAAAATTTTTTATTAAAATAATTAGATACCTCGTTTGTAAACTTATCCAACCATCCTTCATTGTAATAATATGAATTAATATTTTCTTCATCCATAAACTGAAGAACAGCTTGTCTATCTTCTTCTCTAAATTCCAATCTATTAGCATGTGGTTTTTTATATGAAATTAAAGGTTCTCCACCTAAGACTGCTAATTCAGTCATTAAGACACCTCCTAACTAACATAAACTAACTTATTTTCTACTAATTCATCAATAAACGACTGTATATCATTTACTAAAATGTCTTCAGCTATATCAAGAAAGATTAATAACTTTTCCTTAATTTCATTTATGCTAAGATTATTTTTTAATTCTTCCCAAATTACTGAACCCATTAAATTAAGCTCTGTAATTTGATCACCATAAAACAACAGCATATAAGTATCATCCGCAGCTAATTCATCTTTTGTGGATAATTCTAACACTCCATCTAGCATGTTATTAAAGTCTGAAAATCTTATATCCTTTTGTTCAATTATTTGTTCATTTATTTTATAATTATTACTCATTATACCCCTCCATTATCGTAATAATTGTATTTTCTCTCATTATAATTGATGAGAATGCAACTTACCTAAAAACAAATATTTATAGGTAAGTTGCGGCAAATTATGATGTCATACCGATAGATGCTTGCATAGTAACTGCCTTAGGCTTTGAATAAGCTACTTTCTTTGCTTGTTTCATTTGTATCCCCCCTTTATTACTTTATGTGTATCTAATTTGCTAAAAACCCTAAACCTATTTGATCTCAAGGTTTTTAAGCTATATCAAAAAGGAGTCTCTCTTTCAATGATAAATATATTGTTTGTGAATATATAACCTTTGAGATATCCTTTAAGAGCAAAATTAACGCTATTTATATATTATGTATAAGATGAAACTTCAAAGCATTTAGCACAATATTTGTTGAAATACGTATTTTCGAATAAATATTTTATTTTATATTCACTGATAGTATCAACAATTCTTTTATCTGGTTTTTCACATGAATATGTAATTGGTAAAAACAAACATGTGTTAAATGTTCCATCTGCTCTAAGTACCACAGTATCAATGGGAAAACGACACTTGCCATTTCTAAATATATCTTTGGAATTAATGCCAGCCTGTAGTTTAAAATAATCTAAAATATTATACAATTCTTTCTCTGTTCTATTAAAACTTATAATTCCTTCGTTTATGTAATCTATTAATACTGGCAATATTTTCTTTTCAAATTCTTCTATCTCACTTTCGTCCATAAACATGCTTTTTTCATAATATGCATTTCCGGAGTTTTCCTTATTGAAATCTCCAAAATAATTAGGAACTAGAAATGAAATATCTTTTACTCCGATTTTTTTGCTAAATTCTATAAAATCAAGTAACTCAGAAAAATTATCTTTTTGAATTAAAAAACTAAATTTAATTTTAGTTTTACTAGAAGAGTTAATAATTTTGCTTACTACATCAATTATGTTATTAAAAGCATCTACCCCTCTAATTTTGTGATATGTTTCTTTATTCGAACTATCTAATGAAATTACAATTTCATCTGCTAAGCACATGATATCTTCATAATATTTATCCAACAATAAACCATTTGAAGCTAATTTAATTTTTACACCGTCTTGTGATATTAATCTAAGCATTTCTAATAAATTAGGATGTAATAATGGTTCGCCACCAGTTAACATTACTGTATCTAATCCATTGTTTTTCATTTCATCGAAGACTTTTTTAAAATAATTAATATCCAAATAACAGTTTGACTTATTCTTCCAATATGAACAATGAGTACATAATGAATTGCAATCTTTTGTTAGTTCTGCAATTAAAACTTTGGTATTCTTTGTTAACATAAAAGTAATCCTCACTTCTTAATAAATAAAATAATTTATTTGTTATGTTGGTATTCCTTTTTTCCATAGTTTCTCATATACTCTAACTAACTACATTTATCCTTTAGCCTTAGCAATATAGCCCAATATTTAACTGCTTTGAATAATTTGTATATGATTATATATTATTCCATAACAAACATTTCATTTCAAAGAAGCTATTATGTTGTTATAATCTTATATAATAAACTAAGATATTTCAGTTAACTTTTCAGCTTGCAATCTCCAAAATCTAATTACTTTTTCAACTTTGTTCCAAGCTAGAACATTCGATATTCATTATGGGGAGAAAAATAGTATCACAGTTAGATAAAAAATGAGGAAGTTACCACTCTATATTGTGGCTAACTTCCTCATAATTTCTTTCCTCTGGTTCAAGCCAGAGGGACGTTTCCATTGGTACCTTTTAGTTATAACGCTGATCAGCTATTTTACTGGTATCTTAATCTCTAAGTCACTCAATGCCTTTGGAATTTCTATTGTGGCGATTTTAATTTTAATATTCTTATCAATGGCATCGCATTCTAATATATAGGAACCATCTTCATTCCTCACTGCAGCTTTTGTATAATTCTTAAGATTGTTACCTGCTTCATCTTCTAACCAAAGCACATAACTATTGCGGTCTGGATCGCTTCCCTTATAAATATAGTGAACTAAGGTTTTATCCTTTAGATATTCTATTTTATTTACAGTAATTTCCCCTCCTGCCCCTTGAGAAATAGAAATAGGAAAGTTATTTGTTACATCTACTTTTACATCTTTAGGTGTTTCTGGTTGTTTAACTGAATTATTCAATAATCTAAGAACAAAATATTCCGAATCATTCTTTGATGGTATAAAGGTGCATTCCATATTTTCAATATTATCTTTGCCTACGCCACTCCAGCCCCTAGACTCAAGCACCTTACCATAACTATCAGATAATTGATAATTATACTTATTACTTGGTATGTTATATCTTCTTATATAAACCTTTATTGTAGAATCTGAAATATATACTTTCTCTATGGTTATACTTCCATCTGCTAGAGGTTTAGCAATCATTGGAGTTATTACCTTAGCGTTAAGCACATCAGCTTTACTTTTAACCTCAATATTTTTAAACATCCACTTTCCTTCTACTGCCCCGATTTTATTAACGTATACTGTAAGCTTAAAGTTTTTAGGAAGCTCCCCGGTTGGGTTAATATTAATTATTCCTGCATAACAATTTTGTTTTATAAGAGACCCACTGTACGATGCTGAAAAATTAAGTTCCTTGCCATCAACTAATAAATCCGGTCTGCCGAGTTCTCCGATGCTGTAACCTTCCATAGTGTAACCAATAGAAATCCTTGAACCATCACAAAGAATATCTTTTATT
>Ga0316601_100001278_pt1 | contig 12104 bp, 12 predicted proteins | sample OWC_soil_day5_no_FD_207663 | JGI IMG/M metagenome (GOLD analysis project Ga0316601, IMG submission 207663) | Wetland soil microbial communities from Old Woman Creek delta, Ohio, United States - OWC_soil_day5_noCT | ecosystem: Environmental > Terrestrial > Soil > Wetlands | place: USA: Ohio...
GACTGGCGGCGCCCGTCGCCGCCCGTAAGGCGCATCGGCTCGCCGCCCGTCGTCCGGATCTGCCAGATGTCGAACTTGTCGTACACGAGGAGCGCGGAGCCGTCGTCCACCCAGCCGCCGAAGCCGTGCGCGGGCGGCGTATCCGGAGTGTCGTGGCTCTCGTCGGCAAACGGGACGCCGAGGCTGCCGGTGAGGTTCCGCGTGGTTCCGCGCGCGTCGTCGTAGAGATGCCAGTTGGCGTCGCGGAAGAAGGCGACGAAACGGCCGTCGGGCGACATCGAGCCGCGCTCTTCCACTTTCTCGAGGATCTTCCTCTTGTCTCCGGAGACGAGGTCAACGATGTACACGTCGCGGCCTCCCTCGCCCCATGTGGCCGCGATGAGGTACGGAACCTCCGAGGTGGCGAGCGCCACGCGCGGGTTCTCGGGCACGCTCACGTCCGGCACGTCGAGCGAGGCCAGCGGCACGACCCTGCCGGAGTCCGTGTACAGGACGGCGCGATACGTGCGGTCTTTTTCGCGGTTCCACTCCTGCTTCTGCGCAGAGTTGATGCGCGGATCCTGCCAGTGCCAGATGTCGAGCTCGACCTTCTTCAGAAGCGCGGCTTCGTCGTAGGGGTCGGCTGCCGGCTCGGCCGCCGCTGAGAGCTTCTCCACCGGGCCCGGAGCGTCGGCGGGCTTGAAGCCGAAGAACAGGCGCTTCCCGTCGCGGCTCCACGTGATCGTGTTGGCAAGGGGCAGCGTCCATCCGGCGGGCGCGTGGCTCGAGGTCACCGCTTCCCGACCCCGTCGGGACACCGGATTCCAGGTCCACACCGTGGCTGGCCCGGGTTTGCCGGCCTCCCGTTCAACCGCGGCAACGAAGGCGAGGGCCGCCCCGTCCCGGGTCCAGGCGAGGTTCGTGTAGCTCCCAGCCTCGGCCTGGGCGATCGCGATCGCGATGGCCGGGTCCTTCAGGTCACGCGCGAAGACGCCGTTGGCCTTGCCGGTCGGGTCCGACACCGCGTACACGATGACGCGCGACGCCGGGTCGAAGGCAAACGCCGACACGAACGGCACGTCCGTGTCCGATCCGGATTCAAGGAGACGAAGCCTGAGCGTGCTGCCGGCCCTGCGCTCCTTGCCCGCCTCCGCACCGGAGGCGGCCTGGTCGATTTCCTCGCCGATTGCGTCGGCAGCCGAGGCCGGCGGCTTCTCCGGCTTTCTTGCCGGCTCGGGCGTAAGGTGGCAGGCAAGCCACCGCGAGTCATCGGAGAAGGCAAAGCGATCGACGTTCTGGATCTCCGTGATCGCGCCCGTCTCGACGTTCACGAGCGCCATGGCGTTCCTGGGCCGGTCGCGCCCGGCTTTCTCGAGCGCGGCGAAGGTCGGCCGGACGGTCATGGCCACAAAGCGTCCGTCCTTCGAAATCGACGGCTGGGCGCCGCGCGGCACGGCAAGGACCTTTCCGGTCGCGACGACGTGCACGAATCCCTCGCCGTCGCCGCGATCGGGCTGCGCGCTGTACGCGACGATGCGGCCGTCGTCGGAGATGACCGGCTGTTGGATCGCGCGGAACCGCATGAGGTCCTGGAACGTGACGGCGCGCTTGCCTTGCGCGGCGGCCGGTGCGGTTGCCAGGACCGCCACGAACGCGACGGCGGCGAGCGCGACGGCGGCCACGGCGAGGCGAAGGCGATGCGGGCTGTCGGATGGATGCATGTCGGCTGCCTTCCGCTTGGGAAACCAGGTCGGGCTGATCGGCCCGGCCTGCGATTATACGGTTCGCAGGCCAGTGCAGGCAGGGCCGAGAGCGGATCGGACGATTTGACGACGTAACATCAGCGCAACGCGTACGTCAGCGACGAGATCAGGGAATAGGCGGCTCCTCCCTCCACGATGGGGCTCCGCTCGATCGGGCCGCCGAAAGCCTCGCGGCTGAACAGCGTGAAGAGCGACCACTTCCCAGCAATCCTGATCGTCGCGCCGAGCGTCAGGTCCCAGTTCCAGGACGACGTGCCCGTGTAAGCGGGGCGGGCGGGCGTGGCCTCGCTCTCCCGGACCCCGTATTCGTAGTCCACACGGTTTGCGCTGAGCCACCGTGGGCCGATGCTCGCCAGCAGGAACCCGCGCGACCAGAGCGGCGCGCCCGTGACGGCCTGCACAACCACTTCCTGGCCCTTGTTCCTCCCGAGCACGTCCGACAGCACGCCGGCGCGGAAGCCGATGGGCCGCGCGCGGTACACGATCTCGGCGCCGGCGTCGGCCGACATGCTGCGATCGTCCATCCCTTCCAGGAAGGCGCTGTGGTCGGCCTCGAGCCCCTCAAAGTTGGCCTGCAGGAAGACGTTGCCCGTCAGCGTGCCCCGCCGCAGCGCCTGCACGCCGCCGCGAATCCCCTCGGCATAGAGCCGCTTGTAGCGAAGGCTGATCACCGGGATGGGGATCACCGTCGCGTTCGCGCCGACGTACGGCCGGGGCGCGAAGACCACGCCGCCGCCGATGGCAAGGTCGAGATGGTCGGGTGCCGCAGGTGCGCCCGGCACACCGACGCCCGGTCGCTGGCCGCCGGGCGCGGACTGCGCCGATCCCGGCTGGGGGGCGGGGGGGGCGGCGCCCTGCCCTTCCCCCGCGACCGCGGGCGCGGACAAGGTCACCATAGCGAACAACGTCGCCAGAAGGCGGAGCAGCATGGCGTCCGGGTACGGCTGCGCAGGTCTCATGTCACCAGGTTGATGTAGGCCGTGATGATCAGGGCAGCGGCGGCTGCACGGTCGTATCGAATTCGATGGCCACGACGCCCGTCAGCCGCAGCACGAGCGCCGCGGCGGCGAAGAGGAACCCGCCCACGACCGGCGCCGGGATGTTGTAGCGGTCGAGCACGCCCACCCGGCGGCGGATCCCGTACCCGACGAACAGCACCACCGACGCCACGGCCAGCGTCTGCACCATGTCCAGCTTGAACGTCACGGCAGTCATGGCAAGTCCCCTGCGTGCCGGCGCCGGCTTATCGCGCCATCCGCACAAAGGAGACCATCGTATCAGGCGCAGGACCGATCCAGACAGCACTGCTTGAACTTGCGGCCGCTGCCGCACGGGCCCGGGGCGTTCCGGCCGACGCCGGCGAGTCTCTCCGGGGCCGCACCTGCATCCGGCGCGCCCGACCCCCGTTCGCTCAGCCGCGCGGATCCGATGCGCACCGCATACGCCACAGGGCGTGGGTGAAGGACCACTTGAATCTCGGACAGAGGGAGGTGAGTCCGGCCTCGCCGTCCGCGGTCGTCACGAAGCGGTCCTTCGGGCACCCGCCGGAGCACATCAGCAGGACGTCGCATGGAATCCGAGCCTTCAACAACAACACGGGCGGCGCGCGCGACCACGACGAAGCTGCCGACCTGGCGTGGCGTCTGATCACCACCGGGGCGGCGTGCCGCGCCGGTCCCGGCCCTACGAGCCACCGACACCGCCTTCGCGTCGAAGGCACTCGCCGCGCCCCCTGGCTCGCCCGGCGGCGGCGTGAGCATGCCCTGAGTCTGACTCCCGATGGCGACATGAGCCGCGTGATCCTATAGATAAGATATTTAATATCAATGAGATAGGGAATTCATAGCCCTGAGGCTTGACAAACGGCACAACTGTTCATATCTTATATATACAGTAATGACGATATTTACTACCAATACGGAGCGTTGACCGGTGCGCATTCTCATCTCCAACTCTTCGCCCGAGCCGATCTACGAGCAGATCGCCAGGCAGATCAAGGCCGAGGTCATCGCCGGCCGCCTGGAGGAAGGCGCGCCGCTGCCGTCCATCCGGGCGCTGGCGCACGACCTCCAGGTGAGCGTCATCACGACCAAGCGCGCGTACGACGAGCTCGAGGCCGAGGGGTTCCTCGACTCGGTGGGCGGCAAGGGCACCTTTGTCGCCGCGCAGAACCCGGCGTTTCTGCGCGAGAAGCGCATGAAGGTCGTGGAGGAGAAGCTCGTATCGGCTCTCGATGAGGCCCGCTTGCTGGGTGTGGGCCTCGAGGAGCTCACCGAGATGCTGCGCCTGCTCTACCAGGAGGAGCGATGACTGACCAGGCTATCTGTGTTCGCGGCCTGTGCAAGCGGTACCGCGGGTTCGCGCTGAAGAACGTCGATCTCGACGTGCCACGCGGCTACGTGACGGGCCTCATCGGGCCGAACGGCGCCGGCAAGACCACGCTCATCAAGCTCATCATGAACCTGGTCCGCCGCGACGCGGGCTCGATTTCCGTCCTCGGCCTCGACAACCTGACCGACGAGGTTGCCGTGAAGTCGCGCATCGGCTTCATCTACGACGAGCCGCCGTTCTACCCCGACGTGAGCCTGGCCGACTCGGCGCGAGCCGTCGGGCCGTTCTACCCGAATTGGAGCGACCGGCGGTTTGCGGAGCTTGCCGGCCGGTTCGGCCTGCCGCTCCGCAAGCGCTTCAAGGCGCTCTCGCACGGAATGAAGATGAAGTTCGCGCTAGCGGTGGCGTTGTCACACGATGCCGAGCTGCTCCTGATGGACGAGCCCACCGCCGGCCTCGACCTCACGTTCCGGCGCGAGCTGCTCAACGAGCTGGGCGCGATTCTCCAGGACGAGCGGAAGTCGGTGCTCTTCTCGACGCACATCACTGCCGATCTCGAGCGCATCGCCGATTACGTCACGTTCATCCGCGACGGCGCCATCGTGTTCTCGCTGCCGAAGGATGAGCTGCGCGAGCGGTGGGGCGTGGTCAGGGCCGACCGGACGACCATCGGCAGGCTCCCCGCCGCAATAGTCAGGGGACGACGGGAGCGGCCGCACGGTGCCGAGGCACTGGTGGCGGACATGACGGCCGCGCGCGAGGCGGTCGGCCCAGGCGCGGTCATCGACCGCGCGAGCTTCGACGAGGTGATGGTGTTCATGACCCGCGGGGGTGAGCATGTGGAAGCTGCTTAGGAAGGACCTGATTCTCAACTGGAGGACGCTGGGGCTGACCTACTGCCTCTGGAGCGCTCTATGGCTGGGCGGGCCGGCGATCGACACGAGCGGCAGCCTGACGTTCGGTATGTGGAGCGGGATGGTATCGGTCGCCTGTTCCTTCCTGCCGATCATCCTGATTGGCCGCGAGGACAAGTTCAAGGCATGGGCGCTCGCGTGCAGCCTGCCGGTCACGCGCGATGCCATCGTCCGGTCGCGCTACGTCGGCGGCTGGCTTGTGGCACTCTCAGGCGTGGCGGTCGCAGCCGCGGCTATGGGCGCGCTCTCGCTTGCCGGTGTCAGGCCGCTTCTGCCCCCGACGCCGATGCTCCCGGTCGTGGTGCCGACGGTGATCGGCATCATCCTGGCCCTGATGCTGCCGCTGGGGCTGAGGTTCGGCATCACGGGCCTGATCGGGTTTCTCGTCGCCACGCAGCTTCTCGGTGTCGTCCTGCTGCTGGCCTCGGCGCTGTTCGGGAGCTCCGCCATCCCGCTCATCGAGTCGGCCGTGAAGAACACGGCCGGTGCCGTCGGGACCCTGCACCGGACGCTGGGCTCCGTGGCGTTCTCCGTCGTGCTCCTGGCCGCGGTCGCTGCGCTCAACACCGCGTCGTGCGGCTTGTCGGCCTGGATCTTCCGCCGACGCGAGTTCTGAGAGGGGAGTTCGTGGTGAGCCTGTCGAACAACGGACGGCAGATTCGGCGGCTTGCTGAGAGGTGACACCGTGGACAGCGCGCTCGAGTTCAGCGGCATCGCGAAGAACTACGAGGGGTTCGCCCTGCGCAAGATCTCGTTCTCCGTGCCGCGGGGCTACATCGTGGGCCTCATCGGGCCGAACGGCGCGGGCAAGACGACGCTGATCCGGCTGGCGCTGGGCCTGATCCGGAGCGATGGCGGGGCGGTCGAGGTTTTCGGCCGGGATCCGCGCCTGGCCGGGGCGGACATCCGCGCGCGGATCGGCTTCGTGCACGAGGCGCCCTCCTTCTACGACTACCTGTCGGCCGAGCGCGTGGGGGCGATCATGGCGCCGTTCTACCCGGCGTGGGACCAGACCCTCTTCGGGCGCCTGATCGCCGAGTTCGGCGTGCCGCCCCGCAAGGCGGTCAGTTCCCTCTCGCGCGGCACGCGGACCAAGCTCGCGATCGCCCTGGCGCTCGCGCACCGTGCGGAGCTGCTGCTCCTTGACGAGCCGACCGTCGGCCTCGACCCGGTGTTCCGCGAAGAGCTATTGGGCCGGCTGTCGGCGCTGATCGGCGACGGCTTCACATCGGTGCTCTTCTCCACCCAGATCGTCGGCGACCTCGAACGGATCGCGGACTTCATCGTCCTCATCCGCGACGGCCGGCTGCTCTTCTCGGGGCCGAAGGACGACATCCTCGATCACTGGGCGGTCGTGCGGGCCGGTGCCGACCTGTCGGCCGAGCTCGCGGCGCTCGGGCCGAGAGGGCTGACCACGACACGACAGGGAGTCGAGGCGCTGGTGGAAGACATCGACGAGGCCAGGCGCCGGTTCGGCAGGCGGGCACTGGTCGAGAAAGCCACGCTCGAGGACGTGTTCCTCTTGTGCCGCGAGGTGTCGCGGCGGGAGAGCTGATCATGCGGCACCTCCTGGCAAAAGACGTCCGGCTGGTTGCCCCGTACGTGTGGCTGATCCTGCCGGCGCATCTGCTCTGGTGCGTCCAGGCGTCCATCACCCCGTATCTCTACCTCTGGATGAGCCTGGCCGCTGCGCTGGGCTGGACCGCGGCGATCATCACGATCGAGTGGAGCACGGAGGCCGATCGTGTCGTAGCCAGCCTGCCGGTGACGCGCGCGGCCATCGTGCACGCGCGCTACGTCAGCGCCCTCGGCGGCCTCGCTCTGGGCGCGGTGCTCTACCTCCTCTACGGGTACGCCGTGGCCGCCGTGGCCTCACAGGCGGCGCTTCGCCGCTTGCTGGGCGAGGCGGGATGGGCCTTGGGCGAGGGCGTGGTGGCCTTCGTGGCCGTTGGCTACGCGCTGATCATCGTCTTTCTGCCGCTCTTCTTCCGGTTCAACCTCCCGCTGGCCGCCTCGCTGTTCGCGGTGTCGGCGGGCCTGACGGTGTCGGCAGCCATGGCACTTAGCGGCTTTGCTGGATTCTCGTGGGGCCTCTCCGGCGCCTCGTCCATCGGGTGGCCTGCCTGGCTGGCAGCGGTCGCGGTCGCTGTCGCGCTGGGCGTGTTCTCCACGTGGCTTTCGGTCCGCTTCTACGAAAGCAGGGACCTGTGAGACGTATCGCGACGATCTTCCTCATCGCGCTCGCCTTGGGCGCCTTCAGCCGTTGCGGCGTGCTGGCCCAGCAGTCGCCTGCAAAGGAAATCCAGGCGCCGGTGAAGCGGTATTGACATCCGTCCGCCTGAACCAGGATCATCAAGGTTCAAGCAACATTCAGGCGTCCAGGAGGGACCATGAAGAAAGCGCTCGCGGTGTCGCTCGCGATAGCCGGTCTGGCGGCGCTCTCGCCGCTCGCCGCCCAGAACCAGCAGAAGCCGACCGTTCAGATTCCGCAGCCCGGTGTGCCCCAGATCATGACGATGGAGGGCGCCTACGTCCGGGCGGCGTACAACAACGAGGGGTATGCCATCCTCGGTTACCGCCTCGCCAATGTGAACGTCGGCGAGGAGATGATGCTCCTCGAGTTCGGCACGACGGTCCGCGACGGCGTTCCGAACTACACCCTGACGCGCGACGCCCTGTCGCTCGAGACGCCCGACGGCAAGACGATCCCCCTGATGTCGACCAAGGAGTATCGGAATGCGGATCTGCGGGCGTTGGAGCGACAGGCGACCGTGACCAAGGACTCGATCAACTACTTCCCACCGGGCGCAACCCGGGCCTGCCGGATCGGGTTCTTCGCCGAACTGGGCTCGCCGGCACGGTCGTACGACGACGTCGAGCTGTCCAAGGACCGGGCGTGCCTCGGCCGGCTCATTTTCCGCATCCCGGGCGGGATCCAGTACGGACAGCACTGGCTCAACGTCAAGTTCCGGGACAGCCTCGTGCGCGTGCCGTTCAGGATTCTGACCAAGGAAGAAGACAAGCTGCTGTCGAAGAACTACGGAGACATCAAGAAGCAGGTGGAAGAGGCGTTCAAGAAAAAGAAGTGAGCGGCACGCGCGGTCAGAACCGGGCGTCGAGGTTGACCCACGCGCCGCGGCCGTAGCCGTCGATGCCGGATCCGTGCGTGCGGTAGGCTTCGTTGAACAGGTTCAGCACGCCGACCGAAACTCGGCGGTCACGGCCGCAGTATTGACCGTGTCCTGCTCGACGACGAGAACTGGCGATCCGGCGCGTGGTCGCTCGCGCGACCGCACCCAGGCCCCCGTCACCGTAAGCGTGCCGAGCCAGCGCGCCGCAAGCCGATGCTCGGCCCGCCCGAACGCGAACTGCCGCACTCGCGGATTGAACGAATTGTTCAGCCGGGTGCCGTCGACCCTCGTGACGATGGTGCAGGTGCCGGGCGGGAGCGGGCGCAGGACGAACCGGCCGTCCGTGTCCGAGAGCACGCCACCCTCGACGCCCCCGACCTGGACGGCCGCGCCCGCCAGCGGACGCCCGCGCTCGGCATCCACGATGCGTCCGGCAATCGGATGCCCGACTTCCTACTGCGCGGCAGAGCCCGGCGCCGTGAAGAGGCTGGCGGCGAGCAGGCAGGCAGGCGTGCCGTCACGGGCGGCCTCTCCAGCGGCCTTCCAGCATATCCGATGGCGGGTTGGCGGATCGGGCTCCCTCGCGGACGACGAGCATCCGGTTGACTCGGCGCCGCAAGATGCTTACAACCGTCTGGTCATCCGCGTTCAGGGAGGGTTGATCATGCCGCGTTGCACGCCGGACGGGAGACGAGTATCTCTCCGTGACCTCGCTGTCTTCGGCGTCGCCGCCATGCTCCTCATGGTCGCTCCGCACCTCGCGAGCGCCCAGCCGCAGGAGGTTCGGCTCCGGCCGCCGGCGGTGCCGCTCGTCACGCACGATCCTTACTTCTCCATCTGGTCGCCGGCCGACCGGCTCACCGACGCGGCGACGGTGCATTGGACGGGCCGCGCGCACCCGCTGACCTCACTCATCCGCGTCGACGGCGAGTCGTTCCGGCTGGCCGGGGCCGCGCCGGCCGACACGGCTGCGCTCCCGCAGCAGTCCGTCACGGTACATCCGACGCGCACGGTCTACGTCTTCGCGAACCGGCTCGTCCGCGTGACGCTGACATTCCTGACGCCGTCGCTGCCGTTCGATCTCGACCTGCTCTCGCGCCCCATCTCGTACATCTCCTGGGAGGTGGCATCCGCCGACGGGAAGGCCCACGCCGTGCAGGTCTACTTCGACTGCAGCGCCGAGATCGCGGTCAACACGCCCGACCAGACAGTCCAGCTCGATCGCCCCGCGGTTCCCGGGCTGTCGGTCGCCCGCGTCGGCACGCCAGACCAACCGGTGCTCGCCCGCCGTGGCGACGATGTGCGGATTGACTGGGGATACGGGTACCTGGCCGTTCCGGCCGAGGCCGGCGCGGCTGTCGCGGGAGACAACGGCGGCCGGCTGCGGCGCGCCTTTCTCGGCAGCGGAGCCGTGTCAGCGCCCGCGGGCTCCGAGCAGGCAGCCCCTGTGCCGGCATCGCGGCTGGCGATGGCGGTCTCCTGGGATCTCGGCACGGTGGAGCGCAATCCGGTTACCCGCTGGGCGATGCTCGCGTACGACGACGTCCTTGCGATTCGCTACTTCTCCCGCGACCTTCGGGCGTACTGGCGCCGCAACGGCGGGACCATGGAAGACCTGCTGGCAACAGCCGCGCGGGAGCGCGCGCAGCTCGACAGCCAGGCGCGGGCGTTCGACGCCGAGCTGCTGCGCGATCTGACCCAGGCCGGCGGCCCGAAGTACGCGGCGATCGGCGCGCTCGCGTTCCGCCAGACGCTGGCGTCTACGAAGCTGGCGGCCGACGCCAACGGCCAGCCGCTGCTCTTCCCGAAGGAGCACTTCAGCAACGGGTGCATCGGCACGGTGGACGTCATCTACCCGATGGCGCCGGAGTACCTGTTGTTCGGGCCGTCGCTCGCGAAAGCCATGGTCATCTCCAACCTCGACTACGCGAGCTCGCCGCGCTGGAAGTTCCCGTTCGCGCCGCACGACCTCGGCACCTACCCGCACGCGACCGGCCAGGTGTACGGCGGCGGCGAGAAGACCGAGGAGAACCAGATGCCGGTCGAGGAGACCGGCAACATGCTGATCCTCGTCGCGGCCATCGCCCAATTGGAGGGGAATGCTGATTTCGCCGGCCGCTATTGGCCGCTTCTCGCGAAGTGGGCGCAATACCTGAAGGAAAAGGGATTCGATCCCGAGAACCAGCTCTGCACCGACGACTTCGCCGGGCATCTCGCCCACAATGTCAACCTCTCGGCGAAGGCCATCGTGGCGCTGGGTGCCTTCGCACGGCTGGCGGAGCTTCTCGGCGAAAGCGGCGTGGCGGCCGAGTACCGGTCACTCGCCAGTCAGTTCGCCGGTCGGTGGGCGAAGGAGGCCGCGGACGCCGATCATTCCCTTCTGGCGTTCGATCGCCCGGGCACGTGGAGCCAGAAGTACAACCTCGTGTGGGACCGGCTCTTGGGCCTGAACCTGTTCGCGCCGGACATCGCGCGGAGGGAGCTCGCCTTCTACCGCCGCGTGCAGGAGCCGTACGGGCTGCCGCTCGACAGCCGTCGGCTCTACACGAAGCTGGATTGGATCACGTGGACCGCCACGCTCACCGGCGAGCGCGCGGATTTCGAGGCGCTCGTCGGGCCCGTGTTCGACTTCCTGAACACCACGCCGCATCGCGTTCCGATGACCGACTGGTACTGGACGCACGACGCCACGAAGGCGGGATTCCAGGCCAGGCCCGTCGTCGGCGGCGTGTTCCTGCGGCTGCTCTACGACGGCGCGACCTGGAAGAAGTGGGCCTCGCGCGAGAAGACTCGCGCGGCAGGCTGGGCGCCGTTGCCGCTGGGCGACCGCTGACGGGACTCGGCGCGCCCGGCTCCGCCGCTACTTCTTCCGCGTGAACGTGAAAACCGCCGGCGCGCCGCCGCCGGCGCTCGTCCATCTCTCCTCGTGATGGTCGGCATCCACGAAGGTGAAGACGACGCTCTTCATGTGCGTGTCGCCGGGCGCGATGTTCGTCCCGTCCACGAAGTCGAAGGCCACCTGGTTCGACGCCTTCGACGCCACGAGCGCCATGCGCGGCTGATTGTGCGCGGCGCAGTAGTGCGTCGCCAGCAGCCGCTTCCCGTCCGGATGGATCATCGTCACCATCTCGTACGGCGTATCCCGGCCCAATATGTGCATGATGGCCGAACCATCGCCTGTCATTCGGACGTCCACCGTGGCAGCCGTCTTGCCGGTGCCTTCCTGCATAGTCCCTTCCCAGCTGCCCACAAGTGACTTCAGCTGCCGCCATGCCGGCGTGTCCGGCACAGCGGACGTCTTCATGGCCGGCGCCTTGTCCTGGGCCGCGGCCGCCTTGTCCTGCCCCGGCGCGGCGAGGACGACAACGCCGACGAGCAGGAGCGCAACAAACGGCCATCGCACGTGCTTCATGTGTGTCTCTCCTTGCGGCTGGCAGCGCCACGGATCCGCGGTTTCGGGTCGGCCATCTGCCTATCACTTGATGATACCCGGAGCTGCTGCATAATCGAGCTGATGAAGTACCACCACCTCGGCATCCCGACGACGACCCCGCAGCCTGGTGAGACCTACCTCGACCAGTACAAGGTGTTTTGCACGGACCACGAGCAGAATCCGTTCGGCATTCAGTGGATGCGCTACCTGCCGGAGTGCCCGCTGCCGGAGCTCGTGAAGACGGTGCCGCACGTCGGGTTCGAGGTCGATGATCTGGCGCGGGCGCTCGAAGGCTATGAGGTGTTGATTGCGCCCAACAGCCCCTCGGAGGGCGTAACCGTGGCATTCGTCGTGTGCGACGGGGCGCCCGTGGAGTTTCTCGAGTTCGCTATCGGCGCTGCGCGAACAGCCACTCGATGAGCGACAGCTCGGTGTAGGCCCACATGAAGACATCGTGGCCGACGCCGGCGTACTCGGTGTGGCGCGGCTGACCACCGATCTGGCGGAGCGCGTCGATCATCACGCGGGAGGTCGCCACGGGCTCGGTCTCGTC
>Ga0316601_100001279_pt1 | contig 12100 bp, 12 predicted proteins | sample OWC_soil_day5_no_FD_207663 | JGI IMG/M metagenome (GOLD analysis project Ga0316601, IMG submission 207663) | Wetland soil microbial communities from Old Woman Creek delta, Ohio, United States - OWC_soil_day5_noCT | ecosystem: Environmental > Terrestrial > Soil > Wetlands | place: USA: Ohio...
CCTTTCCAAAAATTCTTGGGAATAATTTATCCTCTGCCCCAGCAAAACCGCTTCTAGCAGTAGTTAATACCCAACCTGATGTAGCACCTAAGGTTGAAATTATAGCACCTATAGCTATAAAATCAGCGCCCCATGACCAACCAGTTGCAGCTTTTATTATGTCTGCTAATGGTGCCTTAGAACCAGCAAGATCTGCTTGACCCATAGCGCCCATAGCTACAACTGAAATAATTATATATAGTACTGCTGTTACTAAAATTCCATATATAGTACTCTTTTTTATATTCTTTTCTGGATCTTTTATTTCTCCAGCTGGAATTGTAGCACTTTCAAGCCCTACGAAGGCCCATAAGGTTACTGCAATGGCAGCAGATAATGTGTCCATGCCACCAACCTTTGCGTCGGAAACAGTCTTTAGATAATCAGGGTTAAAATTAATAGCTGCAATGATTATAAATACTAAAAGAGGAACTATCTTTAATACTGTAGTTATGATACCTACTATACCTGCTTCTTTAACACCTAATATATTAATTATAGTGAAGAACCAAAGTATACCTGAAGTTACAAGGAAAGCGATTAATGGCTTATCTGCTTGTGGTACAAAATGTGTAAAATAACTCATGAAAGCAGTAATGATAGCCGCATTACCAACCCAAGCACCTATCCAATAGGTCCATGCAATTAAGAATCCTGCGAAATCTCCAAAAGCTGCTCTAGTGTAAACAATAGGTCCGCCAGTCTTTGGCATTTTTGATCCTAGATTAGCAAAGCTTAACGCAATTAATATGGAACCAATTGCTGTTATAACCCATGCTATAATTGATGTCTTAGGATTAGATTGTGCTGCTAGTGTTGCAGGTGCCATAAATACCCCTGAACCTATCATGTTTCCTACAACTATAGCCGTTGCTGCTGCAAGTCCCAATTCTCTTTTTAGCTTGTTGTTTCCCACGCCGTCAAACTCATTTTTCTTTGACATTAATATTCCCCCTTGCATAATAAATTTATAATTGCATAGAAGTAACATTATTACCTCTAAAAATTAATCAAATATTATTTATTACCTGCACTTTCGGCGTTGCATATTTATTACCTAATTCTGTATGTTCTGTATATATAAATATAACATACTTTATCAGAAAAATCTAAATATTCTTTCTATTTTTATTATTTTTAATTTTGTTTATATATTTATATGAATTTCTTTGCCACTTATTATTAAATTATTTTTAAATCTATAGTTAAATATAATTTGGGATACACTATTGAAGTAAGGAGGCGGTATTTGTGACTGGAATTTTATTTTCCATACTAGCTGGAGCTTGTATGAGTTTTCAAGGAGTATTTAATACTAGACTTTCTGAAAAGATAGGGATATGGGAAACTAATGTTGTAGTTCAAGCTTCTGGCTTATTATTGACTATAATTGTACTTTTTATATTTGGTAATGGGCATTTTAAAGCTATCAAGGATGTAAATAAATTATACCTCCTTGGAGGAGTATTAGGAGTAATAATTATTTTTACTGTAATTCAGGGAATAAAAGATTTGGGACCAACTTGTTCTATTGCTACAATACTTGTAGCACAACTGACTGCTGCAGCAATTATAGATGCTTTTGGGCTTTTTGGAGCAGAAAAAATTACTTTTTCCACCTCAAAAATTATAGGTATGGTAGTTATGATTGCTGGAATAATAATATTTAAATGGAAGTGCTAATAAGAATAATAAAAGACTTCACAAAAATAGCAATGTGAAGTCTTTCGTTTTGAAAAATGTTAATGGCAGCCACCACAGGTTGAGCATCCGCCGCTGCAACCTCCATTTTTACCGTAATATTTCCCTTTATAAATCCGTTCTACCTCATCACTTCCGCATTTAGGACACTTAACCTTTTCATCCGGACTTTTAACTATTTCAAAAAAATTGCTTTTGCATTCTTTGCATTTAAAATCAATTAAAGCCATCCCTAACAAACCTCCATGATATAATACTACCTTTATTTTACCACAAAATTTTTCATATGATTATAAATTTTTACATAATATTGATAACATTTCCGGTTCAATCATATTATAATATTATGGAACTATTTTATAGGAGGACATAATGTTTTCTCTGAAAAACAAATTAGAGCCCAATTTGAAAATTGCCTTATCTAACAAATGCTATAAAACCTACAGAGTATTAATTCACTATAAGGCTCTTCTAGAAAATGTAGAGAAAAAACTTTCAAGCTATAAAGGAAGCATTATACGCTTTATTCCATCCATAAGTTGTATTTCAGCTAATCTCTCTGAGCATGCTATAAACAGATTAATTGAGTACCCAGAGGTTGATTTTATTACCTTTGACAGCTATGCCTTCTTATGTGGAAGCAGCGTATTTTCTGCTAATGGAATAGCTCTTAATGAACGTTATAAACTAACAGGTAAAGGGATAGGTATTGGTCTTATAGATAGCGGCACTTACCCTCATCCTGATTTAATGTACCCCTCAAGTAAAATAAAAAACTTTGTGGATTTAATTAACGGTACAAAATACCCTTATGACGACAACGGACACGGAACCTTTATGAGTGGAATTCTTTGTGGAAATGGGAGAAGTTCAAAAGGAATGTACAGAGGAGTTGCTCAAGATAGTCATATTATCTCTATAAAAGCCTTTAATAGCATTGGAAGAGGCTATGTATCCGATATTCTTTATGGATTAGATCAATTGCTCATTTCCTCGAAAGAATATAATATTAGGGTTATATGTCTACCCTTTGAACTAGTAGACAACGACTACTTAGTACTATCTTTATTCCAAAAGCTTTTTAATAAGGCAGCTGAAAATAATATTATTATTGTACTGCCCAGTGGTAGTAATGGTAATGCAGAATGTTCTATTCGCGGTATAGCAACTCTTCAAAGCTGTATTACCGTTGGAGGATTAGATACAACAAATAAAGCAAAAATTTATGAATATTCCTCTTCAGGAAACTATGGAAAATTAGATAAACCAGACCTATCTGCTGCTTGTGTTGATATATGCTCCCTAAATAGCAACACCTCATATGTATCAGAAAAAAATGGTATAAAGCTTTATGCTCAAGCTTTAGAAAAGCCTTACACAACATATACCGGTACTTCCTGTGGTGCAGCCTATATAAGTGGACTCTGCGCTCTCCTTATAGAAAACAATACCAACCTAAGCTTTAAGGATGTTGTATCCTTATTAAAAGTAGCCAGCGAAATGTTAGATGTGCCTAAGAGACTCCAAGGCCATGGAGTATTAGATATAAATAAGCTGCTGCCCTAGAATTAATGCCTAAGAAGCTGTTTGCTTAATAAACAAACAGCTTCTTTTCATAATATTTTACTTTTTATTAACTTTATAATCCGCTTTTATGCTTCCCTCAGGTGCATATATTACTATCTTTTGTTTCTGGAATATTACAGTTTCTTCTACCTTTTCCCCTTTTTCTTTTTTCGCTTTCTTCTCCTCTATATCCTTTGTAGTAGTAATACTTTCTACGTAAATATTGGCATACATATCATTTACAGCGCTGCATAATATATTATTGCTTTTTAACTTTTTTATTTTGTATATTCCTACTATTTCATATCTTGGATCATCCTTTTTTCCTGTATTCACTACTTGAACAGCTTCATCCTTAATATTATTTAATAATACACTCTTTTTACTTACATTTACTATGTAGTATTTTACATTCTCTGCTGTGCATTCACCTACATAATATTTTTTATCTGAATTTGAAAGAGGATATATATTGTTTTTGCTAATTATTTTCTCTACCTGGCACATATCCTTTGAACCTAAATTCCAAATTAAAAAAGGAAAACCTCTAGCTATTAAAAGTAGAAATATACAACTTATCAGCAGCTTAAGGAAAACAGTTCTTTTTAAATAATCAAATCTCTTTTCCCTAGGTATCTTTCTCTGTCTCATTTTGAATTCATCTAATAAATATAAAAACAAAAGTAATAGTACTGATAATATAAAGCCTAGAAATAAAAATATGTGCATTCCGAATCCTCCTTAGTTATATTTCCTCTTATCCTTTAATACCTATATTCTTTATTGCCATTTAAAATCCTCCATTTTTCCAACAAATAACTTATGATGCATTTTTTAAAGACTTTTTTGATTTCATTGACAATAGAATAAGTTAGAGTTATAATGAACATAGTTCATTTAGTAAGCGAGGTGTTAATCTTGGCTAGAATTATCGAAAATCCTAAAGAACTTATATTAGATAATGCCAAAAGCATTTTATACACTAAAGGATATTCAAATCTTAGTATAAGAAATGTAGCAAAAGCAAGCGGCCTAGCAGTTGGAACCATATATAATTACTATCCAACCAAGAAGGATTTAGTTATAGAAATGATGATAGAGTATTGGGAGCAATGCTTTAAAGCCCTTGAAATTATAATCTTCTCAAAGGAATCATTATATGAAAAACTAAATAAAATTTATAATGAATTAAACACCTTTGTAAGTACCTTTAAAGAAGTCTGGCTTAAATCAAGTAATTTTGAGCATCCTGGCTACGTAGAAAGTGGATTAGAAAAAGAATATGTATATATGGAAAAGCTTATAAGAAAAATTGAAGCCTTACTTATTACTGAAGCTTCAAAAGATAAAAGTGTAATTATCATAAAAATAGATTCTTACGAAATGGCCAAATTCATAGTGATGAATTTTATCACCATGATACAAATGCATATATTTGAATACTCAACCTTTGAAAAGATTTTAAAGGAATTACTTCAATAAATCATATCTACGGGTATGATTTTAAAATAAGCACAAATGAACATTGTTCACCTAGTTGTGCAGTTAAATATACTAATTAATATTTTTTTATCCAACAGTGAACATCGTTCACTTCATAATACATTAAACTATAATAGTAATATAAACGAAAAATTTGAAGGAGGAATTTATTATGTTAATCTATGCAATTGTTTTTATCAATCTTGCTTTATTGTTCTATACTATAGGGGTTTGGTCTGAGAAGCTTCAAGGAACATTAAAGAAATGGCATCTAGTAGTATTTTGGATAGGTTTAGTATTTGATACTACTGGTACAACAGTTATGGGCAAAATCGCTAAAGGAGGCTTTCAATTTGATTTGCATGGTATTTCAGGCTTGTTAGCTATCCTACTAATGCTTTTCCATGCGTTATGGGCTACTTTTGTAATTGTTAAGAACAATGAAAAAATGAAAATGAAATTCCACAAGTTTAGTATAATTGTTTGGCTTGTATGGTTGGTACCATTTTTATCTGGTGCAATGGGGCATATGATGAAGTAGCATTTAATATTGAAGTTTATGTAGGCTCGCGATTTAAATTCCCCTTACAGAACTAGCTCCACTCGCTAAGAAAGTCTAAAAGTTTCCTTTGTATAAAATCCTCTACCCTCCCAATGTGCCGTCCTGGCACGTGGGAGGCTTTGCCACATCCTGTGGCAAAATTACGAGGATTTTATAGTCGGAAACTTAAGACTTTCTAAGCTCATTCAAATGTTCTTTATGGAAATTTAAATCGCGAGCTAAAATACTTTAGTGTTAAAATTCACTTCATTCATTAATTAGATTATAATTGCCGAAACTTTATGCTAACCATGTAAATTGACATACATTTGTATGTTTAAATATAACCTTGAAAATAAAGTATGGAACCGCTAAATAACAAGCAATCCTATAGTAACAATCAAAATATATGCTAAAACAAATATACCTACACCCTTTAAAATGAGACTTCCATAGTATCTTCTCCAAAACTCCCGTTCTTTCCTTTCATCGCTACTCTGTTCATTCTCTATCGCTGGAATGTTTACTTGGCTTACAGCTTCCTTTAAACCTATCTCTTCATGGATTTCTTTGTATAAGCTTCTGCAATGACTGCATTCTTTAAGATGATCTTCAACAAGCTTAGAAGTTTCTTTACTGCATAGTTTTTCTTCGTAAAGAGGAAGCAGATCTCTAATTACACTGCATATCATTGTTATCACCTTCCTTTTCAAAGAGTGTTTTGAACTGAATTCTAGCTCTGTAAAGAGTAGTTTTAACTTTAGATAAGCTCCAATTTAGTGTGGCCGATATTTCTTCATAGGAAAGATCATGAAGCTCACAAAGGATTAAAACTGTTCTATATTCCTCTTTTAGCCTATACAGTATTGCCATAACCTCATTAGTATTTTCTTTACTCTCTATAGCGATTTCTGGGTTACCATCTAGTGCCTTTAACGAGTTAACTAGATCCTGCTCTAGTGGAAGAAACTCTATCTTTACCTCTCTTCTATACCAGGATACATACACGTTATGAGCTATACAGTAAAGCCATGTCTTTATAGAGGATCGCCCTTCATAAGAGGCCAGTCCTTTAAAGGCTTTTAAAAACACTTCCTGACATAACTCTTCCGCAACATGTGTATTAGTAGTCTGATAATATAAATAATTATAAATTTCCGACCTATATTTTATATAAATATCCTCCAGGGTTTTTACCTGATCCTTCATAAATCTATACTCCTATATATCACATCAAAATCCAAACCGATGTCCAAATAGCTAGTAAAACTACTGCTGCCATACCTGCAGTTAATATTATCCTAGCTCTTTTTATTACCTTTTTATCTTCTTCATATTTTGTATTAGTAGATTCATTGCTCCCCACTTCTTGAATTTTACTACATTCCTTATAATTTCCTTCAAAATTGCCACATTCCTCACATTTGGTTAAATGCTCCTCCATCCACTTTTTTGTCTCTTCTTCAACCATATCCTCAAGATAGGATGGAAATAAATCTTTAAAAGCCGCACATTGCTTAATTTCCTTATTCATTCTTTGCTCCCCCCTTATAGCTTTGAATATCAATAACATCTCCAGTTTTAGCATCTACAAAATATATGTGAGCCTCTGTACTCCTATAAGGTATTACCATTACCATCCACTTAGTCTTTTTCTTACCATTTGCCTGCATTTCCTCAATGAGCATTGCTTTTTTAAAATATATGCCGAAGAATCTATATTTATCAGCCACTATGCTTAAGGCTTTATTCTTAGAAATCCCTATATCGCCCTTTCTGTATTGTGAAAAGCTTACGCCATAAAATTCATTAAAACCGGAACCCTCATTACAACCATAAATATCGCTGGAAATACCACTCATCGCATTAAGATACCCACCTAAGACGAACTTTGCTGCTTTTTCTGCCTTCTGGTAAGTTTCTGGTTTCACCTCTTCTTTAAATAATATCTGAGCTCTATAATTGCCTATACCTTTAAAAAGAGTAACTCCATAAAGACTCAAACCTAATATCATAATTATCAATATGAATGCTGTAGAAGAGTATCTTACCCCCTTCCAAGCCTTTTCTGAACTTTTTGTTTTAAGGTGTACTACAAGCTTCCTTAACCCTTCATATATACCTAAGAAGAAGAGGAAAATTGGAAGCACATGGGGATATTTGAACTCTATGATAGTAACCGCCGCCACTACCGGCGTGGCTACTATAAAGAATATTACATACCACTTAACACTCTGTTTCCAGTATAATTGAAAAAATAAATAAATCATTAAAATCATTAAAAATAACAAAGCTAAAAGAACTAACAGCATTAATTGAAATCCGGGAAATCTACCTCTAAACATATCAATAACTATTGCTGTCAAAGTATAAATTAATGGGAAACTCACCATTGCAATATCAAAGCTGTGAAAAAAACCTCTGAATTTATTTATTCCTATAGTGAGAAGATCATATATGGTTATAACAAATACATAAGAATACAGTAAATAATTAGAAAGTTGAGCAACTGTGTATTCCTGTCTATCTTCTAAACCTAATAAAGGACCAATCTTCAAATGATGTCCAAACTCCAAAGCAAAACCAACAAACAAAAGAACTCTTATAGCTATGCCTATCAAAGGCATATATTTCTCGTAAAATTTTGATTTGAAAAATAAAAAACACAAAGCGGCTAAGGCCATTAGAATTAAACCTATCCCTATGAGTGTAACGGAAATGGCGCTTAGCGGTATTGAATTTATAAAATGATACAGCTTATTATGAAAAAACGTCATATATATTCCCCCTCCAATTTATTTGTGTAATTTCCAAATTTTGAAGCTTCATATATATAGACTCACAACCCTAAAAAAAGTTGCACTAGTTATAAATAAAAGCCTATCAGGCTATTGACCTTTTATTGTTTCTTTTACTATTATATGTTAAATTTATACTATATATAATTTTGGGAAGGGGGAATTAAACTTTGAATAAGCAAGAAAGCTTACAAGACCTGATAAAAAAGCAAAAAGAACTATTAGCAAAGATTGATTATACTGCGAAACAGTATGATGAAAGTTCTGTAGTAAAGGAAAATGAAAGCTTAAAACATGAGCTTGAGAAATATAAAAAGGAGCTTGAAGAGGTTTGTGAAAAATATAAGCAGACTAAAGAAGAAAATGGAAACCTAAAAGTTGCCTTAAAGGAGCAGATTTACAACGAAAAGCTTAATATACTAAAAATCTCAAAAGAAAAGGTGGAAACCTACTTTAATACCACCCTGGAAAAGGGTGAGAACGGTCTTTTTGCTCTAGAAAGAGAATTAAATGAAAAAATAGAAGTGCTTAATTATATCATGACATCCGAATTATCAGAGGATAAGGTTAAAATTTCCTCGGAAATAGCTGCCATGAAAAACAGCTTTACCGAAGAGCTTGAGAGAAAAAGAGAAAATTATATTGCTTCCAAAATGGAACTAACTGAAAAGATTGAAAAAGGCTACAAGCTAATGGAAGAGGACCCTATTGATGAAGAAACCTTACAAAGAAGAATTAGACAAAATAATATTGAGGTTAAAATAGGCTTAAGCTGGTTAAATAAAATAGGACTTTTTCTTATACTTTTAGGAGTTGCTACAGCAGTTAAATACACCTATTCTTACTGGTTTGATAATTATATGAAAGCTATCTTTATTTTCCTACTAGGCTCTATCTTTATCGGTGTTGGAGAATGGATGTGCAGAAAGGCTAAAACAGTATTCTCCATTGGGCTTAATGCTGGAGGTACTGCCATACTTTATTATGGAGTTTTCAGCAGCTATTTTTTCCTGAAAATTATAGATATAAAGGTTGCTCTAATTCTTTCAGTGATTATTACCTTAATTACAACCTTATTCTCATTAAGATATAAATCTCAAACTATAAATGCCTTTGCTCTTATTGGTGGCTATCTTCCCTTTTTCTCCTACGTTTTCTATTTTGGGTTAGACTCCAATAAAGTTGTTGCGGCCATGGCATACTTATTTTTATTAAATCTATCCTTGCTCATTGCTGCACTGTTTAACAAATGGAGCTTCACTGAATATTTAAGCTTCCTACTTAATATACCAGTGCTTATTTACCTTATTAACCACTGTGATAATAACACCATAAATATAATATATTCATTATGTACCTTCGCTCTTTATTTAGCTATCACCCTGGCTTATTCTCTACTTAACAAGGTAAGTCTTAAAGCTTTTGACATTATTCTTTTAGCTTCAAATACCACTATTAATTGCATAATAACCTATATCCTTTTTGAAAAGGCAAATCTTCAAGATTTCCAAGGCCTACTAGCATTCATTTATTGTGCTGTATATTTTCTACTAGGTAGGTTTGCAAAAATAAGATTAAAGGATGAAAAAGTAACAAAGCTTATTTTTGATATTACCGCCTTAACCTTTGCAATCTTAGTTGTTCCCTTCCAGTTTGGAGTAGTATGGCTTTCTATAGGATGGACCATTGAAAGTGTGCTCTTAATATGTTTTGGCTTCAAGAAAAAGCACACACTATTAGAATACGGTGGTTGGATAGTATATCTATTATGCTTCATAGCCTTTTGCATGTTTGATACGCCTTTCGTAAGTGAAAACTTCGGAAAGGTAGTACAATATTTTCACTTTAAATATTTTACTTTTATCCTTGGAATGACTATAATAACATTTTTCTATCTTCAAAACACTAAAAATGATTTATTAATAAAATATACAGATAAAGGTATAGGCATTACAACCTTCAAATATTTTACTCTAGTAAATTTATGGATTTATCTAACCTGTGAAAGCAAAGCTTTATACAATGAATTTATTAATTTAAATAGCTTTAATAGCTTTTATAAACTTCTTCTATTTGCTGTGGTAACTAGCTTATTTGCGCTAGGAATAAATAAAATATCCCTTATAAGGGATAAAGGGATAAAATATATGTCCTTAATTTTATATGCTATAGTAGATTTCCTTTGTATCCTTATAACAGGCTCTCTTGAGGTTTTTTATATTGAAGGAAGTAATACTTTAAAGGTATTATCCTTGATACTACTTATATCATATAACCTTCTAGTATTCTTCAACTTAAGACATATTGTTCTTCACTTTATAAAAACCTACAAAGGCAACTTAGAGCTTTATCCTATGATTTTAAGCATATTCTTACTTTTTAATATTACACTATTCCTAACTCAGCAATTTAATTTTGCAAACATTAATTTCATTATTAGCCTTATCTACATTGTATTTTCATTCATTTTCATAGTTTATGGATTTAAAGAAAAATACATTTACATAAGAAGACTTGGGCTAATTTTATCTATTTTCTCAAGTGGAAAACTATTCATTTATGATTTGTCTTATCTAAGTACACTGTGGAAAATAGTTGCTTATTTTGCCTTTGGTTTTGTACTTCTAGCCATATCTTACGTATATCAAAGACTTAGAAAAGTTATGGAGAGCACTTAAATTAAGTACTTAAAAAACTTAGAAAGGCAGGGGATTTTCCCCTGCCTTAACTTCATTATTCCACAGTTAACATTTTCTATAGGAATCCTTCTATATATTTTAATACTTGGTTGAATCCTTTAAAATTCCCATAATTACTCTATCCTCAAAATTATTTGTTCTAAAATTTATATCAGACTTCTTCTTTAATCCTTCTTTTTCAAAGCCTAGCTTTTCACTAAGCCTTATTGAGGCAATATTTTCGGGATGTATGGATGCCTCAATTCTGTTAAAACCTACTTCATTAAAAGCATATTTAAGCATTCTTTCTCCTGCTTCACTCATTACATTCTGGTTCCAATATCTCCTATTAAGCATGTATCCTATTTCTGCTTTCATATGCCATATATTAATTTCATGAAGTGTTATTACTCCTATAACCCTATTATCTTCTTTTCTAGCTATACACCATTTCACAAATTTTTTATCTTCAAATCCATTCTGAAAAAAGTTTACTGACTTTCGGGCTTGTTCCATAGTTTCCATGGCATTTACACCTTGAAATCGCACCGCTTCTTCATCGCAATATATATCAAAAATATCTTCACAATCATTCATACTTACTTCTCTTAAAACAAATCTGCTTGTCTCTAGCCTTGGAAACTTACTAAACATTGAATATATTCCACTCATACCTTCACCTTACTATTTCCTTTCATATTTCACTGCTATTCAATACTCTATATTACAATAGTACCAAACTTTTACTACATTTAGTACTTGTTTCTTAATTTTAATTTGTCTTGGCTTAAAATTATAATTTACGCAGATTTTTATGGTGGAAGTAATAATCAGCACATAAAAAAGCGCCCATAGCGCTTTATATACTAAAAAAGATTTAACTAATATTTTAAGAAGCTTTAACTTTTACTCTTAATAAAATTTAATAGTATTTCCTATTTCCTCAATATGCACTTTATCTGCCCACATTATAAAATAATTATATGTAAGGCTGCCTGTTTTTATTGGCTTAGGATATTGAATTATTAAAGCTGACTGTCCCTTCAGTTCCTTTGATTGATCCTCTGAAGGAAGAATCAGCCTTGCTTCTTGTCCCTGAATCTTTAGCTTGCTAATCGTTGGACTGCTGCCATAAGGCTGAGCAATATTATGTCCCTCTTCTTCTGCAATCTTATCTATAGATAAGACTGGATTTGATATTGATGCAACCTGAAAAAAACCATCTTTTCCATCGTATTTTTCAATAAATTCCTTATTAACTTTCCAATCTGAAGGGTATTTGAAAGTAATTTTGT
>Ga0316601_100001281_pt1 | contig 12097 bp, 11 predicted proteins | sample OWC_soil_day5_no_FD_207663 | JGI IMG/M metagenome (GOLD analysis project Ga0316601, IMG submission 207663) | Wetland soil microbial communities from Old Woman Creek delta, Ohio, United States - OWC_soil_day5_noCT | ecosystem: Environmental > Terrestrial > Soil > Wetlands | place: USA: Ohio...
TTAGTTAACTTTATTTGAAAGCTGCTTAAGGACACAAAGTTGCTGCCCATGAGGATGATTCCCTTTTCCTCAAGGATTTTTAATATTTCATCATAGGTGCCTTGTTTTATATTTTTACCAAAAACCTTACTCTTAATTTCTTCTTTAGATATTCCTACCTTTAATGGATTAGCTTTATGGAAGGCAGAGATAATATTTTCAATTTCCTCTGTCTTTTCCTTGAAGAATTTCTTGTGAATATAAATAGGCTTCTCTAAATAAGTAAGCTTTAATATTGAAGTATCCTTGCTCAGCTCTTCAAGCTTTTCTTCAATGTTTTCTTCATTCTTTCCAAGGCCCTTTAATATTTGAGCTATATCTGGGAATTGCGGGCTTAGCTTTTCTACTGTTTTTTCTAATATATTTTCAGTGTTGCCGCTCTCTTTAATTCTTAAGTCCTCTATGTACTTTGTATCAAATCTCTTAGCCTTTGGTGCCGCAGGTTCTATAATTGTTCCCCCACCAATGGTGTGCATTGGAGAATAACTTCTTATAACATATCTATCATTACGCTGTGCAGTAAGTGGCGCCTCAAGTCTTAGCTGTACAAAAGCCTCTTCACCAGGTTTAACTTCCTCTTTATCTAGTATCACTACCCTGCATAGTATTTCACTAGTGCCGTGATATAATCTTACCCGCTGTCTGTTTTCTAGAGGTTTCTCTAGATTATTTAAGTAGTAGAGCTTACAATCTACTATTAAGGAAGGCTCCATAATTTTTTCCTTAGATATTACATCTCCTCTTGCAATGTCATCTACCTTTACATTTGCTAAATTTATAGCGCATCGCTGTCCTGCTTCTGCAATTTTAACGGAGTGTTCATGTACCTGTATTCCTCTAACCTTAGTTACAACCTTTGAAGGATATAATTCTACAGTATCTCCTTCTTTTACTCTACCGCTTATCACCGTACCTGTTACTACAGTACCAAAGCCGCTGACAGAAAACACTCTGTCTACAGGAAGTCTAAAGTGACCTTCTGTGTCCTTTGCTTCAACTTCTTCTGTCATCTTATCTACATCTTTTATTAATGCCTCTATGCCCAACTTAGTTTTTGAGGATACTGCATGAATTGGAGCATTTTGAAGGAAGGTACCTTTAAACTCCTCCTTCATTTCTTCCTTAATCATTTCAAGCCACTCCTCGTCCACCAAATCCGCTTTTGTGAGGACAATAATTCCCTTTTTAACATTTAAAAGCTTAAGTATCTCAAAGTGCTCTCTTGTTTGAGGCATTATACCTTCATCTGCTGCAATAACAAGAAGTACTACATCTACACTGCTGACCCCTGCCAGCATGTTTTTTACAAACTTCTCATGACCTGGTACATCTATAATACCTGCTCTTCTCCCTGAAGGAAGATCGAAGAAGGTAAAGCCTAAATTTATTGAAATTCCTCTTTCCTTTTCTTCCTTTAAGGTATCTGTTTCTCTCCCCGTTAATGCCTTAATTAAGCTTGTTTTGCCGTGATCTATATGTCCTGCTGTACCTATAATAATATGCTTCATTACTACCCATCTCTCCTAAAACTATATTATTAGCTTTATCCTTATATTATTTCATGGTTTTAAAGGCATCAACTATGATATCAAAATCCTTCTCTGATAAGGTTCTTCCATCTAATATAACTTCTCCATTATATATTCTTATTATCACAGGATATTTATACATCCTAAGCTTATATTCAATCTGCTCTGCTGTGAAGCTTTCACTGGTTACCTTTACAATATAGCTTGCTATTTTCTCTGTAGGCATAGAACCGCCGCCTACCATTGCAAAGTCCTGCTCCATGGTAAATTTAAAGCCTTCAGTAGATGCCTGAAGCTTTTTCTTAAGCTTTAGAACCTTCTTTTTAATGTCTTCCTTAGGGCTTAATATCATATTTAATGTAGGTATTTTTTTAACTGCTTCCTCTTCATCTAAATAGTGCTTTAAGGTAGCCTCCAGTGCTGCTAGAGTCATCTTATCAATTCTTAAGGCTCTAGTTAGCTGATTCTTTTTCATTAAATCAATATACTTCTTTTTACCAACAATAATACCTGCTTGAGGCCCTCCAAGCATTTTGTCCCCGCTGAAGGTTATTACATCTATGCCTTTTTTTACACTTTCTTGTACCGTTGCTTCATAGGTAAAACCATATTTAGAAAAATCAACTAATACCCCACTGCCTATATCCTCAACTACTGGCAGATTATGCTTTTCACCAAGTGTAACTAATTCCTCCACAGAAACCTCTTCTGTGAAGCCAAGTATTTTAAAGTTTGATGTATGGACCTTTAATAATACTCCTGTATTTTCAGTGATATTATTTTCATAGTCATATAAATGAGTTCTATTAGTAGTACCAACCTCCACAAGAGCTGCACCGCTAAAGGTCATTACATCTGGCACCCTAAAGGAACCTCCAATCTCAACTAGCTGACCTCTAGATACTATTGCTTCCTTTCCCTTGCATAGAGTGTTTAAAACTAACATAACTGCAGCAGCGTTATTATTAACTACCATGGCTGCTTCTGCTCCGGTAACTCTTTTAATTATTTCTTCTACATGGCTGTACCTTGAGCCTCTTGCACCTTTTTCAATATCATATTCAAGATTGTTATAGCTCTCAGCTACCTTTACCACGCTTTCCACAGCTTCCTTTGAAAGAAGAGAACGACCTAAATTAGTATGAATAATTGTTCCTGTACCATTTATTACTTTTCTAAGCTTAGGGGCATTCTTTTTTTCTAAGGCTGAGGCAAAATCCTTTAATATATCCTCTAGCTCATAGCTTTCAATATTCTCTTTTAAAATATTTTCTCTATATTTATCTATAGTTTCTCTTAAGGTTTCTACTACCAATGTTCTGCTGATATTTTTTAAAGTTAACTGAACAGTTTCTTCTTTTAATAATTCATCAATTTTAGGAAGGTTTCTTAATAATTCTTTTTTCATTACCCCACACTCCCAAACGTTAATTAATTTTTATTCATAAAGCCGCTTACTCAACAACAATATATTTTTCTCCTAAAGGAACCACTTCACCTATAATAGAAGACTTAAGTTCTAAATTATTTAAGCTTTCCATTAATTTTGAAGCTGTTTCTTTTTCACAGGATATTAGAAGTCCTCCCGAAGTTTGAGGGTCAAATAGAATATCTGAAAGCCATTCTGGAACATTTCTTAATTCATACTTTCCATTAATATATTCTCTATTTCTATATGCCCCTTCAGGTACTAATCCCATTTCTGCATATTCTTTTGCTTCTTCTATGTATGGTATTTTATCCTTATATAGTTTTAGTGTCATCTTTGATCCTGAAGCCATCTCATAACCATGCCCCATAAGACCAAAGCCTGTTATATCTGTACAAGCACTAATTTCAAAATTGGTAACAATTTCTCCAGCATACTTATTTAGAGTAGTCATTATTTTAATGGACTCTTCATAAGCTTCCTTCGAAGCAATTCCACCCTTAAAAGCAGTGCTGATAATTCCTGTTCCAATAGGCTTAGTTAGTATAATAACCTCACCTTCCTTGCAGCCACAGTTTTTTAACACCTTATCTGGATGAACACTGCCAGTAACAGATAATCCATATTTAGGCTCATTATCCTCCACAGTATGACCTCCAACCACTACTGCACCTGCCTCAAGCACTTTATCTGCTCCACCTTTAAGTATTTCGCCTAAAATCTCTATTGGCAGACAGTTAGGAAAGCATACTATATTTAATGCTACTAAGGGTTTTCCTCCCATAGCATAAACATCGCTTAAAGAATTTGCTGCTGCTATTTGTCCAAATACATAAGGATCATCCACCATAGGTGTAAAAAAATCTAAGGTCTGAATTATGGCAGTATCTTCATTTAATTTGTATACTGCAGCATCATCAGAGGTTTCTATTCCAACAATTAAATTCTCACTTTCCATCTTAGGTAATTTATCTAATATTTTTGAAAGGGTCTCCGGCCCTATTTTAGCTGCTCATCCAGAGGTTCTTGCCATTTCAGTAAGTCTTTTCTGCATTTTATTTACCCTCCTTTATCCCTAAAAGTTTCTAAACAATTTCACTTGTTTAGTCTACTATACTACTAATAAGCCCAACAATTATTTATTGTTTAGCCTCCTGTAATTATTCTTCTCTATTATATATTATTTTTAAATGATTTTAAATATTTTTGCTATTTTATCTCACTTCTATCATGTCTTTAAACTTATCTACTGTAGCTTCTCCAATGCCTTTTACTTTTTTAAGATCCTCCACAGAATTAAACGGTCCATTCTTTTCTCTATAATCTAGTATTATCTTTGCCTTTCCCGGTCCTATTCCCGGAAGCTTATCTAAATCCTCTAAGGTGGCAGTATTTATGTCTATCTTTTCATTTTCCTTGCTATTCCCGCTAGTAGTGCCAGAACTATTTGAAGCAGCTTCCCCTTTTTTTCTTATTACAATACAATCGGAATCTAATAATTTTTTTACTAATACCACACTATCCTGGTCTGCATCAGGGGCAAAGCCATCTGCAACTTTAACTAAATCCTCAATTCTACTTCCACTGCTTAAGGAATAAACTCCTGGCTTTTGTATTGCCCCTTTAATCTGTACTCTTATCATTTTATCTTCTTTTCCCTCTTTATTATCCTTATCTTGAACAAAAACACTATCTACTGTAAGCTCTTCCTTAACTGTATTTTTTGAACGAGAAGTAAAGTAACCAACTACTAAAAAAAGTATAAAAACAGAAAGCATTACAATTGAACCTATAATTTTTTGTTTGTTTTTCATTTTTTCCTCCATATTTTATATATACTATATACAAGATTTAAAGCTTTACTGTATAATTATTGACATAAATATTATATTTTTGTCGCCTAAAACCAATTTTTTTGATATACTTTTGTTATCACATTTTTGGAGGACAACATGAAAAAAATAATTTCCCTAGCATTAACAATTTTAATGGCTTTTTCATTTATTCCATTTTCCTCGGCGGCTGCGAAGGATTCTCCTTCTGAGGTATCCGCTGATAGTGCAGTGCTTATGGATGCTGCTACTGGACAAATCTTATACAGTAAAAATATGGATTCAGCATTTCCACCTGCTTCTACTACCAAGCTTATGACAGCGTTATTAACCTTAGAAAGTTGTAAGCTAGATGATATTGTTACAGTTGGTAAAAATCCACCTCTAGCAGATGGAAGTAAAATATATATTTTTCAAGATGAACAAATTAAGGTAAACGATTTACTACATGCTCTACTACTCGCTTCTGCCAATGATTGCGCCGAGGCTTTAGCCGAGCATATTAGTGGTTCTATAGATGATTTTGCAAAGCTTATGAATAAAAGGGCCAAAAAACTTGGCTGTGAAAATACTAACTTCGTGAATCCTAGTGGTTTATTTGATCCAAACCATAAGACTTCTGCAAAAGATTTAGCATTAATTATGAGAGAATTGAGCAAACATCCTGAATATACTAAAATAGCCACCACTGAGTCTTATAACATTCAGCCTACAAATAAATCTGCAGTTGCTAGGCCTCTATGGAACGAAAATAAGCTAATTCAAAAATACTCCAAGTATTTTTATGATGGCTGCTTAGGTGGTAAAACAGGATATACAATTCAATCTCAGCACTCTTACGTGTGTGCAGCTACAAGGAATAATCAAAAATTAATTGTAGCCTTAATTCACGATAGTAAAAAGACTTTTTGGCAGGATTCAACAGCCTTGCTTAACTATGGGTTTAAGAACTTTGAATTAGTTACTCTATATTCTAAAGGCCAAGAGGTTACTAACTATACAAGCAATGGATTAACAATACCTTTATTAGCTGCAGAAGACTTTTATTATGTAAGAGATAAGGGTGCAAATATTACTCCAACATATGAAATTCAAAATAAAGATATAAGTAAATTATCTTTTAAAAGGGGAGATAAGATTCTAGAGGCTGCTGTTACTTTAAATAATAAGCCTATTGGAACCTTAAAGCTTTCTGGTGGCATAAATCATGACGTAAAAAAAGTATCTGGTACAGCTATACCTGCTAAAACTACCCCTTTAAAGATGCTATCTATCGTCTGCTACACCCTTGCTGGAATTGTTCTTCTACTTTTAGTAAGAAAACATATAATTAGGATTCTTAAAAGAAAAAAGAAATTTAAGCTATAATAAATAAAGCATGAATGAGTATTAAAATACTTCATCCATGCTTTTACATTTTTCTAACCTTCCATGTATCATCAGGATAGGATTTTACTCCTCTAATGCCTCAATTAAATTCTCCATATCCTTTGGCAAGGTAGTTTCTAAAGTAAGAATCTCTCCTGTTCTTGGGTGTGGAAAAGCTAATTTATAGGCATGAAGAGCCTGCCTGTTTATTAGTTCTTCATCTCCCTCTACACCATAAAGACTATCACCATATATAGGGCATCCCAAATGGCTTACATGTACTCTAATTTGATGAGTTCTTCCTGTTTCTAAAGTAAGCTTAAGTAATTCCCCTTCTTTAAAGCTTTTTACCACCTCATAGTGAGTAACGCTTCTTTGTCCATCAGGATGTACTATTCTCTTTATGCTGCCTTCCCCCGTTCTAAATATAGGAGCATCAATTGTTCCTTTTTTTTCTGTCATATGATTATGAACTACTGCTAAATAACTTTTTTCAAAATCCTCTCTTTGCATGTCTCTTGCTAGTGACATATGAGAAAACTGATTTTTTGCTACAATTATTAATCCTGAAGTATCCATATCTAATCTGCTAACTAATCTTACAATACAATTTTGATTTGTTTCTTGAAAATAGTATAGCAAGCCATTAGCTAAAGTGCCTAGGGGATAACTTCTTGTAGGATGTACCACCATTCCTGGTGATTTGTTTATAACGATTATATCTGCATCTTCATAAACTATATCTAAATCCATTTTTTCAGGCTCTATGTTTTGACTTTCTTCTCTATTTAATTCAACTTCAATTTTATCCCCTTCTTTAAGAATACAGGATAACCTTGCTACTTTATTATTAACCTTTATTCTTCCTTCCCTTGCTGCCTCTCGAGTGAGTCTGCTGGAAAACTGTGCTACGCCTTTTAAATACTCTTTTAGTTTTATATTATCCTCGGATTTGTTTACTTCGTACACTATTATGTTGCTCATTAAGTTCACCTCTAAAAAAAACTGTGTTATATAATATACCACAGTATATAATATAACACAGTTAACTTTTTTAATCCACTAATGCAATAACTTCTATTTCAACTTGAACGTCCTTTGGAAGTCTAGCAACTTCTACACAGGATCTAGCTGGTGGGTTTGAAGCAAAGTAACTTCCATAAACTTCGTTTACTGCTGCAAAATCATTCATATCTTTTATAAATACTACTGTTTTTACAACTCTATCTAATGAAGTTCCCGCAGCTTCTAATATAGCTTTAACGTTTTCCATTGATCTTTCGGTAGCTTTTTTAACATCACCAATTACTAATTCTCCAGTAGCTGGGTTTAGTGGGATTTGTCCTGATGTATATAATAAGTTTCCTACCTTAACTGCTTGTGAATATGGGCCGATAGCAGCAGGTGCATTTGTTGTACTAATAATTTGCTTTTCCATGCAAATTCCTCCTCTATTGCTTTTAATTAGAGCTTATGTAATCATCTCCAAGCATTACTATTATATCAAAGTTGCTGTCTTTTTTCATCACTCTTTCTAAATTTTTTATACCTAGTTCATTTTTTAGAAGATTATCATACTTCTCATCTAATCCATAAACTACAATTTTAGATTTAGAAAGTTTTTTTCCATTAGCGGTTTGAACTTTTTCATAGCCGTTTTTTAATATGTTTTTAGAATATTTCCCAGCGAGTCCTGCTTTCCCTGCACAATTTACAACCTGCAGTTTAATATTACTTTTATCCAAAGTAACATTTTTTATACTATCTTGTTTTGTAGAAGCTGCTGCAGAAGGATGAAGTATTGCTAGCAAATCTTTATTTTTGTTTTCATCATATATAAAATATGAGATTCCATCCATATACTGAGCTTCACCTTGTATTGTTAAAGTTTTTATTTTTTCTCTATCAACCTTAGTAAAAGCATATCCATATTTAATAATATCTTCTGGGCCCATATTTGTTTCCACATAGTCCGGTATTATCTTTGCTATTCCAGGTATTTTAGGAATAATACTTGCACTTCTAAACTTTTCAACAATCTTTTGAATAAACAAATGTTGATTTTCAATTCTTCCTATGTCTCCTTCAGCTAGCCCCGTACCATCATTATTTTTTCTCCATCTGAAGAATTGTTCTGCCTTTGCACCATCTAAATGTGCAGTTTCACCTTTTTTAAAATGAATATGCAAGTTTTGAGCAGTATCATCATAATCCATTCTTCTAGTAATCTCCATATCAACTCCGCCTACTGCGTCAACTATTTTTCTAAAACCATTGTAGTCTACCTTGCCATAATAATTCACTTTAATATCTAAAAGCTTCTCCACTGCATCAATTAAATAAGGAACTCCGCCGTAAGCGTGAGCTGCATTTATCTTTTCATTTTTACCGTTTAAAGTTATAAATGTATCTCTTGGTATTGAAATTAAATTAATTTCTCCACTTTTAGGATTATAATTCATAAGAAGTATAGTATCTGTTCTTGTTCTATTGTTTTTTTCATCAGCCCCTGGTGTACCTATGTCTACTCCCATCACCAATACATTTACCGGCTCATTTTTCTCCGCTACTACAGGGTCAATGCCGCTACTATTAGGTTTATTACTTAAGCTATTTAAAAAGCTATAAGCATATCCTCCCATTCCTATACAGAAACAAACAATTAGTAATAGAAAGAGCATCATATATGTTTTAAACTTATTTTTCTTCTTTTTCTTTCTTTTAGTTCTTTGTGAACTGTCATTATTTTTCTTATTATTATTTTCCATACATTCACCTACATTTTTCAATTATTATATAATTACGGGCATCAATGGTATCTCTATGAAGTAATTGTCCAAGAGATATAACATATGTAATAGTGTTATTAAAGGATAGTAAAATCCCTTCATCTAAGTCCCTGTATACTGTTTCTCTCAGCTTGTCAACTCCAGGAAAGTTTCGTAAAGGCTCCACATAATCGGCAATATATATAATCTTCTCCAGGAGGCTCATTTCTTTTCTTCCCGTTGTATGATAAGCTATGGAATTTAAGATATCTTCATCCTCAATTCCCATAACATTCTTAGCTATAATGGATCCTGCCAATCCATGCAATAATTCTGGATTGTTCCTTGAAACCATATCTATATTATAACCATTTTTTTCTATAATAGCTATTATTTCTTTATGATTCATATTTTTTGCACAATCATGTGTAAGACCCGCTAGTCTAGCTTTAAATTCATCTTCTCCATACTTTTTTGCTAATTCTACAGCAGTATCTCGAACACTTAAGCTGTGTTTATATCTGCTTTCTTTTAAATTGTTCTTTAAATATTCTTCGATTTGTTTTTCATTCCACATTAAAAGTCACCTCTTTTACCTCAAAAAATGTTCTGCCTGTGGTAGAGCCTATTTATTATATAACCCAAGTTCTACTACGGTGTTATATACCCCTTGAGGCATAAGATAGTTCACATTTTTTCCTTCTCTTATTTTTTTCTTTATATTTGATGAAGAAATATCTAATAAAGGTAGGTCCATAAAAATAATTTCCTTATTATATATACCTTCTACTTTACTCTTCTGCTTCATAATTTCATTAATTTCATATCCAGGTCTATTAAAAACCACTAGCTTGCAGCTGTTAAGTATCCTTTCTACATTTTTCCAAGAATCCAGTTCCATAAGGCAATCTACCCCAGTTATAAAATACCACTCAATATCCGGCTCTAATGAATTAAAATGTTCCAGGGTTTTATAGGTAAAGTTCACTTCTTTTCTGTTAATTTCATAATCACTTACCTGAAAAAGCTTTTCTCCCCGAGTAGCCATCCTGATTAGCTCTAACCGTATAAAGGCATCTGTTTTATCAACCTTCAATTTATGAGGTGGATTTCCTGAGGGCATAAATATAAGTCTATCCAAATTTAAAAAATTTAACGCTTCATATGCTATATGTAAATGTCCATTATGTATAGGATCAAAAGTCCCTCCAAAAATAGCTTTCCTTTTCATAATCACAATTCTCCTTTCAGTGAAACCACTTCACTGGGTAACCAAAACTTTTTGCTCCCTTTCATATACTGGGTGACTTAAGATGTTCGTTTTCCATCACAAGTTACCCTCACCATAATTTGAATTATACCATAAATATAAAAAAAAGCCACAAGTTAGCTTTTTACTAACCTGTGACTTAGTTTTATTTTAATTCAATTTTAGGCTTTTTAGTTGATTTTCTATAAATCACTAGCTTACTTCCTATAGCCTGGATTCCTTCGCAGTTAAGCTCCTTGCATATTATGTCGGATGCTTCTCTTGCGCCAAAACCGCTGTTTTCTAATACTGCAATCTTTATAAGCTCTCTTGCTTCTAAGGCATCATCTACTTGCTTTAAGAAGTTTTCTTCTATTCCGCCTTTGCCTATTCTAAAAATAGCGTCTATGCCATGAGCAAGTGATCTTAAGTATGCTCTTTGTTTAGTTGTTATCATCTGTATTTTTCCCCCTACAGTAAGAATTCAAATTCAAAATCGTTAAGGCTTACTACATCCCCGTCTTGTATTCCCATTTCCATTAATTCATCTAGAACACCCTTGTTTCTTAAAACCTTATGGAAATATTTTAAGGAATCTGGATCATTTACATTTACACTGGCAAGAAGTCTGTCAACAAAGCTGCCTTCAACATAATACACATTTTCTTCTCGTCTGATAGTGTAAGTAAATTTTTTCTCTTCTGGAACAAATCTTTCTTCTTCGCTTATTTGAAGATCCACTACTGGTATTTGAGTAAGCATTCTAGCAGCTTCCTTCATAAGGTCTGCTACCCCCTCATTAGTTGCAGCGGAGATTTTAAATATATTAGTGTATCCTAATTTATTTAATTCCTTCTTAAAGTTTTCGAAGATTTCCTCATCGTATAACATATCACTTTTATTAGCTGCTACAATTTGAGGTCTATCCCAAAGCTTAACACTATATTTTCTAAGTTCTTCATTTATTTTATTGAAATCATCAATTGGATCTCTTCCTTCTACACCTGAAATATCTACTACGTGAATTAGAAGTCTAGTTCTTTCTATGTGTCTTAAGAAGTCTAATCCAAGTCCAACTCCTTCAGCGGCACCTTCAATAATTCCTGGTATATCAGCCATTACAAAGCTTTGAATTCCAGGCAAGCTTACCACACCTAGATTTGGCTTTAAAGTAGTAAAATGATAGTTTGCTATCTTTGGTCTAGCCTTTGAAGCCATAGATAATAAGGTTGATTTACCTACGTTAGGGAAACCTAATAGTCCTACATCAGCAAGTAATTTTAATTCAAGCTTAATCCATCTTTCTTCTCCTGGCATACCTGGCTCTGCAAAATCAGGCGCCTGTCTTGTTGCAGTGGCAAATTTAGCATTACCTTTACCACCTTTTCCGCCTCTTGCTACTACATATGTTTCTCCTGGATGAGATAAGTCTACCATTATTTTATCCGTTTCAACATCTCTAACCATAGTTCCCATTGGAACCTTTATGTATAGTGTTTCTCCTTCTCTACCGTAGCATTTTGACCCTGATCCATTTACACCGTTTTCTGCTACATATTTTTTCTGATAAGAGAAGTCCAATAGTGTAGTCATATTAGGATCAACTACTAATATAACGTCTGCTCCTCTTCCACCATCGCCACCATCTGGTCCTCCAAGCGGTATGTATTTTTCTCTTCTAAAAGCAACTGCTCCATTTCCACCGTCACCTGATTTAACAAATATCTTGGCTGTATCAATAAACATACACATCACCCTTATTCTAAAATTTTTTAAGGTCAATTTATATAAACAAACTTAAGTTTGCTATTATCAAACTCATATATATTATTAGCAAAAATGACTTTTAATATTAAGCTCATTTACAAGTTTATATAAGGATT
>Ga0316601_100001282_pt1 | contig 12092 bp, 12 predicted proteins | sample OWC_soil_day5_no_FD_207663 | JGI IMG/M metagenome (GOLD analysis project Ga0316601, IMG submission 207663) | Wetland soil microbial communities from Old Woman Creek delta, Ohio, United States - OWC_soil_day5_noCT | ecosystem: Environmental > Terrestrial > Soil > Wetlands | place: USA: Ohio...
CCTGTCATGGGGACCCGGTCCCGGCCAATTGCGGGTACTGGTGAACGGCTGGTTGGCGGTAGTTTGATCAGGGCTTTCTCATTGGATCGCTGAATCCAACCGACGATCGCAACGCCTCGAACCGCGGCGGCGAGCTGAAGATCATCGGCAACGACGCCAGCGTAGCCTCGATCCGCCCTGTCAAACACCCCCGACGCCGTTCGACGGTCAGGCGTTCTGAACGACGCGCCACCAGTACCAAGAACAACGGCCCAAGCTTCTCGGGCCGTTGTGGTTGGCGTGGCGCATGTGCCACCGTCCGGCATTGCCTCACCTGGTGACTCAATCCGACCGATCCGTCGCCTGGTGACACAAGGCCGCGCGAGAAGGAAGCGGTGAGATATGCGCCAAGCACTGATATGATTAGAATGGACCTCGGCGGTGGGGATTCCGATGCGGACCGTCAAGCAATGGCTCGATGAGCTTGGGTTGCCCCAATACGCAGAGCTTTTCGCCGATAACGACGTCGACTTTGAGGCCTTGTGCCTGCTCACCGATGCCGAGTTGGAGAAGGTCGGCGTTTCCCTTGGCCATCGGAAGAAGCTGCTGAAAGCCCTCGGGGAGCTAGGTGAGCGCCGGGCGCCGGCGCCCGGCACCGAACTCGTCGGACCCAACCTGGGTCCCCCCGACGCCTCAAGCTCCGAAGCCGAGCGACGGCAGCTCACCGTTATGTTCTGCGATCTGGTGGGCTCCACCGAGCTGTCCACCAAGCTCGACCCCGAACAACTTCGCGATCTGATGCAGGCGTACCAATGCGCTTGTCGCGAGGCGATCGAGCACTACGAGGGCCACATCGCACAGTACTTGGGCGATGGGTTGATGGTCTACTTCGGTTGGCCGCGGGCGCATGAAGACGATGCGGTGCGCGCCATCCGCGCTGGCTTGGAGGTGACGCAGGCCATCTCCGAGCTCCAAACTTCCGTCCCCATGCGGGCTCGGGTCGGAATCCACACGGGTCTCGTAGTGGTCGGGGAAACGGGACGAGGCGATGCCTCGAGCCCCAAAGCCGCCGTAGGGGAGACGCCCAACATTGCGGCTCGGCTACAGGCGCTGGCCGAGCCCGGCAGCGTAGTCGTGAGCGAGCGCACCCGGGGGCTGGCCGCGGGCTTGTTCGAATATGCGGAGCTTGGTACCCCGCCGCTCAAGGGCGTAGCCGAGCCGCTGCGCGCATTCCGGGTGATCGGCTCGCGCGCTACCGACAGCTTCTTCGATGCGAGTCGCAGCGAATCCGCCCTTACTCCTTTAGTCGGTCGAGAAGAGGAGGTGGCGCTGCTTCTGCGCCGCTGGCAACAGGCTCAGGAGGGCGAAGGGCAGGTCGTACTGATCGGCGGGGAGCCTGGCATAGGCAAGTCGCGGCTCACCCGGGTGCTGCAAGAGCGGTTAGCAAGCGAGAACTACATCGCGCTTCGCTATCAGTGCTCACCCTTCCACGTGCACTCGGCCCTTCACGCAGTCATCGAGCAATTGGAGCGCGCCGCGGGCTTTACCCGCGACGATACCCCCGAGCAGCGGCTTGACAAGCTTGAAGCCGTGCTGGCGGGAGGCAAAGCGCGTGTCGCTGAGGTTGCCCCGTTGTTGGCGGCGATGCTCTCGCTGCCTCTGGATCGCTACCCACCACTGAACCTGTCGCCGCAGAAGCAAAGAGACAAGACCCTGGAGGCGCTCGCCGGCCAAGTCGAAGCCCTAGCGCAACGCCAACCCGTATTGATGATCTACGAGGACGTGCACTGGATTGACACCACTACCCAGGAGGTCCTGGACTTGCTGGTGCCGCGTCTGCTGACTCTCCCCGTATTACTGATCCTGACCCACCGGCCCGAATACAGTGCGAAGTGGGCCGGGCAGGCGCACGCGACCCTGCTAGGCCTAACGCGTCTGGGAAGTCGTCAAGGCGCTGAGCTGGTCACGCGGGTTGCGGGGCGCAAGGCGCTGCCCGCAGAAGTGCTCGAACGGATCGTTGCCCATACCGACGGCGTGCCGCTGTTCGTTGAAGAGCTCACCAAGTCAATACTGGAGTCGAAGCTTCTACGCGAAGAGGGCAGCCGTTACGTGCTCGAAGGTGCGTTGCCGACGCTTGCCATTCCAACCACGCTGCGCGACTTGCTTATCGCGCGCCTGGATCGCCTTGGGCCGGCGCGCGAACTCGCCCAGATCGGTGCCTGTATCGGGCGCGAGTTCTCCTACGATCTGCTCGCCGCGGTCTCACCACAGCAGGGAGCAAAGCTCGACGCTGCTGTGGGGAAACTCACCGCCTCGGGCCTGTTGTTCAGGCGCGGCACGCCGCCTGAGGCCACCTACACGTTCAAGCACGCGCTCGTGCAAGACGCCGCCTACGATTCGCTGCTCAAGAGCCGGCGGGTCCAATTGCATGCACAGATCGCCCAAGTGCTGGAGAAGCGGTTTCGCGAATCGGCGGTCATCGCGCCCGAACTCGTGGCCCGGCACTATACGGAGGCCGGACTGGCCACGCAAGCGTTGCCCTACTGGCGGCAAGCCGGAGAAACGGCGTATCAACGTTCAGCCAATCAAGATGCGATCACTCATCTGCGCCAAGGCCTGACGTTGCTCCAAGCGTTACCAGATGGGGCAGAGCGTGCCCACATCGAGGTAGGTCTTCATGCCTTTCTGGGGCTGGCCTCGGCTGCCGCTAAAGGCTACGCGAGTCCCGAAGCCGAGGATGCCTACAGAAAAGCGCACGAACTCTGTCGGCAGATCGGCGGTGCCGCGCAGTTGTTCCCAGTCATCTACGGTCTGTTCATGTTTCACTGGACGCGCGGAAACTTGGAGCTGGCGCACCAGTTCGCTGAGCAGCTGTTGGCTGCTGGGGAGTCAGTTGGCGATGTATCGCTGCGGTTGGTTGGGGAGAGTGCCCTTGGAAACATTCTTTGGCACATGGGCCAGAACGTCCTCGCCGAAGGTCACCTGAGGCACGCTCTCTCGCTATACGACCGTGACACACATGCCCCTCTGGCCACTCGATTCGGCCAGGACCTGGGCGCGGCGAGCATGGTCTACCTTGGCTTGACTCGTTTGATGCTCGGATATGCGGATAACGCGTTGCACGAGACTCGAGAAGCTATTGCACTAGCCCAATCTACCAAGCACCCACTCAGCCTGTGTTTTGCTCTTGGGATCGGGATTCCTGTGCCAGTCTTGCTTCGTGATCCAGGGACAGCGTTGCAGTGGGCGGAGAAGTGCATTGTCTTTTCCGCTGAACAAGGCTTTCCGCACTTTCTTGCGAAGGCCACTGTGTACAAGGGCTGGGCCCTAGGCCAGCTTGGTCGTGCCGAAGAAGGATTGGCGCATGTACACCAAGGCATTGGCGGGTGGAAAGCGGTTGGTGCCAAAGTGGCGCTGGGTTGGCACCTTTCATTGCTCGCCGAGACACAACTTGCCAATGAAGAACCCGCGAAGGCGTTGGCTACGAGCGACGAGGCAATGGGGTGGGTTCGCACCAACGCAGAGCACCAGTTTGAGAGTTTCGCGCACTGTTGCCGAGGCAGGGCACTGGTTGGGTTGCGTCGCTATAAGGAGGCCGAAGCGAGCTTCCATGATGCAATCACAGTCGCGCGGCAGCAACAAGCCAAGCTGTGGGAGGTGCGTGCCGCGACAAGCTTGGCGCGTCTGTGGCAGGTCGAAGGCAACGGCAAACACTCCCGCGATCTGCTCGCCCCGATCTACGGTTGGTTTACCGAAGGCTTCGATGCGCCCGACCTGCGAGACGCGAGGGCTCTGCTGAAGGAGTTGTCGCAATGAGTCTCAAGCCATGCGCCGCGCATCAATCGCCCTGAGGACCGCCGACCGACGGGTGCCCTCCGCCGAGGGACCACCTTCGGGTGTGCCGCTTTGGTCTGACCGGCGGCTTCAGGGCGACGAGATCGGGACAGCGGATGTCGGGTCAGGGTCGTCTGTGGCCGGCGATGTGCGCTGAATGGATGGTCTGAAGCGGACAGTGCGAATGCGACCAGTCGCCGCAGCTCAAGCACAACAAGGCCGTGTTGCTGGTGATCGACGCGGCCGGCGACGATCCCAACCGTCCGAGACCGGGCTGATGGAGCGCGAACTCAAGATCGTGCCACGCGCGAAGCTGCACGTGATACCGGCAAGCGTCGACACGCGGCCATGGCACCCCGGTGTGGCCAAGGTCGACATGACACCGATGCAGGAGTTGCTTCAGGCGCGGCTGAAGCTGCCGAATCGAGTTCGCTTAGGCGAGGTGCCGCATAGAGAAGTGCCCGGTCGATGACTGGTGGGTGCACGTTGGCGTGAGTCGGACTGCACCGAGGCCCCGCGTAGGACGCCTGTAGCATCGTACCCATGATGAGGCCAAGTCGCATCGCAAGTGCCGCAGCATTCATGCTGCCGCTGCTTGCATTGCTGGTCATCTGGGAGGTCGTGGTTCGCGCCTTCGATGTGAGCCCACGGGTCTTTCCCTCGATCGCACCGGTGTTCAACGCCGGCGTCGAGGCAATCCGCGACGGTACGTTGATCCGGCACATCGGCGCCAGTCTCGGCCGCATCGCGCTCGGCACGCTGATCGGCATCGTCGTCGCGGTGCCGCTGGGCATCGCGATGGGCACCAACCGCGCGGTCTCGACCTTCTTCACGCCGCTGCTGCGCTTCTTCTCGGTGCTGGCCGGCATTGCGTGGATACCGATTGCCACGCTGTGGTTCGGCTACGGCTTCGGCGCCATCACCTTCGTGATCTTCAACGCGGTCTTCTTCGTGGTCGCCTACAACACGCTGCTGGGTGTCACCGGCATCGCGATGCCGCTGCGCCATGCCGCGGCGTCGCTGGGCGCGACGCGCTGGCAACTGCTCACCGAGGTGTTGCTGCCCGGCGCACTGCCCAACATCGTGACCGGCATCCGCACCGGACTGGGTTTTGCCTGGCGTGGCCTGATCGCCGCCGAGATGATCGCCACCAACGTCGGACTGGGTTACATGCTCTTTGTCGCGCGCGACTTTTATCGCACCGAGGTCATCGTGCTCGGCATGATCATCATCGGCTTGATCTGGCTGCTGATCGACCGCTTGCTGCTGGCGCCGCTGGAGCGCGCGACCATCGAGCGTTGGGGCATGGTGAGGGCCGCATGAACGCCCACACCGGCACCGCACCCGTATCACCCTGGCAGCGCCTCTGGGGCGCCTATGTGCGGTGGACTGCGCGGTACCCGGCGCTCGCATCGCTGGTCCCATTCGTGCCGGTGGTGGCGCTGTGGGCCGCGGTGGCGCAGTCGGGACTCTTTCCGCCCGTGTTCTTTCCCGGCCCGGCGGAGGTGGTGCAGAAGTTCGGCACGCTGATGGCCAACGGCATGCTGCCGGCCTACCTGGAAGACAGCGTGGTCCGCCTGGCGGCGGGCACGGCGGTGGGTCTGGCCATCGGCATTCCGCTCGGCCTTCTCGTGGGCCTCAGCGATCGCGCGCACCGGGCGCTTTGGCCGGTGCTGCTGTTCTTCCAGGCCATTGGTGACATTGCCTGGCTGCCGATCCTGTTGATCTGGTTCGGCTTCGGCCTGACGACGATGACCTTCGTCATCGTCTACACCGTGCTCTTTCCGGTGGTGCTGAACACGGTGCTGGGCGTTCGCTCCGTGCCCTTGCAGCTGCATCGGGCGGCGCAGTCGCTGGGTGCGTCGAAGGCCAGGGTGATCTGGGAGGTGGTGTTGCCGGGCGCGTTGCCCAACATCATGACCGGGCTGCGCAATGGCCTGGGCTTCGGCTGGCGCGCGTTGATCGCTGCGGAGATCATCGTCGGCACCAGCGGCATCGGCTTCATGATGTTCGATGCGCGCCGAGCCGGGTCGGTGGTGGAGATCCTGCTCGGCATGATCGTGCTGGGTGTGCTCTGGTACATCGTGGACAGCTGGGTGCTGGCGCCGATCGAGCGCGCGACGGGTGAGCGCTGGGGGCTGGTCACACGATGAGAACGACGCGATGAAGAGCCTGACGATCGAGCATCTCCAGAAGACCTACTTCGACCCCTTCGCCGACAAGCAAGTGACGGCGATCCGCGATATCTCGCTGACGGTCGAGGCGGGGGACTTTGTCTCGGTGGTCGGGCCGTCGGGCTGCGGCAAGACGACCATGCTGAACCTGATCGCCGGCTTCCTGGCGCCGACCGCGGGGCAGATCCGCGTCGACGGCCGCGCCGTCAGCGGGCCGGGGCCGGACCGCGGCGTCGTGTTCCAGTCCTTCGCGCTGTTCCCGTGGCGCACGGTGCTCGACAACGTCGCCTTCGGGCCGAAGATGCGCGGCGTGCCCAAGGCGAAGCGTCACGAGATCGCGCGCGAGTACCTGGCGCTGGCCGGCCTGTCCCACGCGGCCGAGCGCTACCCGAACGAGCTGTCCGGTGGCATGCAGCAGCGTGTGGGCGTGGTGCGTGCGCTGGCCAACGAACCCGACGTGCTGCTGATGGACGAGCCCTTTGCCAGCGTCGACGCGCAGACGCGAATGACCCTGCAGGAAGAACTGACGCGGATCTGGGCCCAGCGCCGATCGACGGTGCTGTTCATCACCCACGACGTCAACGAAGCAGTGTTCCTGGCCAATCGTGTCATCGTGCTGTCTCACGGCTCGGTGCTCGACGACATCGCCATCAATCTGCCGCGGCCGCGGTCGTGGGATGCGCTCATCGAAGACGCCGCCTTCAAGGCCCTGTCGGCCCGTGTGCTGCAGCAGGTGAGGGTGGCATGAAACACGGCATGAAGCGCGCAGGGGTGCCGCCATGGGCATGATGCGCGACGCCGTGCGCTCGACGCGCGGGCGGATCGTGATCGGTGCGATCATTGCGCTCGTCATCTGGAAAGTCGGCCTGATGATGTTGGCCCCGAGCAAGGTGATGCCCGGCTTCACGCCGAATGCGCGCGGCCAGGTCAACGTGCTCGTGACCCTCAGGTTTCCGCCGGAGCGCTTTCATGTGCTGGCCTTCCAGCAGCACGGCCGCGTGTCCGGCACGCAGGATGATTCGATCGAAGTCCGTGGCGTCAGCTTCGACAAGCTGAACGCGGTGGCCCAGCCCTACTGGGTCAAACGCGTAGCGCCATTGCCCGCAGAGTGATGAACCACCCAAGGAGACCGTGATGAAGAGATTGACGTTGTCTGGACCCTGGCGCATCGTGGCCACCCCGCTGCTGGCACTGGCGGCGCTGGCCCTGAGCGCCGCCGCGCCGTCGACCGCCATGGCGCAGAACCTCGTGAAGATGAAGGCCGGCATGGTGACCGGCATCGACCAGGTCGGCCTGCCGATCGCGCTGGAACGCGGATTTTTCGAGAAGCACGGCCTGGACGTGACCGTGGCACGGCCGTATGCGACCGGCGTCGATGCGCTCAATGCGCTGCAGGCGGGAGAGAGCGACATCGTGCAGGTCGGCGTGCCGATGATCGGTGCGGTGCTGCGTGGCATGGACCTGGTCGCGCTGGGCAACTACAGCGGCAGCGCCACCAAGCTCGGCTCCGACGCGACCATGGCAATGGTCGCGCGCGAAGGCTCGGGCATCGACAAGAACAACCTGGCGACGCTGAAGGGCAAGAAGATCGCTGCCTCATTTGGCACGATCAATCATCTGTACGCGCTGGCGCTGATCGAAAAGGCCGGCCTGACGCCGGCCGACGTGACGCTGGTCAACACGCCGCCGCCGGACATGACGGTGGCGCTGCTGTCCAAGGGCATCGACGCCTTCTCCGGCTGGGATCCCTGGCCGATCGTCGCGCAGAAGGATGTGCCGGGCGCCTATCTCGTGATCCGCGGCGGCGACGTGATCTCCTATCTCGGCTTCAACGTCGCCACGCGCGCCTGGGTCGAGAAGAACGGCGAGACGATCGAGAAATTCCTCGCGGCGGTATCGGAAGCCGACAAATGGATGCGCGCCAATCCGAAGCTCGCGGCGCAGGTGGCGACACGGTGGATTCCCGGGCTGAAGCAGGATGTCGCCGAAGCCGCAATGCAATTCAACATCCAGCAGAACGATCGACGCCTGTCGGCAAACAACTACCGGGCGCTGTGGGCGGCACAGGATCGTCTCAACCGGCTGGGCATCCTGAAATCGACCTTCGACGTCAACAAGCACATCGAGCCAAAATTCATCCTGAAGGTGATGAAGGACAAGCCCGAGTTGTTCTCCGACCTGCCGCCGATCCCCAGTGATGTGTCGATCGGCCCCGGTTATGTCTTCAAGCCCTGACGGACTGTAGTCCGACAGGAAAGACGGAGAAGTTGTCGGCGCCGGCCTTCATCGCATGGGCGGCATCCGAGACGTTGTGGAGGGACTGCTTTGGGGCGGGCATTGCGCGGTGACGTCATGCCTCTGTGAGTCGCGCTGCGCCGGTCCACAGCGCGAACTCATCGCCCTGAAGCTGTCCTCAGATTTGAGGACGCCAATCTGCTGACACTAGCGCATGTCCGCCAGCTGGCGCTGCATTAGTGCAAAGTAACGGTCGTAGAACTGCCCGGCGGGGATTGTCTCGGAGCCGACCTTCACCAGCGAATCCTCGCTCGATGACAGCGGTACCGAAATCGAGCCCAGCATGCCGACGCCCAGGCTGCTGTTGTTGGGAACCCGCTTCAGCACATAGCGGTCCTGTTGGGCGGACACATAGGCGGTGGCGATCGCGCCCTGGGCACCCTCGGCAACGCACACCACCGTGAAGCTGATCTCGACGTGCACGTCACCCTCCGGCTGGAAGCGCTTGCTGCCGACAATCGCGTCGTTGCGCGCCGAAGTGATTAGGTAGCCCTGGCTCAGCAAAGCACGGCGTGCCGCCTCGCAGGTGTCGCGCGCGTTGGCGTCGAACAATCGTGAGAAGGTCTCGTCAGACTGAAAACGTTCCTGCTGGTAGACCGAAGGGACACCCCGGCTCGCGCCTGGCGGCCAAACGCAGCCGGCAATCAAAGCACACATCAACACGGTCGCCCACGGCCTGATCGTCATGCGCCCTCTGCGAGGCTCCCACCTAAGCTTCATGTACCTTCCATTCTTGTCGTCCATCCAGGCCGGGCCTGTACTCAGGCCTTCAACCGCAGACGGCCCAGGTAGTCGCGCTTGCCCAATGGCATGCCGTGCAGGCGCAGCAGGTCGTAGGCGGTGGTGGCGTGGAAGTAGAAGTAGAAGTCAGTCCTTGGCGGGAGCCCTTGATGGCACCCATCGAGCGGCGTGCGTCCGACACGATCTGGAAGCTGAAAGGCAGCATCTCGGGTGCCAGTCGCGCGCCGACGATCTTGTTCAAGGGCGTGCACTGCTGGTGGAAGTGCGTCTGTGCGCGGCCGAGGATCAGGTCCAGCGCACTCAGGCCCTGCCGGAGGCTTGCCACGATGGCGCCGTAGAGCGTGATGGGCATGGTCGGATCTCCGAAGGTGGCGTGGCGGCGGGCGCGAAACGCGGCCGCACAGGCCGATTCTGCGCGTTCGCAGTGATCCTATGACATCGCAGTGAAGCTGCCTCTGGCACCCGCGCCAGGTGTTGCTGCCGCGGTCCATGCCATGATCGCCCCGCAAGCACGAAGCCGGGGTTCAGCTTGCGCGTACTCGGGACGGAGTTCGCCCGGCCGGGCGACGCGACACGAGCGCCAGCAGCCCACCGCCCCAGCAAAAGCCACGTGGAGGGCTCGAGCACCGGAGCAAAGATCGGGGTTTGATGCAAGGTGCAGCGGTCGAGCCGGGCCGGGTTGACGTCCGTCAGGTTGTCCGGCACGTCAACGCCGTCGGCTCATGGGTTCTGGCAACATGCGTTCGATCGGCTTCAGCGCCTCGCCCAGCGATCGATTCCTTGCTGCACACGTTCCCACGCACTGCGGTCGTATTCCACCGAGGCGTACAGGTTTTCCTTGTCAGGCCGGGTGCGCCGCGCCGTGGCGACCAGGCGATCCAGATCGGGGCGAATCGCTTCGACGCAGCCCTCGAGGTCGCGGACCCTCGAGTCGAGCCGATGAAACAAGATGGCGCGCTGCAATTCGGCTGCCTTGAACGAGCTCTTTTCGATGGCGCGCACGTAGATTCGCGCGCCGCCGTCACCGAGCAGCTCAACGCAGAACTCACGGCGCCACCCGGTCAGGCCTTGCGCTGGCGTGATGTCGGGCAGTTTCGGATCTACCTGCAAGGTGGCCATGTTCCGACTCGTCCTGACTTCTATTGATTGCATGGAGGATTCTGAATGGTCCGAGGCGATGAGGAACGAATACCGTCGCGAATCGGGCGACGCCGCCAGCCGCCAGCCGGCAGCCGGCAGTCGCGAGACGCCCGCCGAAGACAGGGTCTCAGCACATCGGCTTGCGCCACACACTGGCCAGCCAAGGCTGCTGCTCGCGCGGCAAGCCTTTCGGACGATAGAAGTGGCTCAGTTCCACGAATCCGGCAGCACACACGAAGTCGCGCCAGGTCGGCCAATCGTGGAAGGCGCCATAGCGGTCGCCATTCCAACCCTCCTGACCGTCGCCTCGGGGATACGAGGTGAACAGCACGCCCCCGGCTTCAACGTGGCATGCAGTTCTCGCAGGATGCGCGGCAATTCCTGGGTGGGGACGTGGAATAGCACGGCATTGGCAAACACGCCATCGAAATGGCTGCTGGGCAACTTCAATGCCAGGAAGTTCTGTTCCAGCACTTCACGGCCGCTGTTCTTTCGGGCCAACGCGGCCAGCTGCGCCGACCCCTCGAGGCCGGTCGCCCGGTGTCCGAGCGCCGTGAACGTCCTGAGGTCACGTCCGGGACCGCAACCGAGATCCAGCAGTTCGAAGGGCGGCGGCACCTCGATGGATTGCAGCAGTGCGTCGGCGTTCTGGCTCACGTCGTGGTCGCGCGTGCCTTCCCAGTAGGCCTGGGCATGTTCGTCGTAGTGCGACAGGGTGCGTGAAGCAACGCGCTGAAGGTCCTCGGGTGTGAGCAACATGCCCGATCATTCCACGCGGCCGGCATCCCTGTTGATGCACCGCATCCCGGTGCGTCTGCTCAATGTTTGCCGGCCCCCGAAGCAACCGGAAGATGACCGTCAGCTTCGCGGCTTCGAATCGAGGTCAGCGAGGGTCGCTTGTGGGTCGCGTGCTGGTAGTCGCTGATCTGGTCGCCACGCCCTGAACTTGCCATTCGCGGCCTATTGCCATGAAGCTGATGGGCACCAACACCAGGTCCAGGGGCCACTTGCCGCCGGTCAGCGCGGCACCCTCCTGAAGAGCCAAGATCACCGGGGCCATCCGCTGCTCCGCCAATTGCGTGGAGGTGGTCAGTGTGTCGCGCCACCTTCCGCTTCCCAGCTGTGGGGCCTAGACTTGCGCCAAGCGCGGTCCGCGCCATCGATCCGCGTCACGACCAGCCTCGTGATCACCATAAGTCCCTTTGGGTGCCGAGCCTCACATGACGATGATCGTGTACGTGGGCGAAGACAAGGCGATGCCGGTGGCCGATGCGGCCATGACCATCCTCGACGTTTCGATTGCGCACAAGATCCCGCATGTTCGGGCATGCGGGGGACACGGTCGCTGCACGACCTGTCGCGTCCGCATCTGCGACGGCATCCAGAACGTCTCGGCGCGCACCCCGCGCGAGGTCGAGGTGGCCGACGCGCTGCGCTGGGATGGGTTCACGCGCCTGGCGTGCCAGACGCGCGTCAGCGGGGACGTGGCCCTCGAACGGCTGGTCCGGAGCCCCGCGGACATGTCGTGCCTTCAGGTGGAAGAAGCCTCGGTCGCGCCGCCGCAGGAGCGCACGCTCGCCATCCTCTTCAGCGACATCCGCAACTTCACGCCCTTTGTCGAAGCGCACCTCGCCTACGACGTGGTGCACATCCTCAACCGCTTCTTCAAGGCGGTCGGCGACGCGATTCTGGTCAACAACGGCGTCATCTACCAGTATGTAGGCGACCAGATCGTCGGGCTGTTCGGTGTGGGCGGCGATCCGCCCGAGAAGAGTTGCCTCGACTCGATTCGAGCCGGCTTGGGCATGCGCGCAGCGTTGAACGATCTCAATGCGCAGCTGTCGGATGAATTCGGAACGACGCTCGAGAGCGGCATCGGGGCGCATTTCGGCCCGCTCATCGTCGGCATGATGGGGCATCCCGATCACC
>Ga0316601_100001286_pt1 | contig 12064 bp, 8 predicted proteins | sample OWC_soil_day5_no_FD_207663 | JGI IMG/M metagenome (GOLD analysis project Ga0316601, IMG submission 207663) | Wetland soil microbial communities from Old Woman Creek delta, Ohio, United States - OWC_soil_day5_noCT | ecosystem: Environmental > Terrestrial > Soil > Wetlands | place: USA: Ohio...
CGGCTACACGCCATGGACGAAGTCGTCGCCTGGCTGCTCCGGTACAACCGCGCCCGACTGCACTCGACACGTGGCCTACGTCAGCCCGACGCGGTTCGAAGAAAACTGGCTGGCCAATCAACACCGGCAAGCCAGTGCATGAGATCGACTATGGGATACGGAGTCCAGGGCCAAGATCAGTCGTCTACTTCGTGACCGTGCATTTTGGCGCGAGTTGAGCGATTGCAACGCTGGCCATTTATCAAGGGTTCGCAGCATGTTACGAGTGTAACTAGGTGTGCAAGAGATCGCGTGCTGAGGCCTTCCACGGTAGTTCGTGGCAATCTCTTCTTAAAAAGTCCTTGCTAATCAATGACATACGAGATTGATTCGCGCGACATCGGCTTTTCTGCACAGCAACGCTCCGACCGGCGATTTGGTATTTCCCCTTCCGAGTTTCACGACGTGGCGCAGCCAAGTTCGCTTCACCGCCGTTCTCAGGCGATCTGCCCCCTGTTCAAGGGGGTGTGACTCTGGGGCAGGGCCGACATAATCAAACAGGTCATTGCCTCTGTGCTCGCTGCCTCAGATTCACGATCCTGAAATCTAAGGAAGGCCTGATGGAGGCTCAAGGAGCCTTGTAGCAATGCGGATATTTCGTCATACGTTCGTGCCAGGCGCGGCCCTGGGAATGTTCATCGATCTCTTGCTGTGTTTTGCGGCTTTGCTGCTTGCGGCATCGTCGCTCACGGCCCGCTACGCGACGATTCATACCGTGCATGTTCCGGAATTGCCGCTGATCTTGGTTGGCGCGACGATATTCGCGGTGGTCATGGCGCTGATGTATGCCGTCGTCGGGCTCTATCGACCGACGCCGATCACTGCCCTTTCGGCCGCTGGGCGCACGATGTTCGCGCTTGTAGTGGGTGGCTACGTTACCAGCCTCAGCCTGCGCACCGTGGCCGACCGCGGCTATATCGAGCAGTTGTTGCCCGCCGCCATCGCCTACTTGGCGATTGGCTTGGTGTTCGTGCGTGGTGGCATGGTGGTTATGCGCCGTGTGGCAGCGCTGCCGCGGGTTTTGATCGTCGGCACGGGGCCGGAGGCGCTAGCACTTGCGCAGGACTTAAAGACCACGCGCCGCAGCGGCCGTGATGTCGTCGGCATGTACCCTGCGGCGGTAGATGCTGAAACCCCAAATTCCGCGGCAGGAGGTCTGCGCATATTTTCTCGCGATCAGTCAATTCCCGAACTCGTATCGCGCTATGACGTGCATGAAATCATTGTCGCCGTGCGTGAACAGCGTGGCGGCGGCGTGCCCATGGATGACTTGCTGGCCTGCCGCATCCGCGGCATCCCGGTTATGGACTTGGCTGCTTATACCGAGTCCACCCGAAGCGAAGTGCCGATTGACAGCTTGAAGGGAAGCTGGCTCGTTTACGGTCACGGTTTTGTGCAGGGTCGCGCGCGTCAAGCGCTGAAGCGAATCTTCGACATTATTAGCTCCGTATTGCTGCTGATTCTGCTTTCCCCGCTGATGCTGTTGGCAACGATAGCCATTAAGCTCGAGAGTCGCGGTCCGGTGTTCTATAGGCAGGAGCGTGTTGGCCTAGGTGGCCGCAGCTTCATGTGCACCAAGTTCCGCAGCATGCGCATCGATGCCGAGTCGGACGGTGTCGCGCGCTGGGCAAGCAAGAACGACCCGCGCGTCACCCGCATCGGCGCCTTCTTGCGCAAGAGCCGGATTGATGAACTCCCTCAGTTATGGAGCGTGCTCGCTGGGGAGATGAGCTTGGTAGGCCCGCGGCCGGAGCGACCGGCTTTCGTTGAGGAGTTGAAGGAAGACATCCCGTTCTATGAGATCAGGCACACAGTCAAGCCCGGCATAACTGGGTGGGCGCAGGTGCGCTTCCATTACGGGGCATCGAAAGAGGACGCCCGGCGTAAGCATCAGTTCGACCTTTACTATGTGAAGAACAATTCGCTGGTTCTGGACTTGCTTGTGTTGGTTGAGACTGTCAGTGTCATTGTCTTTCGTGAAGGACAGTAGAGTGCTGAAGGCCATCCTGTGCTTGACAATCGCGGGAGCGGTGGGAGTCGCATCATGCGATATGTACGACAATCGTAGTTGGGTGAAGTGTCAGGTCTGAAGGAGCAGCTTGTGAATGACGACATCAACAGCGGCAGCGCAAAGGCGTCGGCTCGACGGCGGCTTATTCGGGGTGTCTTTTCTGCGCCGGCGGCCCTCACGCTTTGCAGTGGAAGTGCCTTCGCCCAGGCTTCGAGTCAGCGCTGCATAGCCAGTCAGGTTACCGGAGAAAGCCCGCAGTTTCCTCAAGTGGGCCCTGCCGACACTTGGGTTCGGGTGAGTGTGTGGGTTCACCAGAACGGATCCGGACCGCAAACACGCCTTGTGAGTGGAACCAGAGTTGCTCAGGTGCAGGGATCTGCTGGTAATTCCTTCATCCGCTCGGGGCAGTGGAAGGAGATTGCGAAGCCCTTTAATGAGTTCATCCCCCGTGGTAGTCGTCCAATTGAGACGAGGGAGTTTGTAGCATTGCTTGTCGACGCGGATGGCGTCATCGTCGGAATCAGTGATGGAACGACAGTCGGCGGGGCTTCAGCCATCGCAAAGAGCTGTTGGACGTCCTTCAGTGGTGTCGGTTTCTTTGCTTGATGGCACGATACGCACGCGTAGCAGGCACCCTCGTTGAACCAGTCGGGGACGTGTGGGCCGCGTTCAGTCCCACCACCGGAGAGACCGTGCTCCTGAATCATGAGACCGCATCCATCCTGGAGGTGCTTGGTGCGGGTGCCGACAGTACTGCCGAAATCTGCGCAGTCCTGGCTGCAGATTGCGGCCTTGACGCAAATTCACTCGCCGAAGTTGTTGAGACTTGTTGGCCACGTCTGCTTGAAGCCGGCTTGGTGCGTGAGCGGCTCAGCGGCCATGCCTACGTCTAGTGGCTGTCAATAAGGCGCAAAGCGGCCGGACTCTCGCCGAGGTTCATCAGCCTGAGCTGGAAAGAGCACTTGCTGGCCAGGGGTTGTGGATCGACCTCGGTGCGGCAACAGTGCGAGTACAGAGTGACTCAGTGGACTTTGCTGCGCAATTGCAGTCCGTTTATGACCAGTTCCCGTTTGAAAAGCAAGGGATCTGGGCCGACATGCACGTGCGGATTCGACGGCCGCGCGGTGTGCGACGTTGGGTTAGACCGCAGGTCAGGTTTCAATGCGATGGGCAGCGGCCGTTCGAACCATTCCCAGCGGATAGCCCACTGCCGCTATTTGAATGGGGATGCAACTGGTTGATCGGCCGTCGTCTCAATGACCTATTGTTGCTGCACGCAGGCGCAGTGGAAAAGAGCGGCCTGGCCTTGCTCCTTCCCGCGCTGCCGGGCTCCGGAAAAAGTACGCTGACGGCGGCACTCTCGCAGAGGGGCTGGCGTCTGCTGTCCGATGAATTCGGTGCCTTCGATCCGGAATCGGGCGCTTTCCGTGCTTTGCTGAAGCCCATAGCATTGAAGAATCAGTCGATCGATGTCATGCGTCGCTTCGCTCCAGAGGCGGTGTTCGGCCCGGAGTTCCCGAAGACCCGGAAGGGTACCGTCGCGCACCTGGCGCCCCCGCGCGAGGCTGTGGTGCGTCGTTACGAATGCGCACGCCCTGGCGCTGTCATCTTGCCGAAATGGGTAGCCAATAGCCCGACCCGTTTTGAGGCGCTGGCGGAGAACGTGGTGTTTGCGGCGCTTGCGTTCAATGCCTTCAACTACAGCCTGCTCGGCGCGGTAGGGTTCCAAGCGGTACTGCGTTTGGTGCGGCAATGCCCGGCCTGGCAACTCGTCTACAGCGACCTTGATGAAGCATTGGCCACGATCGAATCTGTATGGTCAGAGGTCACTGAGCGTAACGGCGCACCTGTTCAGTGAGTAACTCGATCGGGCTCTTGCCGCCATCAAATCTGGCGTGGCTGCAGGCCTTGCGACAACCAGAGCTGGCTTTGAGTTGGCCATTGGCAGAGTGGGAGCGTGTTGTGCGGCTGGCGCGCCGTCTTCGGCTATTGGCACGTCTGGCCGAAGGCTTGACGGCCGCCAACCTGATGGACCGCATCCCACCGCGAGCACGCCGACACCTGATAGCCGAACAGCGCTTGTCGCGCTGGCGCATGGCAGCGGTGGTTTGGACCCTGGAGCGCGTGGCTACGATGCTCGAAGACGCCGCATACCCCTGCGTACTGCTGAAGGGTGCAGCCTACATTGGGCAGGGCCTACCTATGGCGGCCGGACGGCTGCCATCGGATCTGGACATTTTGGTGCCGCGGGAGCATGTATCGAACGCTCAAGCGCGGCTAGTTAAGGGTGGGTGGAAAACGGTAGAGCTCGACGAACACGATAGTCGCTACTACTACGAATGGAGCCATGAAGTTCCGCCAATGACTCACCCGCTGTTGGCGCTTGAACTCGACCTGCACCACAACATACTCCCGCCCATTGCGCGCACGCATGTCGACGCCGATATCCTCCTCAAATGCCTGCGGCCGTCGAAGTGGGCGCCTTGGCAGGTGCTGGATCCGGCGGACCAAGTCCTGCACAGCGCTGCCCATCTTTTCCAAGACTCCGAGGCGCGCGATCGAATTCGCGACCTCGCCGACCTGGATGGCCTGCTGAGGCACTTTGGTGTAGCCCCCGGGTTCATGTCCAGACTGCCTGAGCGCGCGCAGGCGCTAGGTCTAGAAACCCCTCTGGCGCTGGCCTGCCACTTCTGTGTGAATTGGTTCGGCACGCCCATTCCAGCCAACGTTCTCAAGACCGTCGAATCCATCGGACCTGGCCGCTTGCAGCGCGCATGGCTGCTGCCGTTGCTGAGTAGCGCGTTGATGCCCACCGAACCCGACGACGACCCACCGCTGCGGCAGGAGCTTGCGGCCTTCGCATTGCTTGTTCGTTATCACCGGCAGCGTATGCCTCTGCGCCTGCTGGTCCCGCACCTCTGGCACAAACTACGTGCCGTCGAGATCGCAGGCAAGACTGACGCAGCCAAAATCGCAGATGGTTGAACGAGGCTGATGGCTACGTGCGGACGAGGTCGCAGGCACACCCTTTGCAAGTTGCCAGCGATTCCGGCCGGCGATGTACCCGGACGTGGTGTAAGTCCAACCACTGCGTAGCGTCTAGCCGCGAAGCTGTGGACCGGCATCACTTCTGGGGACATCAGCTCAAAGTAGATCACTGTCTCGGACCTTGGACAATTTTGGCGACCGGATGGCTGACGCCGATGGTCCGTGGCGGCAAAGTTGTCGGCTGCTGCGTATCGCGCTGCACCGCGACCACTGTGCCGCAGCTGCAGCAGCGTCGCGGTGCCCGACTTCAGAAGTTTCCCTGTGCCCGCGCCGCATTCGCCGAACACACGTCAGGCGCGGCTGGCGCAGCCTCACCGGCAGCAATTTCACCTCGTGCGCGGCGCAAATGAGGTGAAAGCGCCGGGCGGGGCTGGGGGTGCGTTTGGTCCCAACGGGCACGGATGAATGAAGATGGCGCAGCGCGAGTCTGCCTAGTATTTGCAAGAGGGATGGCTCGTACCATGCTGGAAGGACGATGCGCCTCGATTCTGATGGCAAGAATGGCCATGTGGCCATGTGGCCATGTGGCCGTGTACATGGCCGTGCAGGCGGTCCGAAAAGTGGTGTCGCCTCGTGCGAACAAATGCCCGCTCGCTTCGGTGATTCCTCACCTGTGTGCCCAACGTCAGTTGCAAGTGACACACTTGCCGGACCTCACCACTATGATTTCAGTTGAGTCTCCGAGCCTGCGCGCCGATGGTCATGGATAAAGGTAATCTCGCTCTGATAGCCTGGAGCTACGGTCTGGCAGGCATGGCATACACGACCTTTGCGCTGCACCTGGTCCGCATTGGCTACTGGCGCATGGCGCGGCGCGGCGCGGCCAGGCTGCTGCTTGCCGCCGTGGCTGCCTCGGCGATCTGGGGGTGGTCCGGACTTGCGGACCAATTTGCGACCACTGTACTGTTCGTTCGCTTGGGCGCGCTGGCAGACCTGTTCGTCTACGCTTGCTGGTTTGCCTTCGTGCTTGTCTTGCTTCGGCGACAGACTGACGAGAATCCAGCGCCTGGTGCTATTGGGCTGCAATGGACTGCAACGGCCGCGGTTCTGGCGTGCCTGCTTATGCAGTTTCTGGTGATCCTGGACGTCGGCGGGCTGGACGAACGGTCGCGCAGCGTGTTGCTCGGCTGGATGGTTTTGCCTGTTGTTGCGTTGGTGCTGGTGGAGCAGCTGTTTCGGAACATCCAAGAGGACTCATTGTGGAACGCCAAACCGCTTTGCCTCGGGCTTGCGGGCGGATTCGTATTCGACCTGTACCTGTTTTCGCATTCGGTTCTGTTCAACAGTCTCGACACGGACGCCGTCGGCATTCGCGGCGCGGTGCATGCATTGATGGTGCCGCTGCTGCTGCTGTCCACTACGCGGCGTAAGGACTGGGTCACTACGTTGCGCCTGTCGCGAAAGGCGGCATTCCATTCGGCAACGTTGCTGATTGCCGGGGCCTATCTACTCTTCATTTCCGCCGTCGGCTATTACGTGCGCTTCTTCGGCGGCGATTGGGGGCGAGCGCTGCAGCTAGGATTGGTATTCATTGCGCTGGTGTTGCTGACGATCTTGGCGCTGTCGGGCAGTGTGCGGGCCAAGCTGCGCGTCTACTTGGGCAAGCATTTCTTTCCCTACCGATACGACTACCGCGAGGAATGGCTGCGCTTCACGCAGACGCTTTCGGAGCAGAGTTCGCCGCAGCAGATGGGTGAGCAGGTGATACGTGGCCTTGCCGACATGCTGGAAAGTCCGGCCGGCGGCTTGTGGATGAAGAGCGCCAATGAGTGCGAGTTTCGCCAGACCGCACGCTGGAACATGGCACGGTGCGATGAGCCCGAGAATGAGGTCTCACCGCTGTGTCGGTTCTTGGTGCGTACCGGTTGGGTTGTCAACCTGGAAGAGTATCGGTCAGTTCCACGCCGCTACGACCAGCTCACTCTGCCAAAGTGGTTGCTGCAATTGGGCCACGCGTGGTTGGTTGTACCGCTATTCGTGGGTGAAGAGTTGATCGGCTTCGTCGTCTTGGCAAGCGCCCGCACCCATGTCGACGTGAACTGGGAGGTGAATGACCTTCTCAAGACCGCGGGACGGCAGGCGGCCAGCTTCTTGGCGCAGATGCAGGCGACCGAGGCCTTGCTGGAGGTACGCAAGTTCGATGCTTTCAATCGCATGTCGGCCTTTGTCGTTCACGATCTGAAAAACATTGTGACGCAGTTGTCACTGATGATGAAAAACGCCAAGCGTTTGCACGCCAACCCCGAATTTCAGCTGGACATGCTGATGACAATCGAGAACTCACTCGACAAGATGCGTCAACTCATGCTTCAGCTGCGCGAAGGCGCCACGCCGCCGGGTACGGCCTTTGGAGTAGACCTCGGCCGCGTGGCGCAGCGCATCGAGTCCAGCGCATCCCAGCGCGGCCGCTCCGTTGAGCTGACGTTGGCTGAACGGGTGCTTGCGCGTGGGCATGAAGAACGGCTCGAGCGGGTCATCGGCCATATTGTGCAGAACGCTTTGGATGCGACAGGCACTGACGGTCGCGTGTGGTTGAAGGTGGACCGCTTTGGCAGCCAGGCGCGAGTCGAGGTGGGCGACACGGGTCATGGCATGTCGCAGGAGTTTGTTCGGGACCGCCTCTTCAAGCCCTTTCAGACCACCAAGAAGGCAGGCATGGGGATTGGCGCCTACGAGAGTTTCCAGTACGTGCACGAATTGGGTGGAACCCTTACGGTGAAAAGTGAACCCGACGCGGGCACTGAAGTGACCTTGCTGCTGCCGCTGTTCGAGGTGCAGAACGAATCCGACCTGACCGTGCTGAAAGCGTCATGACAGCTGACACCTCGCGCCAGCTGCTGATCGTCGAAGACGACCTGGCGCTGCAAAAGCAGATCAAGTGGTCGATGGATCGCTTCGAGTCCGTCGCCGCGAATGACCGCGAATCTGCGCTGGTGCAGATGCGCCGCCATAACCCTGCCGTGGTGACCATGGATCTCGGCTTGCCTCCGGATGCGGACTCGGTGTCCGAAGGTTTCAAGCTCCTGGAGCAGATCCTCGCGACAAATCCGGACACCAAGGTCATCGTCCTGACAGGCCAGAACGACCAAGCCAACGCGTTGCGCGCCGTGGCGATGGGCGCATACGACTTCTTTGCCAAGCCCTTCGAGCCGGAACTACTGAGCCTGACGGTAGAACGGGCTTTCCGAATGTTTGAGTTGCAGAAGGAGAATCGCCGACTGCGCGAACTGCACCAACCCGATGCACTGGCGGGCCTTCTCACACGCGACCCGGAAATGCTGCGCATCTGCCGCATGATAGAGCGGGTGGCTGGCAGCACTGCTACGGTGATGCTGCTTGGGGAAAGTGGCACCGGCAAGGAGGTGCTGGCGCAAGGGTTGCATCAAGCCTCGCCCCGGCGCGCCGGGCGCTTCGTCGCCATCAACTGCGCCGCTATTCCAGAGAACTTGCTCGAGAGTGAGTTGTTCGGCTACGAGAAGGGGGCGTTCACTGGAGCCGCCAAGACGACGCCGGGCCGCATCGAGACGGCCCACAAGGGCACGCTGATGCTCGACGAAATCGGCGATCTGCCGGTGCCACTGCAGGCCAAGCTGCTGCGCTTCATCCAGGAGCGTTGCATAGAGCGTGTTGGCGGCCGGCAGGAGATCCCAGTGGACGTGCGCATCGTCTGTGCGACGCACCAGGACCTCGCTGCTCTGGCCAAGGAAGGCCGCTTTCGCGAAGACCTTTACTATCGTCTGGCCGAAATTGTCATCAACATTCCTCCGCTGCGTGATCGAGTGGGAGATGCGGCCTTGCTGGCCCATGCCTTTGCGAGGCGATTTGCGCAAGAGCAGAACCGCGGGTCGCTTAGCCTGGCCGACGATGCCGTGCGCGCTGTCGAGGCGCACTCCTGGCCGGGCAATGTGCGTGAGCTGTCGAGTTGTATCAAGCGCGCGTCGATCATGGCGGACGGGCATCAGATCACCAGCGCGGATCTGGGGCTGAAGTCTTTGAGCGACGACGAAAATCTGCCTTCCTTCGACCTGCGGGCCGCTCGCGATGCGGCCGAGAAGCGCACCATCATTGCCGCTCTCGGCAACGCGAACGGCAACATCGCCAAGGCGGCCGATCTGCTTGGCATCAGTCGGCCCACGCTCTACGACCTGATGCATCGCCTGAGCCTCAAGTGAATCTGCCCGGCACCGGCGACCGGCCCAAACTGGATCCCGCCCCATGAGAATCAATGCCCTGATTGCACGCCCTGTCTTGCTGATTGCCTTGGCGTTAGCCGGGTGCTCCGACGAGAGCCCAGAAAAGCGCATCGCATCGGCGAAGGAGCACCTGCAGAAGAACGACACCAAATCAGCTGTCATCGAGATCAAGAATGCGCTGCAGAAGAATCCTGATCTCGGTGAGGCTCGCTATCTGCTCGGCGCGACATTGCTGAAAGACGGCAATGTCGTGGCTGCCGAAGTGGAGCTTCGCAAGGCTCTGGCGGCCAAGTACCCTGCCGACATTGTGGTACCCGACCTCGCGCGCAGCATGCTGATGCTGGGCCAGGCCAAGAAGGTGATTGAGGAGTTCGGCAGTATTCAGCTAGGCAATGCGAAAGCTGTTGCCAGCCTGCAGGCGACGCTGGCTGCCGCCTACGGCGCGTTGGGTAGGGCCGAGCAGGCCCAGGCAGCATTGGTTGCCGCTCTGGCGTCTGATCCTACGTACTCGCCAGCACTGCTTGTCAGCGCAAGACAGAAAGCCAGTGCGCGAGACTATGCGGGTGCAATTGCAGTCACGAACGAGGTGATTGGCAGGGAGCCAGGCAATACCGAAGCCTGGGTGTTGAAGGGCGACCTCCTGTTCTACGCGCAGGGCAAGCCGGATGAGGCGCTGGCAGCCTATCGCAAGGCGCTCGAGGCAGATCCGATGTTTACGCCAGCGCATTTCGCCATCCTGACGGTGTTGTCGCGACAGGGCAACCTTGACGAAGCAGCAAAGCAGCTTGAGCTGCTGAAGAAATTCGCCGCCAAGAACCCGCAGACCCGGTACTTCGAAGCGGAGCTGGCCTTCAGGAGGCAAGACTTCAAGCGGGCCAGGGAGGTGACGCAACAGTTGCTTCAGCACGCGCCGAACAATGCACGGGTACTGCAGCTGGCTGGCGCCGTGGAATTGCAGGCGGGTGCGGTCGGACAGGCCGAAATCTACCTGTCAAAGGCGCTGCAGCTGGCGCCAGAACTGATTCCCGCTCGTCGCCTGCTGATCACGACTTACCTGCGCTCAGGCCAGCCCGCGAAGGCGTTGACGGCCTTGCATGCCGCCGCGGGCAAGGACGGCATCGGATCGTCGCTGTACTCTCTGGCTGGCGAGGTGTACCTTCAAAACGGCGACGCGAAGAAGGCCGAGGAATACTTCACGAAGGCCCTGAAGCTCGACCCCGACGACGCCAGGAAGCGCACGGCGCTCGCGATCACGCAATTGGCGGGCGGTAATGCGGACGCAGCCTTCGATGAGCTGCAGAACATCGCCGCAACAGACAAGGGCACCACTGCCGACCTGGCCATGATCAGTGCGCTTCTGCGGCGCAAGGAGTTCGACAAGGCGCTGGCGGCCATCGACAAGCTGGAGGCCAAGCAACCCGATAAACCCATTGCGGCCAACCTGCGCGGCCGAACCCAGCTGGCGCAGAAGAATAACGCCGCGGCGCGCAAGAGCTTCGAGCGCGCGTTGAGCATCGACCCTGAGTTCTTTGCCGCCGGGGCCAGCTTGGCAGCGATGGACATGGCTGACAAGAAGCCCGACGAAGCCAAGAAGCGCTTCGAGGCCATGCTGTCCAAGAACCCGAACAATGGGCAGGCGTTGCTGGCGCTGGCCCGGTTGGCTGCCGCGAATGGCGCGGACAAGGGCGAAGTGGCAGCCCTGTTGACCAAGGCCGTCGATGCCAATCCTACGGACGTGGCGCCGCGCTTGCTCTTGATCGACCTTTTGCTGCGCAACAAGGACAACAAGCAAGCCTTGGCTGCCGCCCAGAGTGCCGTATCGGCGGCGCCCACCAGCCCCGAACTGCTCAGTGCCCTGGGCCGCGCGCAACTGGTGTCTGGCGAGTTGAACCAGGCGGCCGCCACATACGCGAAGCTGGTCAGTCTGCAGCCCTTGTCCCCACAGGCACACATCTTGTTGGCCGAGGCTCAGATGGCCAACAACGACAAGCGGGCTGCCAGTCAGAGCCTGCGCAAGGCCCTGGAGATCAAGCCGGATCAGCTGGACGCGCAGCGCTGGCTGATCAAGATGGATGTCGAGAAGAGGAACTATAACGACGCAGTCAAGATTGCGCGGACTGTGCAGGAGCAGCGGCCGAAATCGCCCGCAGGCTTTGCCTTCGAGGGAGATATTGCGAATGCGCAGAAGAATTGGGATGCGGCCGCGCGGGCGTACCGGGCCGCGCTGCAGTACGGTTCGGCACCGGAGGTCGCGACGAAGCTGCATGCCGTGCTGCTTGCGTCCGGCAAGAGTGCCGAAGCAGCCAGTTTCGCGTCAACGTGGCTGAAGGAGCATCCGAAGGATGCTGTGTTCCTGGCCTATCAGGGCGAACTGGCATTGGCGAAAAAGGACTTCGCTACGGCCGAAAGGCACTATCTGGCCGCGTTGAACATCCAGCCGAACAATGCGCTCGTGCTCAACAACCTGGCCTGGGTGACGGGTCGGCTAGGCAAGGATGGCGCTGTCGATCTTGCCGAGAAGGCCAACAAGCTGGCGCCGAATCAGCCAGCCTTGATGGACACCCTGGCGATGCTGCTCGCCGACAAGAACGAATTTTCCAGAGCCATCGAGTGGCAGAACAAGGCAGTGGGTCTGCAACCGTCCAATGCCGAATTGCGATTGAACTTGGCCAAGATCTACATCAAGTCCGGTGACAGGGCGCGCGCAAAGGCCGAACTGGAGACGCTAACCAACCTGGGGGACAAGTCCTCCACGCACGCAGAGGTCGCTGCA
>Ga0316601_100001287_pt1 | contig 12057 bp, 12 predicted proteins | sample OWC_soil_day5_no_FD_207663 | JGI IMG/M metagenome (GOLD analysis project Ga0316601, IMG submission 207663) | Wetland soil microbial communities from Old Woman Creek delta, Ohio, United States - OWC_soil_day5_noCT | ecosystem: Environmental > Terrestrial > Soil > Wetlands | place: USA: Ohio...
CTCCAGCGCCCCGGATCATCGCCGAGCGTCCTACGATTCCTGGTACCGTGGGTGGATGTGGCGAGTGCTCGCCGTGGTGACCTGGACGACCGCCTGCTACGCACCGGCGGTCGCTTCCGACGTGCCGTGCGCCACCAACGGCGACTGCCCCGGGCTTCAGGTCTGCGATCCACGTCCAGCGATCCCGGTCTGCGTCGATTCGCTCGGCGAGGACCTGACGCCCGATGCCGCGACCACCCCGCCCGGGGATGGGTCGGCGCTGCTCGATGCCAGCATCGACTCACCGCCCGACGCCGCCGAGCGCACCATCCCACCGGGCGCGGTGCTGTGGCTCAAGCTCGACGATGACCCCGGTGATGGCGTGCTCGACTCGGCCGGCACCCACCCCGTGACGTGCACCGCCGCGTGCCCGACGGTCGTCGACGGCCGGTTCGGATCGGGCTATCGCTTCACGGCCGCCGAGCAGCTGCGCACCCCCGATGCGCCCGACCTGCGTCCCAACACGGCGTTCTCGGTCGCGGTCTGGGTCAAGCTGAACACGCTCCCCTCGGCCGAGCCGTTCGCGGCGGCCGTGTGCAAGAACGTGGGCACGACCGACGCCAGCTTCTGCTTGAGCTATCGCCCGACCGGGCGCCCGACCTACTACACCGCCGGCAACAACCTCGACGGCGCGACCGCCGTGGCCGTTGGCGAATGGCACCACCTGGCCACGACCTGGGACGGCACAACCAAGCGCGGCTACTTCGACGGCACCCTCGACCGCAGCCTGTTGATCGCCGCGATCAGCGCCGACGCCGGCTCGTTCGTGGTCGGCGCGGCGCTCGCCACGCCGACGCTCCGGTTCGACGGCACGATCGACGAGGTCGTCTACTACGACCGCGTGCTCTCGCCCGCCGAGGTCCAGCAGCTCGCGAGCCCGTGAGCTCGCGGCCCGCGCCGGATCGAAATCACCCCACGGCAAGGGTCCTCCGGGAGGATGGAATCCGCGCAAGAACGGCAGCAGGACGGACCGCAACGCAAGGCTTGCGAGCTCGGGCGCGCCCGACCGTCAGGGAATCTCCCGAGAGGCATGCCCGATGCACACGACCTGAGCATGGCCCAGCAACGATCGTTGACGTTGTTCCGCGTGCGCGGGGTTCCGATCCGAGCGCACTGGACGCTGCTGCTGATCATTCCGTATCTCGCGCTCGTGCTGTCGACCGAGTTCCGATCGGTCGCCGAGCTTGCGGGCGTCGCGAACGCGCAGCTGATGGTTCCACCGCTCGTGTGGGGCGCGCTGCTCGCGCTCGGGCTGTTCGCGTCGATCTTGCTTCACGAGCTCGCGCACACGTTCGCGGCGATCCGATTCGGCGGACGGGTCAAGTCGATCACGCTGATGCTCCTCGGTGGCGTGTCCCAGCTCGCGCGAAGCCCGCGCCGTTCGCGCGATGAGGCGATCATGGCGGCGGTCGGTCCTGCGACGAGCCTGGCGCTGGGCGGTCTGCTCTATCTCGGGTATGCGAGCTCCGGCGCGTGGCCGGCGGATCTGCAGATGGGGCTGTTCTATCTCGCCGCGACGAACGTCATGCTCGGGGTGTTCAACCTCCTTCCGGCGTTCCCGATGGATGGTGGGCGGCTGCTCCGCGCCGTGCTGGCGATCAAGGTCGGCCGGGAGCGCGCCACCAACATCGCCGCGCGGATCGGTCGGTGGTGCGCGATCCTGATGGGTGTGCTCGGGCTGTGGTCCTCGAACTTCATGCTCATGCTGATCGCGGTGTTCGTCTACGCGGGCGCGAGCGGAGAGGTCATGCAGGAGCGCGTGCGGGCTGCGCTCGAAGGCATGCGCGTCGTCGATCTGCTTCCGGTGCTGAGGCGACCACTCCCGATGGTCGCGTCGCACCAGCCACTCGACCGCGTCGTTCAGCGCATGCGCGACCTCGATCGACTCGAGCTGATCGTGGTCGATCTGCAGGGCATGCCGCTGGGCGTGATCCAGGCGAACGACTTCGAGCTGGTGCCGCAAGGCGAGCGGTCGGCGGTCACCGTCGGCGAGCTGGTGTCACGCCTGCCGGTCCGTCAGGTCAGCGTGCCATCGGACGTCAGCGCGAACGACGCGATCGACCGCGCGGCGGAAGCGGGCGCCGAGTTCGTCCTCGTCGTCGATCCCGACGTCGAGCCCCCGAACGACCTCGTCGGGATGGTCGCGGCGGCGGACATCTCGAGGATGGTGACGTTGATGCTGCTCAGCAAGCGGCCGCCCGGCGCGACCACGGCTCGCCCGCGGCCTACGAAAGCGGAGCCGGCTTGATGGTCGCGATGTGCAGGTTCGACACGGCACTCGTGGTGATCAGCACGCGATCCCCCATCGAGAACCGTGGCACGAGCTCGGCGGGGCCCTGAAAGTGAATTTCGGACAGGTTCACGACGTCGAGATCCTCGCCGAGGTCGTCCGTCGCGCGCTCGATGTCGAGCTGGATCTTCGCCACCTGACGCGACGTCACGTTCTGGAACTTCGCGGTCAGGGTGTGGAGCTCGATGCTGCGGATGGTTCCCACCACCCGCATGCCGTCATCGTTGCTCATGGCACCATCGTACACTGGCGTAGGGACGCGCGATCGTGGAGCCCCCGCAGATCGAAGCCGTCCAGCCGACACTTCCTCACCTCGGTGGCAAGGCCGGCCCGCCACCTCCTCCCCCAGGGATCGGGTGTGTTGTCTCCCGTAGGCGTAAGCGTAAGCGTAAGCGTAAGCGAATCCGGGGAGGGGGATCCGCGTAGCCGACGCTTACGCTTACGCTTACGCTTACGCCGACGCTTACGCCACCAATCGAGCCGAACTCTGGCGCTAGAACCCGTCATGTCAGAGGTCTTCGGCCCTTGACCATGCGGGTATCACGCGTTTTGGCTCACGTGGTTGCGCTGCGCCGAGGCTGGGGGCGGAGAGTATGGTAATGGAGCCGACTAGTGGCAGTCTCGGCACTCGAGTCCTTGCGGGAGGCGATCCGGGCCGAAGCGACCGAACGGACGTGGTCCCAAGGCGTGACGCTGGCCCGTGACCAGCGCGTGGTCGGCCGGAGCAGCAGCGCCGGCGGCGAGCTCACGCTCGACGTGCGGGTCCCGGGACGCCCCACCCCGTTCGAGGTGATCCTGAACCCGCAGCACGGGGAGTGGGAGTGCAACTGCCCGGGCCGCGAGCTGGTGTGCTCCCACGTCGTCGGCGCGGTGCTCGCGGCCGAGCAGGCTGGCGGCGAGCTACCCCGCCCGGTCACGGCCGGGGCGCCGATCCGATACTTGCTGACGCCCGCCACCGGCGGCATCACGGTCGATCGCGTGCTGGTGAAGGGCGACCGGACCGAGCCGTTCGAGGGATCGCTGATGTCGCTGGTCGCCAAGGGCCGCGCCAGCGGCATCGCGAGCATCGAGGCCGATCTGACGGCCGATCAGCTGATCATGGTGCGAAAGGGGCCGCTGCACGGCGATCGGCTCGACCGCCTGCTGACCGTGCTCGCGGATGCCCGCGACGTCCACTGGAAGGGCGAGAAGGTCACCACGAGCAGCGAGCCCGTGCTGCCGTACGCGGTGGTGGAGGACGCCGGCAAGGGCGTGCGGGTGCGGATCGCGGCCGATCCGATCGTGCGCGAGGTCGTGGCCATCGGGGTCGTGCGAACCACCGATGACATGCTGCGGCCGATCGGCGAGGTCGACCTCGGCGGCGCTCGCCTCGAGAAGCTGCCGCAGATCTTCGACGTCCCGCGGTCGGCGTTCGCCGAGCTGATCGCCAAGACGATCCCGACCTTGTCGCAACGGATCCCGGTCGACGTGCGCGCGCACTCGCTGCCGAAGCTCGGCACTCGCGAGGAGCCACGGATGGAGTTCGACGTCGAGCAGAGCGGCGATCGCCTGCTCGTCATGCCGACGCTCGTCTACGGCGAGCCACCGCGCGCGCGGATCGATGCGAACCGGCTGGTCCACCTCGGTGGCGCCTTGCCCGTGCGCGATCAGGACGCCGAGCGCCGGCTGATGCACCGGCTGCGCGACGAGCTCAACCTCGTGCCGGGCCGGCGCGTCGAGCTCACGGGCCGGGATGCGTTCGCGATGCAGAACGGGCTGTCGTCGTGGCTGCGCACCGACGCCCGGTCCGCCAACGTCGCCAAGGCGTTCGAGCTCGAGGCCCGGATCACGATCGACGGCGCCAAGCTCGACGTCGAGATCTCCAGCAGCGGCGGGAAGACGGCCTCGATCGGAGCGGCGCTGCGCGCGTGGCAGGCCGGTGTCGACCTCGTCCCGCTCACGGGTGGCGGCTGGGGCCGCGTGCCGAAGGCGTGGTTCGACCTGCATGGCGAGCGCGTGGCGGACCTGCTCGCGGCGCGCGGCGACGACCACCGGGTGCCGATGTACGCGTTGCCCGATCTCGCGCGGCTCTGCGAGGAGCTCGACGAGCCCCCGCCGCCGGAGCTCGATCGGCTCAAGCCGCTGCTCGACGGGTTCGTCGGGATCCCACATGTCGAGCCGATGGAGGGCTTCGAAGGCGAGCTGCGGCCCTACCAGCAGAGCGGCGTCGACTGGCTGTCGTTCTGCCGCACCGCGGGCCTCGGGTGCGTGCTCGCCGATGACATGGGCCTCGGCAAGACGATCCAGGCGCTCGCGACGATGACGGGCAAGACCCTCGTGGTCTCGCCGACCAGCGTGCTGTTCAACTGGCTCGCCGAGACCAAGAAGTTCCGGCCCGACCTCGTGATCGCGCCCTACCACGGCTCGCGCCGCGTGCTCGATCCGACCGCGGACGTGGTCCTGACGAGCTACCCGATCCTGCGCAACGACACCGACGTGCTCACGGGGGTCCACTGGGACACCGTGATCCTCGACGAGTCGCAGACGATCAAGAACCCGGACAGCCAGGTCGCGCGCGCCGCGTACAAGCTGAAGTCGCGCTGGAAGCTGACGCTGTCGGGTACGCCGATCGAGAACCGGCTCGACGAGCTGTGGAGCCAGCTCCACTTCACGAACCCGGGCCTGCTCGGCGGCCGCGCCGACTTCCAGGAGCGCTGGGCCGAGCCGATCGGTCAAGGCGATGCCGCCGCCGCCGCCCGGCTCCGCGAGCGCATCCGGCCGTTCGTGCTGCGCCGGATGAAGGCCCAGGTCGCGCGCGAGCTGCCGCCGCGCACCGATGCCGTGATGTACGTCGAGCTCGACGAGGCCGAGCGCCTCACCTACGACGCGATCCGCGCCGCGACCCAGCGCGAGATCGTCGCCCTGCTCGAGGCCGGCGGCGGCGTCATGGCCGCGCTCGAGGCCCTGCTCCGGCTGCGCCAGGCCGCGTGCCACACGGCGCTGTTGCCGGGCGCGCTGCGCAGCGGTCCCATCGCGACGTCATCGTCGAAGCTCGAGCGGCTGCTCGAGGCGCTCGGCGATGCGGTGGCGGATGGCCACCGCGCGCTCGTTTTCTCGCAATGGACCTCGCTGCTCGATCTGATCGAGCCCCACCTCGAGGCGGCGGGCGTCGGCTTCGTCCGGCTCGATGGCTCGACGGTCGATCGGGCCGGCGTGGTCGGCGCGTTCCAGGCCGAGGATGGCCCGCCGGTGATGCTGCTCTCGCTCAAGGCGGGCGGCACGGGCCTGAACCTCACCGCCGCCGACCACGTCTTCCTCGTCGATCCGTGGTGGAACCCCGCGGTCGAGGATCAGGCGGCCGATCGCGCCCACCGCATCGGCCAGGACAAGCCCGTCATGGTCTACCGGATGGTCGCGCGCGATACCGTCGAGGAGCGCATCCTCGAGCTGCAGGCCCGCAAGCGCGCGCTCGCCGACGCGGCGCTGTCTGACGCCGGCGGCGCGGCCGCGATCACCCGCGACGATCTGCTCGCGCTGCTGTCGTAGCGTCCCGCTCGGGCGCCGCTCAGGTCAGCGGCGCGAGTCGCAAGATCTTGCCGAACACGTCCCCGCTCGTCGGATCGATCTCGGGATCGATGAACAGCCGCGTGACCGCGGTGTTTCGCAACCCGGCGAGCATGTCGTCCGACATCATCGCCCCGGCATCGACGCCGATCGCGAACAGGGACTCGCCGTTCCCCATCGCCTTCCCGAACGACTCGGCGATCTCCCCGGTGGAGAACAGAAACCCATACGGCCGCCGGCACCACATATCGGTGCCGTTGGAGGTCAGGTACCAGATCCGTGGCGGCAGGATCTCGACGAGCTGCTGGAGCGAGACGTCCTCGGACATGGGGCGCACCCTGCCACAAAGCGCCGCCTGGCGGGCGGTCGTTCGGCGGTCGTGCCCGCAGCGACTCCACGTGATAGCGTCCGCGCATGATCCGCCTGCTGATTGTCGTGGTGATGTTCGGCCCCGCTGCCTGCGGGCCGGGCGCGAAGGGCGGGCCGATGAGCGGCAAGCTGACCGGGAATGAGCCGGCCACGCCGAGCTCTCCGGTAGTGTCCGCGGACATCCTGGCGCGCGAGCCGCTGTCGAATACCGCGAAGGTGAAGCACATCCTGATCAGCTGGAAGGATCTCGAGGAGGCCTTTGGGGGCCACCAGGATCCGCGCGCGCAGAAGCGCTCGAAGGCGGAGGCCGAGGCCCAGGTGAAGTCGCTGGTCGACCAGCTCAAGGCAGGCGGCGACTTCGATGCGCTGATGAAGGCGAGCTCCGAGGACCTCGGCAGCGCGGCCAGTGGTACGCCGTTCACCGTCACGCCCGACGCGCAGCTCGTGATCGAGTTTCGCCAGCTCTCGCTGCGGCTGAAGGTCAACGAGATCGGCGTCTGCCAGTCGGACTACGGTTTTCACATCATCAAGCGGCTGCAGTAGCCCGGACTAGAAGCTGTGCGGGTCACTTGGCGCGGTTCCGTCGTGCACGTGACACGTGTACGAACACGCTAAGTGACCAGCATTGGGACTAAAAGGTGTGCGGGCGACCCAGCTCGCAAGCGATCCACTCGGCGAGCTTGCGGCGCTCGTCGTCGGAGGGGCGCTTGCAATCTCTATCGAGCTTGCCGCCGGGGACCGAGGGACAGCGACTCGGCGGCATGAACGTGTTCTCGGCGGCCGCGCCGAACCCGGCCTGCTCGTCGATGTGGTTGGCCACCTGGACCACACCGAGCAGCGAATCGAAGTCGTGATACAGCGGCGCGCCGTTGCGCTCGCTGCGCACCAGGCCGCTGTCGTGGCACTGGATGCAGTAGTCGGACATGAACTGCATGCCGAAGTTGTCGTACGTCAGCGTGTTCGGATCGGGATCCGGACACACCGTCTCGGTCGGCGCCGGCGTGCCAGGACCACCGCACGCAACGAGGCAACACAAGGTGACGACGAGCTGACGCATGCGAGCTCCTAGAATCTTAGCGCCGTCTCGAAGACGCCGCGAATGGTGAATGGATCGCCGGCCAGGCCGGTCTGGAGCTCGAATGCCGTGTCGACCTGACCGGCGTTCCACAGGACGCGCACGCCGGCCACGACCCGGGTCTCGCCTTCGGCCCCCACCGGCACGCCTCCGCTGAGGCGCCCGCCGGCTCGCAGCACCCGCGCGAGCGGGATCTCGCCGCTCGCCGTCCACGTGACCTCGGCGAAGTTCATCGGATCGACGAGCGGCCACGCGCCGTGCGAGTGATGGCTCGCAGCCGAGCCGAGCGCGCGCCCGTAGCCGGCCGAGCCATCGAGCGTGACGCGACCCACGGTCCAGCGGCCCCACGCGGCCGGCATGATCATCACGTGCCCCATCCCGAGACCTGCGAGGTGGTCGCCCGTGGGCGCGGACACCGCGACGGCCGCGCCGGCCGCCACCGCGTGGTGGTGCACGAGCGTCAGCTGGCCATGGACGACCGCGTCGCCCAGGCCATAGAGCTCACGGCCGTTCTCCTGGAGCCGGTACAGGCCCAGGCTCGCGGACCCGGCGAACCGGCCGCGTCCCCACCGCAGCGATGGCACGACGGCCTGGTAGTCACCGCCGTAGCTCATGGTGTCGAACTGCGCCGCGATCAGCGACACGCCCGCGGCGAACGACGTCGCATCACCGCCGCCTCCGGCGACCATGCCGTGCTGGTGATCGGCCTGCGCACGCACGGGCGCGAGCGCGAGCAGGCACGACATCGCACCGATCCGGATCGCCATCCTGGTCACAGGACCGGACAGGCTACTTGGCTCGGTCGATGATGTAGCCATCACATGCCGTCGTGATGTCGGCGGCCGTCGCGCTGGCGTCATCGAGGTTCGCGTCGACGAACGTCTGGCACGCCGCCGAGCTCTCGCCGCACACGACGTTCGCGGCCGCGGTGCCGATCGGATGATCGATGCAGCAGATCTTGATCGCGTCGACAGGGCCGAAGCTCTCGGCGCCTTCGGTGTGTTCGTCGTAGCAAGCCTGGAGGGTGTCGAACGGCTCGGCGTCGACGGTGCCGTGGTTGTCACCGCAGCCGAGGGTGGGGAGGAGGAGGCAGAACAGCGACGCGACGAGGACAGTCTGGATGAGACGCATGAGGAAGATCCTTGGAAGTGACGAAGGGCCGCGAGGGCCGGAACACGATCGTGCCCGCGGAGCGGGCGGGATGATTGACGGCACCCGCACGAGCGAGAGTTCGCGCGCGCACACCACTGGAGACGTGACGCCGAGCCCCGCTAGGACGGGGCGTCGGGTCGCTTCGCCGGCGGTGCCGGGTGCGGTTCGCGGCTCGGAGGCGTCGAGAGCGCGAGCACGGTCTCGTCGACTACCAGCATCGCGATGATCGCAGGCTCGAACGCGGGGAGCTCCGGCCCCGTGGTGATCTCCTGCGTGTTGTGGCACGCACGCATCGACGACTGCGGCAGCTTGCTCGGGACGTGGTCCGGACAGTGACAGCTGGTCGGGTCGGGGCAGCAGCACGACTTGTCGACAGTGAACGTGCGCAGCTGCGAGACCGGCACCGCCAGCAGCAGCAGGATCGCGACACCGAACGTCGCGATCGCCGTGAAGATCCGGCCGATCACCCGCACTTTGTAGCCAGACGTCCCCGGGGTGTCAACGACGGGGCTCCGAGCAACCGGGCGAAATCTGCCGTCAGCTCGCGCAATTGCGCCACGATCCGGACGTTGGGAAAGGCAACGTGCCGGAAAATGGCCAGTGACAGGATTTGGTCGATCCACAGGTACTTGCGGGGGCACCTGGTGAAAGTTGAACAGATCGATGTCTGGATTCCGGATACTTGTGCGAGCACCTCGTTTGCATGGTGGGCGCCCGTGAAGGCCGTTATCCTTGCCGCCGGGTGTGCAACGCGGCTGCGCCCCCATTCCGACGACACCCCGAAGACGCTGCTGCCCGTGGGCGGGGTCCCGATCTTGCGGCGGACGATCACCAACCTGCTCCGGGTCGGCTTCGACCAGTTCGTGATCGGAACCGGCTATCTCGAGCACATGGTGCGCGACGCGGTGGCGAGCTGGTTTCCCGGACTCGACGTCACCTTCGTGACCAACCCCGACTTTCGCACGACCAACAACGCGTACTCGCTGCTGCTCACGCGCGAGCACGTCGAGAACCACGGCTTCATCCTGCTCGATGGCGACGTGGTGTTCGACGTCGCGGTGATCGAGGAGCTCGTCTCGCGCGGCCCCGATTGCCTCGCCGTCCGCTCGGTCGGCGAGATCGGCCTCGAGGAGGTCAAGGTCACCGCGGACAAGGAAGATCGGCTGCTCGCGATCGGCAAGCACGTCCCCGTTCGCTCCGCGATGGGCGAGTCGGTCGGCATCGAGCTGTTCTCGGCGCAATCGTCGAGCCGGCTGTTCGCCGCGCTCCACCAGCGGGTCCGCGAGCAGAACCTCATCAACGAGTACTACGAGGCCTCGTTCCAGCAGATCCTCGACGAAGGCACCACGCTGTACGGGGTCGACATCGGCTCGATGTACGCGAGCGAGATCGACACGATCGAGGACCTGCTCGCCGCCAACCAGCGGCTCGCCCAGCGCCCCGCGTTCGACGTTCGGGTCGACAGCCTGCGCCTCGCGGTCTGATTTCGTCGCCCGGCTTGCCACGTGACGCCGCTGGCAGCCGCTGGCAGGTCTGTCAGAAACGCTATCACGGCGTTTTTGATTGCTCGCAGGACGGACCGGTTGGCACCATACGTCGCATGTCGTACCGGCTGCTCGTGGTGTTCGTCGTCGGATGTGCCAGCGCAGCCGGACCTGCCTCCGAGACGCCGGGCGTCGACGCGGCGAAACCCGACAGCCCGCCGATCGAGGTCGATGCCGCTCCCCCGTGCACGATGATCGCCTCCGAGCTGCTGGTCAACGGCAGCTTCGATGCCTCGCCCGAAGGTACGGGGTGGACTGCGACCCCGGTCGACCCGGGCTTTCCGCTCATCACGCAAGATGACGCTGCGAGCGGCGTCGTGGAGAAATCCCCGCTCGACAAGGTCTGGCTCGGCGGCTTTGCGCAGGCCAATGCCGACGACCAGATGTTCCAGGACGTCGTGATTCCCGCGGGCACGAGCGAGCTCCGCGTGACCGGCTTCTACTGGACCAAGACCGGCGACAGCGCCACCGTCAAGAACGACACCGCCACCCTCCAGGTCACCTCGACCACCGGCACCGTGATCGATCCGGTCGTCGCGCTCGACAACACGGTCGTCCACACCGACTGGCAGCCCCTCGACCACGCGGTCCCCGGAGCGGCGGGCCTCTCGGGGCAGACCGTCCGGATCAAGTTCGCGAGCCACAACAACACCACCCTCACCACGTCGTTCTGGTTCGACACCCTGTCCTTGCAGGCCACCCACTGTCAGTGACCTGGATCGCGCAATCCCGGGGGCCTACAAGGTTGTCGTTGTGATCACCTTTGAGGTGTCGGTACGATGGTGGAATGCGGCGGTTGTCCTTCGTGGTGGCGGTGGTGGCGGCGGGCTGCGCGTCGGCCAACATCGGCGCGGGCAGCCCCCCCGATGGCAACCCCGGCGGGAGTGACAGCCTCAACGCGCCGCCGATCGATGGGGCGGACGTCGACGCCGCGCTGCCGATCGATGCGGCGGTCTCGGTCACGTTGAACGAGTCGGGGTCGAGCGCGGTGGCGGCCACGCAGATCGCCTGTCAGGACGGGACCACCAGCTTCACCGCCGAGAACAGCTACTACCGGATCTTCCCGCTGGCCGACTCCGGGATCACCGCGCCGTTTCACGTCACCGAGGTCACGTTCGCGGTCGAGCGCGCCACCGCCGGCAATGGAGTCTCGCAGCCTGCGCAGGTCAAGCTCGGCACGTACACCGGCGTGCTCAACGCCGGCACGTTTGCGGTGTCCCAGATCACGCCACTCGCGAGCGCGACGATCCAGATCCCGCAGAACGCGACCCTCGTGACCACGCCGATCGCGATGTTCTCGCCGGCGACGCTCACCATCGCGCCCGGCACGCTGCTCGCTGCCGAGCTGTTCATCCCCGACGGTCGACCGGCCGGCAACATCTTCTACCTCGGCTCGAACGCCGGCACCGAGACCCACCCGAGCTACATCCGCGCCCCGGACTGCTCCGTGCTCTCGCCGACGAGCTACGACACGGCGGTCGGGACGACCCCCGCGGTCCGGATCCTGCTCACCGTCACCGGCACTCACTGATCCCGACCCGGGCGTACGCGGTCCGGCGATCCTCGGCGATCGCGTCGAGGGTCGCGATGATCGCAACGTGCTGCGCCGAGACCGTCTCGTGGTTGGTCTCCGCGATCCGGGCCGCGACATCGTCGCGCGGGCTCATGTACCCGCCCAGGATCTGCGCCTGCTGTGCGCGATCGACCGCGAGCGCCGAGGTCCGGACGGATTCGAGCAGCGCGAGCGGCACGAGCTGCAGCATCGGATCGGGGGAGCGTCGCAGAAACGGCACGAGCCGCGCGGGCGTCTTGAGATCGATCGCCGCCTCGGGGTGGAACTCGGCGATCCCGGCGGTGCCGATGATCTCGATCACGCGGTTGCGGAGGTCATGGAACGCGAACGGCTCGATCACGAGCTCGGGCGCGACGACCATCGCGACCCGCGCGTCGGGCTGCGCGAGCGCGCGCTTCGCGGCGGCCCCCCACTCGTCGATCGAGGGCGCACCCCACACCAGCTCCACCGCGATCTCGCCCGCGAGTCGCGC
>Ga0316601_100001288_pt1 | contig 12047 bp, 9 predicted proteins | sample OWC_soil_day5_no_FD_207663 | JGI IMG/M metagenome (GOLD analysis project Ga0316601, IMG submission 207663) | Wetland soil microbial communities from Old Woman Creek delta, Ohio, United States - OWC_soil_day5_noCT | ecosystem: Environmental > Terrestrial > Soil > Wetlands | place: USA: Ohio...
AATGCGTATGTGATTTGAGGTTTGAATGGGAAAGATACTCATTATCGATGACGACCAGATATTTCTTGAGTTCCTGAGGGAATACATCGAGGAATACTATCCTCTCTTGCAGGTTCAGACCTGCACCAATCCGCTCCTTGCCCTGAAATCGATAAAAAAGGATCTTGACCTGCTGATCGTTGACCTGGAAATGCCCGCAATGGACGGAAACAAGATCATCACATATGCGGCTGGCCTCGGTATGAACCGAAGCAGAATCATCCTGCTCTCAAGTCATGATGCCGATTACCTGCATGAGCATTTCCCCATGGGTACCTGTCTTGCCGTGCTGAACAAATATGAAGCCGGGCAGAAGGCGGTCCTCGACATGATATTCAATTCGCTGGAAAAAAAAGTCGCTGAATAGGCCGGATATACATATCAGGCCTTGCAATAATTTCCCCCTCCCCAATTTTATTCAACCCTTCAGTTGTGGTCATAGTTCAATAATTGTGGTAGAAAATTCACTATGGACATAATTACAACCCACGTAAACGCCGACTTCGACTGCCTGGGAGCGATGGTTGCCGCCCGGAAGCTGTATCCCGATGCCCTGATGGTCTTTTCGGGTTCCCAGGAAAAAAGCATGCGCGATTTTTTCCTCAAGACAACCGGCTATGCATTGAATTTCACCCGTCTGAAAGACGTCGATCTTTCCGCTGTTACCCGGCTCATCCTGGTTGACTGCCAGCATTCATCACGAATAGGCAGGTTTTCCGAAATCATCGGCAGGCCGGGATTGGATATCCATATCTACGACCACCACCCCGATATGCACAGCGACATTATTTCCAGTGGAGGGAAAATAAGGGAGTGCGGCTCCTGCACCACGATCCTCACCCATATACTGATCGAAAAAGGGTTATCCGTCGATTCAACCGAAGCCACCCTGATGATGCTCGGCATTTACGAGGATACCGGAAACCTTATTTTCCCTTCCACAACGTGTGACGATTACCTTGCTGCCGCCTGGCTTCTCGAACATGGGGCGAGTCTCAAAACCGTTTCGGATTTCATTACCCAGGAATTGACCGCGGAACAGATATCCCTCCTCAACGATCTCCTCAAATCGCTTAAAACGACAACAATTAACGGTGTCGATATTTCGGTCGCACATGCATCGGTGGATTATTATATCGGCGATATCGCCGTACTCGCCCACATGATGCGGGACATGGAAAATCTTGACTCGCTTTTCATTGTTGTCGGCATGGGGCACCGCGTATACATAGTCGCCAGAAGCAGACTGCCCGAAGTCGATGTCGGGGAAATCCTGCAGCATTTCGGGGGAGGGGGACATTCCCATGCAGCATCGGCAACCGTTCGCGAACTGACCCTCATCCAGGTGTTGGCAAGTCTCGATGAACTGCTGCATCGGAAGGTCAATCCGAAAAGGGTTGCCCGGGATATCATGTCCTCACCGGTAAAAACGATCTCGTCCCGCATCAGCATATCGGATGCACGGGAGTTTCTCACCAGGTACAATGTCAACGCAATGCCGGTACTGGAAAAGGGCAGGATGATCGGCATCATATCGAGAAATATCGTGGAAAAGGCACTCTATCACGGGCTTGGAGATGTTTCCGTTTGCGAATATATGCACACCGAATTCATGAAGGCGAAACCGGATACGCCTCTCAGTGAGATACAGGAATACATCGTCGGCCAGGACAGGCGGTTCGTACCGGTATTCGAAAATGGCAGGCTGACGGGCGCCATAACCAGGACGGACCTGCTGCGCTTCATGTATTCGGGACCTCAAGGGAGAGTGGCGGACATATACGATGTGGAACGGGACGAAATCCCCGTGCGCAAACGCAGGGTTTCGGACATGTTGAACAGGTATCTTGCCGGTCATGTGGTCAGGAAGCTTAAGGATCTCGGATCAACGGGCGATGAACTGGATATCCCGGTATACGGGGTGGGAGGCTTTGTAAGAGACCTTCTGCTTGGAATAGAAAATTACGATATCGATATAACCGTCGAGGGCGACGGCATCCTCCTGGCGGAGACATTCGCTGCCCGCTATGGCTGCAGGGTTAAAAGCCACAGGAAATTCGGCACGGCGGTAATCATCTTTCCTGACGGATTCAAGATCGACGTTGCGAGCACCCGCCTCGAATATTATTCATCCCCCGGGGCATTGCCCTCGGTGGAGCGCTCCTCCCTCAAAATGGACCTGTATCGTCGTGACTTTACCATCAATACCTTTGCCATTCGCCTCAACTCTGCAAATTTCGGAGTGCTGATAGATTATTTCGGCGCCCAACGCGACCTCCGCGAAAAGGCCGTGAGGGTTCTCCACAACCTGTCGTTCGTGGAGGATCCAACCCGGGTTTTCCGTGCGGTGCGCTTCGAGCAGCGACTGGATTTCCGCATTGCAAGGCACACGGAAAATCTGATAAAAAATGCCGTGAAAATGAATTTCCTGGAAAAGCTCGGAGGGAAAAGGCTTTTGACGGAACTTGTCTATATCCTGCGGGAAAAAGAGCCTCTCCGCGCCATAGAAAGAATGGCAACGCTCGGGTTGCTGCAGTTCATACATCCTGCGTTGATGCTGACAACGGAGGCCAGAACGGTTCTTGAGGAGGTGCGGAAGATTGTCTCCTGGTTCGAACTGCTGTTCCTGGAAAGACGCTATGACAAGTGGGTCGTATATTACCTTGCCCTGTGTGAACCGTTGACCGATAGCCAGTTTCTCGAAACATGCAAGAGGCTTTCGGTCACCGAACACTATCGTGAAAAGCTCTTTGAAATGAGGACATTGAGCCGTGCGATCCTGGAAAACATGCAGAGAAGGGTAGCACGGCGGTCAGGGGTTCTGCGCAGCGAGATTTATTACTGGCTTCGTGATTTGCCTCTTGAAATACTTTTGTACATGATGGCCAAGACCACCGACGAAGAGGTAAAAAAATACATATCCCTCTACTTCACCCAGTTGCAGAATGTCCGCATCCTCATAACAGGCGATGACTTGAAAGAGATGGGGTTACAACCCGGTCCCCGCTACCGGGAAATCCTTGACAAGGTAATGAAGGCAAAACTGGACAACAAGGTGGCAAGCAGGGATGACGAGTTGGCACGGGTTCGGAAGGAACTGGAGAGGCAGGTTGCCGGCAACCCCGAATAATTCCCGGATTCCCGCTTTCGCGGAAATGATGCAAAAGGAACAGTCCTCCTGTCCATCTGATCGGCTTTTGCGGCGGGAAGGCAAGCTGTCACAGCGTTCCTTGTTCATAACAAGGCATTTCGTGACAGAGGCTTAGAAATTTTTGACACAACCTGCAAAGAATAAAGGAGGCATCCATGGGAAGAATACTTTTTCTGTCATTGTTGTTGGTGATTGTACTGTGCAGCATCTGCCATGCGGGTACACCGGTGTTCGAAACATCTTCCGGGCAGCAGCAAGCCGCAAAAGACCAGGCGTTGGAACTGCAGGGAAAGGTTATCAACGATAATGACGTCATGGGTTTGATCGCTGCTTTGCAGAACGATCCGGAAGTCAGGGCTTTACTGGACGACCCGGACGCAATGAATGCAGTACTTTCCATGGACATGAATTTCATTGAAAACGATCCCCGTTTCAAGAAGCTTCGCGACAATCCGCATATGCGGAAGATATTGAAGCTAATGAATCAATAAAGATCTGCCGCCATTCATCATCTCCTTCTATTGCTGTGTCACTTCCCTGATGGACGCCTCGATTCCGTCCATGAGGATTTCCAGTTCCCCGATCGATACGGAAAGGGGAGGAAAGACGACAATCACATTGCCGAGTGGGCGCAGAAAAATACCGCGCTTTCTCGCTTCCAGACATACCTTTACTCCGACCCTGTCTTGCCAGGCGAAAGGTTGTCTTGTCCCCTTGTCTCTGACCAGTTCTATGCCGCCGATCATACCCCGCTGACGAACCTCGCCAACGCATTCAAGCACAGTCATTGATTGGAGACGCTGCGCAAGGAAGTCTATTTTCGGTGTCAGGCTCTCCAGCAGGAGGTCAGTCTCGAAGAGGTCGAGGCTTGCAAGGGCCGCGGCACAGGCAATGGGATTGCCGGTGAAAGTGTGGCCGTGGAAAAAGGTTTTGAGCTCGGCATATTCCCCCAGAAACGCATCGTAGAGTTCCCTGGTAGTCATAGTCACTGCCAGGGGCAGATAGCCGGCGGTTATTCCCTTGGAAAGCGCCATGATGTCAGGGGTTACATTCTCTTTTTCGCAGGCGAACATGGTACCGGTCCTGCCGAAGCCTACCGCGACTTCATCGGCAATCATCAGGATATCGTATCTGGTGCACAATTCCCTGACTTTCCGGACAAAACCGTGCGGCTGTACGATCATGCCTCCAGCGGCCTGGACCAGCGGTTCGATAATCAGGCCGGCCGTCACGCCGGCGTGCTCCTCCATAAGAGTTTCCAGTTCCCGGAGGCAATTCCGGTGGCATGTTTCACTGTCACCGGTTCCTCCGCATTCGCATCGATAACAATAGGGCGACGGTGCCTGTATGGTGGGGAAAAGGAGAGGGCGGAACACCGCGTGGAATATGTCAATGCCGCCGACGCTGACTGCACCGATCGTGTCGCCGTGGTAGGCGTTTCTGAACGTAATGAATTTCGTTTTTGCGGCAAACTTTTCCCCCCGGTGCCGCTGGTACTGGAAGGCCATCTTAATGCCGATTTCCACTGCCGTGGAACCGTTGTCCGAATAAAAGACCTTGCAGAGACCCGGCGGAGCGACCTCGACCAGTCGCTTGGCAAGAATGGCGGATTTGTCACTCGCCAGTCCGAGAAGGGTCGAGTGCTCCAGTTTGTCGATCTGTGCCTTGACGGCAGCATTGATCTCCCTTCTGCAATGTCCGTGCACATTGGTCCAGATTGCTGCAACACCGTCCAGGTATCTGTTGCCATCGGTATCTATGAGATATGACCCTTCACCCCGCTCAATGACGATGGGTGCATCCGCTTCCCATTCCTTCATTTGGGTAAAAGGGTGCCATACATACTTCTGGTCAAATTCACGCAGGGTTTGTGTATCATATTCGGACAATGTGAAATGCCTCCCTTCAATTGTTTCTGTCAGATCGTCCCATGGGGAAGTGGGGATGAGCAGAGGTGTTCAAGAGCTTTCTCCAGGGGAGTCCCGCTGATTTTTTCAAGAATGGCTCCTACCTGTGCAGCGGGATGCCTGCCAACAACATGGGGAAAAGAGCCGATGACCGGCACGTTGGAACGTGTTTCGATCATCGAGGGGGCATATTGTTCGGCTTCTCCCGGACATTCAGGATAGTTGTTGATAATGATACCTTTCAGACCGATTCCCATACGCTGTGCGCAAAAGCAAGTCATTAGGGTGTGGTTGACCGTACCAAGGTTTGGACAGGCGATAATGATGGCGGGAAGGCCGAGATAGAGTATCAGATCGGAGACAAGGAGCGATTCCGTCAACGGGACCATCAGACCACCGGCGCCTTCCACAAGGACGATATCATGGCTGGCTGCAAGGCGCTCGTACGCTTCCCGTATCGTCTGGAAGCGTATCTCAACACCATCCAGGAACGCCGAGACCGATGGAGCAAGTGGAGCCGAAAGCAGGTAGGGAGAAATGTCCCCGTCCGGTGCAGTGGCCCCGGCCGCCCATTTCAGCAGTTCCGCATCTTCCGAGACAAGTTTCCCGTCGATAACAATGCATCCACTGGTAACCGGTTTCATGACACCGACTTTTATCCCCCTGCTTCTCAGGAGTGCGGCAAGGACTGCCGTACATACCGTTTTTCCAACTCCGGTGTCCGTTGCGGTTATGAAAATTCCCCTGTTTTTCATTATTTCATAACCCGCAGTCCCAGGTCGCGGAACATCTGCCGGTCCAGTTCGGGTGTTCTGCCGCTTGTAGTCAGGTAATTTCCGACCATGACGCCGCTGGCACCCGCCAAAAACATCCAGGATTGCAGATCCCTCAGGTTTTTTTCACGACCTCCGCAGACCGAAATATTTTTATCGGAAAGCACAAAGCGAAAAAGCGCAATGATGCGAAGGCATTCCATGGGAGTAAGGCAGTTCATAGCGGAAAGCCTGGTACCGGGAATGGGATTGAGGAAGTTGATCGGAATGGAATCCACGTCGAGTTCCTTCAGGATAAAAGCGAATTCCACCCGCTGCGCGGGAGTTTCCCCCAGTCCGAATATCCCTCCACAACACACCTTCAGGCCCGCCGCCTTGACCGCCCTGACCGTCTGAACATCTTCTTCGTAATCATGGGTGGTGCAGATGTTCGGGAAATAACTGCGGGCAGTTTCGAGATTGTGGTGATACCTGGCAAGGCCAGCCTCACGGAGAACGATGGCCGTTTCATTGTCTATGATGCCGAGTGAACATGCCGGTTGAATTTCCGTCTCAGTTCTTATTTGACGGATTGCGGAACATATTCTTTCCAGTTCCGGGCCCTTCTGTATCGTCGTACCGCTCGTTACTATGCCGTAGCAGCGGGACCCTTCAGATGCGGCTTCATGGGCACCCCTGACAATCTCCTCCTTTTCAACGAGAGGGTATATCGGTACACCGGTCTCGTGATGTGCCGACTGGGCGCAAAACGAGCAGTCCTCCATGCAGAGTCCGGATTTGGCGTTAATAATGGAGCAGAGATGCACATCGTTACCGCAGAAATGTTTCCTTAACCGGTTTGCATGGAAAAGCAGTTCAACAGTTTCCTCATCGGGTAGGTCGGCAATTTCAAGCGCTTCGTGGCTGGTTATGAATCCTCCCCCGAGTATGCGGTCGGCGATATCCGCGAGTGAAATGGTCATAAAACCTCCGTATGTAGGTGAGTAACACAGGGGAAATGAGTTGTCAACCCAATACGTAACATGGGTTAACGTTTCAACAATTCCGCGTCGGCAATCATTTCTCTCGATCAAGGGAGGGCAGGCACGATTCCTCTCCCGAGTGTATCGCCTCTCTGAACGGCAACTAACCGTAAGCACCGGTAATAAATTGGATAAAACTTGCGGCGCTACATGAAAAAAGGTACTATATACACCTGATTTTATGGATAGAAAGGTCCTTATGAACCTTCCGAAACGAGATGAGATTTTACATGTGATCGAAACCCTCGCTTCCCGTTATCTGCGCGGCAAAATAAGAGCTGTGAAGCTGTCAATGATTGCACTTTTATCCGGCGGCCACATCCTCCTCGAAGATATCCCGGGTCTCGGCAAAACTACCCTGGCACTTGCCTTGTCCGGGGCGCTCGGGCTTTCTTTCGGTCGCATTCAATGCACCAGCGATCTCATGCCGTCGGATATTACCGGTCTTTCGATATATAAGAGGGAGGAAGCCGCCTTCAAGTTTTTCAAGGGCCCGGTTTTCAATAACATCGTACTGGTTGACGAGATTAACAGGGCAATGCCGAGAACCCAGAGTGCCCTGCTCGAAGCAATGGAGGAAAGGAAAGTGACAGTAGAAGGCATCACACATCCGCTTCCCGATCCTTTTCTCGTTATAGCCACCCAGAATCCCATGGAGCAAGTGGGCACCTATCCCCTGCCTGAGTCGCAGATGGACCGGTTCATCATTCGCACGGGAATTGGGTATCCGCCGGAAAATATCGAAAAAACAATTATCAGGGGCGGGAGCATACGGGATGAAATCATGCAGATGCCGGTGCTTCTCGTACAGAATGATATCGTTGTCGCCCGGCAATGCATTCGCCAAGACATTTACATATCCGATAAAATTGTCGAGTATATGTACAGGCTCATACGGGAAACACGGAACAACCCACTGATTCTGTCCGGGATCTCCACCAGAGGGGGGATCAATATGGCTGACGCGGCGAAGGCACGTGCGTACCTCGAGGGCAGAGACTATGTCATACCGGAAGATGTACAATCTGTTGCCGTTGCCGTCGGGGCGCACCGGCTTGTTCTGAATCAGGAAAATGAGGGATTGAACAAGGAGGAACTATTAGATTCACTACTGAAAAATATCGAAGTACCCCTCGCCTGACACTGACGAAAGCTGGAATCGTTTATATCGTTCTGACCCTTCTCATCGGTTTCGCGGCGGTCAATACGGGGAACAACCTCCTTTTTCTCATTGTCTCGGCACTGCTTGCCTTCATGGCGATTTCCGGGGTCTTCGGCTGGCTGAATATCCGCCGAATCGAATTCTCCGTCGAACTACCTGATGAAATATACGATGGCAGGGACACGCTGGTAACCATCCGGCTTGAAAACAGGAAAAAGTTTATACCGTCTTTTCTCATCAGAGCCGAATTTACGGGGGTAAGAACCGGTTTCACCATGATACCCCGGAACAGTGTCGAAAAGGCTGCGGTCTCCGCCAAAATACATGGGCGTGGCATCAAAAAGATTGGAGAGGCTACGATCGCGTCCTGTTTTCCCATTAATTTCTTTATCAGATACAAAAAATTTATCATTACTGAGGAGTACGTGGTTTTCCCCGCTCCACGGGACTGTAACGTCCCTCCCGGCTTGGGGCAAAAAGGGCTGTTGCGGGAACCGTTTTCCCGCGTCAAGGGGTCGGATGGTGATGTGTTGAAAATCATTGATTATACGGGAAACGAGCCGCTCAAGCTGATTCACTGGCGGCTTTCGGCGAAACACGAAGGCTTCAAGGTCAAGGAAATGGCCTCAAGCGCAAATGAACCGGTCATTCTTGACCTGGAATGCCTTCCCGGCGGCAGCCTGGAGAGAGTTGTTTCCTGCGGGGCTTTTCTGGTAAACAGATTTATCCGGCAGAACAGGCCGGTCGGCTTGAAGTCCGGCACTGTCTTTATCAGTCCGGACACTTCGCGGACTCACAGGTTGAAACTTCTCACCCAACTTGCAGTGTATGGTAAAAATTAAGACTATCCTTACAATTCTCATCTACTGCATATGCATCCTTGGGGTGGCTCCGGTTTTCCTTTATCTTGATGTGATCTGCCGCCTCATTTTTGTCACATCATTGATTGCCGGAATCATCTTCGACAGGAAAGGACGTCATTATATACACGGGCTTGCACTGACGATTCTTTCCATCGTTTTCTTCTTCTATTATGCGCTCCGGATCAGCAGCGACAACCTGGTCTCCCCGGCCATCAATATCCTCGTCACTCTGCTTTCCGTCAGATTGCTGACCGAAAAAACCGGAAGAAACTGCATGCAGATCGCCGTTCTTTCGCTGTTCACCCTTGCAGGCTCTTCCCTGGTCAATCTCGGCATGACCTTTCTCCTACACCTGGTACTTTTTCTGCTCTGTATTGCCGTTTTCCTGGTATTTCAGACTTTTTACGCCACAGGGATCAATACCGCAATATGCGTTCCGGACCTGAAAAAAATTGCTGCCACAGCCCTGTCCATGCCGCTGATATCACTTCCCTTGATGCTGGTTTTCTTCATGATAATCCCGAGAACGGAATACCCTCTCTGGAATTTTCTCAATAGTTCCGGGCAAAAAGTTACCGGTTTCAGTGAAAAGGTACAGCCGGGGTCTTCCACGGGCGTAAGCGAGTCGAAAAATGTCGTTTTCAGGGCGCAGAGTCGGCGCCTTGCGGACAAAGACCTTTACTGGCGGGGTATAGTTCTGGATACCATGGAGGGGAAAACATGGGTACGCTCCTCTGTGCGCGAACACGAAAACACCTTTGTGGAAAAGGGGAGTACCGTACATCAAACCATATTTCCGGAACCGAATACCAGTCCCTACCTCCCCGCCTTGAATCTTCCTGTGAATATTTCCGGTGTTCAGGCGGGCAGAGACCCGGACTATACCTTTGTCCGCCGGCAATCCCGTCAGAAGCGCGTCAAATATGATTCCGTCTCCGTTTTGGCGGATTTTATCGGAATTCACGGCAGGATCAATAAAGAGCACTATCTGCGGACTCCCGCCGGAACTTCAAGAAGAATTATGTCCCTTGCGCAAAAGATTTCATTGGAAGGCACAACGGATGAAGAAAAAGTGATGCGTCTCGGTCAGGACTTCGTTACCCGGAAACTCTCCTACACCAATAATGATCTTCCCCGTTCGGAGGACCCGATTGACGAATTCCTTTTCTCGAATAAAGCTGGAAATTGCGAATTTTTCGCCACGTCTTTCGCTCAACTCCTGAGAGTGATGGGAATACCCTCCAGGCTTGTCGGAGGATATTATGGGGGAACATACAACGATATGGGAGGCTATTACCTGGTTACCGAAGATATGGCCCATGTCTGGCTGGAGGCGTACGTCGACGGGAAAGGCTGGCTGATGATCGATCCGAGCAGATTCGCCACAAATTACGCTCAGAGGGAAAACCGTTTCGGGACAGGTCTTTTCAAGGATGTGCGACTGATGATGGATGCACTTGGCTATTACTGGAACCAGACGGTTATCAGTTACGATCTGGAAAAACAGGTTCAGGTCCTGAAGAAAACAAATGATGCGGTAAGAGGGTTGCGATTTTCATTCGAATCGCGAAAATTGATTTATTTTGTTTTTCCTCCTTTTTTATGTTTATTATTCATCATCCTTAGAAAAAAATTCCGTTATACTTCATTGGAGGAAAAGATACTGAGGACATTTATTAAGAAACTCAGGCAAAAATACCCCGATGCCCGGTACGGACCTGATACGGGGCTTCATGACATGGTGAAGTCAATTGATGATCCCGCGGCTCGGCAATTCGTAGAATATTACGCCGGTGTCGTGTACCGGGACAGGAAACTCAAAAGAAATGAATACGATCGGTTACGTGAACTTACGGACAGGATATGAAGCGGCCAAGCTTCCGGCAGAGCATCTCCGTCAATGGACAATAGCAGTTCCGGTATTATTTATTTACCGGTACTTTGAAGAAGTATTAGAAACCGTCCCGTTGACTTAATTGTTCATTAGTGATACATACAGGTCGTTATAATAACAGCATAATCATTACAGATTTGAATCAATAGAGAAAAAACTTTATCAACGGGTGTTCCTTTGGCGTCACAAAAAGAAAAATATTTGAGCAGTGCCCAGAAATTCCTGCAGAAGGGGCAGTTGGAACGCGCCATCCGGGATTATGAACAGGTTGTAGCCGCCGACCCGAAAGACCTGCGTCACCGGCAAAAGCTTGCCGAACTTCTGGCACGCTGCAACAGAAATGAAGATGCCCTCAGGGAATATCAGACAATTGCGGCTCATTATGAAGAAAGCGGTTTTTACCTCAAGGCAATTGCCGTTTACAAACAAATTCAGAGAATTGACCCCCGCAACATTGATGTCACCTTTACTTTGGCGGCCTTGAATGAGAAACAGGGTCTCATAGGGAATGCCCTATCCGAATACAAGAATATTTTTATCCGTTACGAAAAAGAGGGGCATTCAGCCGAAGCATGCAACGTACTGGAAAAGATGCATGCTGTTGATCCCGGCAACGTCGACATACAGCTGAAACTTGCCGAAACCTATTATGCCGCAGGACTGCACGATAAAGCATATGCTGAATACGCCAAAGCCGCCATCAGCTTGAAGAATCAAGGAAAAGACGAACTCCATGACAGGGTTTGCACCAGGATCAAAACGCTTTTCCCCGAAAGAAAAGAGTTCATTATCGACATGCTCGAGCAACAGATAAGAAAAGGGACAGAGCATGATGCCGTACCCGTATTGACTGAGATGCTGCAAAAAGATCCGGAAAACCTGAAGCTGCTTTCGCTCCTCGCGGATGCGCAAAGGATTCAGGGAAAAATGGATGACACCAAAAAGACCTTGGACCGATTGCTGCGCTATCATCCATCAGACAACAATGCGAAGCAGACACTCATTTCCTGTTTCCTGGAAGAGGGTGACTTTGAAAACAGTCTCTCAATACTGGAAAGGTATGCACCCGACCTTATTTCAGCCGGTTTGCATGCAAATCTAGAGAAGTTTTATTCTACGCTGCAAAACAAGGCTCCTTATGACTTGAGGATTCTCGAAGGGCTCAAAACCCTGTATGAGGCAGAAGGGGATCAGGCCAAACTCGCTGACGTCAAGGTAAGCCTCAATATATTATCC
>Ga0316601_100001289_pt1 | contig 12044 bp, 13 predicted proteins | sample OWC_soil_day5_no_FD_207663 | JGI IMG/M metagenome (GOLD analysis project Ga0316601, IMG submission 207663) | Wetland soil microbial communities from Old Woman Creek delta, Ohio, United States - OWC_soil_day5_noCT | ecosystem: Environmental > Terrestrial > Soil > Wetlands | place: USA: Ohio...
AGCCCTAAGTCTCTGCTATTATTGTGATATTTAGGAAAGCCCAAAATGTGTTGATATTATTTCTATCTCTGGTAAGATCGGGTTGATTTTTGGAGTGCAGGGTTTGGCACGATAGTAAAACCTTGGATATTTTTCGGGCAATTAATTATTCGGCATTGTATCCTCGGACTTCCGGCATTAGGGGGCCTTCCTTCGATACTTATAGAATATCAAGATCGCTTGCGGGATTTCGTTTGACCGTAACGGAAAGTTTCATTTTATCCCCCCTCAGCCAAAGATAGGCACAGTCAATGCACCTGTTATCCGCAGCATAGACCAGTTGCTGTGCAAAAAATACCGGAGACCCGAGAGAAATGCCCAGGTACTCCGCCACATCAGACTCTGCAATCCTGGCTTCGAATATCCTCCTCCCCCAGGCCAGCTTAACTTTATAACGGTTTTCCAAAACAGCATATAAAGAATGCAGGGATAAATCTTCTTTCTCGATTTCCGGATAAAGGCCATAGGCTACATGGTTTTCAGACAACATGAGGTTATCTGGACCTACGCTGCGCAAACGTTTGATGGAAAAAACAGAGTCGCTTTTCTCTTCCAACCCCAAAAGAGATGAAATCGGTGGCGAAGCTTCCGATATCTTTTTTTCAAGGATCGAAGCCTTGAATGGGATCCGGTTTTTAACAAGCTGCTCCAAGAAAGAAAGGTGGTGAGCACCCAGGTTGTGCTCAATAACCCCCGAAGATACAAAAGTACCTTTGCCATGAAGGCGGTAAATAAACCCCGCTCCCTCCAGTTCTTGCAGAGCTTGCCTCACCGTCCCTCTAGCTACTCCCAATTGCTGGGCCAAGCTTTCTTCCGCCGGAAGCTTATAGTGAGGGGGCCAAGCCCCCTCACGGATCTGTCTGGAGACCCAATCAATAATCTGGGAATAAACCGGAGTTCGGTCTTGACGATTGATCAATTGCTCTGCTCTCTTTCGCGGCGCTCGCTCACAAGATCGCCCCCGCTTGCAGCAAAGATTGCTGCAGCTCTTTCACATCCAGTTGCCGGGGGAAGATTTTCTTTTGCGCCGCCAGGGCTCCCGCCATGCCGGCTGCCTGCCCTTGGCAGGTAACACATGCCATGAGTCTAACGCTGCCCATTGCCTCGTGCGTCGCCGAAATGGATCTCCCGGCTACCAACAATCCCTCGATCCCTTGGGGAAGCAGGCATCGGTAGGGGATGTTATAGGATTTCCCCCCTGCGATGAAATAGAACTTTGTCCTCCCCCCCGCCGGATCGTGGATGTCAATCGGATAAGATCCCCGGGCAATTCCGTCTTCGAAATTACGGGCACCCACAACATCTTCCTTCGTCAACGTATAATCCCCGATGATATTTCGACTCTCCCGGATTCCCAAGGGAGCCGTACTTATTAAATAGGACTGGGAAAATCCGGGAACATACTGCTTCAGGGCGCGGTAGACTTCCCAAACATTTTTTCGTTCGGAAATTTCCCCCTTAGACAAATCGGCAGCATTGGCTCCGTCGATATGGGTCGTGCGCGTCGCGTTCAGGGATATTTCCCCGTCCCGGAAGGAAACCGCCGTGAAAGTAATTTCTTTGTCGCGATCATCCCAAGGTTTGAAATGGCCCGCGACGTGGACATACGTATCCGTTTTTTTGTCGATCTTACTGCCCTTCAAGAGTCGTGTGTGCCACTCACCCCATCCCTTGACTCTCTCCCCTTTTTTCAGCGCTTCCACAAAACGTTCCAGGTCGACATTTCCTAAACGGAACAGGATCGAGACGTTTTGCAGTCTTTCCTTGGACTGGCTGGGAACCCCGGCCATCGTTGCCAGGTCGGCATCTCCGGTTGCATCCACAAAGACTCTTGCCTGCCGCCTGGATTTCCCGGATTTATTTGCGACTTCCGCTCCTACTACGGCGCCTTTTTCGACAGCCACCTCGGAAATAAAGGTGTGATAAAGAATTTCCGCCCCTGCCTCCAGGACCATCTCCTGGGCAACATACTTATACACTTCGGGGTCAAAAGAAGTTAAGCTAAACTCGTAATCCGGTTCCGTTGTCCACCGGCTGCCCCGCGAATGGCCGGGAGAGCCTCCTTCGGCTATCAGCCGGTCGACTATCTCCTGAAAAAGGCCGGCACTAACCTGTTGCCCGTTCCCGCTAAATGCCCCCAGAAAAGGGATGCCGTAAACCGCGGTGCCGCCCAGATGCCCCCATCTCTCGATGACAAGGGTCTTTGCTCCTTTCCGGGCGGCAGCAATGGCCGCCGCAACACCGGCGGTTCCTCCCCCGGCAACGATCACATCATACGTCTGCTGCTGGGTCATGCTAAATCTCCTCTGATTATTTTTGGGTGGGAAGGTTCAGCGTCTTCCACAGATTTTCAAGCGCGGTCGTATCTTGTTTGTAAATCTTGGCAATTTCCTCGGCACTGAAATACTTGACGGGCAATTTCGCATCGCCTGATTTTTTGATAAATTCCGGCGAGCTCATAGCCTGCTTCATGGCTTCAATCAACTTGTTTAGAATCTCAGGCGGGGTCTTGGCCGGGGCTCCGAGGGTCGTATAATTACCCATGACCACGTTCATTCCCTTTTCTTTCATGGTAGGAGCGTTGGGGAACAATTCGTTTCTTTTTTCTCCCATCGTAAAGACCACCCGGACCTGCTCCTGCTTAACCTTTTCAACGATATCCGCCACGTTGCAGACGACGGCATCAATGTGCCCTCCCAGGAGGGAAACCAGAGAAGGTGCCGTTCCCTGAAACGGGGTGTCCTTGACTTTGATCCCCGCAGCATGCTGGAGCGCCAGCGATGCCAAATGATCGTCCGCGTAAGGTCCTGAGTTCCCTACATTCAACTTGCCTGCTTTGGCTTTTGCCTCGGCGATGAAATCCTCGAACGTCTTTATCTTGCTGTCCGGTTTCACGACGATCAGGTTTTCGTGATAAATGACGTTGCCAATGTAGGCAAAATCGTTCATGGTATAACTTACTTTCCTGGACAAGGGGATTGAGATGGTGGCCGGAGAATTGATCAATCCCAGGGTGTACCCGTCCGGATTTGCCTTGGCAAGCATCGTATAAGCAATTTCTCCCCCGCCCCCCGGTTTGTTTACAACGACTACGGGTTGCCCAAGGATTTTTTCCAGGTGGGGTGCGAGAATCCGAGCAGTTATGTCCGAAGCCCCGCCGGCTCCATACCCAACAAGGATTTCAACGGCTTTCGTCGGATATTTAACCGTCTGCTGTGCCCAAACGAAAGCTTCTCCGAAAACGAGGGCGGTGAGCGCCAAGAGAATCACAAAACCTGCAGTCATTTTCCTTTTCATTCTTATCTACCTCCTTGTTAAGAATTTCGGGACAATTTTCGCCCCGCATGCCACTTATACAATCCCCAGAGAAACACCGCCAAGGAAAGACACATCAGGATAGCGGTAATCGGCCGGGAGAAAAAAAGCCACAAATTTCCATCCACCACATTAAGCCCCTGTCTCAAACTCTCCTCGAATATTTTTCCCAGGATCAACCCGATAATTAGCGGCGCTGGCTCAAACCCACATTTTTTCATCAGGAAACCAAAAAGACCAAATGAAAGAAGAATGACAACATCGAACATTCTGGCGTTGATGCTGTAGGCTCCCACAAACATGAGCGCCGTAATAATTGGCATGAGAATCCGGGGAGGGGTTTTGATGAGAGAGGCAAAGACCCCGACCAGTGGTAAGTTCAGAATCATCAGCATCAAATTACCGAGATACATGCTCGCAATAACGGTCCAGAAAACATTGCCATGGTCTCGAATAAAGAAGGGCCCTGGGCTGATGCCGTGTATCATCAGTCCGCTGAGGAGTATCGCAACAGGCGGAGCAAAGGGCAGCCCCAGGGCAAACAGCGGAATCAGAGAGGCCGTGGTTGCGGAATTGTTAGCCGATTCGGGTCCCGCAACCCCTTGGATCACACCGGTTCCAAACTCTTCGGGCTTTTTTGAAAAGGTTTTTTCAAGCCTGTACGCCGCAAAAGACGAGAGGGTTCCGGAAGGCCCGGGCAATAGACCCACGGGAAAGCCTATCAGGGTGCCTCTGATCATGGCCCCAAACGCGGGTTTCAGTTCCCGAAACTTCGGATACAGTTCGCGAAATTTTACTTTCAACACTTCCGATGGTTTCTCAACGGAGGTGATCACCTGAAAGACTTCTGACAATCCAAACAACCCCATAATAACCGGTGCGAACTCGATCCCATCACTCAACTCCACAAATCCCAAGGTAAAACGGGTGAGGCCACTCATCAAATCAATTCCCATAGTACTCAGCATCAAACCCAGGACCATTGCCAGAGAGGACCGGCTGAAGGAACCGCCGGATAAATTGCTGAGGACAAGCAATCCTAAAAGCGCAATGCTGAAGTATTCCGGTGGCCCAAAAAGAAGGGCGAAACGCGCCAGGGGAGGGGCAAAAAGCATGACTCCGATGACTGCGGCAGTACCTGCCGCCCAGGAGCCTATGGCCGCCACGGCCAAGGCGGTTCCTGCTTTCCCCTTTTTGGCCATTTGATAGCCGTCTATGCAGGTAACCACGGAGGCTGCCTCTCCTGGAATGTTCAGGAGAATTGAGGTTGTCGATCCCCCGTACATTGCCCCATAATAAATGCCGGCAAGAAGAATCAAACTGGCCGTGGGCGGTAAACCAAAACTCACGGGAATCAAAAGGGCCATGGCGGCCGTTGGACCTATCCCCGGCAGGACCCCGGTAACCGTTCCGATCAACGTCCCTAAGAAACAGATCCCGAGGTTTTCCAGGCTGAATGCGAGGGCGAAGCCATTAAGTAAATTTTGGGTAAAATCCATATGTCCCAGCTTAAATCAATCCAGAAAGAATGCCTGCAGGAAGGGACACCTTCAGCCAGTATCCGAAAACTAAATAGATGACGGAAGAGGCAATTATACTGACTATAACCGGAAGCCTCCACCCGGGCAACCGGGATGCTTTCATGAGCAATAAGACCAAGAGAAAGACCCCGCACAAAGAACCTATCCATTTGAAAAAAATTACCAGCCCTATAAGGGACCCTATATAAATAATGAGAAGCGCACTGTTTTGCGTTTTCCCTTCTCGGGCGCTTTCCTTTTTCTTGATACTTTCTCCCAGGACGTAGGCTGAAAGGATCGTCCCGATTGCGCCAATGATGATTGGGAAAAACCCTGGACCAGGTTCGTTGATGGACCCGAAGGGAAGTCTAACCGCTCCTATAAAATACGCAGCGCAGACTATCAGGATGCCCGAAATGAAAAAAACCGATAATCTTTGCGCCATGTTACCAACTTCCGAGAAATGGTATATACGTCTATACGTTAGAAATATATCTGAACCAATTTTTTATGTCAAGATTTTTTTGATATCCCTTGTCTTTTTAAATAAGATTTAAATTCAATAATGATATTAAAGCTGTTTAATGGTTTTTGGCTTAACCTCGGAGGGGATTTCAGGTAGAATATTTACTAAGCTCATTGCTATTTAAGTGGGTCGCTTCATAATAATTTCAGGTCTCAGGGCTTCGAGTTATCTGCTGCGGGAAGGCTGGGTCCCGAGAAGGAGCGCACGGATGACAGCATATGACTTAAAGTCTCCCTCCTATGAAGTTGATGAGGGAGACGCGGTTGAGTTTTGTTATGACCGGGGATGGTCGGACGGCATGCCTGTCGTGCCGCCGACGGAGGAAAAAGTGAAGGCCATGCTGTCGGGGGCAGGTTTCGAGCCGGAAGCGCAGATTGCCTTCATCGAAACCCGGCAGGCCGTCATCACGGCCGAGAAGGCGGCGATCAACGCCGTCCTGGCTGGCTGCCGGCCTGAATACATGCCGGTCATCGTGGCCGCCATCAAGGCCCTGGCCGACCCCGCTTACGTATACCACGGCCCCGCAACCAGCACGGGAGGCGCAGCCGTCTTCATGCTGGTCAACGGGCCGATTGCCCGCGATCTGGACCTCAACTCGGGCGACAACCTCCTGGGCCCGGGCTGGCGGGCGAACGCGACCATCGGCCGGGCCGTCCGCCTCATCATGCGCAACGTTATCGGCACGCTTCCCGGGACGCTCGACCGCAGCACGATCGGTCACGCGGGCAAATACACCTTCTGCTTCGCCGAAGACGAGAAGGAGAGTCCCTGGCCGCCTTTACATGTAGAGCGGGGATTTCGCCCGGAGCAGAGCACCGTCACCGTCTTTGCCGCCCTGGCGCCCCATCAGTGGTATAACCAGCTGAGCAATACGAGCGAAGGCTTGCTGGCGACACTTTGCGCCCACCTGCGTTTTTCTTCGGGCGTTGGGTCCCAGCCCCAGTATTTCCTGATCTTCGCCGGCGAGCACAGGGCGATCCTGGCCAGGGAAGGATGGACCAAAGAAAAAATCCGGGAGTATTGTTTCGCCAATACCCAGGCATCCCACGCTGAGCTGAAGCGCATCCAGGCCATGCCAGGGGCAATCGCGCCGGGCGACGAGACCCGGATGAGGCCGCTGGTCGTATCCCCCGGGGATTTTATCATCGTGGCAGCGGGCGGCAAGGCTGGGGCCTTTTCGGCATTCGTGCCCGGCTGGAGCGGCAAGCGCTCCACTCAGAGCGTCATAAAGGAAATCCGCAAAAAATAGGTTTGCAGCGCCGAATTTGAATTCAGGGAGGTCATGATGGGAACCATAAGGGTCTTTGACCCCACAAACCGCAACGCCGAGCGGGAATTCCGGCTTGCACCCCGTCAAGGGTCGCTGCGGGGCCTGCGTATCGGCCTCGTGGAAAATACGAAGCACAATTCGAGCGTAATGCTGCTCCGGATCGCCGCCATCCTGGAGAAGGAGTTCGAGGCCAAAAGCCACATCTTGCGCAGCAAGCGCACTGCGGGGTCACCCGTGGATGAGAAAACGATCGAGGAATTCAGAACCGCTGTCGACGTGGCGGTCGCCGGCATCGGGGACTGAGGATCCTGCAGCTCGGGCAGTGTGCTCGACGGGATCCTGCTGGAAAAGAATGGCATTCCTGCTGCCTCTATCGTAACGGATTTGTTCGTGGAGACCGGGGAGGCGATGGCCCGGTCCTGGGGCGTGCCCGGGTATGAATTCCTGAGCCTGCTGCATCCGATTGCCAACCTGACAGACTGGGAATTGGACCAAAGAGCCCAAGATATCGTTCCAAAGATCGTCCAATTATTGACGAAGTAAAGGGAAGGGCGACAAGGTGAAAAAAACCTGGGGGAGCCTGGGCCTTCTGTTTGAGCGTAAACGTCAAGGGTTTCATTAGCTGCTATTGTTGTGGCAAATTAGAAAGTCCAAAAGTTATTGATAATATTTTCATTTATGCAATAATGGCGGAAACTTCTCAGGTTGCTTACATGGCACGTAATCATAATTTCATAATAGAAGGATTGGTCTAAACACTGTTAGCGAGCGGGTACGAAGGAAATGAAGGGAGATAGATCTATCATAAACGAAGTCTTGGACGAAGGCTACATATGCCCAAACAAGGGCAAAGCGAAGAAAAAGTCCGTGGAATCTCCTTTTGATACCCCTTGTTGTTATTGGAGTGTTCGGCGTATCTATAGGCTTATTCAGCCTTCTTTGGCAGCTAAGCATCTGGGTTCATCCTGAAAATGCGGGAATGCTTAGAGATGTGATGGGGGGCAGCCAACGCCAGTTTTCACAATTCCTTGTCACGCTTCCTTGTATCCTTGCGAGTATCCCTCTCGGCATGCTGTTCGCCAATTGTGTTGCGTGGTGTATTCCTGCCGCTCGCCGCACGTTCGAACGTGAGGCAAAAGGGGTGCGCCGGGCATCCTTCCGAGCCTCAATGTCAGGTCTCGGAAAGTTCACGATGTATGTGGTGCCTATTTGTGTGGCGCTCGGTGTTGTTGGCGCTCTCACTCTCAGGTAGGCAAAAGAAAAATCGCTAACGAGTGCATCCAGCAGATCGGCTGGAGCGCGCGGGGTTTTCACTGCTTTTGTTCCCTACCGTGCCGCTCCTGGTTAGATCGTTGGCGGTGCTGTATTGCGTTGTGTTTCTCTATTTGCTCGCGTCGGGCGTCGGCGGCAGGAGCCTGGACCGTCTGCTGCAGCGGGAACCTCGTTGCTTCGGAGGGAGAGGATGACCGATAATCGTCAATTTCAAGGCGCAGCCAGGTACTTATGGGAGGAACACCAGGCCCGCAGGCCTTTCGGACCCGTTCCCAAGCCGTATACTCCCGAGAGCCTTGATGAAGCCTACGCCGTTCAGGGGGAATTCCAGAAACTCCTGGCGGAGATTCATGGGCCTATCGCCGGATACAAGGTCGCCCTGACTACCCCGGTGATGCGTCAGATGGTCGGGGTCCACGAACCGGTCATCGGGGGGATATTTAGCCGGACCATCCGTCATTCACCCGCCGCAGTGCGGGCGGCCGACTACGTGCGTTTAGGGGTCGAATGTGAGATCGCCGTCCAGCTTAATGCGGACCTGCCGGCTGTGGGGGCCCCTTATAACCGTGGCAGCATTGCATCGGCCATCGGCCTTGTCCGGGCAGCCTTCGAACTGGTGGATGACCGGAGGGCGGATTACGGCAGGCTTGCGGCGGATGTTTTTTCCAGCATCGCCGATAACAGCTGGAATGTGGGGGTTGTCCTCGGGCCGGAGGTTGCTGACTGGCGTTCCCTTGACCTGGCTGGCGTCTGGGGGCGCATGTTCATTAACGGGGCGCTCGTCGGGGAAGGACGGGGCGGGGACGTGATGGGGCATCCCCTGGAACCTCTGGCTTGGCTCGCCAACCACTTCGCCAGAAAGGGCAATGGTCTATCCAAAGGCCTGATTGTCATGACCGGCAGTGTCGTGACCACGAAGTTCGTAAACCCGGGCGACACGGTGAGAATGTCCATGGAAGGGCTCGGGGAGGCAAGCCTCCGCGTCGATTAGCGTAAGAGAGAATCGGAGGGGCAGGGGTTCGGGAGGATCGGAAAAAGGGCTGCTAACGAGGGTGAACTCCGGTAGGAGATTTTTTTATGAGATAGAATTATCGTAATGCGAATCATTCTTTGAAAAAATGATGGCGATCTGGTAGGTTGCGGGTATGGCACGCAATCGAAACTCGCGGTAGGCTGGTGTCACCCCAATAGGTTGTGGTTCCTAATAATCCTGTTCCTGGCATTAAAACACAGGAAGATAACCTCTGACGTAAATTGGCTTCAAAATACCTTCGTTTTCTTCAAGAAATACCAAGTTGACCTTATTCAATTTGCAAATCACTCCGCGCATACTTTTAACATTAAGATAATTTTTTTCACCGAAAAAGCTAAACCTTCCGTGAGAAGGGGACAGAAAGCGGCGGATCTTATCAGTAAGCGGAAGATGGCCGATTTGATGATGGATGATTTTTGGCAAGACCGGCCCTTTTTGGTTCCTCTATAAAAGGAAAAGGAGGTGAAAAGGGGAGGAGTTCCTGAGAGGATTTATTTTAGCCTCTCAAAATTGACTTTAGAAAAGCGAGAGGAGGGTTCTCATGCCAAAGTATCTATTGGAAGCATCCTACACCGCAGAAGGAACGAAGGGACTTATTAAAGAGGGTGGCTCTAGCCGACGGAAGAAAGTCGAGGAGACGGTCAAGGAAATGCATGGAAAGCTAGAGGCTTTCTACTATGCATTTGGCACAACCGATGTGTTTCTCATTGTCGATTTGCCGGATGCAGTGACTGCGGCGGCCCTCAGTCTGGCAGTCAACCAGAGTGGGGCAGTACATTTAAAGACCCATGTACTGATGACCCCGGAAGAGATGGATCAGGCATCGAAGAAGTCCGTGAACTACCGAGCGCCGGGAAAATAGGGCGAAATAGCCGCTTTCCCAGCCGTCCTGCAAGTCCCCGGAGCCATCTAACATGACCGTCAATACCGGTCCACGTTGGATCGTCCCGCAGCTTACGGCCAACATTAGGCGGACAAGGAGGGAGTGCGCCTACGTGGTGACCTCGAACGTGATAAGCGAATTCAATTTTGAAAGGAGAGTATCATGGGCATGACCAACAAGCAGGCCGGGACTCGCATAGATGAGGTCGCAGAAGGAATTTACCGGATCGGCACTCCATTCAGCGAAATCCCCGGCGGCTTCTCATTCAACCAGTATTTGCTCGTAGATGATCAGCCGTTGCTCTTTCACACGGGGCAAGGAGAATGCGCTTATTGATCCAAGAAGCAATCTCCAGCGTCCTAAACGTCAAAGACCTGCGGTTCATAGGATTTTCGCACTATGAATCTGACGAATGTGGTTCACTATCCGAGTTCCTCAACCTTGCCCCGAACGCGGTGCCGTTGTGCGGTCGAGTCAACGCAATGATCAATGGCGACTGCTTCGACAAGCCGGCGCGCGTTCTCGCTGACGGCGAAATGCTCTCACTCGGCAGTCATCGCGTGCGCTGGTTCGACACACCACACTTGCCTCACGCATGGGAGTGTGGATACCTGATGGAGGAAAAGACCAGCACACTTCTGTGTGGTGACCTGTTCACCCAAGGCGGGGCTGATCTTCCCCCCCTTACTTCTTCGGACATCCTTAAGTCGAGTGAGGTCTTCCGAAAGCATATGGACTACTATTCGCACGCGAAGAATGTCCGTTCGCTCATGGCTCGCCTGGCGGCAGTCAAGCCTACGACGCTCGCTTGCATGCACGGTAGCACTTGGCAAGGGGACGGGGGCCAACTGCTCAATGCGCTCGCTGAATCTCTAGCTGCCTGAGCTCGGAGAAGGTTCCCCGGCAGATGTTCGGGATTGACGACCAAGCGCAGACGCCGCCCAACAAGCGGTTAGGCGCCTGCTAAGTCATAGCGCGTGCAGTGGTCGTCGCAGGCGGTCCACAAAGGAGACTGCTTATCAGCCAAAAGAATTGACCTTTTTGCCCATTGCGTAAACATCAACCGTTGGTGTGGCTCGTTCCGAAACACGCCGCAAGCCCCTATGGAGAGATGAAAAAAGAAACAATCTTGTTAGTCAACCCCAATCAGATGAAGCCTCCGGTCACTCCGGTTGCCCTCGATTATTTGGCCCAATCCTTAGAGGAAAAGGAGTTTGTGGTGGAGGTGCTAGATTTGGTTTTTTCCACCGACGCGGAATTGGATATCCAGTCTGCTTTGAGAAGAATGGATCCTTTATTGATCGGGGTTACAGTTCGCAATCTCGATGATTCCTACTTGGCCAGCCAGGATTTTTGCCTGGAACGCACCAGGAAAATCATCGATTTAATAAAATCCCATTCCGGAGCCTTGTTGGTTCTGGGGGGGGTTGGATTCTCCATTGCTCCTGAAGCTGTACTGGCATATTGCCGGGTCGATTGGGGAATATGGGGCGAAGGAGAGGAGGCCCTGCCGGCGTTGGCCCAACAAATAGTGAAAAAAAGGGATTTTCATAATATCCCCGGGTTGGTCTTCAAGGATGCGACGGGCTTCCGTAGAAATCCGATGCGTTCCTTGGTTTTGAAAAATGCTGCCCTTGGCCGTCGCAAGGCAATTGATAATCTCCGTTATCTTAGGGAAGGAGGGATGGTGGGGTTTGAAAGCAAGCGAGGCTGCAATCAAGGATGTACATACTGTGCCGACCCCATCGCCAAAGGAAAGCGGGTGCGCTTACGAAATCCAAGCCATGTAGCAGAAGAATTGGATAATCTCTATCAACAGGGGATTGATCATTTCCATACCTGCGACAGTGAGTTCAATCTTCCCGAAAACCATGCGATTGAAGTATGCAAGCGGATCGTACAGAAAGGGTTGGGAGATAAGATCAGATGGTTTGCCTACCTCAGTCCCAAACCATTCTCCAAAGAGCTTGCCCATTGGATGCAGAAAGCCGGATGCGTGGGTATCGATTTCGGAGTTGATCATGCCAATGAGGCCATGTTGAGAACCCTTGGGCGTTCCCATAAAGATGAGGATATTATTTCCTTGGCACGTCGTGCGAGGGCCCATGGCTTTTCATTGCTTTTTGACCTTCTTCTCGGGGGGCCGGGCGAGACTCGGAAAACGATTGCCGAGGCTGTTGAGTTGA
>Ga0316601_100001290_pt1 | contig 12044 bp, 12 predicted proteins | sample OWC_soil_day5_no_FD_207663 | JGI IMG/M metagenome (GOLD analysis project Ga0316601, IMG submission 207663) | Wetland soil microbial communities from Old Woman Creek delta, Ohio, United States - OWC_soil_day5_noCT | ecosystem: Environmental > Terrestrial > Soil > Wetlands | place: USA: Ohio...
GCGCAGCGGCCGTCCGTACGCCGCGGTCAGCCACTTGTTCGGCGTGATCAGGCAGTAGCGCCCCTCGCTCCGCAGGATCCGGTGCGCGAGCTCGATGAAGTAGACATAGAGATCCGCCCCGCCGCCAGCGCTCGCGAACGCCGTCATCGCGGGCTTGTGTGCCCCGAGCCGCTCCTGCCGGATGTACGGCGGGTTGGCGACCACCGCATCGAAGCCGCCGCGGGCGAACACCTCGGGAAACTCGCGCGCCCACGTCAGCGCGAGCGCGTCACCGACGCGCAACGTGGTCGCGTCGGCCCCGATCGATGCGCGCGCCAGCCCCACCGCCCGCGCATCGATGTCGACCCCGATCACGCAAGGCGTGACCGCTCGCCGCGCATCGTCATCGGAGCCCGCGATCCCCTCGGCGTGCCACGCGGTCCGCACCGCGTCGGCGAGCACGCGCACCACCTCGGTGACGAACGCACCTTCGCCGATCGCCGGATCACAGATCCGCAGCGCCTGCAGCTGGGTCGAGCTCCGCCCCTGCACCAGCGGCTCGAGCGCGAGTTGCACCATGGGCCGGGCAACCTCGGGCGGGGTGTAGACCACGCCGGGCAAGCGCTCGTTCGTGTGCGCGCCATTGGGACCAGGCGCGCCGGCGAAGGGTTGCACGGCACGATTCTATACGCGTTCTCGTTTCGTGATCCTCGCAAGCCTCGTTCAGTGTGGCGCGCGATCCACTGTCGCGCGGGCGCAACGCCGCGCGGTTCGCAAGCGCCCGGCGTTGCGTGTGCGCCGTTCGGCACATCACTTGCTGAGCGCCACGCCATGACTGCCTTCCCTGCCGTTCTCGGAATCGCGCTTGGCCTCGCGGCGTGCTCGCCCTATGGCGTCGGCACCACGACGACCCCGCCGATCCCCGCATTTGGTCCTGCCGAGCCCGAGGTCGCCACGGTCTGCGTGATCCGATCGTCACCGTGGGCGAGGGCGGTGACCTTCGTGGTCCACGACAACCAGCAGCTCGTCGGCGCCACCCGCGGCCCGAGCTACTTCTGCTACGTCGCGGCCCCGGGCGCGCACCAGCTCGTGTCCGACACGTTCGACTCGGTGGACAAGGTCGGGCGACTCGACCTCACGGTCGCCGCCGGCAATCGCTACTGGGTCTACCAGGATCACGCCAATCACTTCGGCTCGGTGGCCAGCAAGCTCTCCACGGTCGACGAGGGTCGAGCGCGCGAGCTGCTCGTCGGATGCTCGTACATGATCGTCACGGAAGTGCCGGGACACGAGCACGTTCCGCCAGGCGTTCCGTTCGCGCCCGCGGTCGCGATGCGCTGATCAGGATCAGGATTCGCCACCGAGGCTGAGCCCCGTGACGGGCCGGCTCGCCGTCGATGTGATCAGCGATGCGCTCCGCAGCTGGTGCGCGGTGATGGATCGACGCACCGCGCGAGGGCGCTCGTTGCGTGAAAAAGGCCTCGTTCTGTAGGATGCGCCGATGTTCCTCCTCGGCGCAGTGATGGTGATCTGGTGCCTGCTCCTTGCGTGGATCGCGCGCACCGCCCAGGGACGTGGCCGCAGCGTGATCGGGTGGACGGCCTGTGCGGCGGTTGCGGGGGCGCTCGGCCTGCTCGGCGGGATCACGGTGCTGGCCAGCGTCATGGCCCAGAACGAGTTCTCGCTCAGTCACGGTGGTAACTCCGACCTGACGCTGCTGGCCGTGCTGCTGCCGCCCGCCCTGCTCGTCGCACCGATGATCGGAATCGGGGTCGTGCTGCACCGCGTCCCGGTCAAGGTGTCGAATCGCACCTCATGGGTGGTGCATTTCATGGACCGCGGACCCGGCCGGATCTGGTTCGACGGCGGTGCCGCGTGCTTCGAGTGGTCGGCCGGTTCGCGGCGGGTCCCAGGCGATCAAGTGCGAACCGTGGCCGCCGATGGTGAGTGCGTGCGCGTCACTTGCATCATCGATGATGACAAGACGCTCGAGCTCGTCGCGATGCCGATGGGGAAGCCCGAGACGCCGGCCGGCCGACGACAGCAGAGCGTGTTGCTCGCGGACCAGCTTCGCTCGGTCGGACGAGCCGGCTGAATCCGAACCTGGCGCCGAGGCTGGCGAGCCGCGCGAGGCGATCGCCCTAGCGCTCGACGACCACGAGGTTCGTCGGCGCGACGTCGAGAGCTTGCCGACGTCGGCGCAGGCACAGGTACAGCCCGACGGCCACCCCCAGCAGCAGGCCACCATCGCTGACACCGCGGCCACTCTGACAGCCGCAACCGCCGACGCCAGGCTGGGGGTCGACGCCACCGTCACCGGAAGTGCCGGCATCGCCGCCTGCACCGGTCGTGGCCGTTGGACCCATGACCCGGCCCACCAGGCTACCGTCGACCGGGTTGCCATCGACGCGCAACACCAGATCGGGATACGGCGCGCTGCGATCGGGCAGCTGCTTGCGCGTGTACGTCGCGTGACCGAGCTCCGGATACTGGACCCGGAGGTAGTAGTGCTGGCCGATTGTCACCGGCAGCTCGTCGGCGAACCACGCCACCGCGATCCCCTGATCGTGCAGGCCGATCGTCTCCTTGACCGGGCCGATCGGAGGACCGTTCGGGGTCTCGCTGACGAAGATCCGGACCCGTCGAAAGCCTTCGGGTCCGCCGGTGAACGCGGAGGCGTGGGTGATCGCCGTCGAGTGCGCGACGAACTCCTGGGCGAGATCACTGCCGAACTCGTAGCCGTCGTTGGCGCTGACCAGGAAGCTGGTCGCCGAGCCGCCCGAGTCGAGGTCGAGGTTGAAGCAGAGGTCGGTGTTCGCGATCGGGTTCAGGCTGTGATCGTCGCCCACCTGGTAGGCGGCGCCCCCCGCGTAGACGTCACCGAGCCGGTAGGGCGCCCAGCTGCCGAGGACCGCGATGGTCAGGGTCTCGCCGGGCGTGAGCGGCACGCCCGGGGCGAACGCCGCCGTGGCGCGGCCGCCGCCCCCCGGAAAGCTGATGCTGGACCGCGCGATCGGCTCGCCGGTCACGTCGAGCCCGCGGTGGACCTCGACGGCGTTTCTGCTCTCCGCGCCCGACCGGAAGGTCAGCTTGGCCAGCGAGGTCGCGCCCTCGGGGACGGTGATGGTCTCGGCCAGTGAGCCGCTCCACCAGTCGGTGTTGTACTCGACATAATCGTCAGAGACCCGCAGGGCCTCGAAGTGGAGCTCACCCATATCGCACGAGCGCGCGGTGCAGGTGACCTCGCGCACGATGGGCCGGAAGGTGAAGGGCTCGAGCGAGGTCACGACCCACTCGCCCGCGCTCGTGTCGTGGATGCAGAGGTTGCCGTCGGAATCGCTGACCGCCAGGTAGCGCGTGCCGGGCTCGCTGTCGCCGCGGCGGAACGCGAAGGCGAAGATCTCACCGATGCCGCGATCGCCGGGCGGAGTCAGGTTGGGCTCGAAGACGATGGCCCGACCGCGCATCCAGCCAGGCTGGTTCTCGGGACAGGTCTCGGCCCGCGCCATCGCAGACCAGCTGGAGAGCAGGCCAAGCGCAAGGATGGAGGAGAGGAGCCGGGAAGACATGGCAGGCATTCGAGTGCTGGCCCCACGCAAGGTCCGGGCCGTGACTCAGCGCGAGGGAATGCGGTGCGACGGACGTAGATGCAGACAGCCGGTTGCACAATCTCGTCGAGTGAGCGTGCATCGATATCTCGAACCACACATCAACTCGGCATGTTATGTCAGACACTCAATCTCCGTCGCTCACGATCGTATGCACCCTGAGACGTGAGACCCCGATTGAACCCGGCTTAGTTTTGCTCGAGCCCCTGTCGGCGACTTCGCACGCGGCACATCGTTTGCCTACCGGAGCGCCATGCCTCCGATCGGTGCAGCACGCAGCTTCCTCTGTCCGTCGTGGCTGCTGACGGGCTGTGCGGTCGCCGCCGCTGCGTGCGCCCCACCCACGCGGCCTCCCGATCCGATGAACGCGATCGACGCTCCGCTCGGGACGGATGCTGCCGCAGCGCTGCCGTGGAATTACCCGGTGATCGAGCATGGCAGTAAGATTGGCATTCACGGAATCCTGGGTGGACCGCCCAAGGTGTTCGTCCAGGATCTCGCCAACCGCGGCCTGCATTTCGGCGTGGTCAAGGCGGTCGACGATCTCGGCTGGTTGCTCGATGTGAAGCAGATGGCGCCCGAGACCATCACCCTGGCCCGCCTGACCAGCGAGTGGGAGAGCGTGCCCGATCTGGTCAACCCAGGCACCGACCTCGACATGCTGGCCGATCACATCATGGAGCCGATCGCGGCCAAGCTCGCCCAGCACCCCGAGTACGCAAACGGCATCGACTACTGGGAGGTCGTCAACGAGCCCGATCCGCCCGGCCCCGAGGGCTATCGCCTGCTCGCCGAGGTGATGAAGCGCTGCATGACGCGCGCGGAGGCCATGGGGATTCACATTGCGATCTTCGGCCTCAACGCCGGCACGCCGGAGTGGGACGAGATCCAGGCCGTGGTCGAGACCGGCGTGTTCGGCGATGCCCGTCGCGGTGGCCATATCTTCACCGTCCACGAGGGCATCTTGCCCGACCCGAGCGAGCCCATCGAGACCTGCTTCGACGGCACGATCCCGGGGTCGCCGTTCGTCGACGGCGCGGGCTGCCTCAACTTCCGCCATCGGTTCTTCTACGCGCTGCTCGAGCCGCGTCACGAAGAGGTGCCGGTCGTCGTCTCGGAGTTCTACATCGGGCCCGGCTACGAGGCCGACAGCGCGTCGCCCGAGGTCCTGCGCGATCGCCTGGCCTGGTACGACGCCGAGTCGGCTCACCGCTACTACGAGTGGTCGGTTCAGCCGTTCACCCTCGGTGGCCAGAACGTCGGCTGGGACCACCAGGACTACGGCTATGCCTATCCGGCATTCCTCGACTACATGGATTCGGTGCGGGATCGCGTCAACCAAGCGCATCCGTAGGAATCCGTATCCACCTTCCAATCCCCTGGAGCGAGCCCGTGTCGATCTCAGCCAAATTCACATCTGTCGCGCATGCAGTGATCGTCGTCGGTGGGCTCGCCGCCTGTGGTTCGAATGCCGGCATCGGCCGGGACGCACCGGGCACCAGCAACAGCGATGGTGACGTCGGTCCGACGGACGGCCAGAACTGCGGGGCGCTCTCCGCGGTCCTGCGCGACTTCAAGTCCAATCATCCCGACTTCCAGAAGACGATCGCCGACGACCGCAACCTCGTGGCCGCCACCCTCGGAGCTGACAACAAGCCGGTCTATGCCCCGGCGGGCGCGACCCCCACGGTGTCGGGCCAGGCATCGTTCGATCAGTGGTACCGCGACGTCCCGGGCATCAACCTGCGCTTCGAGCAGGCGCTGCCGCTCACCGCGGGCCCACCTGGCACGTTCACGTTCGATTCATCGATGTTCTTCCCGCTCGATGGGCTCGGGTTCCCGAACCAGGAGATCAACGGTCACAACTTCCACTTCACGACCGAGATCCACAACTCGTTCGTCTATCGCGGAGGAGAGCGGTTCAGCTTCACCGGCGACGATGATGTCTGGGTGTTCGTCAACCACCGGCTCGCGCTCGATCTCGGCGGGATCCACCAAGCAGAGTCCGCCACGATCGACTTCGACGCCCGCGCCGCGGAGCTCGGCATCACCGCGGGGCAGACCTACCCGCTCGATGTCTTCCACGCGGAACGCCACACGTTCGACTCGAACTTCCGGATCGAGACGACGATCGACTGCTTCATCATCTTGTGACTGGCGGATGCGCGGCGAAGCCACCGCGCGGATCAGAAGTCGCCGCCGAGGCTGAGCCCGGTGACGGGCCCGTTCGCCGTCGTCGTGAACAGCGGTGCGACCCGCAGCTGATGCGCCGTGTTGGATCGACGCACCGCGCGCGGCAGCGTCACGAGGTCCCAGACCAGCCCGACCTCCCACAGCGCGACCGCTCCCATGAGGCCGGAGAAAACCGCGCCGTCGTCGTCGAGCCGCGGCGAGGCGATCGCCAGCGCGACGACTCCGCCCGCCGCGCCGACCCGAAGGACCAGGCCGGTGGTGACGTAACGACCGACGTACCAGTGCCCTGCCGATGGACCGAGGACGGTCGCAGCGCCCGCGATGACAAAACACAGATCGGCACGCGGGCCCTCGGTGTTGCCCCCGCTGGCGAGCGCGGCCGCCGCATACGGAAGCGCGGTCGCGCCGATCGAGATCAGATAGGCGTCCAGCAGGCTCTTGCGAGGTACCGGAGTTACCCGGGTCTCGCCAGGCGCCTGCGCCGATGCCGGTCCGGCTGCGCCGAGCAACAGGATCACGATGATGAGCAGGCGCATGCTCGACACGGTACCCAAGGCCCGAAGCTAGGTGCGGTGCCGCGCGTGACAGCCGTTGACTCGATGCGGCTGCCACGCGACAAGTCGTCGTCGCACGTGCGCCCGTGGACGCTACGAGTCCTCGTCGTCGTCTCACGCGAGGTCACGGTCGACTCGGTTGCGTCGCGGGCGGGTGACGGAGCCCACCGATCAGATCGTCGACCGGATCATGGCAGCGTGATGTCGACCCACACTGGCCAGTGATCCGAGACATCGAGCGAGCGCTCGACCTGGGCCTCGGTCACGGCGAGCCCGCGCGTGAAGATCGCATCGAGCCGGGACTCGATGCCGTGCACGGTCTCGGTGGGGCCGACGTTCGCGGCCGGCGTCTCGAAGCCGAGGCCCCGCATGTAGTCGTCGAGCAGGGGCGCCTGGTCCGTGTCGACGATCTGCGCCGTCGGCAGCAGCGGGAACGAGCCGTCCTCCCACAGGAACGGGTTGGTGTTGACGTCGCCGGCGACGATCACCTGGGGCGGGAGATCGAGGACCGCCGGGCGAACCTCCAGGATCCGATCGGTGATGTTGATCCGGGTCTCGAGGTGGAGATCGACGACGTGGAGCAGAGTGGCTCCGACCGTGATCTCCGCGCGGATCGCGATGCGTGGCTTCCAGTCGGCGGTATGCGGGAGCTCCATCACCGCGGCGTTTCCGATCGGATAGCGCGACAGGATCGCGAGGCCATGCGTCCCGTCACCCTTGACGCGCCCCGGGACGTAGATCCAGCCGGTGTCGAGCAGGGCGGCGAGCCGGCTCGCGCGCGTGGCACCTTCGCTCGGGTAGGACTCCTCTTCCTGGAGCAGGTACAGATCGGCCGCCATGATGGCCGGGTTGCCCAGGATCTCGCTCGCGAGCCGTGCTGGATCGCCACCCAGGTCGACGTTGAACGTGACGATCCGGAACCTGCTACCCGAGGGCACGGGCGCCAGGGGCCGTACGGGAGGCGCGCCGGTCTCGACCGCGAGCGCCCCATCGATCGAGTCGGTCGCGATCCATTCAGCGGGGGGGCCGACATCCAGGCCGCAGCCCGCGAGCACCACGATCGCGCAGGTCGCACGCCTCAAAATGCACATCCCATGTCTGCGCCGGCCCACGGCGCGATGCCACCCTTGCCGACCACACCCATCACGAACGCTCGCACCAGCACCCTCCCGTGATGCTCGTATCCGGTCGAGAGCTGCGCACCGATCCCGGTGGAGCTTGTTCCCATCCACTCGGGCACCGGTGACGGCGTCGAGACATGGACGAGCTGCGGCCCGAGATCGAGGAACGCGCGGTGGCGCCGCGTTCCGAGCGGGTAGACCGTGACCGAAGGACTCGCGGACCACATGCGCTGACGGTCGAACGCCGACAACGAGGCCACGACGCCGAGGGCCAGCCGCGGCCTGAGCTGGTAGCTGTAGCCGAGCCCCCACAGCCCGCCCTTGCCGAGAAACTCGAGGTACAACGCGTGGCGAAGTTGCGACGGCGGGGTCGTCGGCGATCCGGTCGAAGGTTCGCCGCTGGCGATGCGCGTGGTGGCGAGTAACAAGGCCGCTACCACGATCCATCGCGAGGGGCTGTGCATCGGACTGCCAGTTTAGCGCCGGGCACGGTCGTAGCAAGCAAGGTCCCGATGCAGCTCGGGCGCACGGTCGCGCATTCTTTGCGCACACGCGGCTCCGGACGAAAAAGTCGACACCCCGATCGAGCGTGCCGCGCGCCGGCCTCGAGGTATCTCCGGTTGGACCCTGGGTGTTTCGGTGGGGGCGTGTCCGGCCTCTGGCACGTTAGGTGAAGCCTGGAACGGCATGCGTTCGTGTGCGGCGTTGGCCATTCTCGCGATGACAGCGACCTCGCATGCCGAACCGCCTCCCGACCAGGCTGCCGAACACCCTGCGCCAAGCTCCGAGCAGCATGGGGATCACGAGCACGAGGAGAGCTACGGCCTGATGGCCGCCGAGAACGCCGCGTTCCTCATCGGAGGAACGATCTGGTACTGGCAGACGGCCTCCGCTCAAAAACCGGACTGGGCGTTGGGCTGGGACCGCCCGAGCTGGAAGCACAAGCTGACGTCGCTCGATTCGTTTCGCTTCGACAGCAACATGCTCTGGACCAACTCGTTCGGCCACACCACCCAGGCGGCCTTCGCGTATCAGATCAATCGCGGCAACGGCCTCGGTTTCACCGGCGCGGTCGTGGGCAACACGGCGTTCGCGCTGGTGTGGGAATACGTCGTCGAGTATCGCGAATATCCTTCGATCAACGACCTCGTCATCAACGTGGTGTCCGGCCCCGCGTTCGGCGAGCCGACGTGGCAGATCGGCCGCTACTTCCGGACCGGCCCGAAGACCATGACCAACGAGCTCCTGGCGGCCGCGTTCTCGCCGTTCGAGGGCCTCGATCATCGCATCAACCACCGCGCCTGGCGGAGCATGGTACGGCCGTGGCATCGGTTCCGCGTCTGGGGTGGGGCGGGCGCCACCGAGTTCCCGAGCGAGAGCCGGATCGACGCGATCCTCGGCGCCGATCTCGAGGTCATGTCGAGCGCGATCCCCGGCACGCGCGGTTGGACCCGGGTCGCGCCCGGCGCATCGAGCCGCATCACTGGGCTCACGCGGTTCGGTGAGGCCGGGAACCATGGCGGACGGCTTCACACGCGCGTGTCGCTCGCGGGCTATCAGCAACGCGCGATCGATGATGAGGGGCTCGGGCGCAGCGTGTTTGTCGGCGTCGGGACCGGCATGACGTACGAGAGCAGCAAGCTCTCGAACGAGCGCGATCAGCTGGTGGCGTATCACCTGATCGGCCCGCAATTCGAAGTTGAGGTCCGCACGCGCGACCTCGTGCTCGGCTATCAGGCTGCGGCCTACGCCGACTTCGGACTGGTCGACGCGTTCGCCATGGGGAAGCTGCCGATCCTCGATCCGTCTCCACCGTGGGATTCGCCGCTCGTCGCGCACGGCTACTATTTCGGCCTCGGCGGCTCGGTCTGGAATCGGTTGTACGTCGATCGAGATCGGTGGCGTGTCGACCTCGAGACCAATGCCCATCACCTGTGGTCGATCGACAGTCATCAGCAAGACCGAGGGGACGTCGAGTCTCCCAAGGACCTCGTGGATACCCGGATCTACGGACGGTTGCGGCTCGGCTACGCGCTCGCTCCCAACGGGCCGGTGGCCGAGGGGCTCCTGGACTTTGCGGTCCGGCGCGGCACGGTCGGCGACCTCGAACGTCACGAGCTCGAGCGTCGATTCGGCGCGCAGCTCACCCTGCCCTGGTGATCGTCGGCATGAGTCTAAGTATTATCCATGGGTTACCTCCAGGACGCATCGCACCCCACCCACTTGGCTGGTTTCCATGGAACCGCTCGGCACACCTGCGTGTGTAACGTGAACGATGGGACGAGCCTCGACCTCACTGCGCTCCGCGCGGGCATCCCGTGGCGAGCTGGACGACCTCACCCTGCGCAGAGCACAACAAGGTGAGCGAGCCGCGCTCGATCAACTCGTCGAGCGATATCACCCGATGGTCCACGCGCTCGTCTGGCGGATGGCCTGCGCTCGAGGCGAGAGCCACGTCGCGGACCTCGTCCAGGACTCGCTGATTCGCGTGCTCCAGAACATCTCGCGCTTCGATCCGGTTGGCCCGGCGCGACTCTCGACCTGGATCCTGACGATCACGACGCGCGTCGTCCTCAACGATCGCCGGCGCGACTCGTCGCGAGCCGTCAAGCTCGAGCCCTCGACCTACCTCGATCCAGCCACCGCGGTTGCCGAGCTCGAGATCGGCACGGCGATCGCCAAGGCCGTCCTCGAGCTCCCGGAACCCCAACGCATCGCCTTCGTCCTTCGCGAGTACCACGACCTCGACTACGGCGAGATCGCGAAGGTGCTCGAGGTCGACGTCGGCACGGTGAAATCCCGGCTCTCCCGCGCCCGAGCCGCCGTCCGCGACACGCTCCTGCGCGCACACCCCGATCACTTCCGAGGTGCCCGATGACTGACCACCGCGATGACGCAGGCGAAGACGCACTCGCCGGAATCGATCTGCACGCGTGGCGCGTGCCGCCGCCCGCCGCCGTCGATCGTCCGTCGCTCCTCGTGCGTGGCCTTTCACCGGCTGCAACTCCGGCGAAGCGTCCACGCATCGGCTGGATCATGGCCGCCATCGTGCTCCTCAACGCCGCGATCGCGACCCTCATCGTGATCCTCCTCGCGCGCTCTCCAGGGACGCAGCCAACCGTGGCCGTCCAGCCGGCCGGCGGTGGCCCCATCGATCCTCGGGTGCACGATCTGCTCCAGCGTCTCGAGCAGGAACAGCGCGCGCTCGAACGCAAGCTCGCCGAGATCCAGGAGCTGCGCGCGCTCGTCGTCGAGCTCTCGGAGAAAGTTCGTCGCTACGAGCAGCAAGACGGCCGGCGCGATCGCACCGTGCCGAAGCAACCCGCTCGCCCGGCCCCGGAGCGGATCGATCGTCCGCTCATCGATCCCTACGACACGGCCAGGCCCGGTTCGTGCGACGAGGTCTCCTGCGTGCTGACGAACTACGAGGGTACGTGCTGCGCGAAGTTCCGCTCGCCGCGCGCGCCGATCACCGACAAGAACCCACCGACGAACGGCGTGCCCGACACGCTTGACCGCCAGTCGGCATCGAATGGCGTCGCGTCGGTGAAACCGCGGGTCGCGGCATGCGCCGCCCACTCGACGGCGAGGGGCATGGTCAAAGTCCGGATCCAGGTCGGCGCGGACGGTCTCGTCACGAACGTGTCCGTCGAGGACATGCCCGACGTTGCGCTCGGCGCGTGTGTTGCGGCCGCCGTCCAGCGGGCGGTCTTTCCACGGACGCAGCACGGCGGCGTGTTCAGCTACCCCTTCGTGTTCTGACCGTGATCTTGCCCCACGGCTCGTCGCCGCACGAACGAAAGCAATCCGACGTCGCGGTCCCCCGTGACGTCGTGGAGGTCGACCGTCGCGCCTCCGAGGTAGTTGAAGTCCGTACCCTCGGCAAACCGTTCGAGATCGATCCTGACGTCGGTGAACTCCGAGATGACGGACAGCGAGAACGCGCCCGCCGCGCAGCTGTAACGGTGTTCGAAGCGGTCCCCATCCGGGGTGGGCACGTTGGCGTGCACCTGCTCGCCCGAGTTGCAGCCGTCGCTGCCCGAGGTGGGCCAACGACCAGAGATCGCGCCTCCGGTCGCCGGTCGCTTTGTGTCGACGCGGAGTGCGACACTTGCTCCCGGACAGCGTCCGGAACCACCATGAGGTTTCTGATGAACTGCGGGAAGCTCGACCAGTCCAGCGAGCTCGAGCGAGAGAACGAGGCGCACGGGTGGGACGTGCACGGGTGCGACGTGCGGAAACGCGCGCACGACGGCCACCGCATGAGGATGGCACTACTCGTGCTTGTGGCCGTGCTCGGCTGCGGAGGCGGCGGCACCGGCAAAGCGCGCCAGCTCTGCGAGCGAGCTGCCAAGCTGTGCGGCGAGCCCACATCCGCCAAGGAGCTCGACGAGTGCGCGGCGGAGTTCCCGGAGCTCAAGCAGCTGGTCGGAGAGGACGTCGCAGGCCGGTTCCTGACCTGCGGGATCGAGGCGGAGAGCTGCATCGAGATCGTTGGCTGCGCCAGCGGCTTGATCGCGAACCTGGGAGAGGACGCGGAGCGCGGCTTCGACAAGATGTTCCCGATGTCGAAGCGGACGGGCGCCGGC
>Ga0316601_100001291_pt1 | contig 12039 bp, 11 predicted proteins | sample OWC_soil_day5_no_FD_207663 | JGI IMG/M metagenome (GOLD analysis project Ga0316601, IMG submission 207663) | Wetland soil microbial communities from Old Woman Creek delta, Ohio, United States - OWC_soil_day5_noCT | ecosystem: Environmental > Terrestrial > Soil > Wetlands | place: USA: Ohio...
CGGGACGATCGATCGATCGATCCGGAACTCGCCGCCGGCGTCGCTGTCCGCTGCATCGGAGATCGTGCCGGTCGCGTCACGCAAGGTGACGTGGACGCCCGCCAGCGGAAGCCCGGACTCGTCCACGATCCAGCCTGCGATCGGCCGCAGGCGCTGCGGACCGATCACCGCTGCCACGCCGGGACGCGCCTCGGTGACGAGCGGCACCGCTGCCACGCTCGTGGGGAGGGACTGCGCGGCGGGTGCGCGCGGGCTCTCGCCGGTCACCAGCAGCACCGTCGCGATCGCAAGGCCAATCGCTGGCTGGGGACAAGCGTGACCGCGTCGCCGCATCCAGCGAACACGTGCAGTCGTCGTGCCCTCGCGGGTGCCTGTGACTTCGCGTGCTTGGCCCACGTGGCTCGCACCCTCGAGTGCCAGAGTGGACCTGGCTTGCTGGCCGGTTGCCCGATTGGCAACGTGGCTCGACCCAGCGTTGCCGCGGTTGCATCACCGCGCTCTACCGGGCCGTGAGCCCCGCGCTCGTCAGGCGCTCCACCATCGTCCAGAGCGCGTCGCGCCGCGCCTCGTCTTCCCGGGTCCACGGCAGGTAGTGCGCCGACCGTGCCGCGCGATCGAACCACAGCCCGCCGCTCGGTGCCGGGGCAGGCCGACGTGCCGCGAGCCACACGATGGTGTCCGCTCCCTGCGCAGGGGTACGCAGCAACCGATGCATGACGCGATGGAACCGCGGGAGCTGGGTCTTCACGCTCCGGGTCTCGGCCCAGCCGGGATGCATCGAGTAGACCGCCACCTCGCCTTCGAGCTCGCGGGCCCAGCGCCGGGCGAGGACCACCTGCATGCGCTTGGTCTGCGCGTAGGCGGTCACGCCGTTGTACGGCCGTCGTGTCCAGTCGAGATCGTCGAGCTCGAGGCGCTGGGTGTACATCCCGCCCGACGACACCCAGATCACGCGAGCGTCACCGCCCGCGCGCAGCGGCCGTTCGAGCAGCCGGGTCAGCAGGTGCGGCCCGACGACGTGGGTCGCGAAGCACAGCTCGAGCTGGTCCGACGTCAGCACGCGCTCGTGCGGCAACACGCCGGCGTTGTGGACGACCACGTGGACCGCGGGCAGCCTTGCGCGCTCGACGAAGCGGCGCACCGACGCCAGCTCGGAGACGTCGACGAGATCGAGCTCGATCTGCGACGAACCGGTCGCCCGGCGCAGCTCGTCGCGTGCGGCCTCGCCCCGCCCAGCATCCCGACACAGCAAGCGGACCGTCGCGCCGCGTTCCGCCAGCGCCGCCGCGGTCGCGCGCCCGAGCCCGGCATTCGCCCCGGTGACGAGACAGACGCGTCCACGCAAGTCGACCTCGAGATCGGTCGCGCGGAACGCCCGCTGGTGTCGTGCAAAGCCGGTCCTGTCGAACGATCCGATCATGTACGCTGAGACGATACTGCTCCGGAAACGGTTTCATCCGCAGGTCGGGCCGCGCAAGCTCGCTACACTGCGCGAACCACGCATGTCCAGGCCATCGCTGTTCCGTCCCGCGACCCGCGCCGATATCCCGGCCGTCGTGGAGCTCGTCGAGTCCGCGTACCGCGGTGACGCCAGCCGTGTGGGCTGGACCACCGAGGCGGACCTGCTCGGCGGCCGGCGGACGGATGCCGACGACGTGCGCTCGTGCATCGAGCGTGAGCGCAGCATCGTGCTGCTCGCCGAGCGCGACGGGCACCTGGTGGCCTGCGCCCACGTCGCGATCGAGGGACCTGCCGGGTACTTCGGGATGTTCTCGGTGACCCCCATGCTCCAGGGCGCCGGGCTTGGCAAGGCGGTGCTCGCCGAGGCCGAGCGCCTGGCACGCGAGGATTGGCAGGTCCCGAGGATGCGGATGTCGGTGATCGACGTGCGAACCGAGCTGATCGCGTTCTACGAGCGTCGCGGCTACGTCCGCACCGGGATCAAGCGGCCGTTTCCTTATGGCGACGAGCGGTTTGGCAGCCCGAAGCGCGATGACCTGCGCTTCGAGGTGATGGAGAAGCAGCTCGCGGTTTTTTAATTGATCGGCGCGCCGCTCCACGCGAACATTGTCGTGTGGTTCGACTGTGGTGCAGCATCGGACTCGCGAGCGTGGTCGTGGTGGCGACCGCCTTTGTGGCGACCGGCTTCGCAAACCCGCCAGCGTCCAGCCCCAAGCTGGTGAAGCTGGGCCGGGAGCTGTACGAGAGCCGCGACGTTGGTTGCTTCTCGTGCCACGGGCTGACCGGCGAGGGGGACGGCCCCATCGCGTTCGCGCTGAAGCCGCCGCCCCGCAACCTGGTCAAGGAGCCCTTCAAGGCGGGCGACTCGGTCGAGCAGGTCTACGCGACCATCACGAAGGGGCTCGCGGACACCCGGATGGTCGGTTACGCGCACCTCGCTGATGCGGACCGCTGGGCGCTCGCGTACTACGTCGTCGGCTTCCGACGGCGGTGAGCTACACTCGCTCCCATGCGAAACCTGATGATCCTCGCGGCGACGCTGGCCGGCTGTGCGAGCCCGCCGGCCGGACGCGGGGATGCTCCGGCCGAGGTCGGGCAGCGCTACCTCTCGATCGATGCCGATGCGCTCGTCACCGCGCGCGGGGTCGCGGCCCACCACGGCGCCCAGCTCGAGCTTCTCGAGGCCGATGCCGACGTCGCGGTGATCGCGTTTCCGGCCGAAGATCTCGAGGAACTGTCGGAGCAGATGCACGCGCAGCACGATCGCTGTGGTGGCTTCATGCTGCACGACTCGCTCGACGAGGCCCGCGCGTCACTCCTGCCCCACAGCGACCTGCCGATCGCGGTCGACTACACGCTGGACCAGGCCGCGACCGTCCACGCCGTCCTGCCAACGCTCCAGCCAGCGTCGATCCTCGGCACGATCGGAGAGCTGTCGGCGATGCAGAACCGTTACTACCAGTCCGACAGCGGGGCGGCCGCCTCGGTCTGGCTGCGCGATCGCTGGGCAAGCTTCACGACGCGCCCCGACGTCACGGTCGAGCTGTTCGATCAAGGCTACGCGCAGAAGTCGGTGATCCTCACGATCCCGGGCTCGACGCGCGCGGCCGAGATCGTCGTGCTCGGCGGCCACCTCGATTCGATCGCACCGGGTGGCAAGGGAAGCACCGCGCCGGGCGCCGATGACGACGCCTCGGGCATCGCCACGCTCACCGAGATCGCGCGCGCGCTGCTCGCGAACGACTTCCGTCCGGACCGGACGATCAAGATCATGGCGTATGCCGCCGAGGAGGTCGGGCTTCGTGGCTCGCAGGCGATCGTCCGCGACTACCAGAAGCGGAAGATCAACGTCGTCGGCGCGCTGCAGCTGGACATGACGAACTACCAGGGGTCCGACAAGGACATCTGGCTGATGAAGGACTTCACGAACGCCGCGCAGAACACGTTCGTGACGCAGCTGATCGACACCTACGTGGGCGCGACCTGGGGGCTCGACGCCTGCGGCTACGCCTGCTCGGACCACGCGTCGTGGTACCGCGCCGGGGTGCCAGCCTCGATGCCGTTCGAGGCGCGCATGAAGCAGCGCAACCAGGCGATCCACACCCGCAGGGACACGCTGGAGATGAGCGGCGACAACGCCGCACACGCGCTCAAGTTCGCACGGCTCGGCGCCGCCTTTGCGATCGAGCTCGGCAAGGGCAAGCTCGGCCCAGCGGCGACCGCCGCACCCGCCGCCATGCCCTCCCAGACCCCGTCCACACCGTTCGCGTCCTGGGGCCTGCTCGCGTTCGTCCTCGGCGCCGGGGCCCTCCTCGCGCACCTCTGGATCGAGCGTTCCGCCCGCCGCTGAGCGATTCGCCAGCGCCCGAATTGCCCGACGAGCCGGGGCGAGGCGGGCTCATCAATTTTGTGCGAATCTTCCGAGCTCGTGCTGGCTCTCACTGCACGAGGAGTCCCGATCATGTGCAGAGTCATCACGTGCAACAAATGCAAGCGCCCGGGCTGGGCCGGGTGCGGCGCCCATGTCGAACAAGTGCTCGGTCATGTGCCGGCGGCCGAGCGCTGTCAGTGCCGCGCGGAGTCTGACGGAGGCGGCATCCGCAAGGCGCTGCGAGGGCTGTTCGGGCGATAGATCCGCGGTCGGCGGGCGCAGGTGCGGAGAATCAAGATGCAGCATCTGCGCGCATCCGGAGCCCGCGGTGCCGGCATGCCGATTGCTTCATTCGAGATCGAAGTCGGTGGTCCGAGCGGATCGCCAGACGCACGGACAAAGCTCAGGAAGGCAACGCGAGCGGACTCGCGAATCGCAGCTCGGGAAGACACCCTGACGTCGAGGCCCCTTGGCCAACGGCAAGAGGGCTACTGACCTGCGGGACAACGCAAGCCTTGGAGAGCCGGCCACGTCTGACGATCCGCTCGGTCCTTCGATCGCTGCCGGCTGGTAAGCGGGTGCCTGGGCGAGGCCCGGCTTGCGCGGGTGCGCTCCGCCGTCGCATGAACGCGCGCAGTGTGGCGGACTGCCCGTGCGCGATGTGCGCCCACGCGAGCTGTTCCGTCGGCCGACGCGATGCGTGCCCTCCGAATGGAACACCCCATGCATCTGTCCCCAGCATGCGTGCTGGCGAACTATGCGTGCGGGATGTGGTCACTGCCCAGGACAGCGAGTCCGTCGTCGACGCCGCGCGGAGGATGGCGGATCTTCAGGTCGGCGATCTGGTGGTGATCGCCGAGCAGCCACACGGCTTGCCACGGCCGATCGGGATCGTCACCGATCGTGATCTCGTCGTGCAGGTGCTCGCGCGGCCGGACCGCGTGCCCCAACGCACGAAGATCGCCGATGTGATGCGACGCGAGCTCGTCACCGCGATGGAGGACGACGATGTCGAGCACGTCCTCGCGAAGATGCGCGCGCACGCGATCCGGCGGATTCCGATCGTCGATCGACTGGGCGGGCTCCAGGGGATGCTCAGTCTCGACGACGTGCTGGGCTGGACGCGAGAACAGCTCCAGGTCGCCACGAAGCTGCTGGACGACCAAGGTCGCGGGCCTCGGCTCGCGCGCCCGGGGTGATGTGATGGACGTGTCATGGCATCAGCCCCTGCTGCTCGCCGCGGCGGTCACCTTCGCGGGCCTCGGTAGCTGCGAGCCCGGCCACGGCGCACCGGATCCGGGCCCGCCACCGGAGCGCCGCGCCTTGCCGGAGCCGCAGCGCGAAGGCGGAGCCTCGCTCGCCCATGTCCTCGCGTCCCGGCGTTCGCTGCGGGTGTTCGGCGCGCGGCCGCTGGACGACCGCGAGCTCGGTCAGCTGCTGTGGGCCGCGCAGGGTGTCACCGACGGCCATCGCGCGGCCCCGTCCGCCGGCGCGCTCTACCCGCTGACCATTCGCGTGGTCGACGCGAGAGGCGTCTGGCGGTACGACCCCATCGATCACGTCGTGATCCGCGAGCTCGGCGGCGATCAGCGTGGCGCGGTCGCCGACTCGAGCTACGGCCAACCCGCCGTCCGATCCGCGCCCGTGACGCTGGTGATCAGCGCGGACATCACGATCTCCGCGACGAAGTACGGTGCGCGCGCCGAACGGTTCGCGACGCTCGAGGCAGGTCATGTAGCGGAGAACGTGCTCCTGACCGTGACCTCGCTCGGACTCGGCGCGGTCCCGGTGGGCGCATTCGATGACGACGCGGTTCGCCACGTGGTGCGTCTCTCGAAGCGCGTGACGCCGCTCTACTTGATCCCGGTCGGTTCGTTGCCCTGACCGCGTCCTCGATCACGACGTTCGCGATGTCGGTCTTGATGTCGGGCGGTCGTGTGCGGCTGGTTGGCTGTTGCGCGTTTTCCGCTGGCCATCGTCATCGAACCGGCGTATCCGTCGGGGCGTTCGTCAAAGCTCTCCGTCGGACCTCGAGAGCGCACCGCGACGAATCGAGACGCTCGCCGTTGCCGTGGTCACTTGGAGGGATCCATCGGATCGGGATCGACGTCGTCGAGCTTGCCATCCCCGTCGAAGTCGCGCACCGGCGGCTTCGTGCTGCGCACGAGCGGGACCTGACCGGCCTGGTGCGTGTCGAGGATCTCGCCGACCTGCAAGTGGGTCTCGTAGATCGGCTCGAACAGCGTGATCGGTGCCGGCAGCTTCGGGTACGGATCGCCACCGGCGAATGGATAGCCCGGCACGAAGGCCACGTCGCCATGCTCGGAGCTCCAGTTGTAGCCGTGCGTCGCGGGCGCGTACTGCACGAGCACGCCAGTCTGACCGTCGATGTTCCCGCTCGCCGGTGACCCGAGCTCGACCAGGCCGGGCGGGGGATCGAGATCGGGGACCAGCACGCCGATGCCGAACGCGTTCGCGAGCGCCGACGTCCCGGCGTTCGCCATGATCTCGTCGCCGATGACCTCGATACACACCACGTGACGTGGCCCGAGCTGGGCGCCGGCAACCGTGAAGCGATCGCGCAGCACGTGTGGGGCGAACGTCATCGGATCGCTGCCGTCGAAGATCGATTGCATCGCCGCGATCAGCGGGTGGAACCGATCGAGCTGACCGGTGGTGCGATAGATCTGCTCCACGAACGGCAGCGCGAGCTGGCCGATCTCCGCGCTGTTGGGCATGATCTGATCGAGCAGGCCGGCACCCGGGACGTTGAGCACGTAGAGATCGATGCTCGGCTCGATCGCCGCGAGGTTGGAACCGACGATCGTGCCGAACGACTCGCCGAGGTACGCGACGTGTCGCGTATCGAACGTGGGCGCGGCGCCGTACGGTGCCTTCAGCGCGTCGAGATCGATCGGTTCGTGGACCAGGGTCGCGACGCGTGACATGTCGAGCGTCGACTGCCGGATCGCATCGCGAATCGCCGCGACGTTGAGGAATCCCTCGAAGAACGCGAGATACGCCGCGTAGCCGGGATCGTCGGCGAAGCCGTCGCGCAGCGATGGGTCACCAGTGAACGCGGGCTTGTTCGCGAGGTTGTTGCCGCTATCGACGTCGGCGAACCGCGCGCCGTGGCCCCACATGTCGATCGAGACCACCGCGTAGCCGCGCGAGGTCAGCGGCTCGACGAGGTTGAGCATCGAGTGGCGGCTGCCACCGAGCCCGTGGCCGAAGATCACGACCGGGAACCCGGTCGTGGGCACCGGGCCCTTGGGCAGCACGAACGTCACCGGGATCGATTCGGTCGCGATCACGCGTGGCTTGCCGTCGGCGTCGAGCTGGAACGTCTCGTCCTCCGGACCGTCAGTGCCGGTGTCGTCACCGCGGAAGCGCGCGATCGTCATGTGGCCGGTCGCGACCACGCCGACGTGGTCGTGCGCCATGCCGGTCAGGTTGTCGGTGCCCCAGTTCTCGAGCCCGGCACGCGGACCAGTGGTGTCGCGCGTCGCCATGCCGAGCACTTGATCGAGCCTGGTCTGGCTGTCGAAGATCAGCGACGGATCGTCGAACGCGAGCGTCGGCGCGGGCTGGGTCGCGAGCACCTCGCGTGCCGCGAGCAGGACGTCGTGCGCGTGCATCGTCGTGAACACCGTGATGCCGGCGATCCGGTCGGCGAGGGCGGGGTCTGCGGACAGCTGCGCGTAGACCTCCGCGGTCGACCGCCAGCGATCCGGCGCCCCCGCGAGTGCGCCCAATCCTGCGGATGGGGCCAGCCGCGCACCGCTGGCGGCGTGGATGTCGGTGGTGACCACCGCGGCGTAGCGCGTGCCCTCGTGGAGTTGCGTGCCGGGGCGGGGGGCGCCGGCGATCGTGTTGCGCTCGGGATCGTATTTCCAGTCGAACGCGATGATCTCGCCGCTCGTCGGATCGATCACGAACAGGGCATCGCCCTTCGCCGTGGTGCTCGTGGGCAGCGACGCAGGATCGAGTGCCCCATCGACGAAGAACGCGATCGCCGGGCGCAGGCCGAATCCGTCGAGCGCCGCCAGGTGGCTCGCGATCAAGTCAGCCTTGCCGCGCGCGAGCGACTCGAGCCCGGTGATCGTGCCGAGGTGATCGCCGTCGCGCACGGCATCGGTCGGCCACGGCACGCGCCCGAACGCGGGCAACTCCGTGCCGACCTCCATGATAATCCTGACCCCCCCGCCGCCATCGTCGCCGCAAGCGGCGCACGCGAGGAGGATGCCGACGATGAGCTTGTTCACGCGGCGACTGTATCAGGCAGTCCGGGCAGGCTGCGTGCGGTGGCGCACGTAGTCCGCGACGTCAGCCGCGCTCGAAGATGATCCGCTGCCCGCTGAGCGAGAGCTCGGCCATCATGCCGCCGCGCGGCAACAGGAACGCCTGGACGCCGTTCTGGAACTGCGCTCGTGCGACCGCGCCGGACGTCACTGCGACCACGCCGACATCCGCGCCGAGCGCCAGCGAGCCTTCGCGGATGCGTCTCACGGCGCGCGCATCATTGAGCACCAGCAGCTCCGCGAAGGACTGTGCTCCGATCTGCGCGCCGAGCGACGCCTGCTCGATCTTGACGTAGCCGGTCATCCTGCCGTGCTCGTACAACACGCCACGGCCGAACGCTCCACCGACGATCAAACCGCCCTTGCCGACATCCGGGAATACCGCGTACGCCAGCGAGACGTTCAGGACGTTCCGGATCCCGGGATCGCGCGCGATCATTTCGTTGATCGTGGCGTCTGCGCGCTCCTTCAGACTCTGGCGGGCCCCGGCAGATTGGGGAGCCGTGGCGCATCCGGTGAGGGGGGACATCACACCGAACGCCAGCCCGAAGACCACGCCAGCCTTAACCGTCTTCCACATGGGAATCTCCTTGTTGTCTGGCGTCTTGCGATTGCATCTCCGGGGCCGACCCGCGTGAGCCCGAGCCAGGTGCGGCGTTGGCTGTCGGCGAGGGCTGGAGCTCGTCGAGCCGCATCGTGTTCGCTGGACTGCCGCCCGCCTTGCGGCGGGTCACGCGTTGGGCCGGATAGATGCTGCGGTGGCCCGAGATCAGGTAGCCGACGACGCAGACGATCATGACGTGTGGCAACACGTTGGCGCCGAGCAGCTCGACGGCCATGATCGAGAGCGCCAGCGGGGTATTCGATGCGGACGCGAACACCGCGGCCATCCCGACGCCGGCTCCGAGCTCGCGCGGAATCCCCAGCACCGGCGCGAGCACGTTTCCGAGCGCTGCTCCGATGAAGAACAGCGGGGTGACCTCGCCTCCGAGGAAGCCGGCGCCGAGCGTGATCGCGGTGAACCCGAGCTTGGCGGCGAACGTCCACTCCGGCAGCTGCGGATCGCTGAATGATCGAACGATCGTGGGGAGACCGAGCCCGAGGTAATCGCTCGTTCCGATCAACTTCCACAGCACCACGAGGATGGCGCCGCCGATCGCCATCCGGAGGCCGAGTAGCTTGACGCGCTGCTCGCCGTGCTTCTTGAGGAAGTGGGTCAGCTCGATGAACGCGATGCTGACGAACGCGACCGCCACGGCGAACACGAGCCACTTGAGGCAGAGCAGGGCCGTGAGCTCGACGTGCGGCGCTGACGGATACGGCGTGTGCACGATGCCGAGCGCGCGCGTCGTGAGATCGCCGACGAGCGATGCGACGAGGGCCGGCACCAGCGCGTCGTACTTGATGCGGCCGAGCACGACGAACTCGAGCCCGAAGATCGCGCCGGCGATCGGCGTCCCGAACACCGAGCCGAAGCCTCCCGCGACGCCTGCCGCGAGCAGCTGTCCGCGCAGCTCGGGGCCAAGCCTCGCGCGATGCGAGAGGTAGTCCGCCAGGCTCGCGCCCATCTGGACGGCCGTGCCCTCCCGTCCAGCGCTGCCGCCGAACAGGTGGGTCAGGACGGTGCCGCCGAGGACCATCGGGAGCATCCGGAACGGAATCTCCGGACCATCATCGTGGATCGTGTCGATCACGAGGTTGTTGCCGGCCTTGATCGACTCGCCGAACCGGGCGTAGAGAGTGCCGATCACGAGCCCGGCGAGCGGCAAGAAGTAGACGATGACTTCGTGGCCGTCGCGGTAGCCGGTGACCTCGCCGAGCAGGAACAGGAACACCGCCGACGCTGCACCACAGAACACGCCTACGATCGCGCCGAGGCCGATCCACTGGACGAGTGCGGCGAGCGGGCTGCGCCAGGTCATGACGGGCTCGGGGTGGCGGGTGATGCCCGCCAGGGTCGAAGGATCAGGAGCAGCACGACCGCGGCTGCGGCGGTGAACCCCCCGACCCAGAACGGTGCATCGGGGCCGACGCGATCCCAGAGCACGCCCGCGACCACGCTGGCGACGAGCGTCGTCACGCCGGACGCCATGTAGAACAGCCCGATCGCGAGCCCGCGGCGCTCGGTGGGCGCGTGATCGGCGAGCAGCGCCTTGCCGACGCCATCGGTGAGCGCGATGTAGACCCCGTAGAGGCCGAGGAGTGGCCAGATCGCCATCGCGCCCGTCGTCGCCAGCCCGAGATACACGACCGCGTAGAGCACCCAGCCGGCGGCGATCACCCGCCATCTGCCGAACCGATCGCTGAGGACGCCGGCCGGGTAGGAGACCACCGTGTAGACCAGGCTGAACAGCGCGTAGAGCAGCACCACCTCCCATGGTTCGAGCCCGACCTGACCGGCACGCAGCAACAAGAACGTGTCGCTGCTGTTCGCCAGCGAGAACACGAGCAGGAGCGTCAGCACCCGCCAGTACTGCCGCGACAGCCCGCGCGCACCCGAGAGCCGAGGGGCAGCCGCGACGGACTCGTCACGCGGGGCATGTCGGGGCTCGCGCAGCAGGAAGGTGAACGCGAGCGCGGCAAGCCCGAGCACCGCGGCGACCGCGAAGATGGTGCGGAAGGCTGCCGCGGTGTGCTCGCTCTGCGTGACGGTCGCGCCCTTGATGGGCGAACCGCTGAGCCACCACAGCAACACCGCCGACAGCAGCACGCCCACGACGGCACCTGCGCTGTCCATCGCGCGATGCAGGCCGAAGGCGCGTCCGCGATCGTCGGGTGTCGTCGTGTCGGCGATCAGCGCATCGCGCGGGCTGGATCGGATGCCCTTGCCGATGCGGTCAACGGTGCGACCGACCAGGACCATCGGCCAGGCAACGGCAGCCGTCAGGATGCCCTTGCCGAGGACCGGCAGGCCGTATCCCCACCGCACGTAGGGCACCCGGCGCGCGAAGCGATCGCTTCGCCATCCGGCCCACGCCGTCAGGGCGGCAACTGCAGCCTGGCTGATCCCCTCGACCCAGCCGAGCGAGGTCGCCGATGCGCCGAGCACGGCCACCATGAACAGCGGCAGCAGCGGATAGATCATCTCGCTGGAGACATCGTTGAAGAACGACACCCAGCCGAGGAGGACGACCTCGCGTGGCAGCGGCGTACGTGGCTTGCGGGAGGAGCTCACGTCAGCTTATCGGCGGATGGTGGCATCGAGGCGGAATCTCGAGCCCATCGTAACCTGCGCGGAACCGCTGTCACCACCGCACGTCAGATCGGCAGACCGGGCGTCCTGACGATCGGAGGGCGTCGTCCACGCTCAGGAACCAGCCCCGAGCCGGCGAGCAGGTCGTGCAGCATGGGACCGCTCAGCTTCGTCAGGTCGCGCGCGAGCTCGCGGATCAGGACCTGATCCTTCGCGCGGAGCAGGCCCTGGATCGCCGGTCGGAGCAGCCCGAGCATCACCGGGCTCGCCGCGACGATCAGCTCGCACGATGGATAACGCCGCCAGACCCCCGCGGCCTCCTCCGCGATCCGCACGGCAAACTGGCGCTCGACTTCGCGTCGGTGATGATCGCGGTGATCGGGTGGGGAATGGAGCGGCGTCCTGGCGCCGCCTCGTCGGCCGGAGCCGCTGTCGGCCAGCACCTCGCTGTCTCGCGCGCGCAGCGTCGGATTGGTGATCGCCGCGACCTCCACCAGCTGCGAGGTCTCCGGATCGACGCCGGTCCGCTCGGTGTCGAGCAGCAGCACGCGGGCACGGGCCGCATCCGCGACGAGCACGCAGACGTTGCGACCGCGGGGGCGGACTTCCCGGACGACCGCTCGCACGCGAGCGAGGCATCGCTGGCCTCGCGGGGTGAGCGCGAGCTCGCCGTCGATCAAGCCATCCTCGACGAGCTCACGCGCCCAGCGCCA
>Ga0316601_100001292_pt1 | contig 12037 bp, 10 predicted proteins | sample OWC_soil_day5_no_FD_207663 | JGI IMG/M metagenome (GOLD analysis project Ga0316601, IMG submission 207663) | Wetland soil microbial communities from Old Woman Creek delta, Ohio, United States - OWC_soil_day5_noCT | ecosystem: Environmental > Terrestrial > Soil > Wetlands | place: USA: Ohio...
GGCGACGGATGTCGGGACGATTTTGTATACCTTGCCTGCCTGTACGGTAGTGAATCCTTTCAGTTCGAGAACTGAAGTGAAGACGTTAAACGCCTCTTCAGGAGTGATCTTGGTGGGTGAATAGACGGAAATCTTACCTTTGACCCGATCGTCCATCACGAAATTCCTTCCCGTCAGTTCGCTGATGAACTTTACCATCGTTGAAATATCCACTTCGTTGAAGTTCAACACGACCCCTTTGGCAGAGGCCATACATGGCGTCTGCAGGTAGAGGAGAAGTGCGGCGGTACCGATGGTGGTTGCAATTTTCCTGCTCAATGGATCCCTCCAAAAGAGGCTCATGGCATGGAGTCGGGCCCCGGGGAAAGGTTGCGCCGGCTTCCCGCGGTTGCCCTATGGCTTTTGCCTGCCTCTATCTGATTTCATAATTGAACGTGGCCGGTTGACCGTCTCGGACCAGGTCGAGCCTGATCCGGTTCTGTCCCTTCAGGGATGCAAGGGACTGAATCGCCTTTTCCGGAGAATCTATGGTGAAATCGTTGATACGCATGATGGTATCTCCGTTTTTGATGCCGACCATGCCGAAGACTCCCGTGGGTTTTACCTCGGAAACCCTGAAGCCCTCAACCCTGCCGTCTTTCATGCTCGGCAGGAGGCGCGCATCGGTCATTGCCTGTCCGATGTTGTCCAGGGCGGCATTCAGGGCCCGCTGGTCGACAATATAGCTGCCGGGCGCCGTTATCTGGGGTGCGAATCCTGCGGGGGAAGCAGGGATCGGGCCTTTGTTCTTCCGCGAATCCTCGAACGCTGCGGTAGGGGCCACGATTTTTATGCGCCGTTCACCAACGAGAATCTCAGCGGATTCCTTTTGTACCGCCACCAGTCGGCCAAGCTCGAAAACCTTTTCTCCGAGCCTGAAGACTTTTTCTTCCAGGGTGCTGGATTTCTGCACGAGGGCGAACGTCTCGCGGTATGAACCGGTTGCCGTCCCGAGCAGCATCAGGTCTCCGGGGGAGGCGGCATTCTGCGGGGATGCATTTGTCTCGATCGGAGAGAGCTCTCCCCGCGTGGCACTACCGAACAATCCCTTCTCCAGGATCGCGGAAAATGAGACGAGATCTTCCGTGGCGTCAAGCGCGGGGAGGGGAGCGTTCTTTTTTTCCGTTACGGGAAAAGAATGGGAAAGTCGATATGATAGAATATCCGTGGCGACCTTGGCCAGAATGGTGCAAAACAGAATGGTGAGCACTATATTTAAATAAAGGATTTTTTGCATTTAATATCGGCAATAGTTTTAGTACTATCGGTCACAATAGTATCAGAAAAAAGGGTGCCCGCAAATAAAAAACGAATAATATGAACAGGATCAGATTGTATCTGGGATTTGCGGCCACGGCCTTATTCTACAGGTTTTTGCCGCGGGGATGATTTGCCTTGTGAAATCCCGACTATTATGGAAAAGTTGCAGGAAAGGAAGGGTGAAAGCGATGTTCACGATACTTGTCACCGCCGCGACTGCGGGGGAGCTTTCCCGCATGATTCGTGAAACCGGAGCATATGGGATTGCGGCAAAAGGGGTTCCTGAAGTTTACGAATGGAGGACCTTCCGTAACAGGGTTATTGTCGCCGTTACCGGCATGGGCAAAGTTAATGCGGCATTAAGTTCTGCAGCGCTGATTTGCGCTCTCTCTCCCGACCTTATTATCAATACGGGATGCGCCGGCGCCTATGGCGACTCCGGCCTTGCCGTGGGGGATATCGCTCTGGCGAGCTCTGAAATATACGGGGATGAAGGGCTATGGACCGCTTCGGGATGGCATCCCCTTGATCGTATCGGCATCCCCTTGGCGGAGGTGCGGGGAAACCGTTATTTCAATGAGATACCCCTCTCAATGCCCGTGGCGGAAAAGGCGTATCGATTTGCCGAAGGGCGCGGGATAATACTGCATAAAGGGAAGTTCGTTACCGTCTCCACCTGCAGCGGCACCTCGGTGAGGGGGGCCGAGTTGTCCCGTCGCTTCGGGGCAATCTGTGAAAATATGGAAGGGGCCGCAGTCGCCCACGCTGCCCTTCGATTCGGCCTCGACTGCATGGAAATACGAGGTATAAGCAATATGGTCGAGGACCGGGACCTGTCCCGCTGGGATCTTGCCGGTGCTGTCGACAACGTACAGCGTTTCATCATGCCGTTTGTCGAATCACTGTGAATCCTTTGTTCTCAATGTTTCCAGGAGTATGGTTTTCGCTTCAGCAAGGATTGCGTCATGAATTATCTGAGTCTTGGCTTCTCGCCCTGTCCGAATGATACCCATATTTTTTATGGGCTTGTGCATGGTTGTGTCGAACGGAACGGCCTCCGCTTCCGGGAGAGGCTCGAAGATGTTGAAACTCTCAACCGGCTTGCGCTCGAGGGCTGTCTTGATGTAAGCAAGGTTTCGTGTCACGCACTCGGGTTTGTCCGTGATCAATACTGTGTCCTGCGTGCCGGCGGAGCGCTGGGAAGGGGTTGCGGACCTCTTGTGGTTACCCGGGATGTAGCCGGCATGGACGAATTGAGGGGGAAAAGAGTTGCGTTTCCGGGGCGCTTCACGACCGCTTCTCTCTTGTTTCGTTTGCTTGACTGCGAGATTAAAGAAGCGGTTTTTCTCCCTTTTTACGGCATAATGGAGGCAGTGAGGAGTGGAGAGGTAGATGCCGGGGTAATAATACATGAGTCGCGATTTACCTTTGAATCGTACGGTCTGAAAAAGCTCGTCGACCTGGGTAGTTGGTGGGAGAAAAAAACAGGTTGTCCGGTCCCGCTGGGCTGTATCGTCGCCAGACGCTCCCTGGGTGAGCGGGTCTTGACCAGTCTGGAACTTCTCCTGCATGACAGCATCGTGTTCGCAAATGGGCATCCCGATGACGTCAAGGGATATGTCCGGCGTCATTCCAGGGAAATGACCGATGAAGTCTGTGCCGCACATATCAATCTGTATGTGAATGAATACTCACTGGAACTTGGCCGCGAAGGTGAGGGGGCTCTGGAAGAGCTTTTAGCCATGGCAGAGTCACGGGGGCTGGTTCCCGAATCATCAAAAAAATTATTCGTTAAACAAAGTTAACCTAAGCTTAGTCGATTTTTTAGCCAAATTTAAAATATTAATCATATCAGATAGTTATGAATTGTGTGAGGAGGTTTCTGCGCGGATGATTTGACAACGGCACAATTTTGTAGTATTGTGTCATCTCGCCCAAGAAGGAGGTGCCGATGGCATCGTTGAAACGATGTGGCGTTCTGGCAATGTTTTTTTTCGTCTGCCAGACGCTGCTTCTGATCCAGACACTTCCCTTGCAAGCAGAAGAGTTATCGAAGGAAGTAGAAAAGGGACATGGCGGTCAGGAAGCGGTTTCCGCAAGAGGGGTCGCCGGGATGGAAGGTTTGGCAACTTATTACGCCAAACGGTATAAAGGAAAGAAGACAAAATCGGGAGAGCGTTACAGGCCGGAAAAACTGACGGCCGCTCACCCTTCCCTGCCTTTGGGGACAAGGGTCAAGGTTGTAAATCTTGACAATAAAAATGAAGTGGTTGTAAAGATCAACGACCGTTGCCGTAAAAGAGAGGTTCACAACATCGATCTTTCGATGGCAGCGGCCAAAAAACTTGGTTTCCTCGGAAAGGGGATGGCAAGGGTTCTTATCGCACCTTTGAATGAAGAGTCTTCATAAGAAGGGTTATAAGAAAGATTGACAACAAAAAGAATTGGGCGAACAAAAAGAACGGCCGGGCAGAAGTTGCCCGGCCGTTCTTTTTGTATCTATTTCTTCTTCTTTGAACTTTTTTTCGTGATTTTCTTTGCGGGCTTCTTTGTCGACTTCATTGCCGATTTCTTGGCCTTTGAAGATTTCTTTGCTTTCGTTGCCTTTTGTTTTCCTTTTCCGGATTTTTTCGTTTTTCTGCTGCTCTTCACTTTTGAAGGCTTGCCATGGCTTTTTTTCCGGTATGTTTGCGGCTCCGGTGACAGTTCGCCTCTGATGTTGCTTAACAGGACCGAAGTTTCCTCAAGTCCCGGGTCCGCCTTTTTTGCCTCTTCCAGAACTTCTTTCGCCTCAGTGAAATTCCCCGTTTTCAAATACACGCGTCCCATTGCATTCAAGGCTTTGGCGTGGTCTTTCTTGAGTTCTACCGCCTTCCTGTATTCCGCGGTGGCAGAGTCATAATCCTTCCTGAATTCGTATATCAGCCCAAGCTTGTAATAACTGTTCGGGTCTTTGGGTGCCAGTTCGACATTTTCCTTGAGCAGCGTTATTATTTCATCGTATTTCTTCTTTTTCACGTAAATGGCGACGAGCGAATTCCTGGCATCCGCATCGTCCCTTTTCAGGCGCAGCACCTCTTTATATTGTCCTTCTGCTTCATCGTCCATGAGGTTTTTTCGGTATAACGCAGCCAGTTCCTTGTGTGCTTCCAGATTGTTGGGGTCGAGCTTTACCGTTTCCTGGTATTCGCTCATTGCCAATTTGTGATCCTTCGCGCTTGTATAAATTCTTGCCAGATTGAGATGATACAGGGGATTATCCCCCTTCGCCCTGATAAGTTCCTTGTACTGTTCGATTGCCTGGGGATAGCTGCCGCGCATGGTATAGATGCCGGCCAGCTGCTGTCGAATGGCGCTGTTATCCGTCGCGAATTTCAGGGCCTCACGGTATTCGACGATGGCCTCGTCGTACAGCCCCTTTTTTTCGTACAGACTGGCCAATTTGCAGTGTGTTTCATGATTGTTGTCTTTCAGGCGAATAGCCTGTTTGTAAGCGGAAATGGCATCATCATCGCGACCGGCAGCCATATAGGTGTCGCCCAACTTCAACAGGGTGTACTCTTCCTTCGGTTTTTCTTTCAATGCGGACTTTAATTCGGATGCGGCCTTCTCATAATTCCCCGCTTTCAGATATTCATTTCCTTTGTGGAGCTGATCCATAAGCTCGACGGAGCGGTTTATGCCGGCGAGCCTGTATTCGTATTCTGCAGTCTTCAGGTCACCCTTTTTCTCGTAGGTCTCGCCCAGCAGACGGTGGATCTCCCGTCCTGCAGGGTTGATGTTCCGTGCTTTTTTCAACTCTTCAAGGGCCTCGTCGAGCTGACCGTTTTTGAGGTACAACTTCGCAAGGCCCATCCTGGCTGTCTCGCTGTTCGTCTCCAGTGCGATTGCCTGACGGTACTCCTGCTCCGCCTTGGCGGCATTTTTCTGCTCGGCGTAGATCCCGGCAATACCTGTATGCACGCTTGCATCCCCCGGCATTGCCTTCATTGCTTCCTGGTAGTGGTACAAAGCCAGCGGATAAAACTGCTTGTCGCTGAAAATGCTGCCGAGAGCTTTGTGATATCGGGGGTCATCTACACTGTGCAAAGCCCTTGACAGCGCCGGTGCGGCTTCATCCTGCATCCCCTTTTTCTGGTAGAGGAGCCCGAGATTCCCCTCCGCTTCGGGAAATCGCGGATCTTCTTTCAGGCTCTCCTTGTATTCATTGACGGCCCCGTCAACGTCACCCGCCTTTTCCAGGCCCAGCGCCCTTACATAGTGGCCGGCCGCTCCGGATGGGCATAAGGTGAGGACCAGTTTTTCTTCCTGTTCCCTTTTCGCTTCATCCTTTAAAGATGACCATCCGCTTATAATTTTTCTGGCCTGGGCGCACTTGTCCTTCATGAGACCGAAAGACCAGTCAAATCCGCAGGTAAAGAAAGCCGAAGCAATAAGAAGGAGCGCCGGTATATATCTTTTCATAGGGAATCCTCGATTACTTTTTTTTAGGTGGCGAATTATACACGCCTTGGATAAGAAATTCAAATTGTTATCGCGTTGTTACCGCAATGAGCCCTGCTCCGCACTGGAATTGAGGGGCAAAACAAATGTGTATCGACACACAGAATGGATTTTTTGATGCACTATAATATTTACTGAACTGCGCTGGAGAACCGGCATCATGCCGACATGGAAGGTGCACGCAGAGGCACTCTCTGATTTGAGTTGACGGCGGTACGGATATGGCTTACAGTCTGATAAATAAAGAAAAAATTGTTCAGGGATTTCGGGGATGGCGGTGAACCTTGACTTTGTTTCCCGAAATGATTACAAATCATTCAAAGTGGCACGTGCGAAAGCAAGCGAAAGCCGTTTGGCCCTGTACGCGACAGAGGGAGATATGGCCGGAATTCCCAAGGATCTGCCTGCATTATTGAGTTCTTTCCAGCAACAGATGGACGAGCTTTTCGAGAGGCTTATCAGCCTCGAGAATAAAGGTTTTTTTGGAGAGCAGGAAATCTCCCCATTGGTCGACTGCTTTGAAACAGCCGGTCAATATATCGTGGAAATTGAATTGCCCGGTTTTCGCCGTGAAGACCTGAGTCTCGGGATATACAGGAATATGCTCGTGCTCGAAGGCTTCAAGCGGGAGGATGAAAAGCTGAAAGCCGTGCAATATATTTGCCTCGAACGGGCCTTCGGGCGTTTCTGCCGGACCGTCGAAATTCCGCCCATGGCAGATGTCTCAGGTGTCAAGGCGCAATACAGCAAAGGGGTTCTCTGCGTGACTTTCCCCAAACTTGTCGAAGCCGGGGCGATAATCAAAGATATACCGATTGAATAAGGAGATAGAAATGGAAAACAATCAGGAAAAGGAAGAACTGAAGATACCGGAAATATTGCCTTTGCTTCCTGTGAGGGATGTGGTTGTTTATCCCTATATGATCATACCGCTTTTTGTGGGCAGAGAGATTTCCATCAGCGCGGTTGACTGGGCTCTGTCCAATGACAGGCTTATTTTCCTGGCGACCCAGAAGGACATAGCCGATGAAGATCCCGCCCCTGATTCCATCTATACCGTGGGCACGGTGGCGATGATCATGCGAATGCTGAAACTGCCCGACGGAAGGGTCAAGATCCTGGTCCAGGGGCTTGCGAAAGGGCAGATATCGGAGTTCGTCGAGACGAAACCGTTCTTTTCCGTGCGTATCGAGCGGATTGTTGAAGCAACGGCCGTTGAAAACACTCTCGAGACCGAAGCTCTCATGCGGACCATAAAAGAGCAGCTTTCCAAGATCATTTCACTGGGGAAAGTCATATCTTCGGAAGTAACGGTCATCGTGGAGAATATGCAGGACCCGGGCAGCCTTGCCGATCTCATCGCCAGCAATATCGGACTGAAGGTGGAGGAGGCCCAGAGGCTCCTCGAGACGCTGGATCCGATTGAGCGCCTCAAGAAAGTCAATGAATACCTGAGCAAAGAATACGAACTCCTTGCGATGCAGGCGAAGATTCAATCAGCCGCCAAGGAGGAAATGGGGAAAACCCAGCGGGAATATTTCCTCCGCGAGCAGTTGCGCGCCATTCAGCATGAACTGGGCGAGGCGGATGCCCGGAGCGAGGAAATGGCTGAACTGAGGAAGGCGCTCGAAGAGGCGAAAATGCCGGCGACGGTCGAGAAAGAGGCTTTTAAGCAGCTCGGACGCCTGGAGCAGATGCATCCTGATGCCGCGGAAGCCAACATGCTTCGAACCTATCTAGACTGGATGGTGGAACTTCCCTGGAGCAAATCCACCAAGGACTCTCTCGATATAAACCGGGCTAAGGAGATTCTCGATGAAGACCACTACTATCTCGAGAAGATCAAGGAAAGAATCCTCGAATTTCTTGCGGTACGGAAACTGAAGAAGAAGATGAAAGGGCCGATCCTGTGTTTTGTTGGACCACCGGGGGTGGGCAAGACTTCACTGGGGAAATCGATTGCCAGGGCCATGGGCAGAAAATTCGTGCGCATCTCTCTTGGTGGAGTGCGGGACGAAGCTGAGATTCGCGGTCATCGCCGGACCTATGTCGGTGCTCTGCCCGGGCGAATTATCCAGGGTTTGAAACAGGCCGGCACCAATAATCCGGTATTCATGATGGACGAGATTGACAAGATTGGAGCGGATTTCCGTGGGGACCCTTCCGCGGCGCTTCTCGAGGCCCTCGACCCGGAACAGAATCATGCTTTTTCAGATCACTATATAAATCTTCCGTTCAATCTGACCAATGTCATGTTCATTGCCACGGCAAACCAGATCGATCCGGTCCCGAGTGCCCTGCGTGACAGAATGGAAGTGATTAACCTTTCCGGATATACCGAAGAGGAAAAACTGCAGATTGCCAAAAGGTACCTCATCCCCCGACAGATCAGTGAGAACGGAATTACAGACAAAATCATCGTTTTTTCCGATGAGGCGATAAAGACGATCATCAGCAAGTATACCCGTGAGGCGGGTTTGCGCAACCTCGAACGGGAGATCGGCTCAATCTGCCGGAAAGTTGCCCGCAAGGTGGCGGAAGGAAAGAAAAAGCATGTCGTCATAAATGCCACATCCGTGGCCAAGTATCTGGGGCCTCCCAAATTTCTGCGTGAAGCGGAAATGGAAAAGAATGAAACAGGTGTTGCCACCGGTCTTGCCTGGACGCCGGTGGGAGGAGAGGTGCTTTTCGTGGAAGCCACCGTGATGAAAGGAAAGGGAGGGTTGACGCTGACCGGCCAGTTGGGCGATGTCATGAAAGAATCCGCGCAAGCAGCCCTTTCCTACATCCGTTCGAAAACCGCCGAGTTTAATCTTCCCGATGACTTTTATGCGAATCTCGACATCCATGTCCACGTTCCGGCAGGGGCCATACCAAAAGACGGGCCGTCAGCCGGAATAACGATGGCGACGGCGCTTGTCTCGGCCCTTACCAGGGTTCCCGTGAAACGGGAAGTTGCCATGACCGGAGAGATAACCCTGCGGGGACGGGTGCTTCCCATCGGCGGGCTCAAGGAGAAGATGCTTGCGGCCATCAGGGCGGGAATTACAACTATTGTCATTCCGAAACAGAATGAAAAGGATATTGAAGAGATCCCCCGGCATATTCTGAAGAAGGTTGCCGTTGTAACTGCTGAAACCATCGATGACGTGTTGAAGACGGCCCTGGAAAAATACCCGCCTGTTCCCCCGAACGGTGTAAAACAGGCGCCCGCCAGAAGCAAAACCGCCCCGCGCCGTGTATTGGCGCCACCCAAGGGCTATGCAGCCGGAGCCAAGGGGTGAACGTAAGGGATATTGGTGAATTCGGACTGATTGCCCGGTTTACCTCCCGCGTCGCAAAGGGGGCCGGTGTCGAAGTCGGAATCGGCGATGATGCCGCCGCGACGAAACCTGCCGAGGGCGCTTTATTGCTCAGTACGTCCGATATGCTGGTGGAGGGGATACATTTTGACCTGGACACGTGCGATCCGGTCACCTTGGGCAGAAAATCGCTGTCGGTAAACCTTTCCGACATTGCCGCCATGGGAGGAGAGCCCCGGCACTTTCTCCTTTCCATGGCAATTCCCCCTTCTGTGTCCGTAGAATTTCTCGACGATTTTATGTACGGAATGCTTGGCAGAGCGGAACAATTCGAGGTTTCGCTCATAGGCGGAGATACGTGTGCCTCCAGTGGAGGGCTGGTTATTTCCATAACCGTTATCGGGGAACAATTCCCGGAGAAAATTATCCGACGCAGTGGCGCCAGACCGGGAGACATAATCTGCGTGACGGGAACTCTGGGCGATTCGGCCCTTGGCCTGGAGATGCTGAAGGCTGGCGAACGCGGTGGCCCGGCAACGCAAAAACATCTGGACCCCTTTCCCAGGGTTCGTGAAGGAATGGCCCTGGCGGATGCGCGGATACCCTCTGCCATGATAGATATAAGCGATGGTCTGCTGGCCGACCTGGGACACATTCTCGAATGCTCGGCCTCGGGCGCAAGAGTGGAATGGGATAAAATCCCCCTCTCCCCCTTTTTCCTTGAAAAATGCGGTCCTTTCTCCGATCACACCATGTCCCTCGCACTTGCGGGCGGGGAGGACTATGAGCTTCTCTTCACTGCCCCGCCATCCAGAAAGAATGAAATTTTCCAATTATTCGCAAGCCTCGACACTCCCGTAGCTGTAGTCGGAGAGGTAACTGCAGGCTCAAAACTTTCTCTACTTGCCGCTGACGGCGGGGAATACGATATTGTGAAAAGGGGATTCAATCACTTCTCCTGAATGGAATCTCAACCGTAACTCCGGCCGGAAAAATGTGCGCCGTGATGGTGACGGGATCGAAACCCGACCCAGTAGCCTTTTTCTCATACTGCTCCATTCCCGTTGACCAAAACGGGGTTTTCAGCATCCTTTCAATTGCCGAAGTACTCTGCCCGAAGAGGAGAAAAACATGAGGATTCAAATCGGTTACAAGTTTATTCTCGGTTTTGTGCTGGTCGTGGCCGCCGTTGCGTTTTCTCCGGAGGTAGTACGGCGCCTCGGGTATTCGGAGGAAATCACCAAAGTTCTTGCCTATGTCGTGGCGTTGACCATCGGCCTGATTCTGGGATGGATTTTTTCCAGGACCTTTACCAGGAACATTTCCCTGCTGACGGAGTCGGCGGAGTTTATCAGTCGGGGGGACCTGACGCGGAACGCAGTGATCGGGGCTTCCCGTTTCCCCGATGAAACATGCGACATAGGGTGCTCCATAAACCGCATGGTGGAGAGTCTGCGGGAGCTTGTAAGGCGTATCCGGGAAACCGCGGAAAAAGTATCCATTTCGGCTAAAACCCTCTCTTCTTCAGCTCAGGAGATAAATGTCTCCGGCGAGGAGGTGGTACACGCAATGGAACAGATTTCCCGGGGTGCAGAAAACCAGGCCGAAATGGCCGGGAAAAGTTCCAGGATCATTCACGATATGGCGATCTCAATAGAACTTGTGGCAAAAAGGGCGAGAGAGGCATCCTCTGCCGCCAGAGAAACCAGCAGTGCCGCCCTCCGGGGCAAAGAGCTTGCCAATGACTCATTGGAGCGGATGAAGAGCATCCTCGAAAATGTTGATGCCGCTGGGCGTCAATTCATGGAATTTACCGAAAAATTGCAGCGTGTCGGTAAAATAGCAGATTTCATAGGAGAAATAGCGCGGCAGACGAATATGCTCGCGCTGAATGCATCGATTGAAGCTGCCCGTGCGGGGGAATATGGAAAGGGGTTTGCCGTTGTGGCCGACGAGGTGAGAAAGCTTGCTGACGGAACCGGTAAATCCGCCGAAGACATCATACAACTGATACATGCGATCAGGGAGGAAAGCCGCCTGGTGCAGCACGCAATAGTGGAAAGCTCGAAACATATCAACGAAGGCAGGAAAAATGTAGACGTGACGGCCGCTTCGTTTCAGGATATCGTGCAGACCGTCCTGGAAACGGAACGCAAGGCCAACAGCATTGCCGACCTGTCCCATATTCAGACCGAGGGTGCGGGGAAAATGGTGCAGGCAGTGGATGAGTTCGCGAAAATGGCTCGGGACAACGCAGCTTCGACGGAGGAAGTATCCAGTGCCACGGAACAGCAGGCGGTCGCCATGCAGGAGATGACCCGCGCAGCCCAGGAACTGGCCGGGCTTTCCGATACCCTGTTGCGGAGCGTGGAATGCTTTACCATTTCCGCCGATGAGCCTCCCCAGCCATGACTGACGGGCGTTATCTGGTTTTTGCGGTTACTGATCAAAAGTATGCCCTGGCAGTTGAGGATGTTGCCGAAATCATGAATCTTCCGGCCCTGTATCCGCTGCCGAAGGCGCCGGCTTATTACCGGGGCCTGATGAATTGCCACGGCAGGCCGATACCGGTTCTTGATCTTGCCACCTTATACAAAAGGGTTCCCCTGGACAAAGGGGGCAAGATTCTCGTTCTCGAGGGGAAAACAGTCACCCTTGCGTTACTGGTACAGCGCGTGATTGGAATTGTGTCAGGATTGCACTCGGCCGATCAGGAGGACGGGGGTGATTATGGGGTCGAGACGTCGCTTTCGGGGGATGACGGGACTATCCGGCTGATCGAACCCGAAAAGCTGCTGGAGAGGCTCGAAGCGGAAATTAACGGTTGAGGAAAAAGGTAGGCCGTGGTTTTTGGCGGACCGCTGCGGGCAGGAAAACGGAAAATCTGCTGACCCGACTTGTCGCAACGGGCAAGAGACTGTTACGTGAAGGAA
>Ga0316601_100001293_pt1 | contig 12034 bp, 10 predicted proteins | sample OWC_soil_day5_no_FD_207663 | JGI IMG/M metagenome (GOLD analysis project Ga0316601, IMG submission 207663) | Wetland soil microbial communities from Old Woman Creek delta, Ohio, United States - OWC_soil_day5_noCT | ecosystem: Environmental > Terrestrial > Soil > Wetlands | place: USA: Ohio...
GCAGCAGGTGCAGCGCCTCTTGCGTGCGACCGCCGCGCCACAGCGCGCGGCCCTGGCCGGCGGCGGCCAGGATTTCGCCGGCGCGGTCCGCCAGGGTCGCGAAGCAGTCGCGGGCGCGCTGCAGTTCGCCGTTGGCCTGTTCAGGCTGCGCGAAGTACAGCATGTGGAAGCCACGCGCCAGCCGCGCCGCGGCCTCGCCGGCCCGGTCGTCGGCCGCCAGGGCGGCGGCCAGGGCGCGGTCGGCCAGCGCGATGGACTCGGCCGCATCCAGGTGCAGCAGCTGCCACGCCCGCCGCGCCAGGCGCAGCGGGGTGCCGGAAGCAGCTGTCGCGGCAGGGGCAGGCATGGCCGGATTATCGCGGCCGCACCCGGCCGCGCAGGCCGCGGTGTGTGCCCGCTTCGTCCGCCACGGCGCCGCCCGTCGTCATGCGCCGCGGTGCCGTGCCGCGTGCCGCGACAGCGCGCCCGGAAAATACATCGCCGTCAGGCTGCGGCTGTGCACTGGCGAATAGCCTCGGCCGTCGCCTCCGGCGGCGGCATCGGCGTAGCGCCGCCAGTCGCGCACCCAGTGGATGTGGTCGCAGGTCTCGAGCAGCCCCATCGTCTCGCGGTCACCGACCAGCACACCCTGCACACGCAGCCCCAGGCTGTCGCGCGCCTGCTCCAGCCGCGCCAGCGTGCGCGGCATGCAGCCGAATTCGCCGTCGCTGACGATCAGCAGGTCGGCGCCGGCCCAGCGCGCCTCGTGCACGGTCTCGATGGCGCGCTCGATCGGCGTCTGCACGTCGGTGCCACCGTCGAAGCTGCGACCCATCAGGTCGAGCAGCGGCTGCAGGCCGGCGCGTCCGGGGTCGAGGTCGGTCTCGACCAGTTCGCCCGGCCCGCCGAAGGCCAGCAGCCGGCAGCCACGGCCGGTCTCGTGGGCGACGCGCAGGGCCGCGATGGCCACCGCCTTGGCGATATTCTCCGGCGCCCCGCGCATCGATCCCGAGGTGTCCAGGCAGAGCACGATCGGCCCGCGTTCCAGGGCCTCGCGCTGCGGCGGCGCCTGCGCCGTCCGCGGCCGCGCCCGTGGGTCGGGCCGCCAATCGGTGAGCACGGCCTCGCTCTGCCACGCCAGCAGACGCCCCTCGGCCTGGCGCGCGCGCCACAGCTTCTTCAGCACCGGGTGCCGCAGCATCGCCGCCTCGCTGGCCAGCATGCGTTCGAGGCGACCCGAGAACTGCACGCCGGTGATCTCGCCCGGCGCATCGGGCAGTCGCGTCGTCACGGCACGCAGCGCCTGCTGCGCCGGTGGCCGCTCGGCAGCCTGCGGCAAGGTGGCAGGCGGCGACGAAAGCGAGTGTTCACTGCGCCCGAGCCGTCGCAGCAGCTCGGCCAGCGCCGGCAGCTGCAGCAGCCACTCGCTGGCGCGGCGCGCAGCCTGCCATTCGCGTGTGCGCAGCTGGCCGCGCAATTCGTCCCAGCGCAGCTGCGCCAGGTCGCCCAGGCCCTGCAGCAGCGCCAGATCCTCGTCCAGCCCCTCGGTCTGCGGCTGCCACTCGTCGCGGAAGTCCTGCGCCGCGCGCTCGATGGCCTGTTCACGCGTCAGCCGCGGCTGGTGGTCGGCGATGCGGTCGAGGTGCCAGAGGGCCGTGCGCAGCACCTGTTCGGCCAGCGCCGGCGTCTGCCGGCTCAGTGCCGGCAGCCCCAGGGCGGCGAGCGCCTGGCGCAGCGGTGGCGTCGCCGCGGCGTCGCCGAAATCGGCTTCGACGGGCGGCAACAGGCCGTCGACCAGCGCGCACAGCCAGACCGCCGCGTCGGCCAGTCGCCGGCCGCGCTCGCCGCTGCTGTTGACCAGGGTGGGCAGCCACAGCGCGCGCGGCAGCGCCTGCAGCCGGTCGTAGGGGCGGTCGATGGCATGTGCCGTCATGCCGGCAGCTGCTCCAACACCACCGGCGTCGGCGGCCCGGCGAGCGACTGTTCGTCGACCGGCAGCGCGGCGTAACCATCGCGGGTGACCCGCAGGCGGTCGAGCAGGCCGTCGAGCACGGCCAGCGTCCGGGCATGCGCTGCGCCGAGCCGCTCCGCCAGCGCCGGCGGCAGCCACAGGCGGCCGGCCAGGCGCCGCGACAAGGTGGCGGCAGCCGCCGCGACCTCGGCCCGCTGCACCTCGGCATGGGCGGCGACCTCGTCGAGCTGCGCCAGCCGGGCGGCCAGATGCACCGGGCTGTAGCGCCGGCGCTGTCGGTCCTCGAGCCGGCGCGGGACGATACGCGACAGGTCGCCCTCGAGACCCGCGGCGCCGCCGATCGAACGCGCCAGGGCGAGCTTGCCGGCCGACGCATCGGCTCCACCCTCGACGTCGGGTGGCGCCGACTCCTCGATCTGCAACTGGCGCTCGAAGGCCTCGACGGCGCGCGTCAGCCAGGGCGCCTGCTGCGGCACGGCGCGCGCGCACTCGGCCTCGAACCACTGCGCCAGGCGTGGCACCTCGTCGGGCGAGGCAGCGGCGATATAAGGCGCCAGCCAGAGGTCCAGGGCGTCGAGTTCCGGGCGACCTTCGCACGCCGCCGCCACCCGCATCAACGCCACCCATTGCCGCCAGCGCCGGTCGGAGACGCCGCCGGATGGCGCCGCCAGCCACTGCCGCAGCGCGGCCAGAGCGGCCAGCGCTTCGTCGCCCAGCCGCACCCCGGCAGCCGCCGTGGCCACGGCGTCGCGCTCGGCCTCGCTCAGCGGCACGGCGGTCGCCGGCGGCGGCGCCTCGGCCAGGCGCAGCAGGGATTCGAAGGCCTCGTCGCCCACCGGCGACACCGGCACGCGGACGAGGAAGCGGTCGAAGAAGGCCAGCAGCGACTCGTCGGCCGGCAGTTCGTTGCTGGCGCCGACGACGCTGACCAGCGGCGTGCGCACGCGGCCGCTGCCGTTGTCGAATTCGCGCTCGTTGAGCAGCGTCAGCAGCGAGTTGAGGATCGCCGAATTGGCCTTGAAGACCTCGTCGAGGAAGGCGATGCCGGCCTGCGGCAGGAAGCCCGCGGTCAGCCGCTCGTAGCGGTCCTCCTCCAGCGCCTTCAGCGACAGCGGGCCGAACAGTTCCTCGGGCGTCGAGAAGCGCGTCAACAGGCGTTCGAAGTAGGGCGCCCCGGCGAAGCAGCGGTGCAGGCGGCGCGCCAGTTCGCTCTTCGCGGTGCCTGGCGGGCCGATCAGCAGCACATGCTCGCCGGCCAGCGCGGCCAGCAGCACCAGACGCACCGCAGCGTCGCGTTCGAGCAGGCCCTGGCCCAGCGTGTCGATCAGCGCACGCAGGCGGGGCGGTGCGGGGACGGCGGAGGGCGGCATCGGCAGCGGGATGATGGCATGGTCGGCAGCAGCGGCCGCCGCCCCGCCGCACGCGGCGATCACCACCTCATCCTCAGGCCGGACGGGCGCGCGCGCCACGCGACGCCGCGCGGCCCCGCCATGCGGCAGCGGCCGCCGCCGCGCCGGCCAGCGCCGGCACCAGCCAGGCCGCCGGCACCTGCAGCGCCCACGCCAGCGCGCCGCTCAGCGCGCACGACAGCAGCGGCACGACGAACAGCCTCGCCGGTGCGCGCTGCGCGAGCAGCAGGAAGCCGAGCGTCGCGACGGCCGTGGGGTCGGTCATGAGGCCGAAGCTCTCGACCTGCGCCCAGGGCCGGCCCAGCGCCGCGCCGAGCAGCGGCTGGCCGGCCAGGGCCAAGGCGACGATCACCAGACCGGCAATGCGCACCACGGGCAGCCCGGCGCCGAAGCCGAGGCCGCCGCGCAGCGTACCCGCCCACAGCAGCGCCAGCCCCTGCGCGCCGAAAGCCCAGGCGACATATTCGGCGGCCCAGTTGATGGCCGCGAAACGCTGGTGATGGAAGGCCCACCCCACCCACAGCCAGGCCGCGCCCAGCAGCGCCCAGACCCAGCGGCCCGGCGCCGGCGAACGTGCACGCCAGGCCCAGGCCAGCGCCAGCCCGCCGAGCGCCACCAGCAGCGGCTGCAGCGGCCAGAGCTCGGCGTTGTAGCGTTCGACCAGGCCGGCGTAGGTGCGCGGCGAGAACATCAGGAAACTGCCGAGGCGGTAGGTCGACCATTCGCTCATGCCAGGCGGTCGGTGTAGGCGCTCAGGCGCCGGCGCATGGCCTCGTCGGGCCAGGGACCGCGCGCGACGGCGAGGTTCTCGCGCACATGATCCACCCGCGTGGTCGCCGGGATGGCGCAGGTCACCGCGGGGTGCGAGACGACGAATTTCAGCGCCAGCTGGGCCCAGCTCGTGCACTGCCACTCGGCCGCCCACGGCGGCAGCGGCTGGCGCTCGAGCCCGCGCAGCAGTTCCCCCTGTTCGAAGGGGCGGTTGGCGATGACCGCGATGCCGCGCTCGCGCGCCAGCGGCAGCAGCCGCTGTTCGGCGCGGCGGTCGCGCAGGCTGTAGGTGAGCTGGACGAAGTCGAGCGGCTGGCTGCGCATGAGGGTTTCGACCTCGTCGTGGCGCCGGCCCTCCGAGGTGGTGATGCCGACGTAGCGCACGCGCCCGGCCGCCTTCATCTCGAACAACGCCGGCAGGTGCTCGCGCCAGGCGAGCAGGTTGTGCACCTGCAGCAGGTCGAAGCGCGGCACGCCCCACAGGCGGCGCGAGGCCTCGATCTGCGCCGGACCGCGGCTGGCCGGCGCCACCCAGACCTTGTCGGCCGCGAAGACACGCTGCGCGGCGCCGCCGCGGCGCAGGCCGTGGCCGATGACGTCCTGCGACGAGCCGTACATCGGCGACGAGTCGACGAGCGTGCCGCCGGCGACGAAGAAGGCCTGCATGACGTCGGCGCAGCGCTCGCGGGCGGCGCCGTCGTTGCCGACATTGAAGGTGATCCAGCTGCCCAGACCGACCAGCGGCAGCGCCTCGCCGCTGCGCGGGATGATCCGGGTCTGCGGTGCCGCATCGCCCTCGCGGCGCGGCTGTGCCCGTGCCGGCCGCCAGGCCAGCGCGCCCAGCGCCAGTGCCCGGCGCAGCAGGGTGCGGCGGCCGGGTGCGTGCGATCTCAATGCCGGCTCCAGCAGCGCCTGACCAGCGCCGGGTGTGGCGATGAGGGATCCGCACCCATGCCCGGGGTTCCCCGTCGGCTGCCTCTCCGTCTCAGTCCGCCAGCGGCTGCGTGATGGCGTCGATGCGCGCCAGCACCTCGGGCGTGAACTTGTCCAGCAGCGCCAGCGCGCCCAGGTTGGCCTGCAGCTGCGACACCCGCGATGCGCCGGTGATGACCGTGCTGACGCGCGGATTCCTCGCCACCCAGGCCAGCGCCAGCTGTGCCAGCGACCCGCCAAGCTCGGCCGCGATCGGTGCCAGCTGCGCCACCGCCGCGTTCTTCGCCGGATGTGTGAGTCCGTCGCGCAGGAAGGCCATGTTCTCCAGCGCGCCACGGCTGCCCTCGGGCACGCCGTCCTTGTACTTGCCGGTGAGCAGCCCGCTGGCCAGCGGGCTCCACGTCGTCAGGCCGAGGCCGATGTCGTCGTACAGGCGCGCATATTCCTGCTCGACGCGCTGGCGGTGGAAGAGGTGGTACTGCGGCTGCTCCATCACCGGCTTGTGCAGGTGGTGGCGCTCGGCGATCTCCCAGGCGGCGCGGATGTCGGCTGCACTCCACTCGCTGGTGCCCCAGTACAGCGCCTTGCCCTGGCTGATGATGTCGCTCATCGCGCGCACCGTCTCTTCCACCGGCGTGTGCGGATCGGGGCGGTGGCAATAGATGAGGTCGATGTGCTCGAGGCCGAAGCGCTTGAGCGAGCCGTCGATGGCCTGCATCAGATATTTGCGGTTCAGCGTGTCCTTGCGGTTGACGGCGTCGCCGGCGCGGTCCAGGCCCCAGAAGAATTTGGTCGAGACGACATAGTTCAGGCGCGGCCAGGCGAGTTGCTTGAGCGCGGCGCCCATGATCTCTTCGCTGCGGCCGCTGGCGTAGACCTCGGCGTTGTCGAAGAAGTTGATGCCGGCGTCGTAGGCCGCGGCCATCATCTCGCGCGCGGCGCCGGTGTCGACCTGGTTGTGGTAGGTGACCCAGGAGCCCAGGGACAGGGTGCTGACGCGCAGGCCGGCGCGGCCGAGACGGCGGTATTGCATGGGGACGGCTCTCTTTGCGGCTGAAGGAACCGTCGAGCGTAGCGCAGGCCTGCTCAGGCTGCAGGCCGCGGCGGTGACGCCACCTCGCAGCCGGCGGTGAAGGCCTCTTCGAACAGCGAGCAGCCCGCCAGGTCGCCATGGGCAAAACGCACGCGCCCGCGCTGGCGACGCAGCGCCAGCAGCGCCGGGTGGCGCTGCACGCCGGGGCGCGGGATCGCCATCGCGTGGCCCCAGCGCATGAGGTCGACGCGCCGCACGCGGCGGCGCAGGTCGGGGTGGGCGGCCTGCAGGTCCCGCAGCACACGCTCGCCCCAGGAGGCCGCGTCGTCGGCCAGCAGTGCCGCGCGCTCGCGGTCGGGCAGCGCATGGTAGGCGGTGAGCACCGTCGGCCCGGCATGCGGGCGCAGGCTCTGGTGCATGGCGTCGACATAACCCAGCCCGCGGCCGCCGTAGACCACGTTGTCCCACGACGGCGGCGCCCCGATGCGGTCGAGCAGCGGTTCGGCCAGGTGCAGGTTGGCCACCAGCCAGGGCGCGCAGTGCAGCAGCGCGGCGGCTTCGCGCAGCGCCTGCGGCGGCGATTCGAGCACCCGCGCGGCGACGAACAGCGGCAGCGCCAGCACGACCAGCGGCGCGGTCCAGGCCTCGAGGTGCGACGCCGCTTCGTCCCAGGCCAGCGCCTGCACGCCGTGGCGACCTTCGCTCACGCGCAGCACCGTGCGCCCGGTGTGCAGGCGGCCGGCCAGCGGCCCCGCCAGCTTCTGCACCAGCCAGGCATTGCCCTCGGGCCAGGTGAAGACGGCGTCGCGCTCGCTTTCCTCGTCGCCCGGGGCACTGAAACCATGCCGGCTGGCGAAATAGTGCAGGCCGGCCCAGGCCGACACGGTGTCGGCACCGGCGCCGTAGTCGTCGCGGCAGCAATAGTCCAGATACCAGCGCAGACGCTCGTCGTCCAGACCCTGGGCATCGAGCCAGCGTTCGAACGTGATGGCATCGAGGGCTGCCTGCGCCGGTGTCCACGGAGCGCGGTGCGCCGGCAACGCAAAGGCACGGCCGCCGCCCGGGCGCTGCTGCACGGCGGCCACGGCATGGGCAAAGCGCCGGTACTGCAAGGCCGTCGCCGACCCGGGCTCGGCCGGCGGCAGCAGTCCCTCGACCCAGGCGCCGTCGATGAACAGCCGCTCCTGCGGGCTGTGGCAGAGGTGCCTCTCGTCGGCCACCGTGCGGCCGGAACGCGTCGACAGCAGACCGATCTCGTGCAGCCAGGCCGCGACCTCGTGCGACTCGGGCACCGGCAGCGGCAGGTAGTGCGCGCCCAGCGGGCAGGCCAGGCCGGCCATGGCGTGGCCGCGACTGTTGCCGCCGGCGCTGTCCTCCAGCTCCAGCACCTGCACGTCGTCGATGCCGATTTGAGCCAGCGCGCGCGCCGCGGCCAGCCCGGCGATGCCGGCGCCGACGACCAGCGCGCCGGCGCGGCGCTGCACCGCAGCCGCGGGCAGCGGGTCGCTGCCGCGCAGCCGGTGCCCCCGCCCGTGACTGGCGCCGACCCAGGCCGCCGGCGGCGCCGGCACAGCATCGGCGTCCCTGGCGCCGCAGCCGGCCAGACCCAGCGCCGCAGCGCCCAGACACTGCCGGCGCGTCAGCGTCGGCGGCATCGCCGCGGCGCGCGTCAACGCTGCACGCGGCCCCATTCTTCCTCGAAGGTGTGCACCAGCACCTGGTTGGAGAGGCGGTTGGCGGCGGCCGGCACGCGCGCCATGTCGGGCGGAAACTGCAGCAGCGCCGGCAGCCCCTCCAGCGTCAGGAAACGCAGTCCAGGCGGCAGGGCTGCGGGCAGACGCCAGGGGCGGCGGCCGGCGATGACGAAGCCCCATTCGCCGAAGCTCGGCACGTGCGCGTGGTAGGGCGTCGTGCTCAGCCCCACGGCTTCCAGCGTGGCGACCACCGTCCAGTAGCTCTTGCGCGCGATCAGCGGCGAGGTCGTCTGCACCACCATGTAGCCGCCGGCCGCCAGCGCCCGGTCGGCGCGTTGGTAGAAACTGGTCGTGTACAGCTTGCCGAGAGAGAAATTGGTGGGATCGGGGAAGTCGACGACGATGACGTCGAAGGTCTCGTCGGTCTGCTCCAGCCAGGTGTAGGCGTCGGTGTTGACGATGCGCACCCTGGCACTGGCCAGCGCGCCGCCGTTGAGCGCAGCCAACGCCGGGTGGCTGGCGAACAGGCGTGTCATGTGCGGATCGAGCTCGACCAGCGTGACCTGTTCGACGCCGGGGTGGCGCAGCACCTCGCGCACCGCCAGGCCGTCGCCGCCGCCGAGCACCAGCACGCGCCGGGGTGCGCCGTGCGCGGCCAGCGCCGGGTGCACCAGCGATTCGTGGTAGCGGTATTCGTCGCGCGAGTGGAACTGCAGGTTGCCGTTCAGGTAAAGGCGCACGCCGCCGCTGCCGGCGGTGACGACGACGCGCTGGTAGTCGCTGCTCTCGCGCACGATGATGTCGCCACCGTAGAAGCTGTCTTCGGCCCAGGTGGTCAGCCGCTCGGCGCCGAGCATCGCCACGGCGAGTACGCCGAGCACCGCCGCACAGGCCGCCGCGTGCAGTGCGAAGCGCCGCAGCTCGCCGCGGAACAGCCACAGCACCCACACCGCCACCGCCGCGTTGAGCAGGCCGAAGAAGATCCCCGTGCGCACCAGACCCAGGTGCGGCACGAACAGCAGCGGAAAGGCCAGCGCCACCAGCAGCGCGCCCAGGTAGTCGAAGGTCAGCACCTCCGACACCAGTTCGCGCAGCGCCCAGCGCTGGCTGAAATGACGCTTGAGGATGCGCATGACGAGAGGGATCTCCAGCCCCACCAGCACCCCGATCAGCGCCACCAGGGCATACAGCAGGACGCGGAAGGCAGCCCCGGCGTCGGCCGGCAGGCTGTTGTGGGCCAGGAACAGCGCCGCCGGCATGAGCCCGCCAATGAGGCCCACCAGCAGTTCGATGCGCAGGAACTGCGCCACCAGTTGGCGTTCGATATAGCGGCTGAGCCAGGAGCCGATGCCCATGGCGAAGAGGTAGGTGCCGATGACGGTGGAGAACTGCAGCACCGAATCGCCGAGCAGCCAGCTCGCCAGCGCGCCGGCCGCCAGCTCGTAGACCAGCCCGCAGGCGGCGATGACGAATACCGACACCAGCAGGGCCAGCTCGGCTGGCGAGATGCGGCCCGGCGGAGCAGCCGGCGTGTCGACGGCAGGCGTCTGGGCGGGAACGGCGGCTGGCGGCATGGGCAACGAGCGTAGCGCAGCGGTCACCGGCGCGACACGGCCGCCGGCGGGGCGCCGGCAGAATCGCCAGCATGGGAACCCTTTACCTCGTGCGCCACGGCCAGGCCTCCTTCGGCGCCACCGACTACGACCGGCTCAGCGAGCTTGGCGCGCGCCAGTGCCATGCGCTCGGGCACTGGTTCCGCGAGCAGGGGGTGGCCTTCGAAGCCGTGTTGCGCGGCACGCTGCGCCGCCATGTGCAGTCGCTGGAGGCGCTGGCCGCCGGCCACGGCGACGTGCCACCGGCGCTGGCCTGGCCGGGGCTGAACGAATACGACGCCGAAGCCGTGGTGCGCGCGATCCACCCCGGCCCCGTCGCCGCAGCCGACAGCCCCGAGGCCTACCGCGCGCACTTCCGCCTGCTGCGCGAGGGCCTGGCGGCGTGGATGGCCGGCCGCAGCGTACCGGCGGGCATGCCGAGCTGGAGCGACTTCGTGGCCGGCGTCGGCAGCGCACTGGACCATGTGCGCAGCCAGCACCAGGGCGCCGTGCTCCTGGTCTCCAGCGGCGGCCCCATCGCCACCGCCGTCGGCCAGGTGCTGGGCACGCCGGCGGAAACGGTGATCGAGCTGAACATGCGCATCCGCAACAGCTCGCTCACCGAGTTCGCCTACACGCCCAAGCGCCACATGCTGGTCAGCTACAACCACCTGCCGCACCTGGACCACCCGCAGCGACGCGACTGGGTCACCTACAGCTGACGCGGCCAGGCGGCCCACTGGCCGCGTCAGCCGAGCACCGCGGCGGCGACGATGAGCCCGATGGCGATGCACATCGCACCCACCACGATGGCCAGCGCCAGGTTCTGCTTCTCGATGATCTCGCGCCACAGGTCGTACGGCGTGAGCTTGTCGATGATCACGAAGCACAGCCAGAACACGGCCACGCCGAGCAGCGCGAACAGCAGCGAGCCGAAGAAAACCGCGGGCTTGAGCCACTCGATTCCGATCATTTCAGGCCTCCTTGGATAAGTCGCGTTCCGTCACTTGTGGCCCCCGCCGCTGGCCCAGCCGCCGAAGGATCCGCCGCCGGTGCGCGCGCCGCTGCCGGCGCGGTTGATGCATTGCCGGTATTCGCTGCTCGCCTCACCGAAGGTCGCGCGCACGTCGTCGCAGTCGTCGCCGCTGCATTCGTTGAGCACCAGCATGACCAGGACCACGAGCCCGAAGATCATCATCGCCTTGCCCGGTGCGGTCTTGCCGGCCGACACCGGCGCGGTATCGCGTTGCAGCCCCGCCCGTGCGCCGGGAGCGATGCCGAAGGCGTCGGCCACCGCCGCGGCAGCGATCGTCGCGCCGGCCGACCAGGTGACCTCGCTGCCGCTCTCCTCGCGCGACAGGCGCCGTGCGGCGTGGGCGCCGATGCCTTCGTAGTCGGCGACCTCGGCGCGCTCGTCGCGCTGCACGCGCCAGTAGAACTCGCCCAGCACCCAGGTCACCTTGGCGCCGTAGCTGGCGGTGCGGTGGTAGCTGGCGCCCTCCCAGGTGGCCAGCGGGCCGCGCTGCACCGGCACGCCGGTGATCGGCCTGACCCAGCTCCAGCCGTCGTTGCTGTCGACGAGGAAGGCGAAGCCCACCTGGCGGTTGTAGAGCAGGTACTCGCGCCAGAAGCTGGTGTCCTCGTCGGCATCGGTCGGGATGTCGCAGCGTTCGAGATAGCCCACCACCTGCCACGGCAGCGGTGCACCACCGAGGGCCAGCGTGCCGCTGCTGCCAAGCGTGATCTGCGGCTGCAGGCCGCCGGCCCCGGCGTTGTTCTGCCGGTAATGCGCGAGTTCGGCGCCAACGCCGCCGGAGATGTCGACGACCGCCTTGCATTCGTTGCAGGCGACGCTCTGCGTGGTGGCCAGCGTGACCTGCAGTGCGGCGCCGCAACTGGGGCACTCGAGCGCGCGCGAGGCGAGTGTCTTCTCGCCCGACTCGCGCAGGCCGCTCATCGCCAGTTCGGAGATCGCCACCGAACGGCCCACCGACCAGTGCACGGCCGCCGGATCGCTGGCGTCGAGCGTCGCCACCTCGCCGGCGCTGTTGCGCAGGTCGACGACGGGGAATTCGCCCTCCAGCCGCGGCGGTGCCGGCAGCTCGCCCTGCGCCGCGATCAGCCGCGCGCGCACCACCGAGGCGACGTCCCAGGCGCGGCCGTCGGCGAGCACACGCTGGCCGGCGCGCAGCGTGTCCAGCGCCGGTGCGTCGGCCGGCAGCGGCGCGTCGAAGGCGAGCACGTAGGCGCCGTTGTCCTCGCTCAGCCAGGCACTGCGGCCGTTGTCGAACAGCGCGTGCCACTCGTTCCAGGTGCCGCTCTCGTAACCATACTGAAGCCGGCCGACGAGCGTGAAGCCCAAGCCCAGCCGCCTGCCGGTGGCCCCCAGCTGAAGCGGCGTGTGGTCGTCGAACAGTTCGGCCGAGACGCCGATGCGCCGCAGGGCTTCGCCGTCGCGCACCAGCGTGCTGCGGCAGAAGCTGCACACCGCGCTGCTCGACGCGGCCGAGGAAAATTCGACCGGCGCGCCGCAGTTGGGGCAGGCGGCGCGGTAGGCGCGCTGCGTCACCTGGCGCCCCCAGGGTGGACGCTACGTGCCTCCGCCGCCGGCTCCGCCGCCCCGGGGGGTCGGTCCGGCCTGCAGCGGCCCG
>Ga0316601_100001295_pt1 | contig 12033 bp, 9 predicted proteins | sample OWC_soil_day5_no_FD_207663 | JGI IMG/M metagenome (GOLD analysis project Ga0316601, IMG submission 207663) | Wetland soil microbial communities from Old Woman Creek delta, Ohio, United States - OWC_soil_day5_noCT | ecosystem: Environmental > Terrestrial > Soil > Wetlands | place: USA: Ohio...
TCGTCGACACCGTCGTCCGCGACGAGCCGGTCGTGATGTTCGCGTTCGAGTGGTGCGAGTTCTGCTGGGCCGTTCGCAACCTGTTCACCGCGTACAAGATCGCGCACCGCGTGATCGCGCTCGACACGATCGAGTACCAGCAGGACAACCGCGGCGGACGGATCCGCGCGGCCCTCGGAACCCGGATCTCCGCGACGACGATCCCCCAGGTCTTCGTCGCCGGCGAGCACATCGGCGGTTGCACGGAGACCCTGCAGGCGGTCAAGGACGGTCGACTGCAGATGCTGCTCGCGCGCGTGGGCGTGACCCACGACGCGTCGGTGCGCGACGATCCGTTCAGCTTCCTCCCGAGCTGGCGCCAGCGCAGCTGATCGGCGCGGCGCTCGATCAGTGCTGCGAGGCGCAGACGAACCCGGAGCCGCTCCGTCGCTGCGTGCACACGCCGAGCTTCGCCTTGTCGATCCGGCAGACGTCGGCGACGCGCTCGCACACCTCGACGGGATCGTTGGTCGTCCCCGCTGGTTTGCTGTTGCCACCGGGCCCACACGCGACGAGGAGCAGCAACCCGAGGTAGCGAGACATGCTGGCAGGATACGCCCTCGGCGCGCCGCCCGCGACCGCGACAACCCTGACCCCTCGTCCGCGCGCTGAGATCAACTGCCCGGCGTCGGCCCGACGCTCCACGAGCGGATGCCCTCGGGCTCGGGCACGACGAGACGCGAGCCATCGGGGAAGCTGACAGGTTCCGCGGCATGTTTCGCGCTCGGAGCTCGATTCGCTCGAGCGGCTCGACCGAGGATTCGCGGCAACTCTTGCCGACTCGGCAAGACTTGCCGAGTGGCCGGCGCCGATCGACGGCAAGACTTGCCTGGCAGGCGTGCGCCCGGTGTCGTGCGCCATCCACGCGCTGGCGCACGATGTGCTCTCGAGGTCGCCAACCGAAGGAGACCTCCATGTCCAAGCTCGTGCTACTGACCACCGTCCTCGCGACCGCCTGCACCACCAACGATTCGCTCGAGACCGAAACCTCGACCGCGCAGACCATCGGCGCCGCCGACTGCCCGGCGGGCGTACCCGCTGCGCTCGCACCTGCTGCGGATCAGACGCTCGCATTCGCGCTCGACGCCGACGGCGTGCAGAAGTACGCGTGCAATGGAGCGGGTGCGTGGGCGTTCGTCGCGCCCGAAGCGGTTCTGTTCCAGGGCAATCAAGCGTTCATTCACCACTACGCTGGACCGACGTGGGAATGGCTCGACGGCAGCACGGTCGTCGGCGCGAGGGTCGCCGGTGCCACCGTCGATGCAAGCGCGATCCCGTGGCTGCTGCTCCGCGTGACGAACCGCAACGCGATCGACGGCAAGATGACCGGCGTCACCGCGATCCAGCGCCTGGTCACGACAGGCGGCCTGGCACCTGCGGGCGCGTGCAACCCGGGCGATGCCGCCGACGTGCCGTACACGGCGCAGTACCTGTTCTATCGGACGAAGGCGGATCATCCGGAGAACAACGTCCGCTGCGGCGCGCTCTGAGTGGTCCAAGGGACGAGCTCTCGCGGGCGGTCGTCACGCGCGGAGCTCGTGCGTGGTGGCCGGTGTTGGTGGCATCGAATCAGCTCGCGACGGCGGAACGCCGCCGCGATCGACGGAGCCCGCGTCGGGAAGCGACGCTATTGGACGACCGAGGCCTCGCGCGCTCCAGCGGTCGCGAGGTCGACGTCGCGCCGGATCGCCGCGATGAACGACGCCGGGTCGTCGACCGCGACGAGCACGCGCGTGCACGCAGCGCCGTCGCCAAGCACGCCGATCGGCCGCGCCGCGGTATGCAACCGGAGCTCGACGATGGTGGGGCCCGCCACGTCCATCCGGATCGCACCCCTGCAGTACGCGCGCTTCTTCCAGTCGTCGGCGAAGCTCGGCAGCTTATCGATCGACGCGATCTGAGCCACACCCACGTCGAGGCGCCGCAGGATCCCGCGGTGGAGCGTGAGGCGACCGTCCGCGAGTCGGTGCGGCCGCGCGCGCAGCGATGCGTACAAGCCGACCAACCAGATCAGGCCATAGATCGCGAGGCCATGAACGACGACACGGAGCCACGTCGCGGCGTGCGGCAGCAGCACGAGCTCGAGGAGCAGGATGTCGCCGATCCCGAGCAGCGGCAGGGTCGGCAGCAGCAAGCGCAGCCCGCTCTCGCGGTGATACGTGAAGCCCGCCGGGACACCGCGGCGCCATCCGCCGATCACGAACCGTAGCGCCGAGCCGACGATGACCAGCTCGAACGCGACGAGCCGCGCGGCGCGCGGCGGCAGCAGCGCACTGAACGCCCGCGCGAGCCGCGCCTCCAACGGCTCGGCGCCCACGGTGGTCCGGAGCGCGCGAATGGCCACCACCACGAACGCGAGCTCGAGCACCACGGCCGTGCTCAGCCGCACCTGCCAGAGCACCGAGTCGCGCCACCCCAGGCCAACACCTTCGAGAAAGATGATCCCCGGCAACAACAGGCGCGAAGCCGGCAGCTCGCGCCGTGCCGCGCCCCACGCCATGACCGCCAGGCGAGCCCCGAGCGCCGCGAGGGCCAAGGCGAACGCGCTCTGCCAGGAGTCGCTACCGATCACGCGCAGGACCGCCGTCGTAAGTACGGCGACGAGTGTCGTCGTACTCGTGACCTTCGATAGCACGGCGAAGTGCGTCACCGAACGCTTGGATGCACGATCGCCCCGAGATCGTTGCGAATCGACGAGCGCCGGACAGAGCGCACGACGGCGGCGTGATCGCACGTGCCGAACGTGCGCCGAACTAGCGCATCAGCTGGGTGATCTGGATGAGGTTGCCGCAGGTGTCCTTCAGCATGGCGATCTTCGACATGGTCACGTCGGTTGGCGGCATCGTGAACTCGGCGCCGCGCGCCTTCATGCGCTCGTAGTCGGCCTGCACGTCGTCGGTGAAGAACATGGCCGCCGGCTGTCCTTGCTGGAACATCGCCCGCTGGTAGGCCTTGGCCGCCGGATTGTCGTCGAGCGCTAGCAGCAGCTCCGTGCCGTCTGGTTCCTCGGACGAGGCCACCGTGAGCCAGCGATACGGCCCCTGGCGGACGTCCGCCTTCTTCACGAAGCCCAGGACGTCGGAATAGAAGCGCAGGGCCTTCTCCTGATCATCGACATATACATTGGCCAGCTTGATCTTCAAGCGGGCTCGGGTGCTCTCGGCGCTTCGAGACTGCGTGCTATCGGTCATGGTGTGAGCTCCTTTCGTCGCGGAAGGGGTCGAGGCGCAGGCGGCAAGCGTGGCGAACAAGATCGCGAACGGTTTGGACATTCGTGGCTCCATCGGTTTCGCGGGCGCACCCGCGTCACTGATGACGAAACGCGGCGGGAGAATGTGACCGACGCGCGTGCATTTCCAAGGCTCGAACGTTCACTCGCTGAGGATCTCCACCTCGAGCTCGGCCAGATCAGCCGGGTCCATGACGATGTCGAGCTCGCTGATCTCGCCGTCCTCGATCGCGAACACGAACGCAGCGCGAACCTGACCACCCATCGTCCACACCGCACCCGCATCGCCGTCGATCAGCGCCAGCCGGGCGGCGCGGGCGCGTCCCTTGAACGCATCCGCGACGAGCGGCGCGCCGCGGACCTCGGGGGCCAGGCTCGGCGCGCCGGTTGGACGCGCGGCCGCGGTACGCACCGCCAGCTCGTCGGCGCGCAGCACGACATCCGGCGACAGCAACGCGACGAGCGCGTCGAAGTCGCCGTCCCGCGATGCCGCCAGGAACGCGCTGACGAGCTCGCGATGCGCTCGGACCTCGCCGCCCGTGGCGCCGACGCCACGGACACGGCGACGGGCGCGGCTGGCGAGCTGGCGAGCCGCCGCGGATGAGCGATCGATGATCGGCCCGATGACCTCGAACGGCAGATCGAACAGATCGTGCAGCACGAACGCGACGCGCTCCGCAGGCGACAGCATGTCGAGCACGATCTGCAACGCGGGACCTATCGCGTCCGCGATCGCGAGCTCGGTGTCGGGGCCGCCCGTGCTCGGCGCCGCGACCCTCGACCCGAGCGGCTCTTGCGCGCGAGCCTTGCGTGACCGCAGCATGTCCAGGCACACGCGCGCGACGACCGTGGTCAGCCACCCGCGCAGGTTCTCGACCTCGTGGGTGTCGGCGCGAGACGTCTTGAGCCACGCCTCCTGCACGGCGTCGTCCGCCTCGCTGGCGGAACCCAGCATGCGATACGCCACCGCTCGAAGATGGCCTCGGTTCTCGTCGAACCGCTCGGCGAGCCAGTCGCTGTCGTTCACCGCTCCTCCTTACCAGTACTTCTCGGCCGGGCGAATCTCGATCGCTCCACCCAGGCGGGCCGCCGGAATGCGCGCCGCGAGCGCGATCGCGGCCTCCAGATGCTCGCACTCGTACACCGCGTATCCGCCTGGGCCTTCGGCCAGGTACGGGCCGTTCTTCACCTGCACCTTGCCGTCGACCACTCGGACGGTCGTCGCGGCATCGGGAAGTCCCAGCGGAAGGCCCGGCACCATGCCGGGCGTCTGGTCGAGCTCTGCGTAGTCCGCATAGATCTGTTTCTGCTCCGCTTCCGATAGCGCCGTCCAGCGCTCCGTGCCGGGTAGTGGCGTGGTTCCTTGATAGATCAGCAGCACGAGCTTCATCGCGTTCTCCTTCGATCGACATGACGGATCGGGAAGCGAGAATGTGACCGCGCAGGCCGACGATTTGTTCGCAAAGCGCTCAGTCGAGCGCCGTTGTCGTCGAACGCAGTGAAGGCGGTCGTCGTTGGAATGGCGGCTAGATGATGCGGCCCATCTCGCGGTACTCGTGGCGCCCGGCGACCAACAAATCCTCGGTCGTGATCGGCCGCTGTGATTCGGCCGCAATGAGCGCGGCCCGCAACGCAGCCTTCTTGATGTACCCGCCGGCCATCTCGAACTTCCGTGCGACCAAGTCCCAATCGATGTCGCTCGCGAGCGGCACCTTCGGCGGGAACATGCTGCGCCACAGCGCGCGGCGCTCCGCTTGACCGGGAAGCTCGAACTGCACCGTGAAGCGCACGCGGCGCTTGAACGCTTCGTCGAGACCTTGCTCGAGGTTCGTGGCGAGGAGCGTGACGCCGTCGAAGGTCTCCATGCGCTGGAGCAAGTAGTTCACTTCGAGGTTCGCGTAGCGATCGTTCGCGCTCGAGACGTTCGTGCGCTTCGCGAACAGCGAGTCGGCCTCGTCGAAGAACAGGACGGCGTGCGAGTGCTCGGCTTCGTCGAAGATGCGCGCGAGGTTCTTCTCGGTCTCGCCGATGTACTTGTTGACGACCTGCGAGAGATCGATCCGGTAGAGGTCGTAGCCGATTTCTTTGGCGAGGAGCTGCGCGACCATCGTCTTCCCGGTGCCCGGCGGGCCCGAGAGGATCGCGCTGACGCCGCGGCCGTACGGCAGCTTCGACGAGAATCCCCAGTCCTCGAGGAGGAATGGTTTGTAGCGCGCGAACATCACGATCTCGCGCAAGCCGTCGAGCGTGTCGTCGGGAAGGACGAGGTCGTTCCACGAGAACCCGGTCGGGATTCGCTGTGCCATCGTGCCGAGGCGATGCGAGAACATGAGGCGTGCGGCGTCGCCGAGATCGTCGAGCGTGACCTTGTCGGCGCTGCGGAGTAGCGCGGCGGATGTCGCGCGACGCGCGGCGTGGGCGATGGTCGCACCGGTGAAGCGATAGCGGCTCGCGACGGTCTCGATGTCGGCGTCGTCGGCACGATTCGGCAGCACGCGGCGCCACAGCTCGAGACGCTCGCGAAACGTTGGCGGCGGAACTTCGATCTCGACGAGGTCCGCGACGCCGCGCACGAGCCAGCCCGGATGCGCGTCGAAGGCGAAGATGATGGGAAACGGCAGGTCGCCGATGTTCGAGATCGCTTGCACGAGTGGGCGCGGCGTCTCGGTTGTCGAGATGCCGCTGCCGTCGAGGATCACGGCGGCGTCACGGAGCGCGGCTTCACGCAGTGCGGCGGCGAGGCGTTCGCCGATCTGGCCTTCGGCGACGATGCCCGCGACGTCGACGTGCAGCACCGGTCGCTTCGCACGCGCGAACAGCGCTTCGGTGACGAGCGAGCGGCCCGTCCCTTCTTGACCGACGAGCAGCACGCGCCCGGTCGGATCCTCGAGCACGCGGTCGATGCGGGCGACGAGCTCGGCATCCATCACGATCTGATCGACCGGGATCGCACGGCCCGGTCGGACGAGCCCGCGCACGAGCTCGTCGACGGTGTCGTGGCCCCGGAAGAACGCGACGATGCGATCGGCGAGGCGAATCGTGCGCAGCTGCGACGGCACGTCGCCGGTGCCGATCGAGATGAGCCCGAACCTGCGCAACGGTGCGGATTCGTCGAAGCGCGTGAGCACTTCATCGATGCGGTCGTTGTCGACGCCGCCGAGCATCTGCGCGATGAAGCGAAGATCGGGTCGCTTCTTCGTGAAGTCGTCGAGCGCGAATGCGTAACCGCGCTCGAGCTCGGGATCGAGCTCGGGGGCGAGCAACAACGCCACGATCATTAGATCGAGCTCGCTCAGGCTGAACGTGCGCGCGAGCCGCGCGAGCCGCGTACCGTCGCGACCCAGCTCGCTCGACAGATCTTCGATCCGCTCGTTCTGCGGGAACTCGTCGTCTTCATAGACCGGGCTCGGCATGCCCGCGAGCTCGGCCTCGCGCGCGCTGACCGCGACCGCGCTCGCATCCGTGATCCGCCGGCGTGTCGACTGGATCGCGAGGAACCTACCGAGGCACGCACGCGCGAGCTCGATCATCGCGCGACGAACAGCATCATCACTCACGGCATTCATTCGACCACATTCGCGTCACCGTTGGTAACGGCCCGCGTGGCCGCCGTCGTCCACGCCCGCCGCGAGCACCAACGTCAGGACACCCGCAGAGGTCAACGCCGCACGATATGCGAATGCGGAGCGTACCTCGCACGTGTCGTCGCCATCACCGTGCGCCGAGGTCGACGAGTAATCCCAGCCGGCAAGCGGAACTCTAGCGCACGCTGCGGGCTCGCCGATGCTGCACACGGTCAGACCCGCCTCGCCGCGTACCTCACTTTCACCGGCGCCGCTCTCCGAGTACTGGTTCTTGGTCTCGACCCAGATCGTCGTGCCGCGCTCCTCGTAGGCAAGCACCGTCGCCGAATGCATGGCCCTCGGCGTCACGGTGAGATCGACGTCGCCGGCGGTCTCGACGACTTGCAGCGCGGACCAGCTCGCGCCGCGCTTCGCGACGAGGACGAACGCGGTACCGCCGACGGCCTTGTCGGGATCCGCCGGCTGCTCCTGCACGACGACGAGCTGGGCCTGCGTCCCGCGCTCGTTGGCAGGCTCGCAGCTGACGGTACCCTCGAGCCCGCCCGCAGCTCCCCACTGCGAGACCGAGGACGCGAGGCACTTGCACACGGCGTCGACGGATGTGAGCTGCTGGCATGCGGTGAGGGGCGTCGCGCGTGGCAGCGGTCGCGGCTTGGTTGGCGCGAGCTTCGCGAGTCGATCACGGATCGCATCGTTCGGTCGCAGCTCGAGCGATTTCTCGTAGTGCGACTTTGCGCGCGCGATGTCACCGAGCGCTTCGGCCGCGCGCGCCGCGTTGAAGTGACTCGCGGCTTTCGGGTTCGGCTCGGTCGCCGCAGCGATCGCGCGCTCGGCGAGCTCGAGCGAACGCTGTGCATCACCCACCTGAAGACTCGCCCATGCGAGCTCGCTGAGGGCGGCAGCGTCGCCATCTCGCGCGGCGAGCGCGGCCTCGAACGCGACGACCGCCTCGGCCCACCGCTTCGCCTTACCGGCGGCACGCCCCTCATCGAGCGCGACCTTGTACGATCCGGGGATCGGCGCGGGCGCTCCGCATCCGAGCTCGATGGGTTTGCTGCGGAGCTCCCACGCAGGCTCGCTCGTGAGGAGCGCGGCGTCCACGGTCGGCGCGGTCGGCGCGGCGTCGCGCGTGACCGCCGAGCCGCTGCTCGTGCCGGTCTCCTTGTTTGCTTTCTTGCAGCCGATCAGCGCGACGACGACGAAGACAATCCCGAGCTTCATCGTGCTCACTTCGGCAACAGGGCCAACAGGGCCTGAAGATTCTTGTACAGGTTGGGTAGCTCGATCGAGTCGTCGGGCGGATCGTCGTTGCAGTACGGTCCCATGGCGTCGAGCGAGTTCGCGATCGCATGGTTCGCCGCGTCCCACGCCGCCTGGTCGACGCCCGCTGGCTTGGTCATCCGCGCGACCGCGCGCGTCTTCTTCTTGATGTCCATCGTCATCTCGCAGGTCTTGCGGCTCCGCGCGTCGCTCTCGGGCTCGTTGATCAGCGCGACGAGCGTGGCCTCGAGCTCCGCGACTTCCTTCGGACGCGTCACCGCCGCGGCGGAGCCCGAGCCCGCGGGTGCTGCTGCATCGACGGCCACCGCGCTCGAACCCGAGCCCGAAGCGACCGCCGAGCCCGTCGTCGCGGAGCCCGTCGTCGCGGAGCCCGTCGTCGCGGAGCCCGTCGTCGCAGAGCCCGTCGTCGCGGTGCCCGTCGTCGCGGTGCCCGAGCCGGGGTCTGTTGCTTCGGACTTCGAGCCCTTCTTGCACGCAGTCACCAGCAACAGGGCACACACGAGGAAGCGCGTCATGCGCGTACGTTACCGCGTTCGACTTAGCGGATCACGAATCGGGTCGCGAAGTAGCCCATCGCGCGCGCCTCTGCGTACGACAGCTTCGTCAACGCGCGCGAGTCGCGCGCCGGGTCGTTGACGAGCACGTGATTCTCGTCGAGCGACTGCAGCCGCACGAAGTGGCCCGAGAGGCCGACGATCACGGCGGAACCGGCGTCGAGATCCGCACCGACTTCCTTGACGATGTGATCACGGTAGCCGTCGAGGTCGGCCCGAGCGGCCAGGCCGCTCTCCGCGCCGTCGTCCGCGATCGCCGCCTCGTAGGCGGGCCGCAGCTCCTCGAGCTTGTCCTGGTCTTTCTGCCTACCCGACCTTTCGGCCTGGTTCTGCTGGTTGATGAACGCCTCGACGTGTTTTCGGTTCTTGTCGCCGTGTGCCTTGAGCAGTTTGTAGTCGTGCTTGACCCTGTCCGCCTTCTTCACCTTCTTGTCGCGGGTCGTGTCCTTGGTGCCGGAAGCGTTGAACAGCTTCTGCGTGGCGGTGGTCTTGAACAACCCTGCGAGGGTGACGATGTTTCCCCAGTCCAGGATCGTGTCGTAGGCGAGCTTCGCGCCGGCCTTCACACCAGCCTCCGAGTAATCGCCGCCCTTCATCTCGTGCGCGATGGCCGCGAGCTCGAGGAAGTCGGGAAACCGCATGCCGACGAGGTTCGTCCACGTCGTGCCTCGACCGCCCACCGCATCTTGCGCGGGATCCGAAACATCGTCACCGACGATCTTGTGCTGGTAGATGCGCGCCGCGGCCATCACCGCCTCGCGATCGCCGGTGAAGTTGTCGGGGTTCTTCCCGATGCTCTCGAGCGCCATGCCGAGACACGTCATGTTGCACGTGCGCGTCTTGTTCGCCGGCGGCGGCTCGAGGATGTCGATGTTGCGCGACTGGAAGTAGTAGGGCGCGATGTCTTGGAGCGCGTGATAGACCGCCGCCTTGAACGCCTTCACCTGCTGCTTGTCGAGCTGGGCCGAGCCGAGCGCGTCGAGCTTGCCGCGCACGATGCGGATGCCCTCGACGAGAGCGTCTCGCCCGCCACCTTGCTCTTCCCTGCGGTCCGCCTTCTTCTTCAGCTCGCGACTCTTCGCCTGAAGTCCCGCGAGCTCGCCGGCGATCGCCGTGACCTGCGGGTTGTTCATCGTCGCGACCATGCGCTCGAGCGTCTCGTTGTGCAGATCGGCGGGCGTGAGCGCGCCGACGGGTGCCTCGGTCTTGCCGGGCTTCGCGGCGGGTGCAGGCGTCGGCTTCGCCGTCGGAGCCGACGGCTTTGCCGCGGGAGCCGACGGTTGCGCGGGCTGCTTGGTTTCGTCATCGCCGAACCAGCCGAACGGATCGAGCACGTCCTCGATGACGTCCAGCGTGCCCTTCGCGATCGCGACGCCCGCGTCGGCGGTGGCGCTACCAGCCGTGTTCGCTGACGCCGCTGTCTCGTCGTCGTACCACCACGGTGTCTCGTCGGCGCGTTGCGATGGCGCGGTCTGCTTCGGCGGCTTCGTGGCCTGACCGGCGGCGTCGGTGGCGACGCGCGGTTTCGGCTGCGGCGTATCCGACGATGCTGCCTTCGCCTCGGCCGGCTCGGCGTACTGACCGTGCACGAACGCGGGCTGACCTTCGTACGTGATCATCAGCCACTTACCTTCGCGGCCGATCACGTCGATCGAGTCGCCACGCTTCAGGCCACCGATGATGTCGTGGCCGGTACCTGCACCCGAACGCACGTTGAGCCCTTTCGTGGTGACGCGGAACGGCTGCGGTGCATGCGGTGCCGCCGCCTCGACGACGGGTGTGGTGCGCGAGTCCGTGTGCGCAGGCTCTTTGGTCGGTTCGCTCGCAGACACGGGCGCCGGCGTTGGTGTGGGTGCGGGCGCTGGCGTGGGGGCGGGCGCTGGCGCTGCGACCGCCGTGTCACTCGCGTGCGTCGCCGCAACGTCGCTCGTGGTCCCATCATCAGCTTCGTTCGCATCGACATCGTGGTCGCTCGGGATCGCCACCGGCAGAGCGGGCGCCGCGGGCGCTGCAACAGGCGTTGTCGCAGGCGCGGCCGACGTGGCCGGCGCTGCCGACGCGGTCGACGTCGAAGCGAGCTTCGCGGGCGTCACCTTGCGCCCGATCTTGGTGACGATGTTCGTGCCCTTTTTTCGGCCGATCGGCTCGTACTTCTTCTTCATGTCCGCGAGCAGCTGCGTCTCCTGCTCGGGCGTGAGCTTCTGGCCCTTCTTTTCGGCGGCTTTCTTCGCCTTGTTGAAGTGGAGCTTCGGCTCCTCGATCACGTACGTGTCGATGATCGCATCCGAGAGCGTGTCGAGGAACTCGTCGCGACCCGCCGCCTTCTTCTTGCCGGCGGCCTCGATGGCCTTCGCGGTGAACGCAGGCCGGTTGTTGTAGACCTCGAGCAACCACGACTTCGCGGTCGCGTCGTCGAAGTGGCTCTCGTTGACACCGCCTTCACGATCGATCGCGGCGTCGACGATCCCTTGCTCCTGCGCGAGCAGCTCGCACATCGCGGCGATCACATCGGGCTCCATCGACGCGTGATAGAACTTGATCGCCCACTCCGGCGTGCGCAGCGCCTCGACGTCGGGACAACCGACGATCTGGTGCGGCTGCTTCGACCAGCCGGCCTTCTTGTACGTCTTCGAGGGATCGAGCGCCAGGCCGTGCTTCGCGAAGCCCACGGGCGCCCGCTTCATCATCTTCTCGAGCGAGCCGTGCCCGAGCACGACCTGCTTGAAGCCAACGCTGACGACCTGATCGTCGTAGGTTTGCACGCAACCGATCTGACCGCCGGTCTCGACTTGCGAGACCGCGTCGAACACCGCGATCTGCGTGCCCGTCAACTTGAGCTGCCCCGCATTCGTGAGCTCGACGAGCTTGTCCTTTACCTTGCCGCCGCCGTACTTCGAGAAGCCGCTCTTGCCGTGCTGCTTGAGCTCCTCCCACTCCCCCTCGCTCTCGACAACGACGTGGCCCTTCTTCGCTTTCGGCTTGTCGTCCGGGCCGGCCGACTCGGCCGCGACCACTTGCTGCACGAACGCGTTGCCGAGCGAGTTGTGCAGCAGCGTCAGGATCTCGGTGCGCGCCTCGGGATGCTCGCGCATGACCTCGGCGAGGACCTCGGGCCGCTTCTGCCCGTTCGCCAGCATGCCCTCCACGATGCGGGTCCCTGCTGACTGCTTCGGAGACGCGACGACAGGCGCAGGACCTGCGGTCGTTCCGGTTTGTTGCTGTTGCTGTGCTTCCGACCCCACCGGGTCGATGATACGGACGAGTCCCCGCTGGCGTTCCCAGAAAACGAGCGATTTTTGCGCGGACGTTAGCGGGGTTACCTCGCGTACATCCTCCCTACGAGTCG